>Ga0210397_10000140_pt1 | contig 54247 bp, 44 predicted proteins | sample IncBWH2OmetaG_FD_160126 | JGI IMG/M metagenome (GOLD analysis project Ga0210397, IMG submission 160126) | Forest soil microbial communities from Barre Woods Harvard Forest LTER site, Petersham, Massachusetts, United States - Inc-BW-H-2-O ...
CCGACATCGCGCCGACCGGCGGAGCAATCGACATGTCGTTGTCGTTGAGAATGACGATCAGGCGGGAGTTCATCGCGCCCGCATTGTTCATGGCCTCATAGGCCATGCCGGCCGACATCGCGCCGTCGCCGATTACGGCGATGACATTGTTCTTGCCGCCCGACAGGTCGCGCGCCACAGCCATGCCCAGGCCGGCGGAGATCGAGGTCGAGGAGTGCGCGGCGCCGAACGGATCGTAATCGCTCTCGGTGCGCTTGGTGAAACCGGACAAGCCGCCGCCGGTGCGCAGCGTGCGAATGCGGTCGCGGCGGCCGGTGAGGATCTTGTGGGGATAGGCCTGATGGCCGACGTCCCAGATCAGGCGGTCGCGCGGCGTGTCGAAGACATAATGGATCGCGGTCGTCAGCTCGACGACGCCGAGGCCGGCGCCGAAATGGCCACCCGTTACCGAAACCGCGTCGATGGTTTCCTGACGCAGTTCGTCAGCGACCTGCCGGACTTGCTCTACCTTGAGCTTCCGCAAATCGTCCGGGGTGCGGATCGTGTCGAGAAGCGGCGTTTTACTATATGCGGTCACAGCGTCATCCAATTTTGTCAAAGTCGGGATTCAACGGCCCGACAGGAAATGGGTTGCGCAAAAAGAGAGCGCAAGCGCCCAAAAACCCGCCGATGCCGCGGGCTCAAGGTTCGATCGATAGTCTTAAGCGTGCCCCGGATCGTTCAATGTGACTTTCATCACAACCAAACAGTCCCCACTTGCCGATCAATTTAATCGAGCTAGTTGAGGCACTTGACGTTACAGGAACACGTCGAAACTGTGCCTTCGTCAGCCCACGGTCTTCTAGGCTTTACACTAAAATGCCAGCCAAAGCCAACCGGCTTGGGAACCATCCGGGAACCCGAAGGATGATGGAACGGGCGGTTTCCGCCTCGCAGGCGGTGTTTCTTGCTCAAATGAGCTCGATTTTGCTGATAATTGGGCGAGCTAGGCCGCCGTGCTTAACCATTTTGGCAACGCCCCAATGCAGCAGGGGCTCAGGTCGCAGCGGCCAGCCGCTATTGAACGTCGAGCGGTTCGGTGCCTGTGGGCTGACCGCTGGCGTCAGTCGTGATCTTGTCGACCCGCGCTTCCGCCTGGCGCAGCAGTTCTTCGCACCGGCGCTTTAGCGCTTCGCCGCGCTCGTAGATGGCAACCGATTCTTCCAGCGGCACCTTGCCGTCTTCGAGCCGCTTGACGATCGAGTCGAGTTCCTCGAGCGCGCGTTCGAAGCTCAATTTCTTGACGTCCGTCTGGGCGTTTTCGGCCATATGGTGTTTTCTCGTGTTTTCTTTGGATACGCTGTCGCGTCAGCGATTGAAATGACGGTCGGGCTTTGAGACGCCGGGTCTCAAGACGCCGAGCCCATCAAGGCACTGACATGGGCCGCGACCGATTCTTTCAGGCCCTGAAGATCATACCCGCCCTCGAGAACCGAAACAATTCGGCCTCCGGCGGTACGATCGGCGAGGTCCATCAGCTTTCGCGTCACCCATCCGAAGTCCTCGGCTTTGAGATTGAGCGAAGCCAGGGGATCACGATGATGCGCATCGAATCCGGCCGAGATGATGATGAACTCGGGGCTGAATTTGCTCAGGTTGGGCAGGATCGTGTTTTCGAAAGCGGCGCGGAATTTTGCGCTGCCGTCTTCCGGCGCGAGTGGCGCGTTGACGATGTTGTCGTGCTCGCCGCGTTCGCCGCTGGCGCCGGTGCCCGGGAACAGCGGCATCTGATGCGTCGAGCAATACATCACGGTCTTGTCGCCCCAGAAAATGTCCTGGGTGCCGTTGCCGTGGTGGACGTCGAAATCGACCACGGCTGCGCGGCCAATGCCGTATTTACGCTGGGCATGGCGTGCGGCGATGGCGGCGTGATCGAAGAAGCAAAAACCCATCGGGCGGTTGGTTTCGGCGTGATGGCCGGGAGGGCGCATCGCCACGAAGGCATTATTATGAGTTCCCGCCATGATCGCGTCGGTGGCGGCAACCGCGCCGCCGACGCCGCGCATCACGGCTTCCCATGTGCCGGGGGACATCGAGGTGTCGCCATCGAGATAGACCAGGCCGCTGGTTGGCGCGACGCGGCGCAATTCGGTCACATAATGCTCATCGTGACACAGCGTGACGAGATCGAGCGAGCCTTCCGGTGCGAGTTGGCGCACCAGCGGATCGAAACGGCTTTCGCTTAAGACCTCATCGACCGCGCGAATCCGGTCCGGCCGCTCGGGATGCCCGGGCGGGGTCAAATGATTCAGGGTCGACGGGTGGCTCAACAGAAGCGTCGTCATGCGTGACCTTTGCGAGCGAGAAGTGCCGCGTTCGAGGATGTCGCAATGTAAGGGCGGATCGTGGCCGGGGAAAGGGGTCGATTATTTTCGCTTGATGCGGTCGACCGGTGTGGGGCTGATCGGGCTGTTGGCCTGGAAATAGGCGTAAAGCGCATCGGAATCATAGACGCCGAATTGCGGCGCGGTGCCTTCCGTTAGGGCCGTGAAGCCGTCGCCTCCGGTGGAGAGATAATTGTTCACCGTGACGCGGTAGCTCTTGGCGAGGTCGATCGCCTCGCCATTTAGCGACATGGAACTCGCAATCACACGCTCGCCAAACGGCTTGGTATCGTCAAAGGCGTAGTTGAATCCTTTCGACACTTGCAGGATCCGCGGCCGCTTGGGATCCAGCCATTGCTGCTCAAGCATCATCTTGATCTGATTTCCCGAAAGCGTCAGCGTGACGAGCTGATTGCGGAACGGTTGGCTTGCAAACACATCGGCGAAAGTCACCGCGCCATCGTCCTTGGCCGCGAGGTCGGCGCGCAAGCCGCCGGGATTGGTGAAGGCAATGACGGCACCGCCATTTGCGGGAGCGGTGGTAGCCGCCAATTGCGCGTCCGCAACGATATCGCCAAGCGTGCTCTCGCCCGCCTCATTGGGTGCGCGCGACAGCGTGGCCGTAAGCGATCCGGCGCGGCGATTGGCAATGGGAGCGGCGAGTGCGTCGTAGGCCGCAATGAGCGCGGTCTGCTCGGCATCCTTGGGCAGCGCGTTGCTGCGGACAATGACGTTATCGGCCTTCGCGCTGACGATATCGCGAGACTTGACGTCGAGTTTGACGTCGATCGCGGTGACCAGGGTGCCGTATTTGTCGGCCGAGGTTACGAGCCGCCCGTCGATCTCGCAAACATAGGCCTGATGAGTATGACCGCTGATCACGAGATCGACCGCGCGGTCGAATTTCTTGACGATGTCGACGATGTCGCCGGAGATCGCGGGGCACTCATTATAGTCGCCGGTCGGATAGCCGCCTTCGTGGATCAGGACGACGATGGCCTCAACGCCGCGCGCTTTGAGTTCAGGCACGAGCGCATTCACGGTCTCGGCCTCATCGCGGAATTCCAGGCCGGCGGCGCTCGCCGGAGAAATAATGCCGGAGGTGCCTTTCAAGGTCAGGCCGATGAAGGCTACGGGAATGCCGTCGAATTCCCTGATCTCGTAGGGCGGAAAAACCGTCTTGCCGGTCGCGGTCTCGACCGTGGAGGCTGCGAGGTAGTGAAACTTCGCGCCTGAAAAGGGATGTGGCCCGCGGCATTGATCGACGGGATGACAACCGCCATCCTGCATCCGCTTGAGTTCGTCCTTGCCCTCGTCGAACTCGTGATTGCCGACGGAAGCGAGCGCAAGCCCCATCATCGACAGCGACTCGATGGTCGGTTCATCGTGGAACATGGCCGACAAAAGTGGGCTCGCGCCGATCAGGTCACCGGCGGCGACAAAGATCGTGTTCTTGTGACCCTCGCTGAGTTCCTTGACGAGGGTTGCCATATGCTCGGCGCCGCCGGCCGGCACCGTGATCTTTTTGGTCTTGTCGTTGGGATCGGCGATCCTGATCCCGCCCGACGATGCGCGAAGGTAACCGTGGAAATCGTTGATCGCGAGGATGCGCAAATCCACGGTGGCCGATTGCGCCGCCACCGGCGTCGCCGGATATGACGCAACTGTCAGGAAGGCAAAGGCCAGTGCGAGCGAATGTCTCATGGCGCGACAATAGGGAAGGGGCACGACGGTTTCACGAAGCCTCGCGACAAACGCGCAAGCTTGCGCGGAGATCATGCTCAAACAAAATGATCGCTCAAGATTTCTTGCGCGCGAAAAACGCCTTGAACGCCGCGACGGCTTCCGCCGAGCGCATCCGTTCGCCGAACAGGTGACTCTCGTGGTCGATCCGGCGGACCAAGTCTTCTGTCGGATGCTTGAGAAGCTTGCGCGAGGCCGCGACGGCCTCAGCGGGAAGGGCGGCAATTTCGCGCGCCACCTTGCGGGCTTCGGCTTCGAGATGATCCGGCTCGACGACCTTATTGACGAAACCCGCGGCGCGAGCCTCCTCTGCGTTGAGCTTGTGCCCCATCACCAGCATCGAAAATGCGCGCTGATGTCCCATCAGCCACGGCGCCAGCAGGCTGGAGGCGCCTTCCGGCACCAGACCTAGATGGATGAATGGCGTCGCGAAAGTAGCTCTCGTGGTGGCGATCACCTGATCGCAATGAAACAGCAGCGTAGTGCCAATCCCGATCGCAATGCCGTCGACACTGGCTACGATCGGCTTAGTATTATGGGCCAGCGAGTGCAGGAATTTGATCGCCTCGGAGGCGCGCGGCGTATCGGTATTGGAGGTCCCGTCTTTCAGAAAATCTTCCAGATCGTTGCCCGCCGTGAACATGCCCGGTTCGCCCGAAATGATCAGGCAGCGGATCGACGCGTTGTCCTGAGCGGTGTCGATCGCCCCGGTCATGTCGCGGTACATGTCCTGCGTGATCGCGTTTTTCTTTTCCGGCCGACGCAGAGCGATGATGCGAACGGCATCTTCATCGGTAACGGTCACATGTCCGGTCATGGGTTTGGACCTCAAGCAATTCGGCGATGGCAGGAACGATCGAAATATCCTACATCATCCATGCGCGTACCCAAAACCGCTGAAGTGCTGTGACAGGGATGCGGACCATCAGGGACGGACGATGCAGCTCACCGGAATACATCATCTGACGGCGATTTCGGCGAAGCCGCGCGAAAATCTTGCCTTTTATACCGGCTTGTTGGGCATGCGGCTGGTCAAGAAGACGGTCAACCAGGACGCGGTCAGCGCCTATCATTTGTTTTACGCCGACGGCAAAGCCAATCCCGGCACTGACCTGACCTTCTTCGATTTTCCTGCCGCTCCTGAGCAGCGCGGCACCAACAGCATTTCCGCAACCTCCTTGCGCGTCGCGGGCGAAAAGAGCCTTGGCTTCTGGCGCGATCGCCTGCGGCAGGCGGGTGGCCATGTCGGAGACGTCACCGAGGTCGATGGCCGGTTGAGGCTGTCGTTCGAGGACGGTGAAGGCCAGCGGCTGGTGCTGGTTGACGATGGCGGAGAGGGGGCTGCCTCGCCGTGGGAAAAGAGTCCGGTGCCGGCAGCGCATCAGATCCGCGGGCTCGGTCCGATCGTGCTGAGCGTGCACGAACTGGGGCGCACCGCTTTGGTGCTGACGTCAGTGATGAATATGCGGCGCGAGCGTACCTACGCCGCGCCGGATGGACAGGGCCAAGTCCAGGTTTTTGCGATGGGGGAAGGGGGACCTGCCGCCGAACTGCATGTAGTCGAGCAGAAAGACCTGGCCGTGGCACGGCAAGGCGCCGGCGGGGTGCATCACGTGGCATTTCGCACCCCTGACGAGGCGGAATATCATGCCTGGACCCAGCGGCTGCGCGAGCTTCGCATTCCCAACAGTGGCGAAGTCGATCGGTTCTATTTTCGTAGTCTCTATTTTCGTGAGCCCAACGGCATCCTGTTCGAAATCGCGACCGATGGTCCGGGCTTTGCCACCGATGAGCCGATGGAGAGCCTCGGGGAAAGACTGGCGCTGCCGCCCTTCCTCGAGCCGCGCCGCGCCGAGATTGAGGCCGGTTTGAAGCCGATCGGCTGAGGCTAGCGGCCCACAAGTGGCCTCAATCTCTCCGCGGGATTGCCTTGGTTTGGTCAAGCGGGGGTGAAGTCTGGAGCGATCGTATGCTTAAGGGATTCCGCAAGCGAATTGCCGGCCGCTTTGGAGCTGGTGATAGTGGAGGGCCAATGCCAACCGGGGTAAAGCCGAAAGCAACCGACTCGCGTGATTTCGTCGTGATCCCGTCCGATCAGGTACGGGTCGCGCCGTCAGATGCGGAGATCACCGACCTGCTGCGCGCCGCCGCGCGGCAGAATTCCGAAGCCGGCCCTCGCGCCGCTGCCGATTCATCTCCATCCGCGCCATCGTCCCTGGTAGCGGTCGATACGACGTTTCGTGCCACCGCCGTTAACGACGATGTGCCCGCGCGTAAGGGCTCGTTCGGCCGGCGGGCGTTCCGCGCCGTTGCCGCGCTTCTTTTGACGCTGGGAATCGGCGCCGCCGCGCTGAGCTGGCAGACGTTCGGTTACGCCGCCAAGAAGGCGCTTTTCACCTGGGCGCCGAAGTGGGCGATCGCCGCCTCGTTGCCGCTTGACAAGCTCGGACTGGCCTCGCAATCCACGCCGCCCGACGATCCGGCCGTTACGGCGCCGGCAACAACTGCTGCATCCGACCAAAGCCCACCTGAAAGTGGCTCGCCCGCAAACGTAGCGGCGACGACCGCCGCTCCGCCATCGGATACGGCGCAACAGCTGCAATCGATGGCACGCGATCTCGCCGCTGCCAATCAGGAGGTCGAGACGCTGAAGGCCAGCATCGCCGAGTTGAAGGCCAGCCAGCAACAGATGACGCGCGATCTCGCCAAAGTATCCGACCAGGCCGCCAAGGCTAAAGTGGCTGCCACGACGCCACATCCGCCGGTGCACAAGCCAGCGCCGGTTTATTCGTCGACCTCAACCTATTCGCCGGCAGCGACGCCTGCGCCGCCGCTTCCCGCTTACCGGTCGGTATCGTCGTCCTATCCGCCGCCGCAAGCTGCGGCAGCCCCGGCCGCCCAACCCTATGTGCCGCCACCGCCGGTTCAACTCCAGCCTGAGCCTGGATTGGGGCCAGCGCCACGGCCGCCGATGCCGGTGCAACCGCCAATGCCGGTGCAGCAGTAGCGTTTCTTTCTTGTGCCGCACTAACGACGCGGGCTGGTTGGGCGCCTTGGCCCGGAACTAATCCGGTACAGGGGCTTTATCGCGCATGCCTTCCCAAGAAAGGGGAAACGCCATGAAGATCGCAAGAATCGTTTCGGTTGGCGCAGCTGCGCTTTTCGTCTTGAGTTCAGGGGCTCTCGCCCAACAGGCGCGCACCGGAACCATCACTGGAATCAACCGGCTCACCAACACGATCGCGATCCGGCAGGCGCAAGATGGCACGGTCGGGGCGAATACAAGCGGTGCCGCCGAGGAGTTCCAGATCGGAAGCGGGATTTCGCTGGAAGGCCTCCATGCGGGTGACCGCGTCAGCTTTACGGCATCCGGCTCCGACGGGGCCAAGACGATTACCAAGGTCGACAGGCAGTAGCGAGCTGTTGCCCGCGGATATTTGCCTGCTCGGTTGTGTGCATTAAGCGAGCAGCACGGCGTCCGCGCCGTTCACGGCCTCGGCGCTGTCCATCACAGTTTTTTCCAGTGCGCCTGCCTGCACCGAAACATTTTCGGCAAAGAATCTTGCCAGCGTGACGTAGCGTTGCGGATCGGCCTCACCGAGGCCGCGCGCGGCCAAAGCCTCGCTCGCCAGCATGCATCCGCCGAGCGTCGCGCCGAACAGCCGCAAATAAGGTGTGGCGCCGGCCAGTGCTTCATGGGGGGCCGAGGTCACACATTCGAGCAGCCATCGGCTGGTGCGCTCGAGCGAGGCAAGCGCGTCGCGAAGTTTGGCTCCAGTAGTTCCAAACGCCGGATCGTTGGATGTTTCGACCTGCTGGACGATCCCCTTGAGCTCATCGAGCAGAGCCCAGACCGACTCTCCGTTATTGACCGCGAGCTTGCGTGTCACGAGATCGATCGACTGGATGCCGTTGGTGCCTTCGTAGATTTGCGTGATACGGGCGTCGCGATAATGCTGCGCGGCGCCGGTTTCCTCGATAAAGCCCATGCCGCCGTGGATCTGCACGCCGATCGAGGTGGCTTCATTGCCGATGTCGGTGGAGAAGGCTTTGGCGATGGGCGTCAGCAGAGCAGCCCGTGCAGCCGCGGTCGCGCGCACCTTCGCATCCTTGGCCCGCATCGAAACATCGAGCGCCACGGCCGTGGCGTAGCAGATGGTGCGGGAGGCGGCGGTCATGGCGCGCATCTGCATCAGCATTCGCTTGACGTCGGGATGCACGATGATCGGATCGGACTCGGAGCCCGGCCTGCCGACGGCACGGCCCTGGCGGCGTTCTTGTGCGAAAGCCAATGCCTGCTGATAAGCGCGGTCGGCGATGCCGACGCCTTGGAGCCCGACGGCGAGACGCGCCTGGTTCATCATCGTGAACATGCATAGCATGCCGCGGTTTTCTTCGCCGATCAGATAGCCGATGGCGCCGTCGTGATCGCCCATCGTCATGGTGCAGGTGGGGGCTGCGTGCATGCCGAGCTTGTGCTCAATGCCGCTGACATAGATGTCGTTGCGTGCGCCGAGCGAGCCGTCGGCATTGACGAGGAATTTCGGAATCAAAAACAGCGAAATGCCCTTGGTGCCCGCCGGCGCATCGGGCAGGCGGGCGAGCACGAAATGAACGATATTATCGCTCATGTCGTGGTCGCCATAGGTGATGAAAATCTTGGTGCCCTTGATGCGATAGCTGCCGTCCGCGGCGCGCTCGGCGCGGGTACGCAGCGCGCCGACATCGGAGCCTGCCTGCGGTTCGGTGAGCTGCATCGTGCCGGGCCAATCGCCGGAGACGAGTTTTTCGAGGTAGATCTGTTTCAATTTCTCGCTGCCGTGGGCATCGAGCGCTTCGATCGCACTCAGGGTCAGAAGCGGGCAAAGACCGAAGGAAATGTTGGAGGCGCTCCAGATTTCAGTACAGACCGCATTGATCGCAAGCGGCAGGCCCTGGCCGCCGAACCCCTCCGGCCCCGATACCGCGTTCCACCCTGCGGCCGTCCAGCGCTTGTACGCATCGGGCCAGCCGGGCGCGGTGGTGACGCTTGAGCCGTCAAGCTTGATGCCATGCTCGTCGCCGACGCGGTTGAGCGGCGCCAGCACGTCGGAGGCGAACCGGCCGGCTTCTTCCAGCACGGCAGAGGCAATATCGCCGTCGAAATCGCCATAGTGGCCAGCCTTCACGGCAGCCTCGAGCCCGGCGCCGTGGTTGAGGGCCAGCAGCATGTCGTTGATCGGCGCACGGTAGGTCATGGATCGAAACCTCGCATGGAGGAGAGACGAAAACCGTCTTCCCACGAAATGATGTGTCTCTCAACTCCCGCCCAGGTCCTCGAAGCTTGCTGCACAAGCGAAAAAGCGCCGATCCGCCTGCAAAAACAACCGGTCGAATTCCACCTGATTTTCGCTTCTACCCTGTTGAAATAACTCAACTCCCCCTATAGACCGGCGTGGCCGAAGCGCTTGGGTTCCGGAAAGCCTTTGTCTTTCGTTGTTCGGCTGTTGGGGCGTCGCCAAGTGGTAAGGCAGTGGATTTTGATTCCACCATACGGAGGTTCGAATCCTCCCGCCCCAGCCAGCCACTCACTCAACTTTAGATAGTTGGCAGCTTTTCGAAAAAAAGACCCTTAAAATAAGGGATTTTGCGCATTGTGGCTCGCTTGGGCGGTCTCCGAAAATGCACTACTTCCGCGAGAATCTCTCGAAAGTCTCCGGCCCGTGACGGAAATATTCCCACTTTTGGGAGACTTTGCGCAGAGACTTTTTTCGATATCGACTGCGACGTAGAGGTTGCAGTCGAAGTTCCGTTTTCCAGCGTTCGTTAACACGTCGGGGCCTCTTGTGGCTCAGGCTACGCATCACGAGACTGTAGGCATGTTACGCGCGGGCGCGAGCGATACAGTCACGGGATTATAAGAATACAGGCCACGCATCTCGGCGCCTGTTTCGAGATTTGGGCCCCTTTCCGTAGCGCCTTGAATCTCGTCGGCCTGCTGGCGGGAAGCAAGCTGGACTCCGTTTGCGCGCACCTTTCGGGTATTCTCATAAATGCCAAACGCTTCGTCAAAGGTCTCCGCGGCTGCGAACGCGCGCCCAAGCACCATCGCGTCCTCGATCGCGATGCAGGCGCCCTGACCCAGAAAAGGCGTCATGGGATGCGCGGCATCTCCGAGCATCGTCACTCGTCCGCTGGTGTAGTGTTGGAGCGGCTCGCGATCGCGGAGCCCCCATTTGAATAGCGTTCCCGGTGCAACCGAGTGTATCAGGTCCAACGCATCTTGATGAAAATCGCTGTAAAGGCGGACACACTCGTCAATCGTGGCACGTATCATCCATCCTTCCTCCTGCCACTTCGGTTCACGGCCGAGGCAAACGACGTTCATCACGGTTCGGTGGCGCAAAGGGTAGTGCAGCAGGGCCCGGTCGGCCCTCACGAACATGGCGTAAGGAATTTTCATGATGCCGGCCGGTACACTCGCGATCGGCACAAGCGCGCGAAATGCGACTTGGCCGGTGTAGTTGACGGCTTCATCTCCGAAGAGACAGGCTCGTACCCTGGAGGCGCCGCCGTCACAGCCGATCAAGACATCGCTTGTGCATGTCCTTCCATTAGCGAACGCTGCGACGACGTGTTTGTGATCCTGCGTCAGCGTCTCAAAGCGATGATCGAGAAAGATGCAATCGGGATCGTTGCGAAGGATGGCGGCAGCAAGTGCTGCATGAAGATCCGCGCGATGAACTTGATGATAGTGAGCACCGAATCGCTCGAAGTAGTCTGGTCCCGTCCACCTGGTTCTGATCACAGCGCCTGTCTGGAAATGGCGCATATGATAGCTCTCTGCGGGCCCGGCTTCTCTCGCCACCCGTTCGCCTACCCCCAGAAAGTTGAGCGCGTGCATCGCGTTCGGTGAGATGGCCACACCTGCGCCGATCTCGCGAAGCTCTCGCGCCTGTTCAAACACCGAAACGCGATGGCCGAAATGTTGGAGCGAGAGTGCGGCGCTCAGGCCGCCGATGCCGCCCCCGATGATCGATATCCGTGAGAGCTCCAAGGTCATTGCTCCAGGCGCTTGATCACTCCGGCTTCATGTTGGCTGCCCGGACCACTTGACCCCACTTCCCGGTCTCATCGGTGATGACCTTTCCGAAATCGGCGGGCGAACCCGCAAGCGCGATGCCGCCGCGGTCCGTCAGCCGCGCTTTCATTTTGGCGTCCGCGAGCGCCGCATTGATTTCTGCGTTGAGCCTGTCGATGATGTCCTGAGGCGTGCCCCTCGGGGCACCAAGGCCGAACCATGCGCTGACTTCGTAGCCCGGCACAAAATCGGCGACCGTCGGTACATCCGGCAGTTCCCCCGAGCGCGCGATGGTGGTCACGGCCAACGCACGCGTACTCCCGGAGCGGACGTACTCGATCGATCCGGGCAAATTGTCGAACATGACCTGGACCTGCCCCGCAATGAGATCGGTCACTGCCGGCGCAGTCCCTCGATAGGGGATGTGAGCCATGCTCACGCCCGTCATCATCTTGAACAGCTCTCCCGACACATGTGTCGACGAGCCGACGCCGCCCGAGGCGCAATTGACCTTGCCGGGATTGGCTTTGGCATACGCGATGAATTCCGGAACGGTCTTGGCGGGCACTGAGGGATTCACTTCCATGACATTGGGAACGTGAATGATGCCGGCGACCGGCGCGATATCGCGGATGAAATTGAAATTGAGCTTGTCGTAAAGCGTTGCGTTGATCGCGTTCGATATCGTCGCCAAAAACAGCGTATAACCATCTGCCGGTGCACGCACCGCTCCCTCGGCGGCGACATTGCTGCCGGCACCAGGCCGATTTTCGACAATGAATGGTTGGCCGAGCCGCTCCGACAGCCATTGTCCGATCAAGCGTGCACAGATGTCAGTCGTGCCGCCCGGGGAGTAGCCGACGATAATCCGGACCGGCCGCGACGGATAGCTGTGCGCGCTCGCGATCAGTAACGTGGCCGGGAGCGCTGTGACGCCCGCGGCGAGACCCAGAAATTGCCGTCGGTGAGGAAGCTTGATGGCGGTCCTCCCAAATAAGTTCGCGGATACTGCGAGCGGGCTATGCTGGCTACACGGCCGGATGCACCGATGCTCACCGCAGCATGCAAAGCTAACTTCGATAAATCCAATACATAATTGATCTACCACTCCATGCCGAGCCGGCATAAACTCTAACCATGGATCTTCGGCATTTGCGGACCTTCGTCACCGTTGCCGAGCAGGGGACTGTCTCGAAGGCCTCACTGCGCCTGCGGATCGCCCAGCCGGCACTCTCTCGCCAAATCAAGGAGCTCGAGGAAGAGCTGGGGCTCAAGCTGTTCGATCGCGTTCGCCGCCGGCTGGTTCTGACCGGCGAGGGCGAGCAATTGCTGGGCGATTGCCGCGCCGTCTTTGGCGCAGTCGGCTCGCTCAGCGAGCGCGCTCAACGGCTGCGGCGCGCCGACGCCGGCATCCTGAAGGTTGCGACCACGCCGCAAACGATGGAAGGCGTCTTTTCCGCATTCCTGCATCGCTACGCCGAACGCCGGCCGGATGTGCAAGTCAAGCTGATCGAAGCGGTCGGTCCAAGCCTGCTTGACAAGTTGGAACGCGGCGACGTCCATCTCAGCATCTGCCTGATGCAGACGATTCAGACCGACGATCACCCCTTCGACAGCTATCCGCTGCCTCCGATGGAGTTTTTTGCCGCCAGCCATACCTCGCTCGCGCTTGGAACCGGGAGAAACATCGACATTGCCAAACTTGCCCCTTACCCGCTCCTGCTCCTGGACTCTAGTTCGGTGATCCGAGGCACGTTCAATGCGGCTTGCCGCCTCGCGGGACTAAAACCCAATATTTTCGTCGAGAGCAGGTCGCCGCAGGCGTTGCTGGCGCTTGCAGAAGCCGGGCACGGGGTGGCGATTGTGCCCTCCGTGCTGCCAACACATCGCTATCGCCTCCGTGTCGCTCGCATCATGCACCGGCGGAGACCGTTGCGAGAGCCGTGGGCCGCGCTCTGGGACAAACGCCGAGCGCTTCCGCCCCACGCCAGAGACTTTTGCGAGTTCCTCGCTGCGCACATACGCGAGGTGTCGCCGCTCTTGCAACCAAACAAATCAAAGCGCGGCGACTCCACCAAGAGAGCAACTGTGCGGCGCACATAGTTACAATGTGAAACGTGCCAGATGGTCTGCTTTGGCCGTAGCGGACGTTGCATTTCCGCTCGCAAGGCCAAACTAGACGACATACTCTGACCTGGTCTCCATGCTCCCGAGTAGAGGAAGTATAGTTCCGAAAGTCTCCAGCTCGAATTTCGGCGAGAAAGTTTGAAATTCTCCCGACATTTCAAAGGGCGTTTGCAAATCGGGAATATGCTAGTTCGAATCCTCCCAGGTCAGCCAAGCACTCACTCAACTTAAGATAGTTTGCAACTACATAACGCAAAGCCCGTAAAGTATAGGCTTTATTGCACTATGCATGGTGTCTCCGGATGCCAAGAAATGGCAACCTTCGCGAGAAACTGTCGAAAGTCTCCAGCCCATTTGCGAAAAACTCCCGTTTTCAGGAGACTCTGCGCGGAGACTTTTTTCGATCTGCACTGAGCGGCGGGGCGGCAGCCAATTTTGTCTTCAAACGCCTAAAATCAGACCAGTTACCTAAAGACAGCGTCTGATTTTGATCCGACGTAGGCCGGCGTAGCTGCGGTACCGAAGCGCGGTAAAAATGAACACAATGACATTTATGCGCAATCGGATTACGCGATTCCATCGACGCCTTGCGTTTAGCGGCGGCCTTCCTGAAGCTTCGCCGCCGGCAAATCAAAATCCTAAGGCGTCAGGAGTACTATGGGCAAGCAGCTAACGGATTGTGGTGGGCTTCGGGTCAGCCCTCAAACGCCGGTCCAAATGGTGGTGCGCATAATCAGGCCCGGCGTCCTTATTACGCTCCATAATTCAACCTGTGGAAGCTCGCAGATTGTTTTGCGCCTTAGAAACATCCGACAAATGGTTACGATGCGTTGCTAAGCTAGAGACGCCTCAAATTCAGCGGGGTCCAATGTTTTTCCTTCGTTGTCAGTAATTTCGACGTGCCAGCCTTCGCTGGTCCAAACACGAACTTTTGCTACCGCTATCAGTTCGCTGGTCTGTTCCCACTTCACCGTCTCATTCTCTCTCGCCGCGACAATTCTATAGACCAACTCGCAACTCCACAAAACAAACCAAATTTCTAATATTTGGCTACGCGATTTTGACCACAGTTCGCTTTCAAGGAGCCGATTTGACGGCGAGCCTTTTCAGTACCGGTTCGCACCCGGTTTCGGTTGATGAACGCAACGATTCTCAGCCGCCAGCCTTTTATTTGTCGTCGCGGATCGGAGCTTTCGTTAGCGGCAATTTAAATAAAGGTCGCCCACCTCGGCTTAGTTTTAATCGTTCGACTTATCGGTGTGCTGTAAGGCGGTCATTAATCGGCGCCTGCATTGTAGCAACTGCGCCGTTCTCAGAGGCGAAGCTTTCGACAGGAAGTGGCGCCGCCCTCTGTTCTCGTTGGGCGGGGTTTTCCACCTGATAATCGCCATGAACGGCTAACGCAAACGAGGCAGTCCGCAGGACGTGCAATATTTGGTGTTACGCCGAAAAATTCCACGTCTGTGGAGGGTGGAAGGTGCGAGGTAATGTACTGCGAGAGGAATACAGTGATCTGAGACGACGTATTGACGCGACAAACGTCGAGCAGAAGTCGGTATGTTTCAACTACATTAAATCGACTTATGGGCCCGTGAAAGAGGGTTATGCACTGGCCAGCAGTGCAGATCGGGAACGAATTTTGAAAGAGGTTCGGGAAGTCTCCCGCCAGCTATGGAGCGCTGGTAATCGGCCTCAAGCGATGGCGCTCGGCGTTATCATGCTGAACATCGAGAGCCAGTTCGTGGCGGGTGATGAGGCCGCATTTGTTAGGGTCGCGACGGATGCACTGATAAATGAAGGCATTGAAGCCGGCCGGCCCGCAAAGGTATAGCGTTTAAATGCGTGCGACTGGCGAAAAGGCGATCTGAAAAGGCACCAGAACAATATAAACGAGGAAGCCATCGATGACGAGCTTGCTCATCGCGCAGTATCCAATGCCCGGAGTTACTTTCACGACCGTGTCGCCGCTTGGAGCAAACTAGCGCTACTTCCCGGCCACGCTGTCCTACACTCGGCGACTGAGGCTCTGCAGTCATCATATCAAACGGCGATGGACAATACTGTTCTCTCGCGCCAACATCATTCTATGCGGGAATCTATAACATGAAAAAACTGGCGCTGGTCGAACGATCGCATTTAGTCGCCTTCATATTTCTTATTTCTTTGGCGCAAACGACCGCTCTCACCGGCTCATATGCACAGGATCGCAGTCCCAATGTGGTAGCTGCCAGCAACAACGATTTAGGGGGCACCGTTAAAAGCGCGAAGGGGCCGGAGGCCGGTGTCTGGGTGATTGCCGAGACGACCGATACGCCAACGCGATATACAAAGATCGTCGTCACCGACGATCAAGGCCGCTTTCTGATTCCGGATCTGCCGCGGGGTAGCTACCAGGTCTGGGTCCGCGGGTACGGACTGGTTGATTCACCGAAAGCTCAAGCAAGCCCGGGGGCAACGCTCGACCTGACCGCGGTGCCTGCGCCCACGCCGGCTGCGGCCGCGCAATATTATCCGCCGATCTATTGGTTCTCTTTGTTACGCGTGCCCCCGAAAGACGCATTCCCGATCGATCAAATCAAGAGCCAGGGTGAGTGGCTGAACACCATAAAGAGCGGGGCTTGCCAATCCTGTCACGCTCTGGGCACGCCCGGCACAAGGACGGTCAGCAAGCGTCTTGGGACGTTCAGAACGTCGGCAGATGCATGGACGGCAAGGCTGGAAGCCGGCAGTGCGTCGGCATTCATGCTGCGAGACATTACTCACTTGGGCGTGGAAGAGGCGCTCAAACTGTTCGGCCAGTGGACCGACAGCGTTGCAGCCGGTGAACTTCCGTTCGCTGCGCCCGAACGTCCGACCGGAATTGCGCGCAATGTCGTGGTAACCGAGTGGGAATGGGGTGATCCCACGACCTATCTGCACGACGAAATCGCAACCGATCGGTGGAATCCGTCGGTGAATGCAAAGGGCAAGATTTACGGATCCGCCGAAGACAGCACTGATTACATGCCGGTCCTCGACCCATCGACCAATACCGATAGCGAGGTCAAGATTCCGGTGCGGGATCCGAAAACACCGAACGTCACCGCTCGGCCGCACGGTTTCTCTCCATCGTGGGGACCGAATGTGATCTGGAACAGCCAGACCATCACCCACAACCCGATGATGGATGAAAAAGGACGAGTTTGGATGACGTCACAAATTCGACCGCCAGAGAATCCGGATTGGTGCAAAGCCGGATCGAGTCACAAATCGGCTCAGGCGTTTCCAATCAAGGTGTCGAACCGCAACATCGCGATGTACGACCCGTCAGCCGACAAGTTTACTTTGCTCAGCACGTGCTTCCCGACCCACCATCTCGCCTTCTCGCGCGATCACGGCACGCTGTTCTTCAGCGCCGGCGTGGTTGGTCCTGCTGTGCTTGGTTGGCTCGACGTCAAGAAGTTCGAACAGACCGGTGACGAGGTCCAGTCACAGGGATGGACCCCTTTCGTGGTGGACACGTCCGGCGACGGAAAACGTGGCGAGTATGTCGAGCCTGACCAGCCCGTTCAACCCGGTAAGGACAAGCGCATCGCGGTGAACGAATATGCCGTGGCTGTCAGCCCAGCCGACGGCTCCGTTTGGGGTTCGGTCATCGGTTATCCCGGCGCAATCGTGCGGACCGTGCTGGGCTCAAATCCCGAAGAGACCGCACTATCCGAAGTCTACGAGCCGCCGTTGCCGGGTTATGGCCCGCGCGGCGGAGATGTCGATGCTGACGGCGTGTACTGGGCGGCGCTCTCCAGCGGACATGTCGGTCGTTTCGATCGAAGTAAGTGTCGTGTGCTGAACGGCCCAACCGCAACGGGCCGCCATTGTCCTGAAGGTTGGACGCTGTACCAGTTGCCCGGGCCGCAAATGCGCGGCGTGCAAGATCCAGGGAGCGCCGAGGCGACCTATTACGTCTGGGTCGACTGGTTCAACACCTTTGGTCTCGGGAAGAACGTGCCGATCGTAATGGGCAATTTGAACAGTTCGCTTTTTGCAATCGTCGACGGCAACATCGTGAATTTCACCGTTCCGTACCCGATGGGGTTCTTCCCCAAGAACGTCGATGGCCGGGTTGATGATCCTAACACCGGCTGGAAAGGCAGCGCGCTTTGGTCGACTTACGGGACGAGAACCATGTTTCACCTTGAAGGAGGAACGGCAAATCGCCCGCGCGCGGTCAAACTGCAACTTCGTCCCGATCCGCTCGCACATTGAGAGAGCCGACGATAATTTATTCGATCAAGATGAGCGATGTTTAGAACAGTCTACGTCATAGCGCTTTTGCTTGTAGCCGCGGCATCGTCCGCGAGCGCCCAGACATATCCGGATCGTCCGGTTCGCATACTCGTTCCCTATTCGCCCGGCGGGATCACCGACATCGCAGCGCGCGTTGTTGGCGCCAAGCTAAGTGAGTATTGGGGACATCAAGTCGTCGTGGAAAACAGATCCGGCGGCAACGGCCTCATCGCGATGTCGGCCGTCGTCAAAGCCGATCCGGATGGGTATACACTCGTGATGGCAAGCGGCGGGGACGTTTCCTTGAACCCCGTGCTGATCGAGAAAATGCCGTACGACGTTGAGCGTGATCTCATCCCGATCAGCGGCGTTAGCGACGCGCCGATCGTGCTCGTTGCAAACAGCCGTAGCCTCTATAAATCGGTCGCGGACGTCATCGCTGCCAGCAAATCAAATCCCGGATCGATCGACATCGGCACGCCCGGGGTCGGCAGCATCACGCATCTCGTGCTGGAATGGCTCGCGCTCAGTACGGGTACGAAGTTTCAAAACGTACCTTTCAAAGGTGGCGGCCCGGCTGTTCAAGCGCTGATTGCCGGAGTTGTGCCTCTCGCTGTCCTGGCGAGTTCTTCGGTCGCACCTTATGTGCAAAACGGAACATTGCGTGTTCTGGGGGTTACGTCGACAACGCGCTCCTCGCTCAATCCGGAATGGCCGACACTGCGTGAACAAGGCATCCCTGAAGTCAATGCTTCGAACTGGACGGCGATGTTTGCCCCGAAAGGTACGCCTCAACCGGTTATCGATAAGTTGAACGCCGATGTGGTAAGGGCACTCGGCTCGCCTGACATTAGGGAGCGCTTTGCATCCGGTGGCGTGCAGGTTATTCCGTCGACGCCAAGCGAACTGGCGGCTCGGCAGAAGAACGAGCTAGCGGTCTTTCGTTCGGTTGTCGCCAAGTCTGGCATGCACATCGAATAGGCCAGCAAGCCAGCCTGCAGTTATTAGCTCTCCTGTGCTTCAGAGCGCTGTCGAACTCGTCGCTCGCAAATGCAATCGCGATCTTCGTGGTCGCTGCTTACGCTGTGTCTTTTCTTGGCCGCTTTCGCGCTACCGGAAACGCGTGGCCGCGTGCTGAATGCCTGGGCCTAACCGCAGGCGTTCTGGATTGCTCAAGAGCTGGCCGTCGCCAGGGCGTTGCATGACGGTCTTCATAGCTTCTTCGACGGAAGAGGCGGTTATCTCACGATCGGCAACCTTGCAGACCGCTGTAAGATAGTCGCGCGAGGTTTGGTGCCCTTTGTACGACCTATCAATGTTCTTTCCCGTGAACTCAAAGAGGATCTGATCCAGTTTCTGGACAAACATGGTCAGGGCAAGAGCCTGCTCCCAATCGCCTCTGCGGCCACCAGCGATCCATTTCTCGGCATGAAGAATCTTTGCACGCATATCTTCAATTTGGCTAACCCAACCTTCGACACTGGATTCGGCTTCCTCGTGCTTTAGCACTGCGCCGGCCGATGCCTTTATAGTCGCGTCGATCAGAGTGACCTTGGCGCGTTGATTGGACAAAACAGACGAGAGTTGTTCGGCAGCCTGATCGAGCTTCTTTGCTAATGTCCGAAGATCTTCCCTTGTGACTGACGGCGGCTTGATATGCCGCTTGGCTTGTTGCCAGGATTTGTAAAGATGCAACGCTTCATCGATTTTTGGGCGGGCCTCGTTCGGCAGGCCGGATTTCTCCGATATTTTCTGCCAAGCAGCGTCGGTCAGGTTTTCTAGGAAAAAAGGCGTCGATGGCATGGGTCAATAGTCGGTCGATTGGTGGACCGCTGCAAGGCCGGATTCGCGTAATGGGAGGTTTATGGAATGTCCGCTTCTGGCTCCGAGCCAACTTTCGGCGGCCCCAACTCACGCAAGCAACTCTCTATTCCTGGCCGAAAGCCAGTCAATTCCGAGCAAGACCGTTGCTCGTTGGATGGTGAACTCCCAAGGGTACTTCCCCTGTAACCGGAAGGTTATCGGGCCGTTCCCATGAGCGGGCCACTTCGTCGGGAGATCAGGAAATTACAATTCGATTGCTCGAAATCAGGAACGGGTGGGCCGATCGGTCTCCAATTGCCGCTCATGCGTGCGCAACAGTGGGTGCGAAGTTCGGCGTGCGAATCGTACAATCGTTTCGCGCAGAGATTTCTTAAGACCCGCCTGTGGACGAAGCGGAAGCGCTCGCAGCGCGTTTTTTGGAGAGATATCAATGTCTGACAACATCAACCGTGATCGGCGACATTTCTTTGGCATTGCGGCAGGAACACTCGCCGCTGCTCAATTCGGTCTAAATAACTCGGCCCTGGCACAACCCAGCAAGTCAAGGCTCGCAAGCCTCCGAAGTATCAAGCCGGGTACGAATACCTCATTTGCTTCTCTGAAGCAGGTCAATGCTGGCCTTTTGAATGTTGGATATGCCGAAGCCGGTCCTGCCGACGGCCCGCCGGTCATCCTTCTGCACGGTTGGCCCTATGATATCTACAGCTTTGCCGACGTTGCGCCATTGCTGGCGTCAGAAGGCTACCGGGTGATTGTCCCATATCTGCGCGGCTATGGTACGACACGCTTTCTTTCTGCCGAGACGTTTCGAAACGGCCAGCCGTCGGCTGTCGCCGTCGACATTATCGCGCTGATGGACGCGCTCAAGATCGAGAAGGCGACGCTCGCCGGATTCGATTGGGGAGCGCGTACCGCCAATATCATTGCGGCGCTTTGGCCGGAGCGCTGCAAGTCCATGGTTTCGGTAAGCGGCTATCTGATCGGCAGTCAGGAATCCGGTAAGGCTCCGTTGCCACCGAAGGCCGAGCTTGAATGGTGGTACCAGTTTTACTTCGCGACGGAGCGCGGGCGGGAAGGCTACGACAAATACCGGCACGATTTCTCCAAGCTCATCTGGCAGCTTGCATCGCCGAAATGGGACTTTAGCGATGCCACGTTTGACCGAACCGCGGCCGCTTTCGACAATCCCGATCACGTCGCCATCGTCGTCCACAACTACCGTTGGCGGATCGATCTGGCGAAGGGTGAGGCAAGGTATGATGTCTTCGAAAAGAAACTTGCCGAAGCCCCTATCATCACGGTGCCGACCATCACCATGGAAGGTGATGCTAATGGCGCGCCACATCCGGAGCCGAGCGCTTACGCCAAGAAGTTCTCGGGCAGATACGAACACCGGCTGATCAAGGGCGGGATTGGTCACAATCTGCCTCAGGAGGCTCCGCAGGCGTTTGCCGAGGCCATCGTCGATGTCGCCTCAGGAAGAAGCTGACGGGCGAGCAACCTGCGCGCAAGTCCCCGCGGGCTGGAAAAGCCGGCTCGCGGGGCGGCGGCGAAGATCTCGATCTGATTGCTACCGTTGTGACGGCCCATGTCGAATCTCGCGCAATCCCGGCGTAGGCGTAGGGATCGGGAGAACAATCTATAACCGTCACATCTGACTACGTTCCCGGGGATCCTGAGAGGCCCTGAATACGGCGATGTATTCTTCGCCCATGCGTCCGACGCGACGATCGCCGCCTTCCATCTGTGGAGTTCTTGGCAAAAGGCGGTCCAGCCTAGGGATTAGTTGCTTAAATCAATGGATTTCAACTTGCCGCCATCGCCGCGGTGCTTTGTTGCTTTCGTATCGCAGCCGCCAGCGGTTGCCGCTGGCGGCGCAAGTGAGCTGAGCCGGGTTCTGCTGCGATGCGCCTCCTTCACCGCTCTGCGATGGCTTCGATTTCCACGAGATAGCCGCCTGCCAGTTGCGGTACGGTTACCATCGATCGTGCCGGACGATGGGAACCAAAAGCATCAGCATAGACCTTGTTGAACTGCGGTGAGTGCTCGAGGCCGACAACGAAAGCCGTCACCTTGAGAATGCGGTCCGGCGCGGAGCCGCCGGCGCGCACGATTGCGAACACGTTGGCGAGGGCCTGCCTCACCTGGGTATCAAAATCCTTGTCTTTCAGGCCTGTGCCGTCCGGCTTTATCGGAAGCTGGCCCGATACGAATATAAGGCTCGGTTCCGCGAGGCCCTGAACATAGGGCCCGGTTGGTGATGGTGCGTCCTTCGTCGATATGACGGTCACTTGATGATCTTTCATATTCAGTCTCCTTTGGGGTGCGGAACAACATCCAACCCGTGGTCCCGCAGGAATTGCGGAAAGGAAGAGCCGGCATAAGGTCGATGTTTCCACGCAACATTTTGATTGCTCGTCGAGCGGCAGTCTTGAACTGGAATAACGCGCTTGAATGTTTCAGACGCAAAGTGACGCGGGCAATTGTGATAATCTCAATCCAAAGACAGCATAAATGATCAAGATAACGTCGAGGCGCCTTGGCTATTTGTGCAGGGCATCGCAGCACCTGCATGGCTCAAGCGATGTCATGCAGGCCAGTATTGAGGACGCCGAATGTCCGAGACGATCAACAAGATGCCCAAGGCCAGTCACCCTGGTCCGATCCCAGATTCGGAGTGGGATTTCCGCTCGACTGGCGAACTCGTGGCCGCGTTGCAGGCTCGCAAGGTTGGCTCAATCGAACTCCTGGAGCACACCATAGCCCGGATAGAGGCCCTCGATCAGCGCTTCAATGCCGTTGTCGTCCGCGATTTCGATCGGGCCAGAGATGCTGCGAAGGCGGCTGACGCCGCGCTCGCTCGCGGTGTACGCACGCCGCTGCTCGGTATCCCCATCACACTGAAGGAAGCCTTCAACATTGCCGGCTTGCCGACGAGCTGGGGCTACCCGCAGTTTTGGGATTTCGTACCGGAAGAAGATGCGCTGATCGTCTCGCGCCTGAAGGAGGCGGGGGCGATTATTGTCGGAAAAACCAATCTTCCGGTGGGCCTTGGAGATTTTCAAAGTTACAACGAAATCCACGGAACGACCAATAATCCGTGGGATGTTGGCCGCTCTCCCGGAGGGTCCTCAGGTGGGTCAGCCGCAGCGCTCGCCGCCGGCTTTGGATCGCTATCGATCGGGTCGGATATTGGGGGATCCCTGCGTGTGCCCGCGCATTTCTGCGGCATCTATGCGCACAAGCCAACATTCGATCTGGTCCCGCTTCGCGGATATAATCCGCCATCGTCCCGACCATTACCCGGAAGCGGCGACCTCGGCGTCGCAGGTCCGATGGCGAGATGCGCCTCGGATCTTTTGCTCGCGCTTGGCGTCATCGCTGGACCGGACGAGGCGCGTGAGGGCGCTGGCTACCGGCTCGAATTACCTCCCGCGCGGCACGACAATCTGTCGGAGTTTCGTGTCCTCGTGATCGACAGTCATCCACTCATGCCGGCAAGCGACGTGGTCCGAACGGCGATCGCACGGTTGGCGGAACGGATTGCCAGGTCGGGTGCCCGGGTCGCACACTCCAGCGCTCTGTTACCGAACCTCACAGATTCGGCTGGGCTCTACATGAAGTTGTTGGCCGCAGCGAAGAGTACAAGTATGCCGCCGGATCGGTACGCGAGGATTGAAGGTCAGGCCGCATCCATGACAATCGCAGACCACAGTCTTCAGGCGGACCGTACTCGCGGGACTATCATGAGTCATCGCAACTGGTTGGTGTGCGATGCGAAGCGTCGCGGCCTGCAACAACAATGGCGTTCATTGTTTCGGGAATGGGACATTGTGGTCTACCCGTCGGCTGCGGTTCCGGCCTTCGTGCATGATCATTCGGAACCAATTGAGGCCCGTCATCTCGATATTAACGGCCGGGCATATCCATACCTCGATGTGTGCTTCACATGGGCTGACCCTGCTTCTACGTTCGGTCTCCCGGCGACGGCCGTCCCCATCGATCACTCATCGGAAGGCCTGCCAATTGGCGTGCAGATCATTGGGCCTTATCTCGAGGATCTGACGACGATCAATTTCGCCAGGCTTCTAGAGCAGGAATTCGGTGGCTTCGTCCGTCCCCCGGGTGTCTAGGTCACGCGCGCTCCAGCTAAACAGCTCGTACTCGACCAGATTGTCGAATATACACCGAACTGGCGAGATTTGCGCGGTGAGGCGGCGTGGTCGAATTAACTCCTATGCCGGTGCGGTTTAGGCCGGCCAATGTCCGACATTCGTCCCTAGCAATCTCACCACGATATTTCTTTGCTTACTTCGGCGTGCGCCTCGAATGCTCAGCCGAACGCAAAAGTGCGCGCGCTCAAACCGGACTTTGGCGCCCGAAACCGGAGCGCAATCGGATCGTCTTCTGCCGATGAAATGGCGGCCTCGTTGCCCAGTTTCTAGGCGCCGGACAGAGCGAAGCGATTGAGCGGTAACTAGTCGGGCGCAGTATAGGATCGCTCTCTGGCGTCGACGCTCTGGGACACCACGATCCCATCAAGGTTCTTATCGGAACCGAAATACATCGCACGTGAGTCGATAGCGCTCAAATCAGGATTGGCTACATTAAAACCACGACGGAAGAGGCCAGTCACACGAGTTTGATTGCGACCTCGATATTACCTCGCGTGGCTTTGGAGTACGGACAGTTTTGATGCGCTTCGTTCACTAAGCCTCTGGCGATATCATGGTCGACGCCCGGCAAGCTGACGTGGAGGCGAGCCCGAAGCGAATAACCGCTGTCCGCGAGTAGCAAATCAACTTCCGCGTCAATTGCGAGGCCTGCGGGAAGTGTGATTTTCCGTTTGCGGGCTGCAAGGTCTAGGGCGCCTTCGAAGCAAGCAGACCAGCCGGCTGCGAACAGCTGCTCTGGATTAGTGCCGGGACGTGTCGTACCAGGCGTCGAGAGCTTGATATCCAGATGTCCATCGGAGCTGTGCGATGCACCTTCTCGTCCGCCGGTCGTGTGAACCTTCGCGGTGTACAGCAATTTCTCGGGCTGCGTTGCAGCGAACTGTTGGGTCATAGCACTCTCATTTTAATTTCCGAACGCCCGCCCTTGTAGGTTTCAAAGACGTGCGAAGATTGTACGATTCGAACGTGAACGGATGTTGCAATCGCTGATCGAATGCAGGCCAGAAGAAACGGTGCAACACCACCCCCAACACTTGTGGTGGGAAATGGTGCTGCCGCGTAAAGAAAAGACTCGCTTGGCTTCCGATGCAAACTCGGGTGTTCAATCGGACGGGTTGAGGTTCGGATCCTCACCACCGGGTCGCGACGGAGACCTTCCGCTAAAGCCGAAGTCCTCTTTGTTTCGCTTTTCTTCAGCCGTCAGTGGAGCGGCTTGGGAAGAGCCGTTCGACTGATCATATGCCCTGCGATAACGCGGGTCTTGGGCGACCGCTGCGGTTTCGTCAACCTTGCGGGGTTGTTCGGCTGCCGTCGCCACTTGAGCCATCGACCCGGCTATCAGCGTCGTGCCGAGGATGAATAGAGCTGTCTTTCGCATTGTGATCTCCGTTAGGTGGGTTCCCGGTCGAGGCAACTACGCCTCACCATGAGACGATGAATAAGCCGCGAGACGGATAAGAGCTTGCAGGATCCAGTCGAAGTTTTACAAAACGGTTGCAGAAGAGAGGGATGCTTAAATCCTCAGATGCTCGGAATTTTGTAAAGTTCTGCGAGCCTAAGGCTGCACGCTTTCATCACGGCATCGAGTTGGATAAAGCCAACGGTACACAGACGGTGTCCGAAGCGGGGCCGTGCAGGAAGTTGAAGATTTCTTCGAAAAACAGGGGCATTCCGGGGTCGTTCTCGAGTGGGATATGGTTCTTTCCTGGTAAGGAGACAAATCTTGCACCCGGCATGGCTGCTGCAAGTCTCTGGCTTTCATCAAGCGGGACCATGAGATCGTCGCGAATGTGAAGAATCAGCGTCGGCATTGAGACTTGCGGCAAGAGATCTCGAATGTCGAAGTTGCAGACAGTTTCGAAGTGCCGCGCGGCATTCTCCGCCGACAAGCTTCTCCGTTGCATCTCGTTGAAAGCTTGCGCCTGCTCCTTGGTAGCCGTCGGCATCAGTTGGGAAGTCATCATCTGCCGGAAGGTGGGATCCTCAGAATTCCAGCCGAACCGCATTAGCGTTGCGATGGCCCGGAAGCGATCAAGATCGGCCGGCGTAGTCGATGGTCTCTTAAATCGGCCGGTGGCGAACCCTCCGAACAAGACAAGACGCGAGACGCGGTGCGGATTGCGCACCGCGTAGGCAATCGAGACCGCACATCCCTGAGAGAACCCAAATAGGGGAAATTGATCCAGGCCCACGGCGTTCACAACCGCCTCCAGATTGTCTACCCATGCATCGAGCGACAACTCGCTGCTATCCCAATCGGACAAGCCGTTACCTCGTGCATCGTACCGGATGAGACTGTGGTGCTTGGTCAAGCTGCGAGCATGTGCCGGTATACTGGAAGCTCCCAATCGAGCTCCAGATGATTGATCCAATTTGCAGATTTAACGAGCGGAGGCCCGCTGCCGGCCAAGGCATAAGCCAATCGAACACCATCGTCGGATCGGCAATATCGGATCTGTTGCTGAAATTTCACTGATGAAAAAATAGATACGGGCGGCAGGCGATCCTCCTTGTTGAGTTCGATGGCGTAGACCTCGATTGGCCTCGCGATGTTCTTCAAGGATTGGATTCCGAGAGATCGGAAGGAGAGGTCGATTTTGCCTTCGATCTGCTCGAACACGATGCCTGAGATACAGACGCCACCAGGCTCTGCCATTCCCTCGAGCCTCGCAGCGATGTTGACGCCGTCGCCGAGCAGGTCCGTGCCCCTAATGATCACGTCGCCGAGATGAACACCCATACGGAACCGCAGTGCGGCGTCTTCGGTTAGCCCGGCAGCAGCTTCGCCTAACTTCATCTGTACGTTTACGGAACACTCCACAGCATCAAAGATGCTTGCAAACTCGGCAAGAACACTATCGCCCGCCGTATTCGCGATTCGGCCGCCATGTTGCATAATGAGATCGTCCATCAGCCGGCGATACGCAGACAAAGTTTGCATGGTGCCAGCCTTATCAGTGCTCATCAGGCGTGAATACCCTGCAACATCGGCGGCAATGATTGCCGCAAGCTTTCTCTGAATGCGGTCCTTGCTATTTGTCATCTTTGCCACTCATTTGCCGATACGTTCCGAGCGAGTCCTTTCTGCTCGCCGTTCCCTCTCCACAGTCATGTGTGCGACCAGCAAAAAGTGAGACCGGTGGCATGGCCCTATGCCCCAGATAAGCCGTTTCCCGTCATTCTCTCTGGATTGACGATTTCATCGAAGCGCGCGGCGTCAATGAACTTGGTCTCGATCGCGGCTTCCCTAAGTGTCAGACTCTTGTCATTCGCCAGGTGGGCAATAGCCGAAGCCTTATCGTAGCCGATTACCGGGCTCAAGGCAGTCACAAGCATAAGCGAGCGGTCGAGCATGGTATCGATCTGCTTTCGGTTGAGCTGTGTCCCCTCTACCGAGAAGCGCCGCAACTTCGCGCAGGCATCTCCGAGCACTCGCGCCGAATGCAAGAAGTTGTTGATGATGATTGGGCGCATGGCGTTCAGCTCAAAGTTTCCCTGGCTCCCGGCGAAGGCGACTGCGCTGTCTTCTCCGATTACCTGGATGCAAACCATCACCATGGCTTCGCACTGGGTCGGGTTGACCTTGCCTGGCATGATCGACGAGCCCGGCTCATTTTCTGGCAGCAGGAGTTCACCAAGGCCGCAGCGCGGACCTGACGCGAGCCAGCGCATATCGTTGGCGAATTTCATCAACGACACCGCCAATCCACGCAGTGCCGCCATCGCAGCAACCATCGCGTCGAGTGAGCCCTGCGCCGCAAACTTGTTGGGCGCGGTAACGAATGCAAGCCCGGTGAGCCCGGCGATCTGGGCAGCGATCTCCTTGCTGAAGTTAGGTGGAGCATTTAGGCCGGTGCCCACGGCAGTGCCTCCAGCGGCCAACTCAAAAAGGCCTGTCTCGGATGCTCGAATCCGGTCAATCGCGTCGCGCACCTGACGTGCATAACCCGACCATTCCTGCCCAACCGTGAGTGGAACTGCATCCTGAAGATGGGTTCGTCCGGTCTTGACGACGTGCATCCATTCAGTTGATTTCGCTTCGATCGCCGCTGCCAGCCTTTCAGCGTGAGGCAGTAAGAGGGTTTCGAGCTCGAGCACGGCCGCGACGTGCATCGCGGTGGGAAAAGTGTCGTTTGAGGATTGTCCCAAGTTTACGTCATCGTTCGGATGTACCGGGGACTTGCTGCCGATGGCTCCACCGAGAAGCTGGATCGCGCGATTTGACAGTACTTCATTGATGTTCATGTTGGACTGCGTGCCTGAGCCCGTCTGCCAGACGTAAAGCGGAAAGTGACTGTCGAGCTTGCCAGCAATGGCCTCGTCGGCCGCGCGCACGATCGCCTCGGCTTTCCACGCCGGCAGCCGGCCTGCTGCCGCATTGACAAGCGCAGCGGCTTTTTTCACGTAGCCGTAGGCGTGATAGACCGACTTTGGCATACGGTCGTTGCCGATCGAGAAGTGGATCAGGCTGCGCTGAGTTTGCGCGCCCCAATAGCGGTCGGCAGGCACGTCGACGGCACCCATGGAATCTGTTTCGCGCCGCTGGCCTTTGGCATCGATGCCGATCGGAATGTCGCGCAGCACGGGGGTCGATTGGATATTCATGATATGGTGCTCCCTTGGTTGAGTGAGCTGTCGCGAAGCTCGCGCCGCGACAGCTCGTTGCTCTCGGCAGGCCCCGCTTTCAGTAGCTGGGAACGTAGAGTTGGCCTTCGATCCAGGCGCGAATGTCGGCGGGTCGCTTCGCTTGAGCCAGCCCGTGGTCAAACATGAACTCCGCGACACGCGTTGCCGTCGTAACTTCCATCTCAAGAATGTTGGCCTGGCCCGGGAACAGCATGCCCTTGGCGCGCAGCTCGGGGCCTACCTGATCGGCGCTGGCCTCGGCTGCGGCAACAAAGCAAGCATCCGTGATTCGTCGTGGACGGGCGACGTAGGTGGCAAGCGCGACGGCGGGGTAGATATAGAAATTATTAGCCTGACCGGGACGGAAAACTTGGCCATCCAGGTTTACGTCGGGGAACTGAACGCCCGCGGCGTACAAGGCCCTTCCTTTCGACCATGTGTACGCCTGTTCCGCCGAGCATTCCGCTTTGTCGGTCGGGTTTGACAGCGCGAAGATAATCGGTCGTTCATTGAGGTGGCTCATTGCCTCCACCACCTCTTTGGTGAAGGCGCCACCCTTGGTGCTCACGCCGATCAAAATCGTGGGCTTAAAAGCCTCGATCGTCGCCACCAAGTCCTTTGATGGCTGCGCCGGGTGCGCGTAAACCTTCTGCGCAGATGAGAGATCCCTGCGGCTTGCCTCCAGTAGACCGTCGACGTCGAACAACGATATGCGGGCGCGTGCTTCGTCAAGTGTGAGCCCTTTGCCCCGGAGGGCTTCGGTAATCATGTTCGCGATGCCGATTCCGGCAGAGCCGGCGCCAAGGAATAGAAACCGCTGGGTCGCCAGTGTTTCTCCTTTGATTTGAAGTGCCGTAGTGAGACCTGCAATGGTCACACTGGCCGTGCCTTGAATGTCGTCGTTGTAGCAGAGAACTTTGTCGCGGTAGCGTTCGAAGATGCGAATCGCGTCTGTGCCCTTCCAGTCCTCGAAGTGGATGCAGCAGCCGGGAAACACGTCTTGCACCGCCTGCACAAACTCTTCGGTGAGTTCGTCAAGTTCCTTCTCGGAGGGGGGCGGGGAGCGCGATCCGAGATACAGCGGGTCGGCGCGCAGGGCCTCATTTGCGGTCCCGATATCAAACATCACAGGCAGAAGGCCGTCGGGCGGGATTGCCGCGCAAGCGGTATAGAGCTCCAGCTTTCCGATCGGGATGCCCATGCCGTTCGCGCCGATATCTCCGATGCCGAGAATGCGGCCGCCAGTTGAAACGCAAATGAACCGGACGTCGCGGCGGGGCCAATTGCGCAGTACTTCGGCCATGCGTCCCTTCATGCTGCGATCGATATACATACCCTTGGCGCGACGGTAGATGTGTCCGAACGCCAGGCAAGCGTCTGCGACAGTCGGATCGTAGACAATCGGCAGAAAACGCGCGGGATCAGACATCAGAGTGCGGTAGAACAGCGTCTCGTTGCGGTCGGCAAGAGAGACCAGGTATATGTAACGCTCCAGATCGGTGGACTTTGCATCGAGGTGGCCTATGACGCGTTCCAGCTGGCGATCGAGGGTTTCCACGGCCTGAGGCAAGAGGCCTTCGAGGCCGTACTTGCGACGCTCCTCCTTCGTGAAGGCAGTGCCCTTATTGTGGATGGGATCATTGAAAAGTGCTGTGCCCGACGGGGCATCGTGCGTGGGGGCGCCATTTCGTTCCAGCAGCGTTGCAATCATAGTTGTCTCCTTTTGTTGTGACTGCCCAATAGTGGTCGCGTGGGGCGGTTCCGGCTTGTAGAAATCTGACCTCTGCAAAGAGATTGGTGGGGTCTCTCAATCTGCCGTTGCGAAAACGGCGCTACACCGAACCCGAAAGCCTGTCCGAAAAGTCACGGCAAAGTTCGCGTTCTGTTGACGGAAAGCCGAGCCGGCACGACGGCTCGCTCAGGGACGCGCCAGATCAGCGAGGCGGTTTCAGAATCGAATCTTAACTGCGGTTGATGTTTGGCGCGCCATTTTGGCCCCGGGCCGCGCATGTAGTGGAGTTCAGGCCGGTAGCTGTCGCGTACGTCCTTGATGAGGTTGCGAACGACGATCGAAAAATCGGAGGCTGACTCCATCGCCTTGCGAGCAAAACGTGACAGCGCGGCCATCGTGATCTCCGTTGGTTGAATTCTCGGTCAAGGCAAGTGCCCTTCACGATCGACCAACGGATATGCTGTGGAACGGGCGGGAGCTTGTAGAAATTGTGCCCGAATTTTACAAAAGAGGCAGAGAGAACTTCGCGCTCCGAAAAGCTGGAGTTTTGAGGTCCCAGTACACGGCTGCGAAGCTCGTTCGTAATAATTTACGCCGCGCATTCATTCAAAGGCGACGTGTTCGAGGGTACCGCAGGGGAGGGCAGCTGAATAGAACCCTCAACGGTGATCAATACCGGAGAAGGGAAGCACAAAAGCCGGCAAGCGATGCTGCCACTATTGCGCGCGGCGCGTGGGCAAATCAAAACTGAAACCGGCCCCGCCGAGGGCGGTGTCGTTGCTCGCACGAATACGGCCGCCATGGGCTTCGACAATGGACTGACAGATGGCCAAGCCCATGCCCATGCCGGTATCTTTGGTCGTGAAGAAGCTATCGAAAAGAAGAGGGAGGTGTTCCGGATCGATACCCGGGCCGCTGTCCTCAATGCTGCAGCACACCGTCTCAGGGTCTGAGAGTATGGTCCGGACAGAAATGCTGCGATCCCCCAGCGTAAGCTGCGTCATCGCTTGAACCGCATTGACGGTCAGATTGACGATGACCTGCTGCAGTTGAGTACGGTCCCCGACAATTTGGGGGAGCTCGCGTGTCAGGTCGAGAGACACGACGATGCCCTTCTCCTGCAGCTCATTGCGGAGGAAGCTCAGCGACTCATTGATGACATCATCGATCGACAGCAGCTTCTGTTCGGGTGCTCGTTGGCTCGCCATGTCACGAATGCGCCCTATGATCTCGGACGCCCGCCGCGCGTCTGCGACCACGCGTTTGGTGAGCATCCGGACCTTTTCGATGTTCGGCTGGGCCAGCGTCAACCAATGCAGGCTAGACTCGCCGTTCGTGGCGATCGCAGTAAGTGGCTGGTTAACTTCGTGTGCGATCGAAGCCGTCAAAACGCCGAGGCTCGTGACCCTGGCAACGTGCGCGAGTTCGGATCGAGTCTTGGCGAGTGTTTCCTCGGAGAGTTGCCGCGCCGTTATATCCTGAATCGCACCGATGTACTCCAGTTGACCTCCCTTCGTGCGGCTCGCATGAGCGACCAAGTGCAAGTGCCTGATCGAGCTGTCGGGTATTTGTAATCTGAATTCGTAGTCCAAGTCGTTACCGGAGCCTCTGCCCAGTTCGACCATTTCCTCCAGTACTGACCTATCTTCCGGGTGGAAAAGTGAGCCGACTAGCTCGAGAGACACAGGGGTTGCCGGGTTGACTCCAAAAATACGATAGGTTTCCGCTGACCAAATTATTTCATCTGTTGCCACTCGCCATAGAAAACTGCCGGTTGAACTGAGACGTTGAGCTTCCGACAACAGCGCTTCATTCCAGCGCTGTTCCGAATAGAGGCGTGCGTTCTCCATCGAGATCGCCGCCTGAGTAGCAAGAATCTCGAGAACGGCCACTCTCCCCGATGTAAAGCAATGTGCGGCCAGAGTGTTTTCGAGGTAGAGGGCGCCGATGACCCTCGTGTTTGTGAGTATCGGCATGCACAGAACAGATTTAGGCCTCCTCTCGCGGACATATGGATCATCCGAATGGGAAGTCCCGGCAGACACGTCATCGAAAACGAGGCGTTCGCGTGTTCGCAGTACGTATTGCAGGACTGATTGCGGAAGCTCGGATGGTATAGCGCGGATCTGCCGAACTGCGACGTCAACTGTTCCACTGGCGGTTGTCGCTTCGGCTTCGATGCGCGGGCCGTCGCTGTAAGTAAGGATTAGCAGGCCTCGTTCCGCGCCGGCATTCTCGACAACCAGGCGCATGAGCTTTTCGATGAGTCGAGGCAAGTCTATCTCGCTCGATAGCGACTGGGATGCTTTGATCACGGTCTCAGCATCTAGTTGTGCGACGGGCGTAAAGACCGTGGCTCCGCGCACGGGCGAGATTGAGGGCATTTGTAAATGCGGGTGGCTGGAGTCGAGTTGATTTACCTTTCCCTGCGCGCCCCATTGCACATAGCAGGCTCGGGCATTTCGTAGATAGGCATCGGCAGTTGTCGCGAAGCCGCGTGTCTTATAGAAATTCGCCGCGAGTTCGTGGGCGAGGGCCTCAACGTGGACAAAACCGTTCGTGCGAGCCGAACGGATAGCATCTTCGTAGAGCTGTTCGGCTTCGAGGGTTCGGGCCTCAATCCGCGCGATTTCCGCATGAGCGAGCGCGACGCGGCTTTCGAAGTTTGCGGGGCAGTGCTCGGCCCACACTTCGAGTTGCCTGGAGTGGTCCGTCAATGCGTCGAAATGCCATTTCTTTTGGTCGGAAGATGCGGAATCCCACGCTGCGGCGCGGGTAAGCGCACCAAAAAAGCGGCAATCCGCTGTTTCAAGTTGTGCCGTCGCGGTCCAAAGCAGTTGCTGCGACTTTATCGAGGCGTCGACGGCGGATACAAGATCTCCGGCGAAGAACCGTCCTTGCAGTTTGCGCGTCCAATAGAAAAACTCGGCGCATGATAAAACGGGGTTGCTGGCGTAGTGTTGCTCGGCTTGAAGCTCGTTGTAATCTACGGCGTCAAAGCATCCGAATTTCGGAGTCACCCCACGGAGGGTCCGCACAAGACCAAGCTGTGCCCCGCAAATGTCGACCACAAGACCGAACCGCGCGTTCTTGGCAAACTCGAGACCGTTCTCGGCTTCTGTTTGAACCTCGGCGAGGGGGTCTCCTACTATCAAACAGTTTGTGACTAACTGTTCTCCCCAGTAAGCGGCAAATGTAAGATCCCCTGCCTGGTAGGCGATGTCGAATGCGCGACGCAGAATCTCCCGTCCGCTTGCAGCATGGATTGCCCAAGGCATCACACCGTTACCGTAGTTGATATAGGTTCGGGCCTGATAACGCGTCAATCCCCGCTTTTCGACCAGATCATAACCGAGCTGACCGAACCGATATCCTTCCTTATAGTTGTTAAAACGAGGCCCGGCGAACATGGCAAACCACTCGTAGCCGAAACATGAGCCGTCGCAGTTGCCATACTCAAGGCTGAGACTCACCATGCGACAAACGACGAGTGACGATAAATTCTCATCGTAAAACAGAGCGGGCGTTACAATTTCGGTCAAAACGTCCAGGGTATCGAGGATGTCCGGGTTTGTCATCAGCGGCAGGTCGACCAACTCTTCAATTTGGCGACTTCCGAGTAGGGACCAGATTCGATCATATTCACGTAAGACGTCGTCGCGGGTCGGATGCTGCGACCAGACGGTGCCGCCACGTCGGAGGAATTCGAGAAGAACGTCCACGCCGAGGTCGCTCTGATCCAAGGTTGTGTAGAGGGTCAGCCGTAGTCGCGTCACAAGGGCGAAATCGTGGTTATTCTTGCAACGCTGTGCCAGCATTGACAGTCGCTCTTCGGCCGCGACCATTTCTGCTGTCAACAATTCGCACTCTGCCATCAGGTATTCAATGGAGAAGATAAGCTCGTAGTTATGTTCCCATGTCGTCTCCGCTAATAGCGCCCTTGATGCCCTTAGGTATTTCAGCGCCGACTCATATGCAGTCGAAATCTTCGCACGTCGTCCCGCAATCAAATTCAGGTCTGCCGCCCGCTCACGCTCCTCGATGGAAGTGATGAGGTGAGCACCGCGGTTTAATTGATTGACGATTTCGAATATAGCTTCCTTCAGATCCGCCGGAGGGGTGTACTCTGCGAGAAGGTTGCCTATCCTGAGATGCGCCTCAGCACGCAGTTCTGTCGGGATCAAGGAATAGGCCGCTTCCTGGACTCGGTCGTGAAGGAATCTGTACGAATTGTCCGAACGAAAGATGAGACCCGTTCGGACCGCTTCCCAGAGATGCTCGTGCATCTCGTCATTCGAGTCCTGATAAACCAACCGCAGCATTTCGAACTCCGCGCTGTTGCCCATGCAGGCAAACTGCTGGAGTGCTTTTTGGGTTTCGAGCGGCAGGCGGCTCAATTTTCCGACCATTAAGTCCACCACATTGTCGGTGAACCCCTTGGCGCGGATGCGATTTAGCTCCCAAGACCATCGCGCCTCACCATAATCGAACGTGAGTAAAGCCTCATCGGCGAGCGCTGAAATGAATTGAATAGCGAAAAATGGGTTTCCGGTAGTCTTATCGTGAATCAATTGAGCCAGTGGGACTGCTCGTTCCGGCTCGCAGTGAAGAGAATCTGTAAGCAGATGTTCCAGATCCTGACAGCCAAGTGGCGTGAGTACGATATCCCGTAACGTCGCTCCCGCCTGGCGCATCGCATCAAGCTTTCGCGCCAAGGGGTGTGTAGAGCTGACTTCATTGTCTCTATAGGCCCCAATCAACAGCAGGTGCTGCAGATCTCCACGGGTTAAGAGGTCTTCGAGCAAATCGAGCGTTGCTGCGTCAAGCCACTGCAGATCGTCAAGAAACAGAGCAAGCGGATGCTCGGGCCGCGCGAAAACGCTAATAAAACGTCGAAATACCAATTGAAAACGGCCCTGCGCATCCTGCAGCGGAAGTTCCGGCACCGGTGGTTGTTCTCCTATGATGTGTTGCAACTCCGGGACAAGATCGGCGATGAGCTGTCCGTTCGGATCCAGCGCCTCGCGAAGAGCATTGCGCCATTTGTGTAGTTCCTCCTCGCTCTTGCTAAGAAGTGGGCGGAGAAGGCTCTGAAAGGCCTGCGCCAGCGTGGCATAGGGAATGTCTCGCTTGTATTGATCGAATTTTCCCGATGCAAATAGGCCGCGGGGTGGAACCAGCGGCTTATGAAGCTCATTGACAACGGCAGATTTGCCAATGCCCGAGTATCCGGAGACGAGCACTAACTCCGGGCTGCCTCCAGCAACAATGCGGTCAAAAGCAGAGAGAAGAATCTCGACCTCACGGTCTCGCCCGTACAATTTTTCGGGAATCATGAGCCGGTCCGGCTGGTCGTGTTCGCCGGGTGCGAACTCTTCAATCCGTCCCTGGCTTTCCCATTCAGATAGGCAACGCCGAAGGTCGCTTTCTGCGCCGGCCGCCGTCTGATAACGTTCCTCAGCTGTCTTGGCGAGCAGCTTCATTATAATTGCAGAGACGGAGGCTGGGACATCCGTCAGCCGCTCGCTTGGTGATACAGGCTGTCTTGCAATGTGGCAGTGCACCCATTCCATTGAATCAGAAGCTTTGAACGGAGGACTGCCCGTGAGCATCTCGTAAAGCGTAACCCCAAGTGAGTAGAGGTCGCTCCTGGAATCAATCGAGCGGTTCATTCGTCCGGTTTGCTCGGGAGCCATATAAGCAAGCGTTCCGGCGATGAACTCGACAGAATTTGGCAATTGACGCTCACGCGGCAGACGCGACGCGATGCCAAAGCCGGTGAGCAAGACCTGGCCTGTCGAGGAATTTACGAGGATGTTGTTCGGTTTGAGGTCCTTATGGATAAGGCCGCGCTCGTGTACCCGGCCAACCGCGGCCGATAAGGCGACCGCGAGCCGCAGGAATCTTTCGATCTCCATTGCCGGGCCGATCAGGCGATTAAGCGGCTTGGTCTCGTGATACTTGAGCACCAGCATGGGTCGCCCACGCGCTTGCGCTAGTTCCAGCGGTTGCAGTGCCCACGCATCGTCAAGGTGGTCTCTCAGTCCGTATTCGTGGGTGAGACGATTGATGCTATCAGGCGACGGGTGCTCGTCGGCGGGTAGGACGGCCAAGAATTCTTGCCGCGCGCCATCGCCATGGCGCCACGTTTTGCAATAGATACGTTCGCCGTCTTCCCACAACACCTCAAGAGGGACACTTTCCCCGCCAGTACCGAAAGAGGAAGATACGCTCATCTGACACCTCGCATTAATCGAAGCGCCCGAAACAAGGAGAGCGCCACGACCTCATGGCCGAAATCTCACTGTGGGTTGTGAAGCGGTCTGCGGAGACTTAAGCTGCGGCGATGAACGTTAAGCACCGCGGCGGGTAGGTACGGATAACGACGTTCCAATGAGTGAACAGCATTAAAGTGTTTCAGTCGAGCACATTACGGCTCGGGCAACTCCACTAGGTACTCACTGCAAAGCAAATGCTCACCCTAAGTCTTGAAAGACGACATAGGAAAATAATATGCTCAGAAATATTTGGAAATAATCGGCCTGCAACCCTCCATCGAGGCCTATTCACTTAGACGCCGAATGAAATCAGAATGCGATTATTCGCCCCGGCGATCGTCGAAACCCATGACGAGCATATCCACCAATCTAGTTAGCCCAACGGACAGTGATATCCTATGACCGATGAAAAAGCTGTAGTCGCGGTCATCGACGACGATCAGTCGATCCGCGACGCGTTGCACGAATTGTTCGAAACGGTTGCCCTCAAAACAGAACTCTATGGTTCAATTGACGAGTATTTGCGAGCGGACAGGTCGGTCCCAGCCAGTTGCATCGTATTGGACGTACGGTTGCCCGGTGCCAGCGGTCTTGACTTTCAAACGCAGCTTGCGAAGGCGAATAGCCGAACGCCCATTGTGTTCCTCACGGCCCATGCCGACATTCCAATGTCGGTCCGCGCTATGAAGGGCGGCGCTGTAGAATTTCTGACCAAGCCTTTTCGGGACCAGGAGCTGCTCGATGCTGTCCGAAACGGCATCGAGCGCGATCGATTGAATCGCGCCGAAGCACAGGAGCTGGCCGCACTTCGGGCTCGGTTCGAGTCGCTTACATCCCGGGAACGAGAGATTATGGCGTTGCTAGCCGAAGGGCAAATAGTCAAGCAAATCGCCGGCCAAATTGGTATCACCGCCATGACGGTTCGCATTCATCGGACTCAGGTCATAACAAAGATGGGTGCGAGAACAGCCGCCGATTTGGTTCGAATGGCCGATAAGCTGAACCTCCAATCATCGAAAGAGCGATCTAACTAATCGAATCGATAGTTCGGCCCTTTATTTGATTAATTGCGGCAGCATAACCTTGATTGAGTGATGGCCTGAGGCTTGCCATATCAGAGGGCTAGAAGGAGGGCATTGTGGCCCCAGTTCCCCTGATATCAATTGTAGACGACGACGATAATGTTCGCCTGGCAACAGGTGGCTTGGTGGAAACGTTCGGATATGACGTCGAGACCTTTAAGTCCGGTGAAGCATTTCTGAGCTCCAAGTCGCTGGAGAAGACGAAATGTCTGATCGCTGACGTGCGAATGCGCGGGATGAGCGGCCCACAGCTCCAGGAACATCTCTTAAGAATGGGTACTAAAATACCAGTAATCTTCATCACGTCGTTTCCTCTCGGAAGCGTCCGCGATCAGGTGATGGAGCGAGGGGCCGTGGCCTACCTTACCAAGCCGTTCGATCGGGACACGCTGGAAAAACGCCTCCAATTGGCGCTCGAACGCGAGTGAGACATTTCTCGATCCGATGAGCCGTCAGGTGTGCGAGTGGGCGATACAGTCACCTGAGAGGGATATCTGACGATTTGCCACCGGCACCGTCGAGCATCGATCGCCCTCCACGCCTGCTGCATCTAATTTTGACAGGTTCGGCTGCTTTTTCGGAAGGGACGTTGGCCGCCGCGTTCATAGCTGCGTGAACTTTCTCTAAATCACCAAAATGGTGATGGTCCTTCCCAGATCTCATGAGTCCGATCTCGCCGTTACGACGCACACGACGGCTGTGGTGCTGCGTCGGTTGGTCCGAACGGATCCAGATCCTGCTTTAGAACAACGCTCCGTCCATCTATCGCCGTAAGGACTTCTGGAATCTGGGTGGTCCGTCGTTTCGCTCGAAACAATCGCTCCATGATGGGTGGGCTGAACGATCAGTAATCGGAACAGACGCTCATCTAAACGAAGCGCAAGGCAAGCTGTCCTTTAATTTAATGGCAGTAGCAAAAGCGCGATAGAATTGCGCTGCGATTTCCCTTGTAACGGTCGCCGTAAAACTACGGTCGGCGGGTGTGCCGTCCATAAAACCAAAGTGGATGAGGGGACTGTTCAGATGAAAGACGATGTCATCTTCTTCGGATGTTTTAGATTGTCTGTCGCCGAGAGGCTTCTCGAGCAGAGTGGCAGTCCAGTCAAGTTGAGTGGTCGTGCTCTTGATATCCTTGTTGCCCTCGTAGAGCACGCAGGTGAAATCGTCGACAAAAGAGATTTGATCGCGCAAGTCTGGCCGGGTGTCACGGTCGAAGAAAATAGCCTGCGCTTTCATATTGCAGCCCTACGCAAAGCGCTCGGGGACGGAGAGGCAGGCGCGCGATACCTGGCCACTTTCCCTGGCCGAGGCTATTGCTTCGTCGCGCCAATCTCCCGCTCGAATATTTCACGACAGGGGGCAACAGAAATCCCGGTCCGCGAGCGATCTGGAAAACTTCCGGCGCGGCTGACGCGGATGATAGGGCGAGCAGATACCATACAAGAAATATCAAAACAGCTAAACGCTGATCGCTTCGTGACCATCGTCGGTCCCGGCGGCATCGGTAAGACGACGGTCGCCGTATCGCTGGCCCATTCGTTGGCGGAGGAATTCGAAGACGGTACTTACTTTTTTGACCTCGGGGCTATCAACGACCCTCGCGTGGTGCCTGGCGCGGTCGCTTCGACGCTTGGAATCATGGTTCGGTCCGACGACCCAACGCCAAGTATCATCACGTTCCTGCAACAGAAGCGAATGTTAATGGTTTTCGACAGTTGCGAGCACGTTGTCGCGACGGTCGCGACTTTGGCAGAACGCATATTTCAGGAAGCTTCACAGGTTTATGTCCTCGCGACGAGTAGAGAGACACTACGCGTCGAGGGCGAGCACATCCATCTACTCTCGCCGCTAGAAAGCCCTCCCGACGAACCAGATTTAACGCCCGAGCAGATCCTCGGCTTTCCGGCGGCTCAGCTTTTCGTCGAACGGGTCGCCGCAAGCGGTTGTTGCCTTGAACTGAATGATGCCAACGCCGCACTTGTCGGCGAAATTTGCCGAAGGCTCGACGGAATAGCGCTTGCTATTGAACTCGCGGCTGGCCGCGTCAATGCCCACGGAATTCGGGAAACAGCGACGCTCCTCAATCATCGGCTTAGGCTGCTTTGGGATGGTCGACGTACAGCGCTCCTCCGCCATCAAACACTTAGCGCGACGCTTGATTGGAGTTATCACCTCTTGTCCGAACGAGAGCGGGTCATTCTGCGCAGGCTCGCAATATTCGTCGGCATCTTCACGCTGGAAGGCGTGCGATCAGTCGCATCTTGGCACGACATTGATGAAAATGAAATCGTCACCGTGGTCGCAAGTCTGGTTTCAAAATCGCTATTAGCAGTGGATACCAGCGATACGACCGTGCGATTTCGGTTGCTTGACACGACGCGCGCGTATGCCGTTGAGAAGCTGGCAAACTGCGGCGAGGCGGATCAAATGGCAGGGCGTCACGCCATTTACTATCTTCAAGTTCTAGAGCGCGGTAACGCAATTGCGGCTGCGCCGTTAGAGGTTAAGGGGTCTTACGCCACCGCGATGCATCTGGGCAACATTCGCTCTGCTTTGGAATGGGCTTTTTCGGAGTCTGGCGATACTGCAGTGGGTATCGCACTCGCAGCCGCTTCGATCGGTCTGTTCTTGGAAATGTCTCTGTTGACCGAATGTCATCGCTGGACTGAGCAGGCGATAACGATGCTGGACGAGTCGACCAGGGGATCGCGGCGCGAGGTGGAACTGCAATCAGCCCTGGGCTTGTCGCTTATGTTTACGAGAGGGAATACCGAGCAAGTCCGTGGCGCACTGGCGAGGGGCCTTAAGGTTGCGGAGGAACTCGGTGATCTTCACAGTCAGCTTCAATTGCTGGGAAGGCTCCACATCTTCCATGAAAGGATAGGAGACTACCGCAGCGCCTTGATGTTCGCGAAACGAGGTAAAGCTGTTGCTGTAAACTTAGCCGATCCGGTCGGTCTCGCGGAGGCTCATTCGGCGCTCGGCATTTCATACCATCTGGAAGGAAGCAATGTAGGGGCCCACGCGCACCTAACGGCCGCTTCGGCAGATTTTCCGTTCTCAAAGCGGATCAATACGTTCCATTTCGGGTTTGATTATCGGAATCGCGCCCGGATCGCCTTGGCGCGCACTCTTTGGCTTCAGGGCTATCCCGATAAAGCCGTCATCATTGCGAACGAGACCATCCGGGAGGCCGACGCCTTCAATCATCCCGTAACTCTTTGCATTGCCCTCATCTGGGCTGTCTCGGTATTTGTCTGGATCGGGGATTTAGATAATGCAGAGAGACATATAGAGAAGTTTCGTACTCTGGCTGACAGACACTCCTTGGGGCCGTATCAGGCTGGTGCTCTTGGAGTAAGGGGCGAACTGTTGATAAAGCATGGTAATGCTGAAGCCGGAATCGCATTATTGCGCAACTCGCTCGAAACGCTGCATTCGCTCCGGTATGAGCTATTGACTACTACCCTTAGCAGCGCCCTGGCCGAAGGTCTCGAAATCACAGGAGAACTTCAATCGTCTCTGCAAGTCATCGACGAAACCATTGCCTCGGTCGAACACAATGGCGACTCGTTCTATATGCCGGAGCTTCTGCGCATCAAGGGATGCGTACTAGCCGCGTCCAACGCCGCTGGCGTTGAAGAGTATTTCCTCCGATCGCTTGAAATGGCCGCCCGGCAGTCCGCTCTCGCCTGGGAGTTGCGAACCGCAACCAGCCTTGCAAGGTTCTGGGCCGGGCAAGACCGCCGCAGCGAGGCGAGGGCGTTGCTCGCATCGGTGCATGAAAGGTTTACGGAAGGCTTCGAGACCGCGGATTATCAAGCAGCAGAGAATCTGCTGATGGAGCTTGGTCATACGGGGATGCACCGGGAAGCAGTCCGCTGGTTGCCTAGCTCTGATGTGTTCCGGAATGGAAAAGCGATCCGATCCGGACTGATCGCTGAACCGGTGGCCTACGCGGAAGACGATCATCAGCGATCGCAAATAATTCCGACAGCGGACGCCGCCATAGGTCGGCGAGCCCGCAGGTAAGAAAGCGACCGAATGGCCGCTTTCAACAAAGCCCGACAGATTTCTGTAAGCCCCGTACCAGCGTTCGAGTGAGCATCGGTGCTGCGGATAACGCCGTCGCCGCACCACGCTGACGCGGATATCGAGCGTCTGGTGCAGGCGCTGGCGGAGATCTGGGAAGAGGTTGGTTTGGTCAGGGCGGCGCAATCTGGATCCGGCGAATCGCAACGCTACACGAGGCGACGTAGCGCCGGTTTGAGTGAGAATCGTACAATTCATTCTCCGCTCCCAGTCCTAACCATGAGCCAGCTGGTGACGTCAGTGCTGTCGGCGATCTTGCGCAATCAGAAGGCTGGTCCATGAAAAGAAAGTTTATACCGATCCTGGCGGTTGCGGTTGCTACGGCAACCAGTTTCATCGCTTCCCGGCCTTTCGCTGCCGCGGGTGCTGAAGGCGAGGGGTCGCCTATCTATGACGTTACAATTCCGATCGGATATCGGCAGTGGGAAGTGATTGCCCCGTCCCAGGAAGTTGGCCTCGATGAGTTGCGGGTCATTCTGGGCAACGCCATTTCGATGAAGGCCTATCGAGAAGGAACGCTTCCATTTCCAGACGGAGCAATGTTGGCCAAGGTTGCCTGGAAGCGCGTGCCATCTCCTGGAGACGATGCAGCCTTGGGGGCCTCGACGGCCTTCGTTCCCGGCGCCGCGACGACGGTTCAAATCATGGTCAAAGATTCAAAGAAATTCGCAGCGACTGGCGGCTGGGGCTTTGGCCGATTCATCAATGGTAGACCGGTCGACGAGGCCCAGCACGAGACATGTTTCCCTTGCCACGAGGCCAGAGCAAAAGGGCACGACATGCTCTTTACGCAATACGCACATTGAGGGCCGGCCGCCAAGGTCAGCCTTCGAGCAATCCGCGAGTCCACTCGGATAAGCCCATGTTCGACCAGAACAGGCAAAGGCAGAAGTCGACGCAAAATGCGGGCGGCTCCTTATTGAAATACGTCGCTGCGTTTGCCGTCTTCGCCGTGATGATGCTGGTCGCGATCGTGCCATTCCTGATCGCGATCATAAATGCGACCGGGCCGGCCGTGCGATGATCTGACCAACAGGTCAGCCTGCAAATCCAAGTGTTGTGGCGAGGCCTGCATCGCCAATCTTTGGAACGACCATTCCGGGATATCGATAGCAAGAAACGATCGGAAGTACGCCGGCAACGATGCTCGATCTTGTCCGGTGGCGACAGCGGAGGAATCGACAATTTGTCGGTCGAAAAATTCAAGCCGCCGGCACCTCCCATCGTTAATTTGGCCGTCATCAAATAACAGGGGCCACAACATGCAGATCGCTGGCAACAACGCGTTTAACGGAAAAGAGAAGCACTTTCCGATTCGGGCTGAAGAGGCTTGGATGAGCGATTTCGGAGAATTTCTTCTGCTGCAGGAAATGGCGCATCGTATCAATAATGAGCTGACGTCAACAATCGGCATCATCTCCTGTGCCGCGGAACGGTCGACCAATCGCGAAGTCAAAGTCGCCTTGGCCAAAGTGACCGAACATCTTTATGACCACGCTCGTGTTTATCGCGCATTGCAGATGCCGACGGCAGATAGGCGAATTGATGCGGCCACTTATCTGCGCGAGCTATGTCAATCGATCAGCCGCGCGAAGTTACGGCACAACGGCATCGAGCTCGTGCTTGTCGAACATCCCCTCGAACTGAGTTCAGCGCAGTGCTGGAGACTGGGCCTTATCGTATCCGAGCTCATCACGAACGCGTCCCGGCATGCATTCGCTGGTGGGGGTGGAACGATTCGAGTTGAGTTGAAAAAGCGCGAGACCAATGTGGAATGCCGTGTGGCCGATGATGGATCCGGTTCCGAAAAGATTCGGCCGGGGCAGGGGCTTGGGATCATCCGGCAGCTCGCTCGCCGGCTTAACGGCAGGATCAATCAGCGCTTCGGAGCACAGGGTTCGGTAGCGATCGTGTCCTTTCCGATCGAGGAGACAGTCCAGGGCGGCTGAAGGATTTCGGCAAATCGTGACAATCGGCATCAGCGAAAGCAAGGTTCTCTGATGAGGAATAGGGAAACGCCGTTAGTTCGCGCAGCTTACCAAATCAGGAGACACCCAGATGGCGATCACGACCGACTACGTTCGCGAGGTCTTCAAAGGTCTGGAGAGTGGTGATGGAAGAGCGTTCTTCGAGCATGTCGCTGATGGCGTCGACTGGACCGTAATGGGCACTCACCCGCTTGCCGGCCACTACCGCTCCAAGCGGGCGTTTCAGGAAGCGACGTTCAGCAAACTAGGGAAGGTGCTGCCAAAGGGAGCTCAGTTGCGTGTGACCAATTTGATAGTCGCAGCGGACGTGGCGGTGGTCGAACTCGTCTCCGACGCGACCGCGCTCAACGGGATGCGTTTCGACAATCATTATTGCTGGGTGGTGCGGTTCGAAGGCGATTGCATTACGGAGGTCCGCGCCTACCTTGACTCCGCGATGGTTGCTGAGCTGTTCCGTCAGAATCCGGTTTGATCCTTCTCAGGCTTGATCTGCGCTGTTCCTCGATCAGGTGATAGGGGGCGGTCTTGAGAGCAGTCCCGCCACGGCCCATGGCCGCCGCCAGGTATCATCGGCCATCTGGAGTCCGGGTCGCCTAATGTGCCGCGATTACCAGAGAAAGCCCTCAAATCTTGATTGAACCCGGCGGACACTGAGCCACTTATCTTCACGCTGGCGCGCCGGGAACCAAAGTCCCTCCTTTGCGACGCTCACAACTTCTCACACCCGCTGCGGTTCGATAACGGGCTTCCCCATAGCGCAGGTCGTATTGAAGTCGTGCTGAAGCTCAACCGGCTTTGGCTTCGGAAACCGAAAACTCCGGAAAAGTTGCCGCCCAAGTGAGCCGAGATGCTCCGCAAAACGCATCGAGCTCGAATGGGCCCTCAGGAGGAAATCGATATGAGCTTTGTTCAAACGAGCAACTCTAATAAAGGCGCTGAGATGAGCGCCCGTCCAGGTTCTGGACCAGCATCAGGTCAGCAAATCCGCAGCGAAGCAGAGATAAGTGTTGTCATCGCTCAAACCCTCGCCAATCGCGTTGACCTGATGGAGCAACTCTCGATCGGGACCATTCCGGGTGGAGATTTCGTAATCAACCACATCGCGCGGAAACGACCAGGTCATGGAATGACCGATCGCGCGACCAAACGCGGATGGTACGTCGCCTGCGTCCACCTGGAAAGGCTCGATGCCTACGACGTCTGGTGTGATGATCAGCATGAATCGTCAGGTGTGCTCGAAGCCGGTACGCTGCATGTGAACGATATGAGGAGCGCATGGCGAGCAGATATCAGAAGCTCGTTTGATGTGCTAAATTTCTGCGTCCCACAATCCGCATTTGATGAGGTCACCTCCGCTGAAGGGAGTGCACCAATCGAGGAGCTGCACTGCCCCATTACTCTCGCATGCGTCGATGCGGTTTTAAAAAACTTCGCATTGGCACTGCTTCCAGCTCTGGCAACACCCAACCAGGTCAACAAACTGTTTGCCGACCACACCGCCCGGGCAGTTACGGCGCATCTGGCCAAGGCATACGCTCCACTTCCATTCCGGCCTCGGTACGGCCGGGGAGGTCTCGCGCCCTGGCAGGAGAGGCGGGCAAAGGAGATGTTGCGCGCAAATCTGTCGGGCGATCTCAGTCTGCCAGAATTGGCGAACGCCTGCCGCCTGTCGACGGGCCATTTCAGTCGGGCATTCAAGCAGACGGTCGGGTGCCCTCCGCATCAATGGTTGCTTCATCAGCGCGTAGAGCAGGCGAAGCATCTAATTCTCAACACCGATGAGCCGCTATGCGGGATCGCGCTCGACACCGGGTTCTCGGATCAGGCCCACTTCACGCGAGTCTTCTCCCAGCGCGTCAAAGCGAGCCCGGCGGCATGGCGGCGTCAGCAAGGGCGGTAAGTCAGCTAGATTATCGAAGGTTCGTCCTCGCTTGTCGTCATCATCTCAGAATCATTCTACCGATGACGGGAAAATTCAATATCGCTTCGGCGAAGGGACTAATGTCATTCAACGCTACTTGTGAAGCCTGACGCGACGGAAAGTGTAGGAAGGAATATAGGAACGAACAAACGGGAATTCTGCGCCGGTCATGCATCGCTGATTTTCATCCCCCCGTGATCAGCTGGTGCCGCGAATGTAGGTGTCCCCCTCCACCTAGATCGCTTAGGCGCAGAAGCAGGACCGATGGCGTATCGCCATCGGTCCTTTTTTCGTTCAGGCCGTTAGGCAGTCGCTGTTTACTCAGTGAGCGGGCCCGCCGTTTGGAGGACAATAGGTGTGCTCGGCGCTCGGCGGAACGCTCGACCCGCCCGGATTTTCATCACGAAACTTCAAAGCAGCACGTTCTTGTGCAAGGGCACCGTCGAATGAAGCGTCAAGATGGTAGCCGGAGATGTGCTCACCGGTCGACGTGTCAACGCCGGCGATATGCATCGAAAGATTTCGATCTAGATTCTGCGAAATCCGACCTTTAGGGCCTGAGGAAAGCCATGGTGCCCGTGGTCTACGACGCCACACTCCGCATATCGGCGATCGCGGGAGGGACAGATGAGCCAGGCAAGCCTTCGCACACCGCTACAATTTCGAACCAGCCTGCTCAATGCAGAGCAAGCTGCGGTCGCGTTACGCGCCGCAGTTCCGGCTCTTCTCTTCGGGTTACGATTATGGGCCTCAGTCTGCCTCGCGCTCTATATCGCGTTCTGGCTTCAGCTTGACAACGCATATTGGGCCGGAGCGTCCGCCGTCGCCGTCTGTCAACCGAGTCTTGGCGCTTCGCTCCGTAAAGCCTGGTTCCGCATGATCGGCACTGCCGTCGGCGCGGTGGCGATCGTCGTGCTGGCGGCGTTCTTTGTGCAAGACCGGGTTGGTTTCCTCCTTGGTTTGGCCCTGTGGGGCGCCGTTTGCGGGTTTGTGGCCACGCTCCTGCGGAACTTTGCGAGCTATGGGGCAGCGCTGGCCGGTATCACCGCCGCAATCATCGCGAGCGACGAAGTCGGTGCAGTCGGTGGCGCGAACGGCGACGTTCTAATCCTGGCGATCACACGCGCAAGCGAAATCTGTATCGGCATCATCTGTGCGGGCGTCGTGCTCGCCGGTACAGATTTCGGTGGGGCTCGGCGCCGGCTTGCCGTGCAGCTTGCTACGATTGCGTCTGAAATCGCCGGACGGCTTGCCGGCACACTCTTGCTGGCCGGGCCAGAGGAATCCGGAACGCGCTTGGTACGGCGCGACTTTATCCGGCGTGTCGCCGCGCTCGATCCCGTGATAGACGAAGCGCTTGGGGACTCTTCGGACCTTCGCCCTCACTCGCCGGTTTTGCAGGCAGCAGTAGGGGGTCTTTTTGCGGCGTTGTCCGGCTGGCGGGCGGCGGCAGTCCATCTGGATTTGCTGGGTGACACCGGTCGGTGGGAAGCCCGCAATGTACTTGAAAGCATCCCGCCGGAACTGCACTCAGTGCCAGTGCATGGTGAGGCCGCAGATTGGGCGGCTGATCCTTCAACGTGGCGCAAGATCTGCACTTCGGCAGTAAGGGCTCTGACAGCCTTACCGGCCAACACGCCGTCGCTCCGATTGCTTGCCGACCGGACAGCTCAGGGGTTGATCGGCATTCGGCGCGCGCTCGATGGACTGATGCTGCTGGTCGATCCCGCTGGAAACGTCCCGAGGTCTCGCTCCGTCTGGCTCAGTGTACCCGATCTGCTTCCGGCATTCGTGAATGCAGTCCGCATCTTCGTCACGGTGGGCGCCGTCGAGCTTTTCTGGATCGCGACAGCGTGGCCGAGCGGCGCCCAAGCCTTAGTCTTCGCCGCTATCGGCGTCATCCTGTTCTCGCCGCGAGCCAATCAGGCTTACTCGAACACTATAGGTTACATGATGGGGGCCAGCCTGGCCGCTGCACTCGCAGGGATCCTAAACTTTGCGGTGCTGCCCGGCCTCACGACGTTTGAGGGCCTTAGCCTCGCGATTGGGCTTGTTCTTGTGCCGATCGGCATGCTGATGGTCGTACGGCAAACGCCAACGTTCATGGCGACGGCCGTGATCTTATTGCCACTGGTTGCGCCTGCGAACACTGCAAGCTACGACGCTCTGCAATTCTATAATTCGGCGTTGGCGGTCGTCACGGGGGTAGGCACCGCTGCGCTCGCCTTCCGTTTGCTGCCGCAACTTTCGCCGGGGCTCCAAGTCCGCCGCCTTTTGACGCTCGCGCTGCGAGACTTGCGCCGCTTGATGCAAGGTTCGATTCCACGGACGGCGCATGGATGGGAAGGCCGCATCTACAGTCGCCTCTCGGCGATGCCAGAACAGGCCGAGCCGTTACAGCGTGCGCAGCTTTTGGCGGCACTTTCGGTAGGGATCGAAACCATCCGGCTGCGCCGTCTAGCTCGGCGATTTGACGTGGAACTCGAGCTTGATGCGGCGCTTGAGGCTTTGGCGCGGGGTGACAGCGTTGTTGCGATCGAACGCTTTGGCCGGCTCGATCGAGTGTTAGCTACGATGCCTGGTACCCAACCGGCAGGGCGGCTGAGGCTCAGGGCTCGGGGTAGCATTCTCGCTGTATCGGAAGCGTTAGCGCGGCATACCGCTTATTTCGATTCGGGAGCGGTGTAATGGGTTTCGCAGAGGTCAATATCTTTGGAGTCTATGTCGCTCCGATCTCGGTGATGATGGTTGCGGCTTGGCTTGTCATAATCGCGCTGCGCCGTGCAGCGGATTATGTTGGTCTACTCCGATACGTCTGGCACCCGGCATTGTTCGTGCTGGCCGTTTACATGATCGTGCTCTCATCCATCGTCCTTCTCGTTGCCCGTTGAGGTGTGCTGATGTCGAACGTTGAACTGAGCTTGGCCCCCTTTACGATAAATGACAATGGAGGCGGCGTCACGAGCCCGCCGAATAAGCGTGATAGCAAGCAGAAGTCGTCCCACCGGATCGCTCGATTTCTGATCACGATTGGCACGGCCCTGGTTTCAATACTGCTGGCCTGGGCGATGTGGGTAGCCTACCTGGGCGCGCCCTGGACGCGCGACGGTCAAGTGCGCGCCTATGTCGTGACGATGGCATCCGAAGTGGCTGGACGAGTCGTCGAGCTCCCGGTTGCCGATAATCAGTTCGTGCATAAGGGCGAGCTCTTGATGACGATAGACCCGACCGACTATCGGATCGCCGTCAGTTTGGCTGAGGCCGCGGTGCAACAGGCCCAAGCTAACGCGCAGAATCTCGAGAAAGAGGCGAAGCGACGTCAGGAACTAAGCACCCTGTCGACCTCGGTCGAAGAAAAGCAGAGCTACGAAAGCAACGCCCTGGCTGCCCGAGCCAGCTATCAGCAAGCGGTATCGAATCTAGACCAAGCGCGGGTGAACCTCGATCGCACCCGCATTCTCTCGCCAGTTGACGGCTACGTCACCAACCTTTTGACGCAAATCGGCGACTTCGCCACTGTAGGTCAAAGGGCAATCGCCATAGTCGATGCAAATTCGTTTTGGGTCGACGGATATTTCGAGGAAACCAGCCTCGAAAAGATCCATGAGGGAGACCCGGCAAAAATCAAGCTGATGGGTTACAGCGAGATTATTCACGGTCACGTCGGCGGCCTCTCCCGTGGTATCAACGTTCCAAACGCACAGCCGGATCAAGCGGGGCTAGCCTCGGTGAATCCAATCTTCACCTGGGTGCGCCTGGCACAGCGCGTGCCTGTGCGTATTCACATCGATCAAGTGCCGGATGGTATCCGCCTGGTGGCGGGTATTACGGCCACCGTGCAGATTGATTCTGAACATGGGATTGCTGTTTCCGGCATGCGCGCTACCCCAAAGAGCTCGCCCGAGCATGATCTTAAGAATCCAGGCGGGGATCTATCGAAGTCGGTAAAATGAAGCGGCGGATTGAGGTTCATCTGGTCGATCCACCATGGCTATCTCTGGAAGTAGAGAGCGGTGCTCGCCCGCATGGTGGTGTCTGAGCGGCGCCACCACGTTTTTCTGTTTCGTTCGCCAATCGCCGCTTCGTCAAGGAGTTTGCCTTGAGTGCGGTCGAATGATCGTGGTCGCCCGTTCCGGTTGTGAGCTGGGAAAAGCGCTGGGATGCGCGAGACGTATCAATATTCGCGTGCTCGCGAGGATGCAGCAACGAATGTTGCTTTCGTCCAAGAGCACTCAGCACATGGTCGCTAGGTAAGTTGGAGTTTGGCACGCCGGGAACGGTAACTCGTCGTCCCGGCAAAGACCCAATGGTTCCTAACTTCCGGAGAAAAGACCATGAACGTTGTCACGCAGATGCTCCGCCCCGGAGACAAGACAATGAAAGTTGCTGACGCTATCACGGAGATGCTCCACTCGGTTGGCGTTCGCCGGATTTATGGCGTTGTCGGCGATAGCCTCAATGGCATCACGGAGTCGCTGCGCCAGCGTGGCGATATCGACTGGATCCATACCCGGCATGAGGAAGCCGCAGCTTTTGCTGCCGGCGCGGAGGCGCATTTGACGGGCGAGCTCGCCGTCTGCGCTGGCAGCTGCGGTCCCGGCAATCTGCATTTAATCAATGGGCTTTTCGATTGTCATCGCTCGCGCGTCCCGGTTTTGGCCATTGCCGCCCATATTCCGAGCGCGGAAATTGGCCGCGGTTATTTTCAGGAGACTCATCCGGAGTCGTTGTTTCGCGAGTGTAGCCACTACTGCGAGCTCGTCTCCCATCCGGATCAGCTTCCCTCCGTGATCGAATCGGCTATCCGGGCGGCGGTCGGCCGCCGGGGCGTGGCGGTCGTCGTGATTCCAGGGGACGTTGCGCTGCAATCGTTGTCGGCGCCCATTTCCGCAGGGAGCGCGATTGCGGTCCGTCAGCCTATCGTCGTTCCGGAAGAGCGCGAACTTGAGGCGTTGGCCCGACTGCTCAATGAAAGCAAGCGGACGACGCTGCTGTGCGGGCGAGGCTGCGCCGGCGCGCACGAGATGTTACTGAAACTGGCCGAAACCCTGAAGTCGCCGATCGTGCATGCCTTGGGCGGCAAGGAGTACGTCGAATACGATAATCCGTTTGATGTCGGCATGACCGGGTTGATCGGCTTCAGCTCGGGCTATCACGCCATGCTGGATTGCGACACTTTGTTGATGCTGGGTACGGATTTTCCGTACCGGCAATTTTATCCGACCAACTCGAAGATCGCGCAGATCGATCTCCGTCCAGAGAATCTTGGTCGACGAACAAGGCTCGACCAGGGGCTAGTCGGCGATGTCGGGGCGACCATTGCCGCGCTGTTGCCAAAGCTGAATATCAAGACTGATCGGTCCCACCTCGACGACGGACTTGCCAATTATCGCAAGGCGCGCGCCGGCCTTGACGAGCTCGCGACGGGAAAGCCCGGCCGCAAGCCGATCCACCCGCAATATGTCGCCAAACTGATCGACGAGCACGCCTCGGACGACGCGGTGTTCACCTTCGATGTTGGAACGCCGACTGTTTGGGCGGCGCGCTATCTGAAGATGAACGGCCGTCGCCGGATGATAGGCTCTCTCGCTCACGGCTCGATGGCTAACGCGATGCCGCAGGCGATCGGCGCGCAAGCCGCTTTCCCCGGTCGGCAAGTCATCAGCCTGTCGGGGGACGGCGGATTTTCGATGCTGATGGGCGATTTCTTGACGCTGGTGCAGCAAAAGCTGCCGGTGAAAGTCGTGGTGTTCGACAATCATGTGTTGGGATTTGTCGCATTGGAAATGAAGGCCAGCGGCTTTGTCGAGATGGGAACTTCGCTGACCAATCCGGATTTCGCGGCGATGGCGCGGGCCATTGGCGTTCATGCCCGTCGCGTTGAGGACCCCAGCGAACTGGAAGACGCGATCAAGGACATTCTCGCACATGACGGGCCGGCGCTGCTCGACGTGGTGACGAATACGCAGGAGTTGGCGATGCCTCCCAGCATTAATCTGGAGCAGGTGAAGGGTTTCGGCCTTTGGGCCATGCGAGCTGTGATCAGCGGGCGCGGCACCGAATTGATCGATGTGGCGCGGACGAACTTGTTGCGCTGAGGAGCGATCTGGATCGGGTCGAAGCCGCTGACGGCTTCGACCCGCCCCCTCCGATTTGACTTCCTCTTCCAACCGGAGCCGAGCATGGACATATCCGCATTGCTACTCTCACGCATCCAATTCGCGTTTACCCTGGCCTTTCACATCATTTTCCCTGCATTCACGATCGGCCTTGCGGCGTGGCTCACCCTCCTGGAGGCACTGTGGCTTACAACGCTCCGCCCGGTTTATCGACGCTTGTTCGATTTCTGGCTCGGCATTTTCGGTGTTGCCTTCGGCATCGGCGTTGTTACCGGAATAGTCATGGCATTCCAGTTTGGCACCAACTGGAGCGAGCTGTCGCGGCGGGCAGGGTCCATCCAGGGACCATTGCTTGGGTATGAAAGCTTTACTGCATTTGCCCTCGAGGCGGCATTCTTCGGCGTCCTGATGTTTGGTCGAAAAAGGGTTCCGAACTGGTTCTATCTGATGTCCTGCTTCATGGTTGCGGCGGGGACGAGCCTCTCCGCGTTCTGGATTATGGTCAGCAATAGCTGGATGCAGTGGCCGGTAGGCTTCGCGATGGGACAGGACGGCGTTTTCATTCCCACCGATTGGTCCGCCATTGTCTTCAGTCCTGTCGCCTGGGTTCGCTTCCCGCACATGATCTTGGCGGCCTATCTCACTTCGGCCTTCTGCGTTGCGGCGACCGGCGCGTGGCACCTGCTCCGCGGGACCTTCAAATCCGACGCGCGAGTCATGCTTCGCATGGGGCTTGGGATCGCTGCCATCCTCGTGCCGATCCAGTTGGTCTTCGGCCATCTGGTCGGCGACTACACCCATGACAAGCAGCCGGCCAAGTTCGCTGCCATCGAAGCACGCTGGCACGATGAGCAGCCGGCATCGGAAGTGCTGATTGCTTGGCCGGATCAAGCGAACGAACGCAATCGTTATGCAGTGAGCATTCCTTATCTTGGCAGCCTGATCGGCTCCTTGAGCCTCCATAGTAAAGAGATCGGGCTGATGAGCTTTCCTGCCGCTGACCGTCCTCCGGTACTGATCCCCTTCTTTGCGTTCCGCGTTATGGTCGGGTGCGGCCTCCTAATGCTCGCACTCGCGTGGTTTGGTACGTTCTTCATGTCGAGCGGGGGACTCGAACGAAAGCGCTGGTTCTTGTGGGCCACCTTTAGTTCGTTTCCGCTGGGATTTATTGCAACGCTGACTGGATGGTTTACCGCCGAGGTCGGCCGGCAGCCCTGGACTATCTACGGACAAATTCGGACTGTCGACGCAGTAACGCCGTTTCTGACAACGCCGCAGATCACGGTGTCACTCGTGATTTTTTGCGTCATTTATGCGCTGATTTTCCTGGCGGGAGCGGTCTACATCTATCGGCTTTTGCAGCGCGGCCCAGTTCATCTGCCATCGTTTGACGGTGCGGCAACCAATCCGAAGCGGCCGCTTTCAATAACGGGGCGCAGCCCCGGCGTGCAGGCAGCCGCACCAATGCTGGAGATGGGCGAATGATCAGCTTCTGGACCTTTGCGCTTGGCCTTTCGATCCTGCTTTATGTGACGCTGGACGGCTTTGATCTTGGCGTCGGCATGTTGTTTCCGTTTGCACCGAACGAGACCGCGCGCCGCCATATGTTGGCTGCGATCTCCCCGGTCTGGGACGGCAACGAGACCTGGCTCGTTGTTGCCGCATCGATTCTATTTGGGATTTTCCCGCTGGTGTACGCGACACTGCTTTCCGCACTGTACCTGCCGCTGATTGTCATGCTGGTCGCGCTGATATTTCGGGGCCTCGCGTTTGAGTTTCGCTACAAAAGTGTCCGTTTTCGCTGGTTTTGGGATGTCGGCTTTGCTGGTGGATCATTCGTCGCTGCTTTCATCCAGGGTACTGCGGTGGGCGCCCTCGTCGAGGGGCTCGCAATCCAGGACGGCCGATATATCGGCGGACCCTTTGGGTGGGTCTCGCCGTTCGCACTTCTCTGTGGCTTAGGCCTTTGCCTCGGCTATTGTCTGCTTGGTGCCGGCTGGTTGACCTATAGGACAGCTGAGGACGTGCAGTCGTTCGCCTTTCGGTTGTTGCCCAGATTGATGGCGGCTGTTTTGCTGTTCCTTGCCGCGGTGTTCGCGCTGGCGCTCGCGCTGGACTTGCGGGTGATGCATCGCTGGCTAGAGCAGCCGGAATTGGCGGCATTTCCGGTTGTGGGTCTTGTGGCTTGCGCAGTTTTCTATTTCGCGATCCGAAACAAATACCCATTGGTACCGTTCCTCTGTGGGCTTGCGATCTTTTCCGCGGCGTTCGGAACGCTCGCGGTGTCGTTCTATCCCTACATGGTACCGTTCTCGATCACGATCCAGCAGGCGGCAGCGCCACCCGAGAGCGTGGCGTTCCTTTTCTGGGGCGCCGGCGTATTCGTGCTCCCGATCACCATCATCTACACGCTCGCGGTCTACTTCGTCTTCAAAGGCAAGGTCGACTCCGACGCCGAATATCACTGAGGCACTCGCCCCCATGTGCTGGGAACGCCGAATATGTGGAAGCTCGCAGTAAGTTTGCTGATCGTCTCGCCGTCGTTTGCAAAGACGCCGTCGTCGATTCCGCCGACGCTAAACGTTGAACCAGTCTGTCTGCCGATAGGCCAAACCTCTAACCATCAGTTGGTGTATTCGATCTTTTGCAAGAACTTACCTCAGGAAAAGGAGCGGTCGAGACCTCAAGCCGTTACCCTACTTGACTCTACAGCGCCTGAACGACCGGAAGCGAAATAGAAACGCAAAAGTTGCCTCCAATTTTCCGATACAAGATCGACCTCGGCCGTCCCGTGATGAGCTGACTAGGTCCGCTTCTGGGGTGATTGTGTTGCGAAACTCTTCAGGTCTCG
>Ga0210397_10000141_pt1 | contig 54183 bp, 44 predicted proteins | sample IncBWH2OmetaG_FD_160126 | JGI IMG/M metagenome (GOLD analysis project Ga0210397, IMG submission 160126) | Forest soil microbial communities from Barre Woods Harvard Forest LTER site, Petersham, Massachusetts, United States - Inc-BW-H-2-O ...
CCCGTCGACCAGCCATGTCATCCGCGGCGGCCTGCTGAAGATCGGTCCCGTCGCGGTCGCCCATCCCGTCGTCGGCATGGGTACCGACAAGGCCGGCGCCTTCGCCGACCCCACGCTCTCGGGCAATATCGGCGGCGGCATCCTCAAGCGCTTCGTGGTGACCTTCGACTATGCCGGCAACACGATGTACCTGAAGCCGGTCCCGGGCCCGGTCGCCGACCTCGACAGCTATGACCGCGCCGGCACCTGGTTCAACCTCGAGCCCGAAGGCTTCACCGTCGTCGCCGTCACTGCCGGCGGACCCGCCGAAGCCGCCGGCCTCAGGCAGGGCGACGTCATCACCGCCGTCGACGGCAAACCCTTCGCCGGCCTCGACCTGCCCGCGCTGCGCCAGCGCCTGCGCGACGACCCCGTCGGCACGGTGGTGACCTTGCGCCTTAAGAGCGGCAAGGACGTCAAGATCGTGCTGAAGGACCAGATCTGACGCGGACAGCGAATGGGGAGTGGCGAACAGGGCGTGGCTCATTTACTATTCGCCACTCGCTACTCGCTATTCGCTCCAGGAGCATTCCATGCCGATCTACCGCGCGCCGCTCGACGATTTCCGCTTTGTCCTCAACGAGCTGCTGGAGATCGACAAGCAGCGCGACCTGCCCGGTTTCGCCGACCTCAGCCCCGACCTGGTCGAGGACATCCTGACCAATGCCGGCAAGTTCTGCGAGGAGGTGCTGCATCCGCTGAACCAGTCCGGCGACGAGGAAGGCGCCCATTTCGAGAACGGCGTCGTGCGCACGCCCAAGGGCTTCAAGGAGGCCTACAAGGCCTATTCCGAGGCCGGCTGGGGTGGCCTCCTGGCGCCGGCCGATTACGGCGGCTCGGGCATGCCGATCACCATCTCCATGGCGGTCGCCGAGATGGCGATGAGCGCCAACCAGTCCTTCGCGATGTACCCCGGCCTCACCGGCGCCGCCTATGGCGCGCTGCTCGCCACCGGCTTGCCCTGGCAGAAGGAGCACATCGCCAAGCGCATGATCAGCGGCGAATGGTGCGGCACGATGTGCCTGACCGAGCCCAATTGCGGCACCGACCTGCGCCTGATGAAGACCCGCGCCGTCGAGCAGCCCGACGGCACCTACAAGCTCACCGGCACCAAGATTTTCATCTCCGGCGGCGACCACGACCTCACCGACAACATCATCCACATGGTGATCGCCAAGATCCCCGACGCGGACGGCACGCTGCACGACGACCTGTCCACCGTGAACTTCTTCATGGTGCCGAAATTCCTCGTCGCCGAGGACGGCACGGTCGGCGCCCGCAACGGCGTCACCACCGGCGGCATCGAGAAGAAGATGGGCATCAAGGCGCAGGCCACCTGCGTGCTCAATTTCGACGACGCCACCGCCTGGCGCCTCGGCCCCAAGCCGGTGCCGCCGAAGCCCGGCGAGAAACGCTCCGCCAGCGCCGGCATGGCCGGCATGTTCGGCATGATGAACGGCGCCCGGCTCGGCGTCGGCATCCAGGGCATCGCCATCGGCGAGATCGCCTACCAGAACGGCTATCAATACGTCCATGAGCGCCGCGTCGGCCACGCGCTGACCGGTCCCAAGGAGCCCGACAAGTCCGCCGATCTCGAGATCGTCCATCCCGACGTCAAGCGCATGCTGCTGCACAGCCGTTCTTTCGTCGAAGGCGCCCGCGCCATGGCGATGTGGACCACGATCAACATGGCGATCGCGCGCTCGTCGCGCCCCGACGCGGAGCAGGCCGGCCTGATTGCCGACCTGATGACGCCGGTGATCAAGGCGTTCTTCACCGACATGGGTTTCGAGGCTGCGAACCTCGCCATGCAGTGCTATGGCGGCCACGGCTATATCCGCGACAACGGCGTCGAGCAGTTCGTGCGCGACGGCCGCATCAACCAGACCTATGAAGGCGCCAACGGCGTGCAGGCGATGGACCTGGTGGGGCGCAAGCTCGGCCGCAAGGGCGGCGCCGCGCCGTTCGCCCTGTTCGGCGAGATCAGCAAATGGCTCGCCGACAACGAAGCCGACGCCGCCATGGCGCCGTATGTGAAGGGCATCAAGCGCGGCCTCGAGGCCTTGCAGGGCGCCACCCTGTGGCTTGCCCAGAACGGCCTTGCCAACCCCAACAATGCCGGCGCCGGCGCCTACGACTATCTGCGCCTGATGGGCATCGTCACCGTCGGCTGGATGTGGGGCCGCATGGCCAAGGTCGCGGGCGCCCAGCTCGCCGCCAAGCAGGGCAACGCCGATTTCTACAAGGCCAAGCTGGTCAGCGCCAGATACTGGATGGAACGCCTGATCCCCGAATGCCCGATGCTGCTGGAGCGCATCCAGGCGGGCTGCGAGACGGTGATGGCGTTCGAGTGAGGGGTCTCAGATCGCATGCATGGCCAAATCTATCGCCAAGCTTCAGCGCTGTTGGCTCTACCGTCTGCACACCATCCTTAGTTTGAAGTGCTTACGATGCTGTGTACGATTCTCCATTGACGGCGGATCGCATATCGGTCGCCGGATATTAGCATTCTTAAGATCATCATATGTTCCACCGGCGAGCGACCTGCAGATTTGTACGTGCCTCCCGTCAGGCGAAAAAGTAAACAAATGCGCGTCAAAAAGCGCGTGTATATCTGCTCGAAGCAAAATGCCGTTGCCGGGTTCGTTGATATCGACACCTTTTTGGACGCGAATGTGAGCTGCCTCCAGCGCCTGCTCTACCTCGCAGCCCGTTATCGCGCAGCGTCCTTCGTAATTTTGTCGGATGGCCTCTGAAAAGGCAGTTTGTCCTGGACGAGTTGAGATCATACCTTTTCGTTCGTTTCGCTTGACTTCGGCCCGCGCGTCGTCTGCAAAGTCCTTCAGCAACCGCACAAAGTTCGGAATGACATTCGAGTCGAACGCCGCCACTACTCCATTTTCAACAGCATGCCCGAGCGCTCCGAAGTCCAGATGGCATTCACCATCCAGCGTCCGAAATGACGTCGGTATATAGCGTGACTTCCGTGCCGCAGCGATCCGCTTAAGAAGGGTCTCGAACGCAAATTGGCGCTTCGTTTTTGCCCTTTTCCTCTGTTTAAGCGGCGTCGATCTGTACCGCCTCGGCCGGAAAAAGTCTGACCGATCGGGATCGATGTTGATGAATGATAGGTCATGACCCACCCTTGGTGGGTTACAATCCTCGCAATACCGCGTAACCGGGCCAACATAGTTTTCAGCCCATGTCGTTAGCGCGTTGGCGGCGTCGTGGCAGATTTTTATGTAGTTCTGGCCCGTGAAGGGCGCCGGCCCATTGTGCTCGGCGATGTGCAGGCAGCTCGCACGATGAAGTCCGACAAAGGTCGGATTTCTAGAGCGAAGAACATTGAGGACAAATCCCTTCTGGTAGGTCCCGAGCCAGCCCTTGTAAGCGCGCTCCCTGTTGTCAAAGATCACAACCATGAGATTTGCTCCGGAATTCTTCCTTAAATTGCACTACATTCCCGCCTTCATCCAATCCTACTTGCAATGCCCGACCACCCCTTCTCCGACCCCGCCCTTGCCGCGCTCTATAACCCCACGTGCGCTGGTCGCGGCGATTTCACTTCTATCTGCCGTTGGTGATAGCTACTGCGTCAGTGCTAAATGTCGGCTGCGGCACGGGTGCGCTGCTGATCGCGGCGCGCGATCAAAGGCATACGGGACACCTCACCGGACTTGATCCCACGGCCGACGTGCCGGTGGTGGTCAACCAGGCGCCGATGGACGCCTCGCTGCTCGGCATGAGCTTCCTGCGCCGCATGAAGTCGTTCGATTTCCGCGGCAACAAGCTCTATCTGCGCTGGCACTGAACGGGCGTGTTTCAGCGCCAGATCAAAACCCAGATCGTGTAGAGCGACAGCGCCATGCCCGCCGCCGGCACCGCCATCGCGCCGCCGCGTTGCAGCGACATCAGGATCGTCAGCCAGACCAGCAGGAAGATGACCGACAAGCCGATCCCCACGACGCCCGCGCCGCTCGAATGTCGCGCGATGCCACGGCCGGTGAAATACAGGATCACCGCCAATACGAGGCTCGCGCTGAATCCGATCGCCAACGCCCACTCGATCCAGCTCAGGAAGCCGCCCAGCCAGCCGAACATCCGGGCGACGCCCTTGGCGCCGTTGGTCAGCAGGCCGACGAGGCCGTAGGTCTGGACGTTGAGATACGGGGACTTGTCGCGGGCCGGCCCGGGGACGAACAGGCCGACGGCCACCGTCACCACTGCCACCAGCGACGGCACGCCCAGCACCCAGCCGCCGATGCGAAAGCCCCAGGCGACGATATCCCGATGATTGGTCACTGCCGCCCCCGCGAAGCCCGCTTTGTAATGCACCCTACCGCGCAAATCCGCTGCGGTCGAACCGCGACCCGCGCACCGCGATTTCGCGCGTCGACCACCCGCGAAAAATAAATATCGCGAAAGAAAATATCTTTCGCCGCATCGCACGTGCCGACTTATCGACACGCCGTGACGAATTTTCCCGCGCTCTCAGCGGCTCCGCGCAAATCTCGTGTTCGATAAGTCTCGCGGCAAATTATTTTCGCGCCCCCCTTGGTGCTGTCCTAATTCGCCCCTCAGTGTCCTAGTTCGTTCTAGAGGGTGTCCTAAGTACGCTTAATAACGTCGGTATCCCCGAGAATTTCACGAAGCAGTATCCGCGCCAGACCAATAGGCCTCGATGCGTGCAATGCCGCACTCTTTGAACCCAAGTCTGTGTTCACGTAGAGCCAACCGTCCTCAACATAGAACCGGCCTGCATAAGTCGTCCCCGCGTGTTCGATTTCGACCGGCTCGTAGTAGCGCGGCTGCGGACGTTTCTTCTTAGCCATGCCTCGGCACTCCAAAATGAACCTTATGTGGCCAGGACCGCCGCAACTTGTGCCGCCTGCGGCTTCGCGTTGATTACCTGTTGTACTCGGCTGATGGATGCCACCCAATTAGCGGTGTCGTTGCAAACCCACCGGATCAGGGTAAGCACGTCCTGGTATTTGTCGGACGGTGACCGGTCGTAGATCGGCTTGTGGTGCGCAATTCGGTTGCGCCAACGGCGAACCTTTTCAATAAGCGCGTGGAGGTCCTCCCGCGCGTCGATTTTGACCGGGGCTTGGGGGAAGTTGTGTCCAATGCCTTTGTTCCAAAGTATTCGATTGAAGCGCTTGATCGTCAGATGCTCCCAAAACCCAAAACTGAGGGAAGAGCAAATCTGGTGGGCAGCATCGGGGAGCTCTCCGTTGGTCACTACGTGCCCGGCCAATTCGTCTCTGAACTTCGGGTCCAAGATGCCAATGAATGTTTGATTCTCGAACCAGCGGTCCTTGAGCCAGAAAAGCAAAGCGCCGTGGATAGCGTTTCGCGTGACGATTTCGGCCATTTGCAAAGGCAAATAGAAGGCTTCGCAAAGGGCGCAATTCCACATATAAAATTTCAAGAGTTCGCCAAGGTCTTCGCTGCCAGCGACCGCCGCATATCGCGCAAGTCTTTGCTTTTGCAAAGCCTTTTCGATTGCTAGGAACTGCGCCGCTCCGGGGACGTTTGGTAGTTGCATGTTAAGGGGTCGATCCCTACATTGCGCACATGAGCTGCGGACAGGTTGAGCTAAGACGCTCCCCTCCCGTGGACAAGATCAGAGGGCGGGCCTTAACGGGCGCCGCCCTCACTTGTTTTATGGCTTTCAATTGTCGCTTCCCTTTTCGGGAAGTAGCGCTTTGTTCGCCTCCAAAATCTTAATCAGCGTATCGACCTCAGAAGCGCTGGTGAGCATTGCTGAAACCCCGACAGATTGGGCCGTGAGTTCAACCTTCAGCCGCTGTGCCAATGGCTTTGCCTGCAACATGCCAAACCCCGGAAAGCCTGGCTTTCCGATCTGGTCTTGATGGCCCGCGGTAGTTGTTCCCATGTCCTTCTCGGTATGCCCCTCTGACGCGCTAAGATCAGAAGACATGTTATCATCCGCTCCTAGCTTTGCATAGGCCACCGTTTGATCGAAGACATATAAAAACTGCTTTGCTCCGGCTGAATTGAACCCCCGATCGATCTCAAGCTCGCTAAGACAATGGCTATCGCTGGGGCGTTCAGGAAGCCAAATTGGCAAGTATTCTGCTATTAGCCGTGGGCTTTTTGCGGCCTCCTTGAGCGCAGATTCACGGGCTCCTGGTCGTTCGTCCTGAACGATGCGCCGCCCTAGGTCTGTTATTTGAATCTTCCGATCATCGCCACTGCCAACATCTTCAACCAGTCCGAATTGCTTTAACGCCGCCACGGTCTGAAATAGGCCGCTACTCTTGGCAGCGTAGTCCCACGACACCGCCACAGCGGCCACTCGGGCAGGCTGAAGCTTATGATTGGCAAAGAGCGCTTTGGTGCGCTCGACTGCTTTCCCCAATGGAATAAAGGGGAAAACGGGGCTCCGCTCCTTTTTGACTTTCTCTGGCGCAACGGGGTCGGACATCCAAAATCTCCTAAGTTGCAGCCCTAGTAAGCCTCAGCGCAGGGCTTGTCAAGACATGTTGTCAGAAACAGATAATGTTTCTCTTTGTCTGATTTTAGTTGACAAGAAGATAAGCGCGGCCCATTGTTGATGCCACATAAGGAGGGACGAGATGACAAGGAGGGTTTTGAGCCCCGGCGCGGCGACCGGCGACGGGGCGAGGACAAACAGGAAGGGCCGCTAGCCCGCCCTCGAAAGGAAGCTAGCGGCCCTTAATCGGCCTGATCGGGTCCCCGGTCGTCTAACGGTAGGACGCCCGCCCTTACAAGTAGGAAACCTAGGTCCGACACCTAGCCGGGGAACCAGTCAAATAAGTGGGCCCAACGCTGCTGAAACAGCGCGGGGCCCGGATCAGAAACCCGGGATTGCCCCCGAGCTACTAACCGCAACGCCTAATATAGCGTCGGTGGGCCGTCCCTTCAATCGAAGGGCCTAATACCGTGAACGTACTTCCTGCCGACAAACAAACCGCCATCATCGCCGCCCTGGTCGAAGGGTGCAGCATCCGCGCCGTCGAACGCTTGACGCAAGTTCATCGCGACACGATTTGCCGCCTGGGCGTCCGTGTCGGCGAAGGCTGCTTGAAACTCCACAGTGCCACCATGCGGAACCTACACGTCAACCGGATCGAACTTGACGAAATTTGGGCTTTCGTTGGCAAGAAACAACGCAAGATCGTCGCTGGCGACAGCGACATGATCGGCGACCAATACACGTTCATCGCGCTCGCCGACACTGCGAAGGCCATCATCACGTATCGCACCGGCAAGCGGACCAGCGAGAACACGCAGGTATTCGCCGACGATCTCCGCGCCCGCGTGATCGGCTCGCCTGAGATTTCAACGGACGGTTTCAATGCCTATCCGTGGTGCATTGCTCACGCCTTTGGCGAAAACGTCTCGCATGGCGTGGTGGAGAAGCACTATGCGGTAAACGGCTCGCCGGAGGCGTCGCGCCGGTATTCGCCGGGCCAGGTAGTAAAAGTAACGAAGAACGTAGCTCGCGGCGTCCCCACGCATATCAGCACGTCATACGTTGAACGCCAGAACCTCACGCTCCGCATGTCGCAACGCCGGTTCACGCGCCTAACAAACGGATTTTCAAAGACCTACCTCAACCATTGTGCCGCCGTCGCGCTGTACGTCGCGCACTACAACATGTGCCGTGTGCATGAGGCGTTGCGGGTCACGCCCGCGATGCAGTTGGGCGTCGCCGATCATGTGTGGACGATCAGCGAGCTTGTCGAGGCCGCACTAACTGGCGTCGTGACCGATGCACCGCAGGGGCGTAAGGTGGGCCGGTTCACTGTAATTGATGGCGGAAACAGCTAACTTGGAAACCGTCAAGACTTTGACTGACCCGACCGGCAAACGCCGAGTCCGCATCGAACGTCGCGCCGATGGCCTTTTCACGGCAACGGTTGAGCGTTGGTACGAGGAAACTTGGGAAGGGAAGATCGCATACGAGGGCTGGATACCCTCTCCCTCGCGTGCCTCATTCTACCAAACTGCTGAAATGGCTGAACGCGAAGTTCGGGCTGCTAATGATTGGTTGTCCTAATTTACTTTCTGGGGTGTCCTAGTTCGGGGGTGATTAGGACAGCACCCCCCCCTTGAACCGAGTCGGTCCAGACCACATTTGCGCTATATCCCCACAACTCTGAGCACAGCGCAGCGCGCCCTATCGGCGTGTCGCGACCGGAAGGATATCGAGCATGGCCCGCGCCGCATCCAGATCCATCGCCAGAACAGGCCCGAGCTCCGCCGCGCCGTGCAGGCTGCGCGAACGGCAGCCCGCGCGATATGCCGCCAGCACGCGCCGCGGCGCGACCAGCGCGCCGGCCAGCGCCAGCGGCAGGCAGAACAGGCGCGCGCCCCAATGCGGCATCGGCCCGGCGCCGAACTCCCACGCCGCCATGCGGCATTCGCCGGCCAGCGTGCAGGGAATCTGCGTCAGCACATGGTGCAGGTCGTGCGCCGCGAGCGCCCGCCGCCGCCATGCGAAATTGGGCAGGCGCAGCGTCACCGGTCCGACGCGGCAGCGCCAGGTCGCGCGCGCCGTCTCGTCCGCGGCCCGGAACGACGCCAACGCCTCGGCGACCGTCGGCACGGCGCCGCTCATGCCGGCCGCGCGCGCGTCAGCGCCCGCTGCCCCGGCGCCGCGACGTCCAGCGCCCGCGGCGTCAGCGGCGAAATTCCCGGCCGCGGCGGCAGCAGCGACGGCACGTTGACGTCCCAGGCGAGCCCCAGGCGCTCGAGCAGCTGCACGAAACGAAAGCCCAGATCGATCTGGCCGGGATAGAGCCCATGCCGCGCCGACGCGGGGAAGGCGTGATGATTGCTGTGCCAGGCCTCGCCCATGGTCGGGATCGCCATCAGCGGCACGTTGTGCGCCTGGATCACCGCGCCGTCGACGATCCAGTCCTGCGGCCCGCTGGTATGTGCGAAATAGGAGATGAACCAATGCATCGTGGTGCAGGCGGCGACGCGCACGCAGACGCCCCACACAACCCAGGGCCAGCCGCCGAGCAGGAACAGCACGAGCGCGATCGGAATCTGCTGCAGCATCCAGCTGCGGTCGAGGAATTGGATGAAGCGGTCGTCGGCGATCCCCGGCCCGGGGTCGAAGCCCGGCGGATTTTTCAATTTGAGGCGGAAATGCAGATAATAAAACCCGTCGACCAGCAGCGGCTTGTCATGGCGCAGGAACCAGTGGCAGTCCGGCTGGCGCTGCGCCCAGTCGCGGTTGTCGTGCAGGCGGATGGTCCAGATCGGCCCGCCCATGCCGACCGCCGTGCCGAGCCACAGCAGCACATGCTCCAGCCATTTGGGACAGGCGAAGCTCCTGTGGATCAGCCGGCGGTGAAAGCCGACCGAATGGCCGGCGCACAGCGTGACCGCGGCGGTGACGAGGAACACCAGGACGGCGCTCCAGCTCGCCGTCAGCGGCCCCAAGACCAGGGCGGTGCCCAGCATCGCCGCGTTCCACAGCGAGCGCGGCGCGTCCCACACCACGTCGCCCTCGACCGGGCTGGCACGGTCCAAGCCGCGCAGCGAATTGACCTTGAAGGCATCCGCCGCGAAGACTGCGGCGGCATCGGGCTTGTCCGGCATGTCCCATCGCGCCTCGCGGACTGCGCCGCGATATTAGCGCAGACGGCGCCCCAGGCCCACACCGCGCGCTTTGGTAAGAAAACGATGAATTTCGTCCGCCGCACGGCCTCACGCCGCCACGGCGAGCCTGGCGAGCTGGTCCATCAGCCGCTTGACGCCGTTCAGCCGCGATTCCGGCGACGGCCAGTCGCGGCTGACGACGACCTTCTGGTCGGGGCGCACTTTCATGGTGCCCGAATGCTCGCCGATCAGTTTCACCAGGCCCAGCGGATTGGGGAACGCATTACCGCGAAACGCGATCGTGCCGCCCTTCGGCCCGGCGTCGATCTTCTCGACCAGCGCGATGCGGCAGAGCTGCTTGATGGCGACGATGGCGAGCAGGTGAACCACTTCCGGCGGCAGGGCGCCGAAGCGGTCGATCAGCTCGGCGGCGAAGCGGTCTATGTCCTCGCGGCTTTCGATCGTCGCCAGCCGGCGATACAGCGCCATGCGGACATTGAGGTCGGCGACATAGGTCTCCGGAATCAGCACCGCGGCGCCGATATTGATCGTCGGCGACCACTGGTCGGCGATCTCCGCGGCGCCTTCGCCGAGCCGCATCTGCGCCACCGCGTCCTCGAGCATCTCCTGGTAGAGCTCGATGCCGACCTCGCGCACATGGCCCGACTGCTCCTCGCCGAGCAGGTTGCCGGCGCCGCGGATGTCCATGTCGTGGCTGGCGACCGAGAAGCCGGCGCCGAGCTGGTCGAGCGATTGCAGCACTTCGAGGCGCCGCGCCGCCGTGTCGGTCAGCTTGCGGTCCGGCGGCGTCGTCAGATAGGCGTAAGCGCGCTGCTTGGCGCGGCCGATGCGCCCGCGCAGCTGGTAGAGCTGCGACAGGCCGAACATGTCGGCGCGGTGCACGATCATGGTGTTGGCGGTCGGGATGTCGAGGCCGCTCTCGACGATGTTGGTGGAGACCAGCACGTCGATCTTGCGTTCATAGAAGGCGGTCATCACCTCCTCCAGCACGCTCGCCGACATCTGCCCGTGGCCGACGGCGACTTTCACCTCCGGCACGGTGAGCTTGAGGAATTCCTCGGCCTCGCGCAGGTCCGCGATGCGCGGCGCGACATAGAAGCTCTGTCCGCCGCGGTAATGCTCGCGCAGCAGCGCCTCGCGCACCACCAGGGGGTCGAACGGCGTCACGAAGGTGCGCACCGCCAGCCGGTCGATCGGCGGCGTGGTGATCAGCGACAGGTCGCGCACGCCGGAAAGCGCCAGCTGCAGCGTGCGCGGGATCGGCGTCGCCGTCAGGGTGAGGACATGCACGTCCGCCTTCAGCGACTTGAGCTGCTCCTTGTGCGTCACGCCGAAATGCTGCTCCTCGTCGACGATGACGAGGCCGAGATTCTTGAAGGCGATGGATTTGGCGAGCAGCGCGTGCGTGCCGACCACGACATCGACCTTGCCTTCGCCCAGCGCCGCCCTGGTCTCCTTGGCCTCCTTGGCGTCGACAAATCTGGACAGCTGCCGCACCGTGACGGGAAACCCCTGGAAACGCTCGACGAAATTGCGGTAGTGCTGCCGCGCCAGCAGCGTCGTCGGCACCACCACCGCGACCTGCTGGCCGCTCATCGCGGTGACGAAGGCGGCGCGCAGCGCGACTTCGGTCTTGCCGAAGCCGACGTCGCCGCAGACCAGCCGGTCCATCGGCCTGCCGCGCGCGAAATCCTCCATCGTGTCGGCGATGGCTTTTTCCTGGTCGTCGGTCTCCTGCCAGGGAAAACGGGCGCAGAACTCGTCATAGAGGCCGGCCGGCGGATCGATCGGCGTCAGCGATTTCAGCTCGCGCGCCGCGGCGATGCGGATCAGCTCGGCGGCGATCTCGCGCACCCGCTCCTTGGCGCGCGCCTTGCGCAGCTGCCAGCCGGCGCCGCCCAGCCGGTCGAGCTGCGCATTGCTTTCGTCGGCGCCGTAGCGCGTCAGAAGCTCGATGTTCTCGACGGGCAGGAACAGCTTGCCGCCGTCATATTGCAGCTCCAGGCAGTCATGCGGCGCGCCCAGCGCGTCGATGGTCTTGAGCCCCAGATAACGCCCGACGCCATGCTCGATATGCGTGACCAGATCGCCTTGCGCCAGGCTCGATGCCTCGGACAGGAAGTTCTGCGCCCGCCGCACCCGTGTCTGGGCCCGTACCATGCGGTCGCCGAGGATGTCCTGCTCGCAGATGACGGCGAAATCCGGCGCCTCGAAGCCGCGCTCGGCGCCAAGCACGGTGATGCCGACCGCCTCGCCGTGCAGCTTCTGCGCGTCGGTCCAGTTCACGATCGTCCGGATCGCGGTGACACCGTGATCGGACAGCACGCCGCCCATGCGCTCCGACGAGCCGGCGCTCCACGAAGCGACGACGACGCGCTTGTTCGCCGCCTGCAGTGCGGCGATATGATCGGCGGCGGCCTGGAAGACATTGGTCTTGCCGGCGGCGCGCTCAGGCTGGAAATCGCGGCCGACCCGGCCCCCGGCGTCAACCGACCTAGTCGATTCCGGCGCCTGGAACGGCGACAGGTCGCGGACATTGTGCTTCGCCAGCGCCGCGGTCCACTCCGCGTCGGTCAGATACAGCAGCACCGGCTTCAAGGGCTTGTATGGGGGCGCCTTGATGGTCTGCTTGTCCTCGGGCCTCGGCCGGCGGAACTGTTCGCGGGTCTCGAAATAGTCCTTCACCAGTTCGAGGCGCGCGTTCTTGGTCTCCTCGGTCTCATAGCCGAGCATGACGAGGGCGCGCGGCACGAAATCGAAGAAGCTGTCGAGCTTGCCATGGAACAGCGGCAGCCAATGCTCCATGCCGGGATGCTTGCGCCCGGCGCTGACGGATTCGTAAAGCGGATCGTCGGCGTTGGCGGGGCCGAACTGGGCGACATAGCCGGCGCGGAAGCGGCTGATCTCATCCTTGCCCAGCGGCACTTCGCTGGCCGGGAGCAGCTCGATCTCCGCGATCGTGTCCGACGACAGCTGCGTCTCGGCGTCGAAGCGGCGGATCGCCTCCAGCGTCTCGCCGAAGAAATCCAGACGGAGCGGCTGCGGGATCCCCGGCGGCCACAGATCGACGATGCCGCCGCGCAGCGCGAAATCGCCGGGCTCGCGCACCGTCGAGGCCCGGACATAGCCATTGCCGGCGAGAAACGCGATCATGCGGTCGCGGTCGACGTCCCGGCCGGCGCGGGCAAAGAAGCTCGCCTGCGCGATCCAGTCCTTCGGCGGCACGCGCTGCAGGAGCGCGTTGACGGTGGTGACCACCAGCGCCGTGCCCGGCCCAGCGGCCCGCGCCAGCGCCGCCAGCGTCGCGAGCCGCGTGCTTTCGATGTCGGGCTTGGGCGAGACGCGGTCGTAAGGCAGGCAATCCCAGGCCGGAAACGACAGGATCGTCAGCGACGGCGCGAAGAATTCCGCCGCCTCGATCACCGCGGCGGCATGCACGTCGTCCGACGCCACGAATACGACAAGGCTCTGCGTCCGCGCCGCCGCCTCGACGGCAAGGAACGCGTCATAGCCGGCGGGCGCGCCCGAGACGGCGAAGCGCCCCGGCTGGCGCGCGATGTAATCTATGCGTTCCACTTGGGGTCCTTGCGGCCGCAGACGGCTTTGAGGCGGGCGAACACCGGCGTGTCGAACGCGGCCGGCGGGGCCGCGTGGCCGCGCAGCCAGGCATAGACCTCCTGATCGGGGGCCTCGAGCAGCGCCTCGAACTGGTCGAGCTCCGCGTCCGTCAGGCCGGCCAGTTCCTCGGCCGCGAAGGCGCCGAAGATCAGGTCGACCTCCTTGAAGCCGCGGCGCTGGGCCCGAAACAAAAGCCTTTTGCGGCGGGCCCCGAAAGACCCACCGTTTTCATCACTATCCATAGGGCCGATATAGCATGCGTCGCGTTGAGAACAACCGCTGCGGACCATATTCTTTGGCCACCATGCGCCCAGCGATTCTATTCCCGCTTTTCGCCGAAATCCGCTCCCTGGGCGGTGTCGGTCCCAAGCTGGAAAAGCTGATCTCCGGGCTGATCGGGCCGCGCCTGGTCGACCTGGTGTTCGACCTGCCGGTCGGCCTGATCGACCGCTCCTACCGGCCCAGGCTGATCCAGGCCGAGGCCGGACGCATCGCGACCGTCACGGTCAACGTGCTCGACCATCTTGCGCCACGCGACCGCCGCCAGCCCTATCGCATCCGCTGCTCCGACGACACCGCGACGCTGGAGCTGATCTTCTTCCACGCCCATGCCGATTACCTGAACCGCACGCTGCCGGTCGGCAGCAAGCGCATCGTCAGCGGCAAGATCGAGCGCTACAAGGACAAGCTTCAGATGACCCACCCGGACCACGTCGTGGCGCCGGAGGAGGAAGGCGGCCTGCCACTGCACGAGCCGGTCTATGCCCTGACCGAAGGACTGACGCTGAAGCCGCTGGTCAAGGCGATCCGCGGCGCGCTGGAGAAATTGCCGGACCTGCCCGAATGGGACGATCCGGCATTCCTCAAAGCGCGCGGCTGGCAGCCCTTCGCGGCGTCGCTGCGGCAGGCGCACGCGCCGGCCGGCGCCGCCGACCTCGGCTTCGAAACGCCGATCCGCATGAGGCTCGCCTATGACGAATTGCTGGCCAACCAGCTGGCGCTGCTGCTGATCCGCCGTCAGATGCGGGCCACGAAAAAGGGCCGCGCCCTGATCGGCAATGGCCGCCTGAAGGCGAAAGCCATCGCCGCCCTGCCCTTCGCGCTGACCGAGCCGCAACTCGCCGCCATCGCCGAGATCGAAGCCGACATCGCCGCCCCGACGCGCATGCTGCGCCTGCTGCAGGGCGACGTCGGCGCCGGCAAGACGATTGTCGCGTTCCTGGCCCTGCTGGGCGCGATCGAAGCCGGCGCCCAGGGCGCGCTGATGGCGCCGACCGAGCTGTTGGCGCGGCAGCACATGGCTTCGCTCGAGCCTTACGCCAGGGCGACCGGTGTCCGCCTCGCCTTGCTCACCGGGCGTGAGCGCACCACGCGCGAGGCGACGCTCGCCGCGCTGGCGAGCGGTGAGATCGACATCCTGGTCGGCACGCATGCGCTGTTTTCCGAAGACGTCGCCTTCGCCGATCTCGGGCTTGCCGTGATCGACGAGCAGCACCGCTTCGGCGTGCATCAGAGAATGCTCCTGCAAGGCAAGGGCGGGCGTCCCGCCGACGTCCTGGTCATGACCGCGACGCCGATCCCGCGCACCCTGGCGCTGACCGCCTATGGCGACATGGACGTCTCGCGGCTGACGGGCCGTCCGCCGGGACGCAAACCGGTCGAGACGCGGGTGCTGTCCGCCGAACGGCTCGACGAAGTCGTCGAGCACCTGCGCAAGGCGATCGCCAGGGGCGCGCGCGCCTATTGGGTGTGTCCGCTGGTCGAGGAGTCCGAGAAGATCGACCTCGCCGCCGCCGAAGAGCGCGCCGGCATGCTGAAGCGCGTGCTGGGCCCGAGAGTCGGCCTGGTGCATGGCCGCCTGAAGGGTGCGGAACGCGACGCCGAGATGGCGAAGTTCAAATCCGGCGAGACGCAGATCCTGGTCGCCACCACGGTGATCGAGGTCGGCGTCGATGTGCCCGAGGCGACCATCATGGTGGTCGAGCATGCCGAACGCTTCGGCCTAGCGCAGTTGCATCAGCTGCGCGGCCGCGTCGGGCGCGGCGCTGCCAAATCGAGTTGCCTGCTGATCTATCACGGCCATCTGGGCGAGACCGCCAAGGCGCGGCTGAAGACCATGCGCGAGACCGACGACGGCTTCGTCATCGCCGAGGAAGACCTTCGCCTGCGCGGGGCCGGCGAGTTGCTGGGCACGCGCCAGAGCGGCATGCCGGAGTTCCGCCTCGCGGATCTCGCGGCCCATGCCGAGCTCCTGGCCGTGGCGCGCGATGACGCACAGCTTGTCCTGGCGCGCGATCCGGAAATGCAGTCCGAGCGCGGGCAACGCCTGCGCACCCTGCTCTACTTGTTCGGCCGCGACGAGGCCGTGCGCTACCTGAAGGCCGGTTGAAGGTTCCGTTGCGTGAAGGTGTAGGATTCCACGATGACAGATTTCGTACCCGCCCTCGAGAGCGCCTTGAAGCCGGCGCTGCCGGGCCTGACACAGCTTGTCGGCATGACGCGGCTCTCCGGCGGCGCCAGCCAGGAGACCTGGTCGTTCGACGCGGCCTGCAACGGCGAAACCATTCCGCTGATCCTGCGCCGCACGCCCGGCGGTGCCGCACGTCTCGTCACCGAGACCTCGACGTCGGTGCCTTTGGAGACCGAAGCCATCGCCATCGAAGCCTCGCGCGCCGCCGGCGTCCGCGCCCCCCGCGTGCGTTACGTCTTGCAAGCTGCCGACGGCATCGGCGAAGGCTATGTCATGGACCGCCTGCCCGGCGAGACCATCGCGCGCAAAATCCTGCGCGACGCGGCGTTCGATGCCATCCGCCCCGACCTGGCGCGGCAATGCGGCGAGGAACTGGCCCGCATCCACGCGGTCGCGTTGACGCCGCAATTGCGCGCCGTGTTGCCGGTGGTCGACGGCCCGACGCAACTGCGCCGCTATCGCGACACCTACGACCTCTACGACTATCCGCATCCGATGTTCGAGATCGCGTTCCGCTGGCTGGAACCGCGCATGGCGCAGCCCAGGCGGCAGACGTTGGTGCATGGCGATTTCCGGCACGGCAACCTGCTGATCTCGCCACGCGGCGTCGAGGCGGCGCTCGACTGGGAGCTAACCCATATCGGCGATCCGCTCGAGGACATCGGCTGGATCTGCACCAACACCTGGCGCTTCGGCGTGCAGGAGAAGGTCGTCGGCGGCTTCGGCGACCTCGCCGATCTGCTCGCCGGCTACGAGGCCGCCGGCGGCGGCCGCATCGACATCGACGAGGCCCGCACCTGGATCGTCTACGGCTCGCTCAAATGGGGCGTGATGTGCATGAGCATGTACCAGGGCTTCCTGCGCGACCGCTCCGTCGAGCGCGCCGCCATCGGCCGCCGCGCGTCGGAGACCGAAGTCGATCTCATCAACCTGATTATCCGTGGGAAGATCTGAGCATGATGGACCAGCCCTCGATGCACGAACTTGTCGTGGCGGTGCGCGACTTCCTGGAGCAGCGCGCCATGCCGGAGCTCAAAGGCCACACCGCGTTCCATGCCCGCGTCGCGGCCAACGCGCTCGGCATCGTGGCGCGCGAGCTGGAGTTGGGCGCCGCGTCCGGTGACGCCGAGCGGGCACGGCTGGCGGCCCTGCTCGGCCGCGATGGTGCGCTGCCGCAGCTCAACCGCGAACTCTGCGCGCAAATCCGAAGCGGCAGGATCGGCCTGGAGACGCCGGGCTTGGCCGAGCATCTCACCGCGACGACACGCGACAAGGTCGGCATCGACCAGCCGAATTATGGCGGCCTCAAGCGGCTGGTGGCGGATGGCGCTTAAGCCGGAACCGCTTTGCCTTCGCGGTCGGTCAGCGCCAGCCGTGTCAGCGCCAGGCCGGCGACGCCAAGCCCTTCGACCCAGGCCGCGATGACGCCGAGCCAGTTGGGCGACGGCAGCTGCGGGAAGAACACAAACAGCAGACCGCCGGCCTGCAGGCCGGTAAGGATCGCCGGCGCCAGAACGTAAAGCGCGAACAGGATCGCCAGCGCCGCGAAATCGCCGCGGCGCTTGCCGGGCAAGGTCTGCATGAGCACGAAGATCGCAACGTCGCGGGTGATGAACCCCATGGTGGCCAGCACCAGCGGTTGGCCGACCGCGGCGGCCTGCAGGTCACGCAGCAACCAGAACGACAAGGCCGCGGCGATCGCGAAGGCGGCCGCGTAACTCATCATCCAGGCCTGCAGGCCCGACAAGGCGTTGGCAATATGACCATGACGGATTTGGCCCTCCATCCAGCGGTAGTGGACGCGATCCTTAGGCTCGAGCAGCACCATGACATAGGTGAGCGCGGCGAACGTCGTTCCTGCCAGCAGCAGGCGCAACGCCACCGCGTCCCAGCTTTTCAAGTCCGGCGACAGGAAGGCGTCGAAACCGGCGACATAGACGCCCATGAAGACGAGGAAGCAGAGCCAGACCAGCGGGCCGTTGCGCATCTTCAGCTCCAGCCGCATGCCGCGATAGCAGCCGAGCAGCGTCCAGCCCGCGAAGACGCAGATCGAGGCCAGCAGGAAGATGCGCGCGTCGATTGCCACGCCCCACCACGGCACGACGTCGGTCGTGACCTGGTGCTTGACCAGCGAGGCGACCGGATCGGCCACGCTCCACATGTAATAGACCAGGACGGCGGCGACGATGCCGACCATCTGGTAGATGAAGACTTCGAAGCGCGAATGGCTTTGCCGCCGGCCGATGGCGATCAGGCTTGCGAGCAGCGCCGCGGCCTGCGCGATGACGCCGATCCCGACATAGAACACGAGCTCGATCAGCGCCGTGACCGGACCTTGGTGGACGACGAGATTCACCAGTACAAGGGCGAGACAGATCGCGCCGCCGAACCAGTTGTAGATCGTGGCGCCGAACAGCTTGCCCCATGCCATGGTGCCGGCGCCGAGCGACGAAAGACGCTGGCCGTCCCAGGTGCGGTCGCGGATCTCGCCGACGACGCTCAGCGCGGCGCTGCGCGAGCCCCAGATGACGACGATCAGGTAGAACAGGCTGGAAGCCGCGCCCGACGGTGTCCACAAGTCTCCGACCAGCGCGGCGGCGGCGAAGATCAGGCCCAGCACGCCGATCATCAAAAGCACGCGCCGCGTCGTCAGCTCAAGCCAGAGGTTGCGTTCGAATTCGGGGTTCATGGCCGGCGCCCCACCTGCGCGAAATAGGCGTCTTCCAGCGCCTTGCTCGACTCGGCAAAGGCGGCGACGTCGAAACCAGCGGTCACCAGCTCGCGCAGCAGCTTGGCGCGGGCACCGGCATTGCGGGTGAAGACGATCAGGGCATGGTTCTGGTCGGCCTCGGCGACGTCGGCGCCCTTGGCGGTGAGGAAGTCCCTGAGATCGCTGCGTGCCGTGGCGAGCTCGATCATGTAGCGCGGCCGCCCGTCGTCGCGCACCTTGATCGCCTTGCCGCCGGCGATCAGGCCGTTCTCGATGATGATCATTTCCGAGCAGTAATCTTCGAGCTCGGCCAAGATGTGGGAGGAGACGACCAATGTCATGCCACCGTCGCGCAGCGCCGTCAACAGCGTGGAAAGGTCGCGCCGCGCCTGCGGGTCGAGGCCCGCCGCCGGCTCGTCGAGCAGCAACACTCTGGGCTCGTGGACGATCGACTGGCCGATGGCGAGGCGCTGGCGCAGGCCGCGCGACAGCTCGCCGGCCTTGGATTCGAGCCGGTCCAGCAGGCCGACCCGGCCCGCCGCCTTTTGCACCGCGGCGGCCGTCAGCGCCGAGGCGATGCCGTGCGAGCGCGCCGCATAGGTCAGGCAGCGGCGTACCGTCAGGTCGTCGTAAAGGCCGTAAAAGTCCGGCAGGTAGCCCATCCCGGCATGGATCTCGCGCGGGCTGTGGGTGGTGTCGAGGCCATTGATGACCACCCGGCCGGAATACGGGTCCTCCAGCGCCGCCAGGCAGCGCAACAGAGTCGTCTTGCCGGCGCCGTTGGGGCCGACCAGGGCCGTGATCGTCTGGTCCGCCACCTTGAGCGAAACGCCCTTCAGCGCCCGGGCGGTGGGATACTCGTAGACCAGGTCTTCGACTTCGATCATGACGCCCAGGAGAGCCGGCAGCGCCGCATCCTATCGGGTTTGAATCGGGCGAAACAGCGGCAACGGTCAGAACGTCCACGAGAAGTCGGCCCGCATGGCATGGCTCTGCACCCGGCTGGACAGCACGCTTGTCTTGCCGTTGCGCGCGTCGGCTAGCCCCAGACTGCGAAGTCCGCGTTATTTTTCAAAGAGGCGCTATCTCGCGGCCTTTGATTTGCCCATCATGCGGCATGACTGCGCCGCTGAACCGCCTGGGGTTGGGGACCGTCCAATTCGGGCAGGCCTATGGCATTTCCAACACCCGCGGACGCGTGCCGCCGGATGACGTTGCAACGATATTGGGGCGCGCGGCGACGGCAGGTCTGAAGACGCTCGACACGGCTGCAGGCTATGGCGATGCGGAGCAGGTGCTTGGCGGGCTCGCGCCATTGACCGACTCGTTCCGCATCGTGACCAAGACGATTTCGGTGAAAAACGGTGTCGACGCGGTGCTGGCGCGCGCCCGGGAGTCGGTATTGACCCTAAAACGCAGACCCGTTGACCTGTTGCTGGTCCACGCGGCATCGGACCTGCTGGCAGCCGACGGTGCCGCCCTGTGGCTGGGACTGCTGGCGCTGCGCGAAGCGGGGTTGTTTCGCGGCATCGGCATCTCGGCTTATGTCGCCGACGATCCGGTGTCGCTCGCGCGCCGCTTTCGTCCCGACGCGATGCAGGTACCTTTAAGCCTTCTCGACCAAAGGCTCGTGCAGAACGGCGCTCTCGCCGCCATCAAGGACCTGGGCGTGGAGATTCACGTCCGATCCCTGTTCCTTCAAGGGCTGTTGTTCCTGGCGGAAGGCGAATTACCGCCGAAACTTGTCTCCGCCGCAGGTCATTTGAGCGCCCTGCGGCGGCAGCTGCGCGAAGCCGGGACGTCGCCGCTCGCGGCCGCGCTGGCCTTCGCCTTGAATTGCCCCGAAGTCGATGTGGCCATCCTCGGCGTTACGACGCCGAGCGAGTTCGAGGAAATATTGCACGCTGCGGCCGAACCGGCCGTGCAACTGGATTGGCCGTCCTGCGCGCTGCACGATGATGTCGTTCTGACGCCGTCCCGCTGGTGATCAGCGTAGATCTGCAAGTTCACGCAATACATCGGCGACGCGCTCGACGTCGCCCTTCGTCATCGCGGGGAACATCGGCAGCGTGAGAATGTCCTTGTAGACCGCCTCCGCGATCGGACAGATGCCGGGTGCATAGCCGCGTGCCCGGTAGAAACTGTGCAGGTAGACCGGTGCATAATGCACATTGGCACCGATGCCACGCGCCCGCAGATGCGCAAAGGCGCGGGCGCGGTCGATGCGCAGCGTCGCCAGATCGAGGCGAACGACATAAAGATGGTAGGCATGCGAGCGGTCGGCATGCACGCGCAGCATCCGCACATGGGCGATATCCGCCAGCGCCGTTTCATACCAGGCGGCCACGGCGCGCCGCCGCGCGATCCATTGCGGCAGCCGGCTCAGCTGCGCCAGGCCCAGCGCGCATTGCACGTCCGGCAGGCGATAATTGTAGCCCAACTCGACCATGTCGTAAGCGAACGTGCCTTCGCTTTCGCGCTTGCGATGATCGCTGTCGATGCCGTGATTGCGGAAGCGGCGCATATGCGCCGCGCGTTCACGGTCCTGCGTCAACGCCATGCCGCCTTCGCAGGTCGTCAGGTGCTTGACGGGGTGGAACGAGAAACAGCTTATGTCGGCCAGCGTGCCGGCCATGCGGCCCTTGTAGGTCGCCCCGGGTGCGTGGCATGCATCGGCGACGATGGCGATATCGTGGCCTTTGACAAGCGCCTGCAACGCATCGTAATCCGCCGGTTGACCGGCATAGTCGACGGCGACGATCGCTTTGGTTTTGGGCGTGATCAGGGCGGCGACGCGCTGGGGGTCGAGCAAAAGCGTATCGGGTTCGACGTCGGCGAAGACCGGCGTCGCCCCCTCATAGACCGCGGCATTGGCGGATGCGGCAAAGGTGATGGCGGAAACAATGACCTCGTCGCCCTGTCCCGCGCCGACCGCGCGCATCGCGGCATGAAGCGCCGCCGTGCCGCTGTTGACGGCCACACCTTCGGCCGCGCCGCAAAAGCCTGCGAAAGCCTTTTCGAACTCGCCGACGCGCGGACCCGTGGTTAGCCAGTCGGAGCACAAGGCCTCGACCACGGCCTTGACGTCGGCGTCGCCGATCTCCTGGCGCCCATAGGGCAGGAAGTTCTGCGCCTGAACCGGGCTCTCGCGATCAGGCATAGGCCATCTGCAGCAAGGTGTGCAGCCCGCGCACATCGAGGGTTTCAGGATTGGTGTCGCTCGAATACGAAAACCCTTCGGGGACAGGCACGCCACCGCGGGCGAGATAGGCCTCGCGCGCGGCTGTGGCGAAGCTTGCCAGGATGACGTAGCGATCCTTCAGATCGACCGTCCAGTGCGAGTCGTCGGCCGGAATCATCGTCTCGTGCAGCTTCTCGCCGGGCCGGATGCCCACGACATGCTGCTTGAGCTTGGGATTGATCAGCGTGGCCAGATCCGTGATCGTGGTGGAGGCGATCTTGGGCACGTAGATTTCGCCGCCACGCATCATCTCCATGCTCGAGAGCACGAAGTTCACGCCTTGGGTGAGCGTGATCCAGAAACGCGTCATCCGCGGATCGGTGATCGGCAGGCTGTCGGCACCGTCGGCAACCAGCTTGCGGAAGAACGGTACCACCGAGCCCCGTGAGCCGAACACATTGCCATAGCGGACGACGGAAAATTTGGTGCCGTCGGCTCCGGCCCGGTTGTTGGCGGCCACGAAGATCTTGTCCGAAGCGAGCTTGGAGGCGCCGTAGAGGTTGACCGGATTGGCGGCCTTGTCGGTCGACAGCGCGATGACCTTCTTCACATTGCGGCGGAGGGCGGCGTAGACGATGTTCTCGGCGCCGAAAATGTTGGTGCGAATGCATTCGAAGGGGTTGTACTCGGCCGTCGTGACCTGCTTCATGGCCGCGGCATGGATGACATAGTCGACGTCGCGCAACGCCAGGTCGAGACGATCGCGATCGCGCACGTCGCCGATGAAGTAGCGGATGAATGGGTAGCGATCGATCGGAAACTCGAGCGCCATGTCGGACTGTTTGAGTTCGTCGCGCGAAAAAATGATGAGACGCCGGGGCTTGTAACGCTCGATCACCGTCTTCAGGAAGTGCTTGCCGAACGAACCGGTGCCGCCGGTGACCAGGACGGACTTTTCGTTGAGATCGAGCCAGGGCTGGGAGAAGTCACGGAAATGTGGCGCCGCTTCGGCCGGAGCCAGGCTTTCGGCGGGAAACTGCGTGCGCGCGAGGGCGACGGCAGACTTGCTCATGGGCAATGGGTCCTTTTCAACCGTCGCAGTCTCTCCAATCGTCCTTAACAAGTGGTTCCAGGAATGGTCGAATTGTCGATAATGCGGACCTTCACGGTTTCGTAACTCGGCGGCGTCAGGCTTTCGCTGGTTAGCAAAGGGTAAACAATGCGCATTGCGATGATCGGTACGGGCTATGTCGGCCTGGTGTCTGGCGCCTGCCTGTCGGAGTTCGGCCACAAGGTCGTCTGCGTCGACAAGGAGCAGGCCAAGGTCGCCGCGCTGCGCGCCGGCCAGATTCCGATCTACGAGCCGCGCCTGGACGATGTCGTCGCCGCCGGCGTCAGGGCCGGCCGGCTGACGTTCGAGACCGACATCTCCCTCGCGGTGCGCGGTGCCGATGCGGTCTTCATCGCGGTCGGCACGCCGAGCCGCCGCGGCGACGGCCACGCGGATCTCACCTATGTGTATGCGGCGGCCGAGGAAATCGCCGCGGCCCTGCACGGCTATGCGGTTGTGGTCACCAAGTCGACCGTCCCGGTCGGCACCAGCCGCGAGGTCGAAAAGATCATCCGCCGCGTCAGGCCCACCGCGGAATTCGACATGGTGTCCAATCCAGAGTTCCTGCGCGAGGGCTCGGCGATCGACGACTTCCGGCGGCCCGACCGTGTTGTGGTCGGCTGCGACAGCGAGCGGGCCCGCGAGGTGATGCGCGAGGTCTACCGGCCGCTTTACCTGCACGAAACCCCGATCGTCTTCACCAGCCGGGAGAGCTCCGAGTTGATCAAATACGCTGCGAATGCCTTTCTGGCGACCAAAATCACTTTCATCAACGAGATGGCCACCCTGTGCGAAAAAGTCGGCGCCGACGTGCAGGACGTTGCGCGCGGTATCGGCCTTGACGGACGCATCGGCAACAAGTTCCTGCATGCCGGCCCCGGTTTCGGCGGCTCCTGCTTTCCCAAGGACACGATTGCGCTACGCAAAACGTCACAAGACGCCGGCGCGCGATCGATGATCGTCGAGGCCGTCGTGGCGGCAAACGATGCGCGCAAAACCGCAATGGCGGAAAAGATCGACCTCGCGTTCGGCGGCGTTGCCGGCAAGACCGTGGCCGTCCTGGGCTTGACGTTCAAACCCAACACGGACGACATGCGCGACGCGCCAAGCCTTGTCATCGTGCCTCATCTGCAGGCCAAGGGCGCGACGATCCGAGCCTTCGACCCCGAAGGTGCCAAGGAAGCGCGCAAGCTCCTCAACGTCGCGCTGTGCCGCGATGCCTACGACGCGCTCGACGGCGCCGATGGTGTCGTCATTCTGACGGAATGGAACGAATTTCGCGCACTCGATATCCCGCGCATGAAACACCTGCTGAAGCAGCCGCTTATGGTCGACCTGCGCAACATCTACAAGCCGGCGCAAATGGCGTCGGCCGGCTTCACCTATGTCAGCGTGGGCCGCGCCACCGCCAAACCTTCGACTTAAGACACGAACCCGCGTTCGCGCAGATAGGCCACGATATTCGCGGCATGCGTCGCGGCGTCGGCGTTCACCGTTTCGATGCGCAGCTCGGCGTTTTCCGGCGCTTCGTAGGGACTGTCGATGCCGGTGAAGTTCTTGATCTCGCCGGCCTTGGCTTTCAGATAGAGGCCTTTGGGATCACGCTGCATGCACACCTCGATCGGCGTGTCGACAAAGACCTCGATGAACTCCCCCGCGCCCACCAATTCGCGCGCCATGCGGCGCTCGGAGCGGAACGGCGAAATGAAAGACACCAACACGATCAGGCCGGCATCGACGAACAGCTTGGCCGCCTCGCCGACGCGCCTGATGTTTTCCACGCGATCCGCATCTGTGAAGCCGAGATCGCGGTTGAGGCCATGGCGGACATTGTCGCCGTCCAGCAAATATGTGTGACGGCCTTCGGCGAAGAGCGCACGCTCCACAAGGTTGGCGACGGTCGACTTGCCGGAACCGGACAGACCCGTGAACCACAGAACCGCCGGCTTCTGGCCTTTCTGGTCCGCGCGCGTCTGCCGGTCGACGTCGAGCGCCTGCCAGTGCACATTGGTCGCGCGTCTGAGGCCGAAGTCGATCATCCCAGCGCCGACGGTAGCGTTGGTGAAACGGTCGATCAGGATGAAGCCGCCCATGTCGCGATTGTCGCGATACGGATCGAAGGCGACGGGCTGCGAGGTGGAGAAATTGCCGTAGCCGACTTCGTTGAGCTGCAGCGTCTTGGCGGCGTGCTGGTCGAGTGTGTTGACGTCGATCTTATGCTTGAGCGCGGTGATCTGCACCGGCACCGTCGAGGTCGCAAGCTTGAGCAGGTATTGGCGGCCCGGCAGCAATTCCTCCTCCGCCATCCAAAGCAGGTGTGCGGCAAACTGATCGGTGACCTCCGGGCGCGCCGCCGGCGCCGAGAGTGTGTCACCGCGCGAGATGTCGACCTCGTCGGCCAGGACCAGGGTCACGGCGGTGCCGGCCGCGGCTTCGGCAAGGTCGCCATCCATGGTGACGATGCGTTTGACCGTGCTGGTGCGCCCGGACTTGGCGACCGCGATCGTATCGCCGGCGGCGACGCGTCCGCCCGCGATGGTGCCGGAGAAGCCGCGGAAGTCGAGATTGGGACGGTTCACCCACTGCACCGGAAACCGGAACGGCGCGCGCTCCAGCGCGGCTTCCACCTCGACCGTTTCGAGATGCGAGAGCAGCGCCGGGCCGACATACCACGGCGTATTCTCGCTGCGGGCAATCACGTTGTCGCCGAAGCGTGCGGAGATCGGGATCGGCAGGATGCTGGCGAAGCCGAGCTTCTCGGCGAACGCTGAGAACTCGCCGACGATGGCGTCGAACGCCTTCTGGCTGAAGCCGACCAGGTCGATCTTGTTCACCGCCAGCACGACATGGCGGATGCCGAGCAGCGAGGCGATATAGGCATGCCGCCGCGTCTGGACCAGAACGCCCTTGCGCGCGTCAATCAGGATGACGGCGAGCTCGGAATTCGATGCGCCGGTCGCCATATTGCGCGTGTATTGCTCATGACCCGGCGTGTCGGCGACGATGAACTTTCGCTTGTCGGTGGCAAAGAAGCGATAGGCGACGTCGATGGTGATGCCCTGCTCGCGCTCGGCTTCCAGACCGTCGACCAGCAGCGCGAAATCGATGTCATCGCCGGTGGTACCGAATTTCTTGGAATCTTTTTCCAGGGAAGCGAGCGTGTCCTCGAACAACAGCTTGGTGTCGTAGAGCAGCCGGCCGATCAGCGTGGACTTTCCGTCGTCGACGCTGCCGCAGGTCAGGAACCGCAGCAGGGATTTCCTTTCCTGCGCGGCGAGGAACGCCGTCAGATCGGAGGTATCCGGTCGCAGTTGCTTGCGGGCCATCAGAAATAGCCCTCCCTCTTCTTCTTCTCCATCGAGGATTTCTCGTCGCTGTCGATCAGGCGGCCCTGACGCTCGGAGGTGCGCGCGGTGAACATCTCCGTGACGATACCCTCCACCGTATCGGCCGCGGAATCGATGGCACCGGTCAGCGGATAGCAGCCCAGCGTGCGGAAGCGCACCAGCCGGTCCTGCACCGTCTCGCCAGCCTTCAATGCCATGCGCTCGTCGTCGCGCATGATCAGTGTGCCGTCGCGCTCGACGACGGGACGCTTCTTGGCGAGGTAGAGCGGCACGATCGGAATGCTTTCGGCCAGGATGTATTGCCAGATGTCGAGTTCGGTCCAGTTCGACAGCGGAAAAACGCGGATCGACTCGCCTTTGTTGATGCGCGTGTTGTAGACGTGCCAAAGCTCGGGGCGCTGGTTCTTGGGATCCCAGGCGTGATTGGTGTTGCGGAACGAGAAGACACGTTCCTTGGCACGGGATTTCTCCTCGTCGCGCCGGGCGCCACCGAAGGCCGCGTCGAAGCCGTATTTGTCGAGCGCCTGTTTCAGCGCCTCGGTCTTCATCACCTGGGTGTGCAGTGCCGAACCGGAATCGAACGGATTGATGCCGCGTTTCACGCCGTCTTCGTTGGTGTGTACCAGGAGCTTCAGGCCGAGCCGTTCCACAGTCTCGTCGCGGAACTGGATCATCTCGCGGAATTTCCAGGTGGTGTCGACGTGCAGCAGCGGAAATGGCGGCTTGGCCGGATAGAACGCCTTCATTGCCAGATGCAGCATCACCGACGAATCCTTGCCGATGGAGTAGAGCATCACCGGATTGGCGAACTCGGCGGCCACCTCGCGCAGGATATGGATGCTCTCGGCCTCGAGGCGCCGCAGATGCGAAATAACAGGCGTTTTTGTGGACAAAGAAACGGACCCCGAAGAGTTACTGTGAAATAGGCCGAGCGGGCGACGGTTGCAAGGGAGGACCTAGTTCAAAATCCTGGGCTGGAGCGGCTGAGGTGGGGACGCCAGAACGACGGCGAACCTTATCCGTCCCAGCGGCCTGCCGTCGCCGGTGGTGATGTTCACACGCCAATCGCCGGGTTTGGGTTTGGATTTGATCGAATAGGCCCGATAGCCGGCATCGCGCCCGCCGCGGATCGGGAACGAGACCCTGGACTGCGGCACCCATTTGCGCGCGACAGGATCGAACCATTCCCAGCGATGCACGATGACCGTGGCTAGCCGGATGGGCGCGAAGACCGAGGCGTAGAGATAGAGCTTTTCGGACGGCAGCAGATGAAGCAGCGGCGGAGCGCCCAGGAAGGTGGTCCAGGGCTGCGGCTCCTCGACTGCCTGATAGACGTCCCCGACTTTCTTGACCGAATGGTAGACGCCGGCGTTGGCGAGGGCGAGCGGCAGCGGCGGCAGGATTTTCAGGAAATAGAAGACGTTGACCGCGGCATAGATAGCAAGCACGCCGGCCAGGATCTGCAGCCGCACCGGCCGCAGGCGCTCGCGCCCCAGCCAGCGCAAGATATCGGCATAGAACCAGAACACGCAGAGCGCCAGAACGCCGCTAACCAGGAATGCCACCATGCCGATCATCGCGATGAGCACCGGAACGACCAAGATGGCGTAGGACAGCAGCGCGAAGAAGTACAACAGCAGCGAAAGCGTGAAGCGCGTGGTGTAGGTCTTGAAGAATTCGTTGCCGATGAAGATGCCGGCCAGCAGCAAGAGGTAGGGCCAGGAGGCCCACAGAGAGGCGCTGCGCAGATAGAACACGCAAAAGCCGCTGAGCAGGCAGCCGAGCGCGAATTGCGTGACGGCGGTCAGGACGGTGCGCGTGCGTTCGCTGGGCTGCTGCTCCGGCGGCTTCGCCTCCAGGCGGTGCGACACCGCGATGGCGGTGCCCGCGACGGCGAGATAGGCGAGGAATACGATATGGGTCGAAGCATGGTCTATGCGGCCGAACGTATAGCTGTCGAAGGCATAGCCGCCGACCATCGAGGCAGCCGACAGATGGCGCTCATATTGCTGCGCGAGTGCGATGGCGGTTTTGATCGGCTGCATGCTGCTTGTGGCCGCCTCACGCGTTGGCGCGGCGTTCCCATTCCAGCGCGGACGATACGATTTCTCCGATATCGTCGTGCCGCGGCAGCCAGCCCAACGCCGATTTGATCCGCGTCGGGTCGGCGATCAGCGTCGGCGGGTCCCCCGCCCGGCGCGGTGCTTCGCGGACCGGCAACCGCCGCCCGACCACTTTTTCAACCGCTGCCACGATCTCGCGCACGCTGAGCCCTCTGCCGTAGCCGCAATTATACGAAGTCGAGAGCGCGCCGTCACGCAAGGCTTGCAGCGCCAGAAGATGCGCCGCAGCCAGGTCGCTGACATGGATGTAATCCCGCACGCCGGTGCCGTCCGGCGTCGGGTAATCGGTACCGAAGATATCGAGGACCGGCAGACGGTCCAGAGCGACCAGCAAGGCACGTTTGATCAAATGCGTCGGCACCGGCGAAATTTGGCCGGCCCGGCCCAGCGGGTCGGCGCCGCAAACATTGAAGTAGCGCAGGACGGCGTAACGGAAATCATAGGCCCGCGAGGCGTCTTCCAACATCCATTCGGTCATCAGCTTGGACTTGGCATAGGGGCTGATCGGCGCCTTTCGCTCATCCTCCGACAGGGGTTGCCTGGCGTCCTCCGCGAAGACGGTCGCGGTCGAGGAGAAGATGAATTGTTTGACGCCGCTATCGACGCAGGCCTCGATCAACGCGCGCGTCGCGACGACGTTGTTCTCGTAATAGCGAAGCGGCTCGGCCACGGATTCCGGAACGACGATAGAGCCCGCAAAATGGATGACCGCGTCGACGGCATGTTCGGCGACGATCCTGCGCACGAGGCTCTGGTCCGCGACATCGCCTTGCACAAAGGCGACATTCTCACTGACCTGCGAGCGCCGACCGGTCGAAAGATTGTCGAGCACGACAACCTGCTCGCCGCTGTCGAGCAGCGCATATGTCGTGTGGCTGCCGATATAGCCGGCGCCACCGGTGACCAGGACCGTCATGCCGGCGTCCTCCAGCCGGCCAATCTGGTCAAAATCGCTTAATAACTTACGAATTCGCAGCCGATTTTTCGGGCGCCCGGCCATAGGCGTCGTCGTAGCGCACAATGTCGTCTTCGCCGAGATAGGAGCCGGACTGGACTTCGATCAGGCGCAGCGTCTGCTTGCCGGGGTTCTCGAGCCGGTGCTTGGCGCCGAGCGGAATGAAGGTCGACTGGTTTTCCTGCAGCAGGAATACCTTGTCGTCGCAGGTCACTTTGGCCGTGCCCTGCACCACGATCCAATGCTCGGCGCGCCTGGTATGGCTCTGCAGCGACAAACGGCCGCCCGGCTTAACCATGATCTGCTTGACCTGATAGCCATCGCCCTCGTCGATGCCCTGATAGCTGCCCCAGGGGCGGAACACGACCTTGTGCTCGAGCAGTTCCGGACGCTCCGCAAGCTTCATCTGGTCGACGATCTCCTTGACGTCCTGGGCGCGATGCTTGTCGGCCACCAGCACGGCATCTTCGGTGACGACGACGACGAGATCCTTGACGCCGACGAGCGCGGTCAGGCCCTTCTCGTTGCGCACGAACGAATCCCTCGAATCATGGATCAGCACGTCACCCTGGATGACGTTGCCGTTCGTATCACGCGTCTGCAGCGCCCATAGCGACGACCAGGCGCCAACGTCGCTCCAGCCGATGTCGCAGGGCACGACCGCCGCCCTGTCCGTCCGCTCCATCACCGCATAGTCGATGGAGATGCTCTTGGCCTTGGCGAAGGACGCGGCATCGAGGCGCAGATAATCGAGGTCGCGGGTCGCGGCGGCCAGAGAAGCCTTGCACGCTTCGACCAGGCTCGGCTCATACCGGGTCAATTCGGCCAGCAGCACGTCGGCGCGGAACACGAACATGCCGCTGTTCCAGAAATAATCGCCCGAGGCGAGATAGGATTCGGCCGTCGCACGATCCGGCTTCTCCGCGAAACGCCTGACGGCATCGACGCCGGGCGCACCCGCGAGCGCCGCGCCGCGCTGGATGTAGCCGTAGCCGGTTTCCGGTGCGTCCGGCGATATGCCGAAGGTCACGATATGGCCGAGCCGCGCAGCGACGACGGCGCGCGCCACCGCGGCGCGGAACGCGGACTCGTCGGTGACGACGTGGTCCGATGCCAGCAGCAGGACGATACCGGTGGGATCGTCCGCCGCGATCGTCAATGCCGCGATGGCGGCGGCGGGGGCGGTGTTGCGGCCCGAAGGCTCCAGGACGATGGCGCGCGGCACGACGCCGATCGCCTGCATCTGCTCGGCGACCAGGAAGCGATGGCCTTCGCTGCACAGCAGCAGCGGCGGCTCGGCCTGCGCAACGTTGGCACGCAGGACCGTGTCCTGGATCATGGTGCGGGCGCCGTTCAGCGCCAGAAGCTGCTTGGGCAAGGCAGCGCGCGACACCGGCCACAGCCGCGTGCCGCTGCCGCCGGACAGGATAACGGGATAGATTTTTTGCTCGGTCATCTGCGTTTTTTCACTTGGGCCAAGGTTGGAATACGCCTTCAGGCTTGGATTGTCTTCGAACAAGACCGCACAGGGTTAGTGCTCCGGCACGGTGAGAGCGGCCCCGTCCGGCGCCACCCAGACGACCAGCAATTCGGCGGGAACGTTGCCGGAATTGGTGAACGACAGGTGCTCGCTGCCCGGCGGCTCGACCAGCGTGTCGCCGGCGGCAAGGGTCCGTGGCGCCTCACCCTTCAGCTGCGAGCGGACGGTGCCGGACAGCATGTAGGCATACATGAAGCCCGCATGATGATGCGGGCCCGATGTCGCGCCGGGCTGCATGGTCAGCTTGAGCGAGACGATGCTCTGCCCCGGTGCATTGCTGAGCTTCTCATGGAGCAACGGAACGACGCTCATGGGCTCAGTCGCCTCGGCGATGCCGGAGGCGCCCGCCGTCAGCAGCAGGGCCGCGAATACCGCGCAAAACCGACGTCTTGTGTCCACCGCTAGGCTCCCTGCGCGCCGATGATCGCGACCGAGCAGACGTTCATCGCCGGCGCGCCGCCGAGATTGTGCGTCATGCCGATCCTGGGGTCCTTCAGCTGGCGCGCGCCAGCGCGGCCCTGAAGCTGCAGGTACATCTCGTAGAGCATGCGCAGGCCCGAGGCGCCGATGGGGTGGCCGAAGCATTTCAGGCCGCCGTCGATCTGGCAGGGAACCTGGCCGTCGGCGTCGTAGAAGCCGTTCATCACGTCCTTCCAGCCTTCGCCTTCGCGGCTGATATGCAGGTCTTCCATGGTGACGAGCTCGGTCACCGAGAAACAATCGTGCACTTCCATCATCGAGATTTCGCTGCGCGGGTCGCGGATGCCGGCTTCGTCATAGGCGCGCTTGGCGGCGATCCGGGCGGTGTGGAAATAGCTGCCGTCCCAGGAATTGTGCTGGCTCTCCAGCCCGTTCGACAGCGACAGTTGCAGCGCCTTCACGGTGATGGCGTTCTTCTTGCCCATGGCACGCGCGATCTCGGGCGTCGTGACGATGGCACAGGCCGCCCCATCGGAGACGCCGCAGCAGTCGAACAGACCGAGCGGCTCGGCGATCATCGGAGCGGCGAGGCATTGTTCCTCGGTGATCGGCTTTTGCAGATGGGCCTTGGGATTCTTGGCGCCGTTGGCGTGGCTCTTGACCGAGACATGCGCGATGGCGCGTTTGAGGTCTTCCCTGGAGACGCCGTGCTTGGCGCGGTAGGCGGATGCGAGCTGCGCGAAATTGCCCGGCGCCGAGCCGTTGGCCGACCACAGCGGCGCCAGCGTCGCGCCCTCGCGCTGCGGCAGGCCGCCATAGCCGGTGTCTTTCAGCTTCTCCACGCCCAGCGCCAGCGCGATGTCGCAGGCGCCGGCAGCCACGGCATAGACCGCGCCGCGGAACGCTTCCGAGCCGGAGGCGCAGAAATTCTCCACCCGGGTCACCGGGATGTTGTTCAGGCGCAGCGCCACCGAGAGCGGCGTGCCGCCCTTGCCGACATGCTGCTCCTCGATGGCGGTGCCGAACCAGGCGGCCTGGATCTGGCTGGTCTCGACACCGGCATCCTGCAGCGCCTCCAGATAGGCCTCGACCATCAATTCTTCGGCGCCCGATTCCCAGCGCTCGCCGAACTTGGAGCAGCCCATGCCGAGGATCGCGACCTTATCTTTGATGCCGGTTGCCATGCCCAATCCGTCCTTTTCCACAAAATCTGGTAGGTCCCGCCCGATGGCCGCCACATCGTATTGTTTTCGACTTCTCGAAGCGGCTCGCCCCTCACGCCGCGCCGCCCGGGGCAAGCGTCAGTATAGCGCCGTCGGCGCGCGGTTCGAAAAGTCAAATTCTACAGTTCAGAAAGTGTAGGTTATCGCAGCTTCGATCGAAGCTTCAAAGCCGTGATAGGGCCGGGGCTGGTCGTCCTGCAGCCGCCCGGCCAATTCGATTCGCAGGTCCCGGAACGGAAAGGCGACCCGCGCCTCGCCCAGGTTGACGCGCACCGGCGCCGTGGTGACGACGTTGACCGACGGGTTGAGCGGATCGGAAATCGCCGCGTGGTGATAGCTGAGCTCGTAGCTCCAATCGTCCTGGTCGAGCCAGCTCGCCTGCAGCGTCGCCAGCCGCGAATCGCCGTCGAGGCTGAAGCCGAGCGTGCGGCCGCGATAGCGCATGCCGTCGACATAGTCGAAATTGTTGTAGGTCGTGCCGTGATCGATGTTGCCGAAGCTGAAGATGTTCCGCGTCGCCAGACTGTCGGTATATTCGAAGGTCAGGCGCAGCGGATTGGCGGCGACCGGCAGCCAGACGCTGGCGCCGAACAGGTGGCTGGAGGCGGACTGCACGAAGGGTCCGTTATCCTCGTTCATCACCTGGGTGTAGATCTCGACCGGCCAGCCGCCGACCACCCGGCTGTAGCGGATATCGGCCACGGCTTCGTCGTTGGTGTAGTCGGGCTGCGTCGGGCTCTGCGTCGCGGTGCCGAAATAGTCGGCGAGCGGCACGCAGCGATGGCCGGTGCCGCACATCTCCGTCGTGCGCGACAGGCCGATCTCCAGGTTCGGCAGCGGGTTCGCCTCCACGCGCGCACCGACATAGATCGTGTTCCTGGCGACGCGCGGACCGTCCAGCAGGCCGACGAAGAACTCCGCCTGCCAGGGCCCCAGCCATGACAGCCACGGCGAAGAGAAGGCGTCGGTCTCGTCGCGCGCGATGCCGATTTGCGGAAACGGCCGCGCATTGTTGGAGAGCGAAAGCGCCGAAATCCAGCCCGGCCCCCACCAATGGGTGAGATAGCCGGCATAGACGACCGCGCCGCCGATCTTCTGCGCGACATAGCTGCCGTCCGGCTTGAAGATCGCCTTGTTCGTATGGTTCTGAAGGTCGGCGCCGAGCGACAGCCGGATGGCGGTGGTCTGGCCGACATATTCGGCCGAGACCTGGCCCTCCCCCATCTCGCGGGCAAGGCCGTCGAAGCCGTGCACCACGCTGGGGTCGTTGGTGGCATCGAGCGTCGCGCTGGCGCGCAAGGCGCCGAACTGCATCTGCGACTGGGACGCCCGCAGCACACGCGCCGCCGCGGCCAGGACGAAGGCGGGCTGGCCGGCAAGCGCGCGGCGGTCACCCAGATGCGTCGCGATGCTGGCCCAGGGCAGCGGCCACTGCATGGTGATGTTGTCGATGACGCCGGCGGCGGCGAGGATTTCGATGTCGGAGCGCAGTTGCCCGTCGCCGACTTCGGCCCAGGGCGAAGCGGCAGCGCCGGTCGCGGCGAGCGCGATGGCGAACCCGCAGCCCATCGTCAGCCGGCCCAAGCGCCCCATCACCTCCCCCTGTTCGACACGCCGCCCGGGCACGCTGGCGAAAGACTAGACGAAGTCGCCGGCCAGACAACCCCGGACATCCCGCGGTCATGCGACAACTGTGTGAAGCGCGCCTAGGCCGCCGCCAGGTGCTTCGGCCGGCGCAGATCCGCCGCGAGGCCCTCGCCCATCAGGTCGATGAAGTTCTCGCAGTAGAAGCGATCGATCTCGGACGGCGAGCAGCCGGCCAGCGATTCACCAAACCGCTTGAGCGGATTGCGCCCGCCCTCGACATGCGGGAAGTCGGACGAGAACAGGCAGACCTCTTCGCCGCTGTTGCGGATGATCCAGCCGGCATCCTCATGCGGATAGGGCGTGACGCGGACCTGGCGCTTTACGTATTGCGAGGGCTTGAGTTTCAGCTTCTGCAGGCGCTCCTCGTTCTTGACGAAGGCGAGCGCCGCCGAATCCATGTTGCGCATCCAGCCCGGCACCCAGGAAGCACCGAGTTCGATAGCGCCGAATTTCAGCTTCGGGAAACGGTCGAGCACGCCGTCGAAGATCATCGCCGCCAGCGTCAGCTCCACCGAATGCGGGATCGGCATGTAGCTCAGCGAGGTGAAGTTCTCCTCGCCGCCGTGGAAATCCTTGACGCGCGGCAGGCCGTTCTCGAAATAATCGGCCTTCAGCTTCTCCTCGCCGCCGACATGGAAGACGACCGGCAGGCCGGCCTCCTCGGCCATCGCCCAGATCGGATCGTGGGCGATGTGGCTGGCCGCGTGGCCGCGCGGCGGCCTGGAGGGAATGAGCAGCGCCTTGCAGCCCATATCGATCGCGGCGCGCGCCGTCGTCTTCGCCATCTCGAAATCGACCAGAGGGACATAGCCGGTGCCGAGGAAGCGGCGGTCGACCGAGCAGAAATCGACCATCATGCGGTTGTGCGCCTCGGCGGCGGCGTAGGCGAGCGCGGCCGGCCCGCTTTCGTCGAGGCCAAAATTGCCCAGGCACCAGGTCGTGAAGATCAGCTGGCTGGCGAAACCGAGATTGTCGAGCGTGCGCGGCCGGTCCTCGCGCCGGAAGGAGCCGTGGGCCTCGTAGTTCTTGCGCAACAGGACGTTGGCATCGACGCCGGCGCGGAAATCGGCATCGTCGTGCAGAGCGCGGGCCTTCCTGACCCAGCCGGCGTCGCGCGGATTCTTCACGAGCTTGGGCAGCGCGTCGTAGGCGGCGCGGAATTTGGGATCGAAATAGGCGTCCAGGCTGTCGGGCAATTCCATCAGATGCGAGTCGGCATCGTGGACGATGCGGTTTTCGACATACGGCATAAAACCCTCCCCGTTTGGGCTCGTTTTATCAGATCGGAACGGCCTTCCAGAAGTATCTCACAAAGCCCCGCTTCGGATCAAAGTCCTTGATGCGCAAGGCCATGCGGACCCTGGTGCCGGTATCGACCTGGCCCTGCTCGACATCGGTGATGTCGGCCATCAGCCTGCCGCCCTCGGCAAACGTGATCATGCCGTAATGGCTGGGCGGGTCCATCGAATAGGTCAGGAAATCCGCCGACCAGGAGAGCACGGTTCCGGCCTGCTCGGAGAAGCCGCAATCGTCCTGGCTGTCGACTGCCTTGCAGTTGGGATTGACGCAGATGCGGCTTTTGGGGAATTGCGCCGTGCCGCAGACGCGGCACTTGCCGCCGACCAGGCTCAGCAGCATGTCGCTCTTGCGGTAGAGCACGGTCAGCGCGGTGCGTTTGTCGACTTCGGCGCGCATGCCCTTTTCGAGCTCGATCAGGCCGTTAAAGCCGAGGAATTTGAGATAATTGGTTTCCTCCTTGCGGCGCGCCAGCGAACCCGTGACGCCACCGCTCTTGGCGAGCCCCAGGATGGCGGGCGTGACTTCGAACAGCAGCGCGTCGGCGCCGGCCGCGAACTGCACCACGAGAATCTTGTCGCCGGGCTGCGCCTGCTCCAGGGCATGCGCCAGCATCAGCAGCGCATGCGCCGCGCCGCTGTCGCCGACGGTGGCGGCGAGGTTGTCGCGCACCCTGGCCGGATCGATGCCGCATTGCCTGGCGAGCGCCTGGTCGAGCCTGGCGAACGGGCATGGCAGGACGACATGCGCGATGTCGGTGGCGGCGACACCGGTCTTCGCCAGCAGCGCCCCCACCGCGGCCGGCACGATCTTGCTGTAGCCCTCGTCGCGGATCCAGCGCTCTTCCCAGCCATAGTCGAAGTCCTCGCCCGCGCCGCGGAAGTGATCGACGAAATCGAGCGTCAGCGTGTGCGAGCCGAGAAAGGTCGCAACGACGTTCTCGCTGCCGAGCGTGAAGGCGGCGGCGGCGTCGCCAAACGCCAATTCCTGCGCCGAGGCGGCACGGGCCTTGCGCTTGTCGGCGGCGACCAGCAGGGGCGCCTTGGCACGGCCGGCCGTCACCGCGTCGAGCGCCGCGATCAGCGCCGAGGTGCCGGCGCGCTGCGAAGAAGCGATGTCGATGGACGAAATCCCGTCGGCCAGTCCGAGCGCACCGGCGACGATGCCGGCGTTCTGACGATCCGAAAACGGCAATGTGGTCGAGGCGAAATAGATCGCATCGACGAAGGCGCGGCCGGCGACGGGATCGGACGCCGGCAGGCAGTCGCGCCCGGCTTCGACCGCCATGGTCAGCGCATCCTCATCCCAGTTCGCCATGGCACGCTCGCCGCGCGCGCTGCCGACCAGGTTCGGCGCGAACCAGGCATTGGCCGCGGCGACCGCCTTGCGCTGCAGCCGTCGGCGCGGAATGTACGCGCCATATGCGGTGATGCCGACCATGCGCCCGTACTCCCGTTAGTCTTTCACCATCATGCAGGCGACGCCGCCGGCCCGCAGCGTGGCGCACAAGGCCGGATCGGCCGGACCGGTGCGCAGCCGGTAATAGCGGCCCTTGCCCGGGATATCGACGGCCACGATCTGCGGCGACAGGCCGGCCAGTGCGCTGCCGCTGGCGCGTGCGATCCGGCTCCAGGCGATGGCGGCTTCGTCCTGGCTGCGCCAGGCGCCGAGTTGGACCATCCGCCCCGTCGGCCCGCCCTCGTTGAGAGCCGGTTTGAGATCGAGAGCCGCAGCCGGCGCCACGGGCGGCACATGCGGCGCGCGCGGCGGCCGCAAATGAATCTCCGCCTGTCCGGGCGGCCGCAAATGGACCTCCGCTTGCGCCGGCGGCCGCAGCACGACGGGCGCCGCGTCGCCGCCGGGCGCGGGACTGCCCAGCACGCGCAAGCGTTCCGCCGCCAGCACGAACTGCGCATTGGCGGCGAGCGCGGCACGATAATAGACGCGCGCCGCATCGGCCTGGCCCTGCGCCTCCGCGATCTGGCCGAGCCCGTAATTGGGATATTCCAGGCGCGGATTGCCCGCCGCGATCGAGGCCGTGTAGTCGGCGCGCGCCTCGGCCAGCTTGCCGAGCCGGCGCCAGGCGTTGCCGCGATTGTTGAGCGCGGCGGCCTGATGCGGATCCAGGTGGATGGCGGCCGAATAGTCGCCGATGGCATCGTCGGTGCGGCCCAGTTCGTCGAGCGTGACGCCGCGATTGTAGAACACCCGGACCTCCTCGTCCGGCGGCAGGATGCGGGCGTCGATGGCTTCGGTGAAATCGGCGAGCGCCCCGTCGCGCTCGCCCAGCATCTCATGCGCCATGCCGCGGTCGACGAGAACCCGGGCGCGGTCGCGCGGCGCGAGACCGGGATCCTGCAAGGCCTCGGTGGCCAGCGCGACGGCATTGGAGGCGTTGCCGGCATGCAGCGCCACGGCCGCCGCTTCGACTGGACCGGGCGCCGCGGCCGACGGTCCGCCGAGCAGCGCCGCGACGGCCGCCAGAATCGCCACGCGAAGACGGATATTCCGGCCCAACCTCATAGTCACCCTCTTGTCGCCGCTCGTTCGATGATAGCGCAGGAAACATTCCGCAACGGGGAAAACATCACGGCCGGCGAAACTTTCCGCGCCAAACGGCGTTCCGAAGGCAGAGTGGGCAATAGAACAAATCGACCGCGAACGAAATCGGCGCCGTGCGTTCACGGCGGCGCCATTCGCTCCGGGTTTTCAATTCCGCTGCCGCTCGGCTATGAACGGGGTTCGGGTTCAAAGTCGAAATAGCGCAGGTAATCGAGGATTCGCATGGCCAGCCCCAAGCCCGTTCGCAAGGCCGTATTTCCGGTCGCCGGCATGGGTACCCGCTTCCTGCCGGCCACCAAGGCCGTGCCCAAGGAAATGCTGACCGTGGTCGACAAGCCGGTCATCCAATATGCCGTCGAGGAAGCGATGGCAGCCGGCATCGAACAGTTCATCTTCGTCACCGGCCGCGGCAAGCACGTCATCGAGGACCATTTCGACCACGCCTATGAGCTGGAATCGCTGCTCACCGAGCGCGACAAGACGAGCGAGCTCAACAGCCTGCTGGAGTCGCTGCCCAAGAGCGGCTCGGTCAGCTTCACCCGGCAGCAAAAGCCGCTCGGCCTCGGCCATGCCGTGTGGTGTGCCCGCCATTTCGTCGGCGACGAGCCGTTCGCCGTGCTGCTGCCGGACGATCTTCTGGTCGGCGAGCCGGGCGCGACCGCGCAGATGCTGGACGCCTACCGCGCCGTCGGCGGCGGCATCGTGGTGGCGGCGGAAGACAAGCCGCGCGAGGCGGTGCAGCGCTACGGCGTGATCGACCCGGGCCGCAGCCACGGCAACACGACCGAGGTGAAGGCCATCGTCGAGAAGCCCGCGCCGGACAAGGCGCCGTCGACACTGTGCGTCATCGGACGCTACATCCTGCCGCCGGAGATCTTCGGCGAGCTGGATCGCCAGGAGCGCGGCTCGGGCAACGAGATCCAGCTGACCGATGCCATGGCGCGCCTGATCGGCAAGGTGCCCTTCCACGCGGTGCGGACCGGCTGCGCCCGCTTCGATTGCGGCGAGAAGATCGGCTTTCTCGAAGCCAACATCGCCGTCGGCCTGTCGCGGCCCGACATCGCGCCCGCGCTGCGCAAGGTGCTGCGCTCGGTGCAGGACAAGCTGGACACGTAGCGGCGCGTCAATTCCTCGAGATCACCGACAGCGACGCGGCGGTCACCGCCAGCTGGCTCAGGATCTGAGTGATGTCGACGACGACTTCCTTGAAGTCGAGCGGCGAGATATCGCGCGGCACGACGACGACGCTGCCCGGCGGGATGCCCGCATTGTTGAAGCTGAGCCATGAGGAGTCGAGGGTGCGCGCGGCGCCGTCCGGCAGGATGATGAAGGTTCGCGACTTGTCGGCGACCGAGCCGTAGCCGCCGGCCCGTTCGATATAGTCCCTGGCCGTGGCGCTCGAATTGTAGGTGAAGCTGCCCTGGGCCATGACCTCGCCCAGAACCGTCACGGTATTGGGGCGCTGCGGAATATAGATGACGTCGCCCGGCTCGAGCAGCGGATCGAGTTCCGGTTTCGTCGCCAGCACGGCGGGGTCCGCGACGACCGAGATGCGGCCCAGCGCCTGCTGGTTCTCGAGCTTGGTGACAAAGCCCTGCATCGCCGTGAAGGCTTCCGGCGACACCTGCTCGTTCACGTTCGGCCGCGCCAGACCGACCAGCAGCTGGTTTTCCACTTCCTTGGAGGCGCGGATATAGCCTTCGCGCTCGAGGGCGGCGGCCGATTTGCGCAGGAAGACCGCGCCGTATGGGTAAGCGACCTCGGTGAGCCCGCCAGCCCGCGTCAGCAGCTCGGACAACCGCTCGCCGCGCAGCATCTGGTAGGTGCCGGGGAAGCGCACCTGACCCTGGACGAACACGTCGCCGGCCACGATCGTGGTATCGACTTCGTTGAAGCGGAAGCGGTCGCCGGGCTGCACGATATAACGCGACAGCATGTCGCCGTTCATCGGCAGCGATTGGCGCTGGGTATGCGCCGAGCCGGCGTTGGAATCGAGCGTCGTGGTGGTCAGTTCGACCGCGCTCAGATCGACCCGCCCCGATGTCCCGCCGGCCACGGCAAGAAGATCCTGCAGCGTCAGATCCGGACCGACGATGATGGTGCCCGGCCCACGCACCGCACCGCTGAGCGTGACCTGGTGGTCTTCGAGAAAATTCACCAGGACGGTCGGATCGACGCCGAGCTGCGACGCCAGCTCGGCAAAGGTGCGAACCTCCTGGTTGCTCGGAATTTGGCCCTGCGGAACGGAGAGGTCCTCGAACGTGCCGCTTTCGGGCGCGGCTTCCTGCGGCAGCACCAGGCGGGGATCGCGCAGCCGCAGGGCGTTGCTGGAATTGGCCACGGCCTCCGCGACGCCGCCGGTCGTGTAGGGGGCAACCTGACCGTTGTTGATATTGCCGCCATTTTGCACCCCGCCCTGTGCCGCCGGCGCCGTGGCGACGGTGTTGTCCGGCGTGGCTCCGAACTGCGACGGCAGGCCGTACGCCGTACTGTCCGGCGACGGCGCGCCGAAGGCGGTGTTGCCGAAGGACGTGCCGGTCGGCACGCCTTGCTGCTGGCCGACATTGCCGTTGTTGGTGTTGTTATTGCCGTTGTTCGCAAAGGCGCCCTGCGGCGGTTCGGTGTTCGGCCGCTGAGCCAGGGGATTGCGCAGGGCCTCTTCGCTGCGATCGCGCTCGGCGACGAAGATTTCAAGTTCGCGCGCGAGCAGGCGGCCTTCCTTCAGCGAAAAGACGCGGACCAGATCGTCGGATCTCAGATCGATATTCTCACGCCCCTGCAAGACGGCAAGCGGCGTGAAGGCGACCAGCGACTGGGTATAGGTACTCTGATCGCGGCGCACGATGACGCCGAATGCGGTGTCGGGCTGTTCGCCCAAGGCGCCCGGCGCCTTGAGGAGGTCCGACAGCCGTCCGGCACGCGCCAGCGAATAGCGCCCGGCGAGCGCCGAGCCCCCCGACAGCGTAACCGAATCGACCGTCTGCGACGCCCCAGGCTCGGCATAAAGCACGTCACCGTCGCGCACGATCGTGTTCCTGGGCGTGACCGGCGCCAATTGCTGCCGTCCATCGGCCAGCACGCTCAACATCGAGATGCGATAGGCGCCGCGAACCTCGAGACCGCCGGCAGCCGCGATCAGGTTCGCGGCCGAGATGCTTCCCGTGCCCGGCGCAAGCTCGTAGATGCCCGGCCGCCGCACCCAGCCGGCGATGGCGGCGGTCGGACCGAGCGTCGGCACGATGACGCGATCGCCATCCGCGAGCCGGCCTTCATGCGTTTCGCCACGCTGCAGGATCAAGCTGTAGAGATCGACGGTGATGTTGCGCCCGTTGCGCACGACATGGATGTTGCGCAGCGAGCCGGTCTTCTTGATGCCGCCCGACAGAAGTAGGACGTCCATCGCCGAGGCCAGGCCCGAGACGATCCGCACGCCGGGATTGTTAACCTCGCCCGAGACGAAAACACTGATCTGCCGCAGATGGCCGACGGTTATGAAAGCGTCGGTCGCGACATAGGCGCGATGAACCGCGGCCTGGACGTCGGCCCGCAGTTCGCCGATCGTCCGGCCGGACGCCGGGATCGGCGCCAGCTTCGGCAACAGCGCGCGCCCGTCGCGATCGATCGTCAGGCGGAAGTCGCTGTTTTCCTGGCCGCGCAGCGAGACCACGATTTCATCGCCCGGACCCAGCAGATAATCGTCCTGCGCGGCGCCGACCTGCGGCAGGGAGACCGGCCGCGGAACGCCGAGCTGGTCGTAGCCGAACTGCCTGAGCACGACGCCGGAGCGCCGCGACATGATCTGTTCGAGGCGGGACGGCGGAGCGGTGTTCGGGGGCGCCCCTGCGGCGGGCTGGATGACATTGTCCTGCGGCCGGACCGCGGTGCCGCGCGGCATGCCGTTGGCGTCGCCACCGCCCTGCTGGCCCAAAAGCTGCTGAAGCTGGTCGGGCGTGAGGTTCTGCGGCAGATTTTGCGCCGCACCGGGCTCGGCGAACCGGACGAACAGCAAAAGGCAGGCGAGCGCGGGCAGCACCAGCAACCGAGCGATTCCGACGAGCGTTCGATTGCGCATGCCTACTCTAGCCAAGTCGGACTCCAGCACCCTTCGGCGTTGCCTCTAGCACGGGCCGAAAGCCAGTTGAAGGTCCCATGTCCTGCACGCCGTCCGTCGCATTGGCAAGCGCCTCTTGCCCGGGCTTTTCACTTACGACGCCGCAACCGCAGCGGCGGTATCGTCCGGCGAAGACGCGCCCGGGTCGCCGCCCGCCGGCGCGCCGCGACGGCTTGCCAGGCCGAACACGGCGAGGATCTCGTCATAGACCTGAACCAGCGGCAGGGATTTGGGCAATTCGTTCTCCCGGCGCCCGCTGTCGCTGAAAAAACCGACCCCGTTGTGGAAGCCGTTCTTGAGCGCCACAAAGGCCAGGTGCCGGCGGAAATTCGCGATCGTCGCCGCGCCGGCCTTGAGTGCCGCGTCGGGCGGAACATCGCGCGCGAAAACGAACTCGACGAACAGATCCTCGCCGCGGTCGTCGACCGAGAAGGCCCGCTCCTCGTTGAGCCGGCTCGCCAGTAGGATGTCCTTGGCGGCCTCGAGCTCGGCCCGGCCGGCGAACTTCAGGATGAAATCGCGCGACATGCGCGGCTGCACCTCGGCGCCGACCACGCCCAGCCGGCGCAGCAGATCGCCATGGTCCTTCGGCCGCCAGTAGTAGATCGGCGTCGGACAGGGATCCTGGTGCAGGCCCGTCATCAGCATGATGCGATGCCCGGGAAAGGCGCGCCGCGTGTCGCCCAGGATCCGGTCATAGGTGCGGTAGATGTCGCCGACCGGATCCGCCTCGGGACGCAGATACCAGGCCGGGTTCTTCTTCGCCGAGGCGTATTCCGGCGAGTTGAAGATGTAATGGTGCTGCAGATGGGCCGCGCCGTTCAGGAACAGCGTGCTGAATTGCGGCCGGGCGCTGCGATTGAGGGAGATGTTGAGGTCGGAAAGAAACAGGTCGAGGAACGACACTTTGTTCCAGGGCCGCCGGAGCATCCCGCCGACCAGCCGCAGATATTCCGGATAATTCCGCGGCCGCGCGTAACGCGCGATGCCGAGCATGAGGCGAACGGCGCTGGAGAAGGTCAGCCGCCCCGTGGCGTTGTCGTTCACCGCCTGGGAAATGGCGCTGCTGAGATGGCGCAGCATGGCGGGGCCGCTGACCGCCGTCGGCGTCCAGGGGTCGGGCACGAAGAACGCCGGTCCGACGGCGCGGTTCGCGGCGTTCATCGGGCTTATGGCCCCGACCTTGAGCTGGGCGCCGGCTTCCAGCACTTCCCAGATCTGCGGCACCCCGGCGCCGACCGTGTCGCCGAGGCGAAAGATGCCATGCTCGGCGAAGGTCTTGCCGGTATGGGCGCTGACCCACTGGATCCACGGCTCGAGTTCTGCGTAGCGGACCTCGGACGTCGTTTCGCAATAGCCGTGCTCGGCAAAGAACCGGCGGAAGTTCGGCAGGCCGCCGCGAGACGCGTATTTGCCGATGATCTCGAAGCTTACTTCGTTCAGCTCGAGGACTATCAAATTCGGCATTCGACTGACCTCTGCCCGAACCGGCGCGGAATGCTGTCCGGCGGCGTCGCCACCAGCTAAGTGTTTCAATTTCCTCATAGATATAGCAAAAGCGCGAGCCGCTCAAGGGACAAACAGGGCTAATGGCTGAGCGCCGGCTCGGCGTAAAGAGCCAATTGCTGCGCGAGCACGACGGCGAGCGAAAAGTCCTCGACGGCGCAGACGCGCGCCCGCCGGCCAAGCGCCGCGGCCAGCGCCGGGTCGGCCAGCAGCATCTGGAAGGCCGCGGCCAGGGCCTTGGCATCGGCCACCGGCACCAAAAGGCCGTTCTCACGGTCGGTCACGACCTCCCGGCAGCCGGACGTGTCGGTGGTGACGATCGGCAGGCCGCAGGCCGCGGCCTCCAGGACCGATTTGGAAAGTCCTTCGCGGTACGAGGCGAGGCAGAAGATCGTCGTCTGACCCAGGATCTGCGCAATATCGCCGCGCTGGCCCCACCATTCGACGACGCCGTCCCGCTCGGCCGCGCGCAACTCGCCCTCGCCGATCGCCGACGGGTTGCCGGGATAGAGCGGTCCGACCAGCACGAAGCGCGCGTCGGGCCTCGTCGTCTTCACGATCCGCGCCGCGGCGATGAATTCGCGCACCCCCTTGTCCGCCAGCATGCGCGAGGTCTGCACGATGACCGGCGGCCCGGTGAGCGGTGCGCGGCGCGGCGCGAAGGCCTCGACGTCGACGCCGGAGCCGCGAATGAGCCGCAGCGCCGCGTCCGGGGCGAGGCGATGGTCGCGGAAAAAGGCGAGGTCTTCCTTGTTCTGGACGATCACCCGCATATCGCGGTGCCGCATCAGGGTGCGGTACAGCAACAGGCCGAGGCGCCGCACCAGCGGCCGGCCCGCCGTGAAGGCGTAGCCCAGTCCGGAAACGGCATTGACGACGCGCGGCACGCCGGCCAGGCGGGCCGCGAAGGTGCCGTACAGGACCGGCTTGATCGTGACCTGGTGAACGATGGCCGGGCGCAGGCGACGATACAAAAAGAACAGGTCGAGCAGCGTGCCCAGATCGCGGAACGGATTCATCCCGCCGGCGTCGAACGACATCGGATGCCATTCGAAGCCTGCCGCCTGGATGTCGGCGACGGCGTCGCCGCGCGGCGTGACGACGATGACGTCATAGCCGAGCGCCTGTGCTGCCTTGGCCAGCGCCAGTCTGTGCGACAGGAAGAACAGCGGCGGGTTAACGACGAAAACAAGCCGCTCCTTCGCGTGTTTGGCGCCCCTGCTGCGCAACATCATCCGCTCAACTTAGCCCGCCGCTTGCCGCCGCGATGTTTGATCTTGACCCTGGGCGGCGCCGTGCGCTTAAAACCAATCATTGCGGCGGCGCATCGCCCCGGTTGGGCATCCGGGAAATACTCAATATTGACAATCGGATAAATAGCAAGCACGGACTCCTCCTTCCATGGCACACCGCATCGCAGTGATAGGACTGGGTTATGTCGGCCTCCCGGTCGCGCTGGGATTTGCCCGGAAATTTCCGGCCACGATCGGTTTCGACATCAATGCCCACCGCGTCGCCGAACTGCGGGCCGGCCGCGACCACACCGGCGAAGCCAGTGCCGAGGAGTTGGCGGGCTGCAGCATCAAGTTGACGTCCGACGCGGCCGATCTCGCCGCTGCCGACGTCTTCATCGTCTGCGTGCCGACGCCGATCTTCAGCGATCGCCGCCCGGACCTGCGTCCGCTGCAATCGGCGTCGCAGACCGTCGGTCGCGCAATGCGCGCCGGCGCCACGGTGGTCTACGAATCGACGGTTTATCCCGGCGTCACGGAAGATTTCTGCAGCCCGATCCTGGAACAGGCCTCGGGGCTCAAGCGCGGGCGCGATTTCAAGGTCGGGTATTCGCCCGAGCGCATCAATCCCGGCGACCGCGAACATACCTTCGAGAAGATCGTCAAGGTGGTCTCGGGCGAGGACGCGGCGACGGCACAACTCCTCGCCACGCTGTACGGCGCGGTGGTCAAGGCCGGCATTCACGTCGCCCCGACGATCAAGGCCGCCGAGACGGCCAAGGTTCTCGAGAACACGCAGCGCGACCTCAACATTGCGCTGATGAACGAGCTGGCGATCATCTGCGACCTGATCGGCATCCGCACCCAGGACGTGCTCGACGCGGCCGGGACGAAGTGGAACTTCCTCAAATTCTCGCCGGGACTGGTCGGCGGCCATTGCATCGGCGTCGACCCCTACTACCTGACCTCCAAGGCGCAGGAACTGGGCTATCACCCCGACGTGATCCTGGCCGGGCGCCGGGTCAACGATTCGATGAGCGCGCATATCGCCCGCCGCACGGTGAAGTTCCTCAGCGAGCTCAAGCGGCCGCTCGGCGAAGCGCGGGTCGGCATCCTCGGCGTCACCTTCAAGGAAAACGTCCCCGACATCCGCAACAGCCGGGTTCCCGACATCGTCGCCGAGCTGGCGCATTTCGGCATCCATCCGCTGGTCAGCGACGCCTTCGCCGCGCCGCAAGAGGTCCAGGAGGAATACGGGCTGGCGCTGACGGACGCCGCGCAATTGCACGATCTCGACGCGCTGATCCTGGCCGTGCCGCATGCAAGCTATCTCGCCGACAAGCCGGGCCTGTTCCGGCGCCTGCGCGGCGGCGGAATTTTCATGGATGTCAAGTCGGCGGTGGCGCCGTCCGACGTGACGGCCGGCCTGCGTTATTGGAGCCTTTAGGGCTCGTCACATCCGAAGGACCAGATTGGCGCGATGACGACATTGGTGACCGGAGCCGCGGGATTCATCGGCTACAACGTCGCCGGCCGGCTGATGGCGCGCGGCGAGGACGTGGTCGGCATCGACAGCCTGAACGACTACTATTCGGTGCAGTTGAAGCGCGATAGGCTGGCCGATCTCGACAAGCGCCACCACAACGCCTTCAAATTCCACCAGGTGGACTTTGCCGACGCCGCGGCCCTGCGCCAGACGCTGGCGGCGCACCGGATCGACCGCGTCGTCCATCTCGGCGCCCAGGCGGGCGTGCGCTATTCCATCACCCATCCGGAGGCCTATGTGCAGTCGAACCTGGTAGGTCACCTGAACATTATGGAGCTGTGCCGGCACAACGACGCCTGCCAGCACCTGGTCTACGCCTCCTCGTCGTCGGTCTACGGCTCGAACGAAACCCTGCCCTTCTCGGTCGACGACCGCGTCGATCATCCGATCTCGCTCTATGCCGCGACCAAGAAGGCCGACGAGCTGATGAGCGAGGCCTATAGCCACCTCTATCGCATGCCGATGACGGGCCTGCGCTTCTTCACGGTCTACGGACCCTGGGGCCGGCCCGACATGGCGCTGTGGCTCTTCACCAAGGCCATCCTCGCCGGCGAGCCGATCAAGATCTTCAACAACGGCGACATGCACCGCGACTTCACCTATATCGACGACATCGTGTCGGGGATCGTCGCCTGCCTCGACAATCCGCCGCCCGACGACAAGGCGCGAAAGGCCGGAGGATCGGTCTCGCCGCACCGCGTCTACAATATCGGCAACCACCGCTCCGAGCCGCTGCTACGCATGATCGCGATCCTCGAGGATGCCCTCGGCATCAAGGCGAAGCGCGACCTGCAACCGATGCAGGCCGGCGACGTCAAGGACACGTTCGCCGACATCGCCGCGATCAGCGCCGACCTCGGCTACGCGCCGACGACGCCGATCGACGTCGGCGTGCCGCGCTTCGTGGAGTGGTACCGCGCCTATCACAAGATCTGAACGCGTCAGTTCGCGAAGGTCATGACCTTCTGGGCGCGAAACAGGCTGTTGACGGAGGGCAGCGTGATCTCGCGCTCGCTCTGGCGCGCGAACAGATCCTTGGCATAGCGCCATCTGGGCGACGGATTGAGCTGGAACATCATCTGCTCGCGATGGCGCCCGGCGACGGGGACGCCGGCGCGGTGCAGGCAAAGCCTGGGCTGCACCAGCGCCGCGCGCGAGATCGCGCCGGTGAACCGGTTGCTGGCATGACCTTGCGACGCTTCGGCGGGCAGCAGGCCGCGGCGAAAGCCGCTCTTGCGGATCTGCGCCGTCGCGTTGCTGTCGAAGAATTCGAGCGGGCCTTCGTCGGCGGAGATGGCGTGCGGCAGGATGAACAGCTTGACGCAGTTCTCGGTCAACAGCGTATCGATGTGCCACAGATTGGCATAATGCCCCTCCGAGCTCTTCTCGGCCGGAATGCTGAGCGTGCGGTTGAACACGAAATAATCGAGCGAGAAGGGCGTTCCGAAACGGTCCAGCAGGATGTTTCTGATGTCTGCGTCGCCGAGCACACGCTCCACCGTCGCCAGCAGATCGGCTTCGGGCACGATCAGATTCTGCAGATATTCGTTGCGCTGCACCGCTTCGACCGGACCGAACTTCGCATAGCCGGCAACGCGGTCGTCGAGATAGTGGAAGCCCCGTTCGAGCTTTCCCGGAACGGCGCGGCCGCGGCTCTTGCGGTCGCGATAGGCGGCGAGTTCGACCGCGCCCATGACCTTCAGAGCGGCATCCGCAATCGTGTTAAGCATGCCCGTTCCCGAATGGCTCAGCGTATCCGGCGCATCTTGTAGACGGCCTGTTTGTTCGAAGCTATACACGCCTGATTATGACACTCCCGGCATCGGCCCACCATCGCAGGCTTTCGCGCCGAACCAACGGGCCTTCCACGACGCGGATCCTGTGGCTGGCCGCTGGACTGCTTGTTGCCAGTACCGTTCCGGCCTTCGCCTATGTCGATCCCGGCACCGGCATGCTCGCCATCCAGGGCCTCATCGCGGCGGCGGTGTGGATCATCGCCTTCGTCACCCATCCGGTTCGCACGATCAAAGGCTGGCTGGCGCGCTGGCGGAACCGGAACGATGCGTGATCCGGAAGGGCGCCTTCGTTTTGTGGACGGCAAGGCCGTCCGGACCCTGAACCCCGGCTTCACCCTCCCCGAATTCCTGCGCAGCGCCGCGGCCCGCGAACTGGTCGCGGACGGCAAGCTGGTCCCGTTCGAGATCGTCGCCGGCGATGCCGTCGAATCGCCGCAGCTGGCATTCGTCACCCTGCCGACGGAATGGAGCGACGCACACGTTCAAGCCGCAGCCGGGCTGACGCTCGACATCGCCGAGCGCGTTCTCGGCCACGGCTTCGAGCTCAAGGATGCCAGTGCCTGGAACATCATCTTCGACGGCGGCGCCGCGGTTTTCTGCGATCATTTCTCCTTTCGGCCGATCGCGTCGCAGCAGTGGTGGGCATTCGGGCAATTCTGCCGGCATTTCATCTTCCCCCTGGCCTGCGCAAGGCAACGCGGCCTCGCGGCGCGCGAGGCGTTCCTGCTCGAGCGTGACGGGCTTACCGAACAGCGCGCGCGGCGGATCCTGGGATGGCGCATGCTGTTGCCGCGGACCTTGCCGCTGATGGTCGCCGGCCGCTCCCGATCGGCGCCGCCGCGCGCGCCCGCCGCCGAGACGACGAAACCGGGCAGTCCGCTGCACGGCGCCCTGATCCGCTATGCGCGCTATGCCACGCAGGCGCCGGCGCGGCGCCGCGGCGGCTCGTTCTGGTCCGGCTATGTCAACGAACGGTCCCACTACAGCGCGCCGGAAGCGGAAGCGAAGCGCGGAATCGTGGCGCGCTGGCTCGCCGCGGAACGGCCGCGCGCGGTTCTCGACATCGGCTGCAACACGGGCGAGTTCAGCCTCGCCGCCCTCGCCGCCGGCGCCAAGGTCATCGCGATCGATTCCGATCACGATTCGGTCCAGCAGCTGTTCCTGGCGCAGAAGGGCAATCGCGACCTGTGCACGCTGATCGCCAATTTCGCGGACATGCACGGCTCGCGCGGCTGGGCGGAGGGCGAATTTCCCGGCCTGCTCGGCCGGCTGCGCGGCCGCTGCGACATGCTGCTGATGCTGGCGGTGGTGCATCACATCCACATCTCGGAATCGATTCCGCTCGAAGAGATCGCGGCGCTGTGCGCGGAGCTGACGACCGCCGGCCTGATCGTCGAATTGATCGAGCCCGGCGATCCCATGGCGCGGCAGCTCGCCGCCAACCGCGACAAGGAGGTCGCCGCCGCCTCCATCGACAACCAGCTCGCGGCCTTCGCCAGGCATTTCGACACGATCGCCTGCGTCGACGTCGTCGCGGGCCGCCGCAAGCTGGCGCTGCTGAAGAAGCGCGGATGAATCGGCGCACGCTGCACATCGTCGCCGCCCTGGTGGTTCTTATCGCCCTGACCAGCGACTGGCTGACCAGCGAACTGTTCCTGCGCCGCGACACCAATTTGAACATCGTGCTGGCGCTGGCGATCAACGCCGGCATCGTGATCGGCGTCTACGCCCTGCTGGCCGCGGCAGGCCGCGAGCGCGCCGGACTGATGTGGCTGCGGGCCTTCATCTATGTGGGTTTCCTGGCGGCGATCCTGAATGCGTTTCGCGAGAATATCGTGTCCCTCGAAGCCTACCTGCCGCATCTGCGCATGCTGCTGGGCATCGCCGGCTTTGCCTGCGGCATCGCGCTGGTCTATGTGCTGGACGATGCCACGTCCGAGCGCGTCATCCGCGCGGTGCTTGCCGCCAGCTTCGCTTTTGCGATCGTGCCCTTCGCCTGGCAGGCGTTGACCGGCAGAAGCCTGACCTGGGTGCATGCCCCTTCGGCCGCCAGCGGGCCGCAAAAGGCCGGCGTCGCGATCGTCCTGCTGGACGAGATGGGCTATGGCGCGGCCGCGCCGCTCGCCGACGATCTGCGGCAGGCACACCTGAACGTGCAATACGCGCCGATGATCTCTTCGGGGCAGAACACGGAGAACGTCGTGCCCCGGATGTTCAGCGGCCTCGACTTCTCGCAGTCGCGCCCCTGCGGCATCTCTTCGCTGTGCAGCGGATCCAACCGGCTCGACTTCGCCGGCATCCGGGCCGGGCGCGACGACATCGACGTGGCGGGCCTGCTGTTTCCCTATTGCGACATTCAGGGCCTGCGTTCGTGCTACGCGATGCCGCTGGCGCACGATTTCGGCAACGCCTATGCCAGCCTGCTGTCGTTTTACCTGCATCGCGTCGGCACGTCGCTGCCGGCCTTTCTCGGGCCGAGACCGCTGCCGGACAACGATCACCACCGCCTGCTGAACGACGAGCTGGCGTTCATCGCCAAGGCGCGCTTCTGGAGCGAGGGCGGCGTTCTCTACGCTCATCTGCCGCTGCCGCACCCGCCGGGCCTGGACCGCACGTCGCAGCTGGACCGGGACTATTCCGACAATGTCGCGGCCAGCCGCGCCATCGTGCGCGCCCTGGCGCAGCGGCTACGCGCGAGCTTCGGCGACCGCTTCTCGCTGATCCTGTTCTCCGATCACGGCCTGCGCGCTTATTGGTGCCAGTCGGGAACCTATCGCGGCGCCAATTGCCTGACCCGGCCGCTGTACCACGACAAGCGCGTGCCGCTGATCGTCGCGACGCCGTCGCCGGCGCCGCGCTATCGTCCGGCCTCCAACGCCGCGATCTTCTCGGTGCTGGACGGCGAAGTCCGCAGGCTGCTGCACTGATCGCGGCGGGCGCTATCGCCGCTTCAGGTAGCGGCGGACGGGCTTGAGGATCGGAATGTGGCTGAGCGCCGAGCGGATGCGGACGGGCGCCAGCGCCTGCAGATAGAATTTCAGGCCGTGACGCGTCGCCGCCGGCGCGTTGCTGCGCTGGCGCTGCGTCTCGGCCTGGCCGAGCAGGTGCGGAATGTCGGCCGCGCGTCCGGCGAGCACGGCACGCCAGACGACGGCGTAGCACCGCGCATGCTCCTGCCAGGTCAGGTTGCGTACCGCGGCGAGACGCTGCTCGCGGTCGAGCGCGATTTCGGCAAACGTCGCCTTCAGGTCCTCGTATTCGGTCACGCTGTGCGTCAGGCCGTGCGGCAGATCGATGTGGAAACCCTGCGGCGTGACGATGGTGCGCACGCCCGCCGCCAGCGCGTCGAGCGTGCCCATCGAGCCTTCGTCCATGCCGAGATAAAGATAGTAATCGAAGTGGGGGATGCTTTCGGCGATCGTGCGGTAGTCGCCGGCGTAGTCCGCGCTGCCGGGTTCGTAGCGCACCTCGGCGCCGGCCGCTTCCAGGCGCGGCACCACGGCCTCCCAGCCGGCGCCGAAGATCTCGAAGCGAAACGGCGACAGGTCCGTCTCGCGGGCCAGCCGGAGCAGCAGGCTTTCGCGCTTGCGGCCGTCGGCATAGAGGCGCGTGGTCAAGCCGATGACGATGCGGCGCGGCTGGACGGTGAAATCCTGCGCCGGCAGCACGTAGCACAGCGACGTTGCCGGGATGCCCGAGCGGACCAGCGCCGCTACCGTGTCGCTCGACATGCAGACACCGACGTCGACGCCGGTTTTCAACTCGCCCTTGACCAGGCCCAGCTTGAAGGGATCGTCGATATGGGTGATCAGCATCGTGGTCGGCGTGGTGTGCTGCACATTGGCGAAGGCATAGCTCATCCAATGGTTGAGATCGGCGTCGCCGCGCGGCTTGCTGTCGATCGTCGCGGCGACGCCGAATTGCGCCGCCTCCGCCGCGAGCCGCTCGGCCATCTTCTCGATGATCCAGGAACGGTTGTCGGCTTCCAGGACGATGCCGACTCGGATCGGAGGTTCGGCCGCGTTCATGCCCAAGCAACCCTCGTTCGCCAGATGAGGAACAGAGAAATACAAAATGTCACGGAAATGCCAAGGGACAGGGCCGCGGCGGCACCATAGACGCCCCAGATCGGGGCCAGGCAGAAAATGAGTCCGATGACGAGGCAGTTGCCCGTCAGATGGCCCCGGAACAGCAGGTCCGTCCGGCCGGCCGCCGCCAGCAGCGGATAGCTCCAGATCGTCGGCATGCTGATCAGCGTGTAGGCCACCATGATGGCGTAGGTGCCGGTGACCGGCGCGAATTTGGCGCCGAGGAAGGCGTGCACGATCCAGGGCATGGCGAGAACCGACACGGCATAGGCCGCCACCGCGATGCCGCCCAGAAGGACGACGAGCTTGCGGATGAAGCGCCGTGCCTCGTCCATGCGCTTTTCATGCAGGAACCGCGAAAACTCCGGCATCAGCACCAGGAAGACCGGATCGGCCATGCGCGCCACCAGGGCGACGAAATTCTTGGACATCCGGTAGATCGCAACCGCCTCGATCCCGAGCAGCCAGCCGACCACGGTGGTGTCGAGTTCGCGGATCAGGTTCTCGCTGAGCGAGATGCCATAGGACGAGCCGATATATTTCCGCAGCTCCGCGGCGCCCAGCGCCACGTCAACCGGCGGCAGCCTCGGATGACGCTTGGTCCATTCGCGGATCGCGGCGATGACGGTGCAGGCATTGACGCCGCCGCTGATCAGCAGGGACACGATCAGGACCAGCGGAATCGTCAGCTTGCCCGTGACGGCGAGCGCCGCTGTCAGGACCAGCCGGCCACCCCAGTCGGCGAGAGTCAGATAGGCGGTCCATTCGAAGCGGTCCGTCACCCGCAAGACACCGACCGAGACGGTATTGCCGAGCTTGGAGACCAGCAGGACGGCGCCGGAGAGAACGATGAGCAGCGCGGCATGCGGATCGTGCAGGATGTAGGCCGCGATCAACGACGCCAGAGCGCCGACAAGGACGGCCGCGCCGAAGCGCGCGCCGACATCGATCTGGTAGAGCAGGCGGAAAATGCGCGCGGCGCGCGCTTCGCCCTGCGGGCCCTCGGCATGCGACAGAAAGCGAACCGCCGCTTCCTGCAGCCGCATGTCGGTGCAGTTGAAGATCGCCGTCGCCACCGACAGAGCGAGCGAATACAACCCGAAATTCACGATGCCGAGCGTCCGGCCGAGCAGCAGGAAGTAAAGCCCGCCGAGGACCGCCGCGCCCAGGCTGGCGATGTATTGCCATTTCAGATTGCGCAGGAAGCCGAGCGGCAAGCCGTGCATCAGCCGCGCCAGCGCGGCCGCAACGCCCGGCAGGATGCCGCTCAAATCCAGAAACCCGCCACGCGCCGCGCCCGCCACAGCACGAGATGGCGATAGAGCATCGTCTGCAGGTAGTTGGCGACGTTGAAGGGCAGAATGTTCTGGACCCTGGCCGCCCATTTCTTCCCGGTGCGCTCGAGCGATTGGCCGCGGGAGACTTCCAGGACGGACGCCTGGCCGACATAGTCGCCGCCGAACTGCAGCGGCGCCTTCAGCACGTCCATCTCGCGTTCCTTGCGCGCGAAGAACAGCAGCATCGGCGAGAAGCGGACCTGGTCGAAATCGGCCAGCGCGTGGCGCGAACCCAGCACATCCTGGCGATAGACATAGCAGCGCGTCCTGGCCTTCGAATAACCCTTATAGCGATCCCACATCAGCAGGTAGGCCTTGATGTCGGTGAAACCGTTGAGCGCGTAGAAATCGGTCAGCACGTTGGGATTGATCGAGTAATAGCCCCCGTTGAACATGTAGGTCGGCACCAGGTGGATGACGACGCCGCCGACGTCCAGCAGCCGCACGATGGTCTCCATGCAGGCGCGCTGGTCGAAGACGTGCTCCAGCGTGCCCGGATCGAGCACCAGCTTGTGCTTGCCGCGGAATTGCTCCGGCAGGGGATCGTTGAGGTCGTGCTTGATCTCGGCGCGGTGCTCGCTGCCCGGAACGTCGAGGCTGTTGACGCCCTCCAGGCCCAGCGACTGGAAGAACGACCTGGCGCTCATCCATTTCAGCCGGCGCCCGATCGGATTGTCGGAGATCTCGCCGGTGCCGGGCGG
>Ga0210397_10000146_pt1 | contig 53149 bp, 62 predicted proteins | sample IncBWH2OmetaG_FD_160126 | JGI IMG/M metagenome (GOLD analysis project Ga0210397, IMG submission 160126) | Forest soil microbial communities from Barre Woods Harvard Forest LTER site, Petersham, Massachusetts, United States - Inc-BW-H-2-O ...
ACGGGGTGACCAAGTTTATTTTCCTAACTATTGGCAGAGTTGCCCGCTGGCGCGTTCCCGCCAGTTTCCGAGCCCCAGCACCGGACAACTGTCCGATCCGCTTCAGCGCTGAGATTTACCCCCATGGCGGTAGTCCCACGGGGCTTGGCAGTTGTGAGCCCACATCCCGGCTCTCGACTGGCGGGCCTCGACCTCGTCGAGGACATAACTGCGGCTGTACTGCGAATAGGCCCGCGCGTTGCCTGTCCTGACCATGATCGCGTTCACGTCGTCGCCCTCCAGTCGGCAGACCGACAGGGTGCGGCCATACTTGTCGGTGCCGTGGTCGTCGCAGACCAGCGTGCGGTCGAGCACGAGCAGGCGCAGGAAGCCGCGCGCCTTCTCACCGGCAGGCCAGCCGTCGGCACAGGTCTGGCCCAGTTCAGGGGCGTCGATGCCGAATAATCTGTAGTGGATGCCGCCCTGCACGATGGTGTCGCCGTCGATGACGCGGGTGTCGGCACGCTTCAACGCCAGTGGCACCGGCGCAGTCTGAGTGTTGCTCGCGGTCTGGCCGCTGGCCGAGCGGAAGATCAGGACGAAGCCGAGCAGGGCTGCGGCCCAGACCAGCCACTCGACCCATTCGAGCCAGTGCTTCCTGCGCCAGCGCGGCACCGCGCGCGGGTAGTCACCCGGTGCTTCGCCGCGTGGCGGCAGTTCGTTGGGTCGCGGCATCAGTTCCCTCCTTGCTCCGTAGATCACGATCTTCATGGCCGCCTGACCTCGATGACAATGGTCCGCTCAGGCTGCGGCCACGGCACGCACAGGCCGTCGCTGTCGATGTAGAGGTCGCGAGGATAGCGGGCGCACAGAGCGCGCGCTTCGGCGAGATCGCGCGTGCGTTCACGTTCGCGTGCGACTTGTTGGGCGCGCTCCTCGGCACGGAAGTCATAGGCCGGGCCGAGCTCGCGCTTCGGCATGGCGTACTCTTTGGGCTTGGCTGCTGGCACGGCAGAGATGAGAGCAATCATCGTGCCGATGAGCGGGATGATGCCATAGACCACGAGGCAAAGTTTATTCACGACAGTTCCTTTCCACAGGTTCAATTGGTTTCCAGACATGACGAAGCCCCGCTGCCCTTGCGAGGCAGCGGGGTAGTGGTTCAGCGGCGCACCGATTGATGGTTGGCGTGCGGCACGAAGGGCAGGACGACGAAGCCGATGGTGATGATCGATGCCCACAACACGGCAATCGCCAGCAAGGTGCCGATCAGGAAGCGGATCATGGCTTGGCGCGGTGATGACCGAGCCAGTCGGTCAGCCAGTTACGCAGGCGCAGCACGTCGTCGTAGAGCAGGTTGTCGAGCGTGTGCAGGTTGACCTGCGGCGGTTCGCTGCGGCGCTCGACGTCACGTGCCACCAGAGCGGTGGCGATCCGGCCGTTGGTGTCCCTCACGCTGACGCTGAAGTCCGGCAAGGTCTTGGTGGTCTTTCCTTTGACGAGCATTGGCATTGCAGTCTCCACAGTTGATGTTGAGTTCCCATGCTTCCTCGTACGAGGAACCGGGTAGGCTACGCGGACGCTTAAATGTCCTAACTGTCCATGGGTTTTGGGCTAATCACCACACCCGGACCCCCCCTACATGTTACCTAAAGTAACAGGGGGGGGGTGGGAGCCTTACGTGTATTGTTTTAGAATCTAATAATAATAATGACACTTCCTGCCGATCCCCCTTTAAAATCAGCCACTTATAAATGTCCAAACAAATGGGAAACAAATGTCCGAGCCCACGCTAGGGTGTACGTTTTGTCTGAGTGTTGCCGACTTTTACCCTGCCCTGCGGTACGCCGATACCACATTTGGTAAGTCGGAACTAATAACCATGATGCCGTCCGTAGATTGCAGACGCAGCAAAACCCGCCCGGACATTTAAATGTCGGGCGGGTTTCGGACAGTTGATTGGGGTGCTGAACGCAGAAAAATCCCCCGCCCTTTCGGGCGGGGGATTGAACAGTTGTGCAGTAGGAACTAGGCGGCGCGGCGCTTGGCGCTCGTGATCGAGACGACCTTGCCGTTGCCCGACTTGAGCTTGGACAGAGCGGCGATGGCGTCCGCGATGTGCGGCGACTTGTTGGCGGGCACGGCGACCGTCTTGTTGCCGCGCTTCACGTTGTAGCCGTCGCGCATCTTTTCGAGGCGCTTCAGCATCGCGCCGATCTCCTCCTCGAAAGTCTTGGGCTGCGCGACCTTGCCCTTGTTGCGCGCCGTGTTGGCTTGCTTCATAGCCGCAGTGAGTGCGGCGACCGGCGGCGAGTCGGGACGCTCTTTGTCCCACTTCAGGCCGATAGCGGTCTTGGCGTTGTCGCCGTCTTTGCCGAACGAGCCGCGCTGGCGGATGCTGCACGCGATGTCATAGAGGCCGGTCATGCTCGGCAGCGACGGCAGCGAACGGATCGCCTTGAACAGCGGCTTCACGCACTTGTAGCCGCCAAGCTCGCCAACGCTCCACGTCTCGCTCAGGCGGTTCTCCGCGAGAGTCGCCACGCCCTTGTGCGTGCGCAGCGATTGGATCAAGTCGTAGAACTCGCGTTGATCCGTGATCGCCTTGTCGGCAACCGCGAACGCCAGCGACTCCACCATGCCGAAAAACGGCTCGTTGTTGTCGCTCGCAATCGTGCCCGCGAACTTCAGCATCTTCTGAACGTGCGGGTTGTTTTTCTTAATAGCCATTGTCGTCTCCATGTTCCTCGTACGAGGAACCATTGTTAATGGAGAGAAGCACCCGCTCCTCTCCTAACCTTAGGGGTTGCAGTCCACACGCTTGCCGCGCGTTTCCTCGTACGAGGAAGTTCAACTTGCGGCGGCCGTGCTGCGGGGCTCGGCGCGGGGCGAAGTCGATGGACCGAGCGGGCTGGCCTGCCCCCCACCGCCACTTGGACAGGGGTGGCCGGGCCGGTGGCGTGCTCATTGGCTTGAAAAATGTCGGTTCCAAAAAACCAAAAATAAAAAACCCCCGCCTCCCCCGCTTGACACACTCCCCCCACTTACTATCTTCCCGGCCATGATGCTTCGATCCCCCGAGTTTATCCCGCTCCGCCCCGGCGTCTTTGCGCTGGTCAACGAGCGCCGCAAGTACGCCTATGTCTCGTACACCCAGAACCTGCAGAAGCGCTCGCACTCGATGAGCCACATGCTGCTGCAGTACGACGCGTGGTGTGACAAGCCGCGCAAGGCCAAGCCCTACTGGCCGATCCGCGACATGCCGCAGCGCCCGAGTGACGAGTTCACGTTCTTTGCCGAACCGTATCGCGGTGCCGATGCGCTGGGCGAGGTCCAGCGCCTGCAGGACAAGTACCGTCGCCGGGGCTACAAGATCATTGCCGGTCACCGTGCCGCCTCCGGGCAGGTCCGCCTCAACGGCCGGCTGATGAAACTTGCCGATGCCGTCGAGCAGCACAGCGACGTCGCCTACCTCACCGTCTATCGTCGACTTCAGAGGGGCTGGTCGGTGCGCCAAGCCCTTGGCTTGGACCCGCCTGCGCCGCGCTGGCACACCGGCAAGCAGGCCGAGCGCAAGGCGCGCAGTCTGGCCCGCGCCGCCGAGCGCGCGGCGGCCTAAATCATGAAGTCATGATCAGGATCACCGCCCCGCATTTCGTTGCCGGTGTCGTCATCACCTGCGGCCGGGTTGGGCGGCGCGCCCGCATCCTCGACTACATGATCGGCTGGACTGCCCAGCAGGTCATCGCCTACGTCGAGAAGAAGCACTGGCGTTACGAGTTGCTGCCGTGAGCTACCCCCTCTGAAAAGGAGATGTCATATGGAAGCCAAGACCCAAGACTACGGCGCGATCACGTGGGCGCTCAATCACATGCGCCATGGCCACAGGCTGCGCCGGGTCGCGTGGCCGACCGGCCACCATGCCGTCTACGAGAACGGCCAAGTGGTGAAGTATGGCCTCGGCATCCAGCGCTGGCAGCCCGAGCAGGCCGACGTGCTGGCCAGCGACTGGGTGCTGGTCGAGCCCACCCTGCCGGGCGAGTACCACGCGTGACCGACGACGCCCCACCGCCGTCGCCTACCATCGTCCAGCTGGTGGCGGCGCGCGACGCCCTCGACGCTGCCGCCGTGCCGGTCCCCGAGACCGTTTCGCCCCCCACGTCATTGGGCGCGGTACGGGCGCCCAAGACGCTCGACAACCGGCAATGGACGCCGGTCGAGTGCCTGCGCGACTGCATCGCCGACATCGAGAGCGGGCGCTCGCCGTGCGACAAGCTGCTGATCCTGCGGGTGCGCACCATATCGGCCGAGCAGAAGGACGAGGTCTTCAACGTCGGCTACCACGCCGCCAACTTCAAGGCGTCGGAAATCCTTGCCGCGCTCGAGTGCGCCAAGGCACAGGTCCTGCAGGAGATGGGCTACCTCGAATGACTGAGCCGGAGCCCGCACCCGAGCCCATGCACAAGAGCCTGCAGCAGATCGTCGACGACCAGATCGTGCGCGGCTTCAAGCACATCGAATGGCTGAGCCAGCTGGCCAGCGTGCTCGAAATCGCCAACAACAAACGAGCAGGGCGCGCCACGCCGATGCAGCACGGCGTGGTCAACCGCATCAGGATGGCGGTGCGCTACATCGAGCTTCTGGAGCGTGAGGCGCGCGACAACGCCCGCCTGATCGCCGGGCTGCAGGACGACCTCAAGAACTACAGGATCGACCGCGACCTCGACCGCCATGAGGAGGGCCGATGAAGGACTTGCGCGAGAGAGTGTTCGCTGCCCTGAACCGGGCCAAGGAGAACGGCTACGACCAGACGGCGGAGGACCCCGAACTGGTCGTCTGCGATCTGATCGCCTGCAGTGACGAGTTCGAGAGCCTGCGCGACGACGAGATGGCCGACCTGCAGGACTACATCATCGAATGGCAAGGGAGCTTCACGACATGAGAATACTGTGCCTCGACTTCGACGGCGTGCTGCACGCCTACACCTCGGGCTGGCAGGGCGTCGACAAGGTGGCCGACGGGCCGACGCCGGGCGCGATGGCGTTCCTGCGCGCGGCGGTCGACAGCTTTCAGGTCCACATCTACTCGTCGCGCTCGGGCTCGATAGTCGGGCGGCTGGCGATGGCCGACGCGGTGCGCAGCTGGCTGATCGCTGACGGCATGTCGCCGGACGACGCGCTGGACTTCGTCGAGCGCGGCGTGTGCTGGCCCTCCGAGAAGCCTGCCGCCTTCATCACGCTCGACGACCGCGCGCTCTGCTTCAAGGGCGAGTTCCCGACCTTGGAGAGCTTGCACAACTTCAAGACGTGGGTCGAGATCAACAAGGACGCCAACCGTGCCGCCGAGGGAGCACCGCGATGACCGAGCAACAACACAGAGAAACAATGGCCAATATTGGCACCCAGTCGGTTGAGCCGATGCTGCAGTTCTTCGATTTCGCCCACCTGCCGCCCAACCTGCAGGCCGTGTCGCGGGACTTTTGTGAACTGGCCGAGCGCATCGTGCGAAACCTGCCGCGCAACGCCGAGCGCACTGTCGCGTTACGGAAACTTCTGGAGAGTAAGGATTGCGCGGTGCGCAGCACGCTCTACAAGGACTTCTGATGAAGCCCAAGACCTACCTCGCCGTCATGATGTCCGACGACCAGTCGGGCTACCCGCTCGACATCTACCCGAGCGAGCGGGACAACGCCTACCGCGACTCGCGAGAGGCGGGCCACAAGGTGATCGGCGAGTTCGCCACCATGGCCGACGCCATCATCGCCATCAAGGGCTGGCTCGCCGAGCACCCACCAAGCGTAACAGCGTAACCCCTACAACCCACTAAAAACTTCAGGAGAAGAACAATGCTTGCTCGCATCACCTCCATCGGCGGTGACCTCTATCACGTCCACATCCTCGAAGGCGGCGAAGGCCACCCCGATCAGGGCCTGCCCGGTCAGGGTGGTCGTCCGCCCCATGTCGGCAATCGCCCACCGGGCAGCGGTCGCCCGCCCCATGTCGGTGGTGGTCCGGCGCATCCCGGTTGGGGTGGCAACCGTCCGGTCGATCCCGACTACGGCTTCGGCAGCGAGCACCCCGATCAGGGCCTGCCGGGTGGTGGCAGTGGCAACTTCCCCGGCCACCTGCCGAGCGAACCGCCGCCGCAGATCATGCCCGGCCAGACGCTGATCATGGTGCGCGACCAGCACGGGACTTGGTACTACGCCTCGATCCCCAACAGTTCGGCCCCGCCGCGTCCGCAGCCGCAGCCGCCGGGTGGTGGTGAGCATCCCGATCAGGGCCTGCCGGGTCAGGGTGGTCGTCCGCCGCACATCGGTGGCGGACCAGCCCCACAACCGCCGGTCCATCCCGGCAATCGCCCACCGGGCAGCGGACCGGGCGTGCCGCCACGGCCCGATCAGGGGCTGCCGCCGACGCCACAGCCTCGCTAAGGCTTGATCAAGTAGGGGGGACGTGGGAACGTCCCCCTTCTCTTTTCCAAGGGAGGTATCGATGTCCGACAGCTACGCGGCCCCACCCGTCTCGCCATCCGAAGGCACACCGACGCAGCCGTCGGTGCAGGTGACCAACGACTACTTCGAGAAGCTCGAAGTCGACGCTGAGGAAGAGAAGTACCGCTATATGGCGGCGCAAGTTCCCCCCATCATGCAAGACGAGTTCCTCGCCATGTACCCTCCCATCGTCGCCAAGACCCCCGCGCCCAAGGACATGGAAGACATCCGTCAGTCGCGCCCGAAGCGCGGCGACCCGGCTCCCAACGAGCCCAAGGAGTATCTCGAGATCGGCAACGACGTCGAGAACCTGCCCGAGCACTCCGACAACCTGCCGCCGCAGGGCGGGCCCGCCGGTCAGGGCGAAGGCAGCGAAGCGCCGTCGACTTCGCGTCGCCTGACGGTCGAGGCGATCAAGGCGCGCGAGGAGAAGCTGGTCAAGGAGCCGCCCAAGCGCCGTGGCGTCGGCGAGCGCCAGCAGGCCGCGCAGCCCGCAGCGCAGCCCGAGCAGGCAGCGCAGCCGTACGATCCGAACTACCCGCCTGCTTACCCGCAGCGGTAAGATGGACGGCGCTCTCCGCGACGCCCCACCGCCGCCACCGACCGGCGTCTCGCAGGCCGAGTTGGACGAGCGGTGGGAGATGCTCTTGGCCGACGCTGAGCAGGCCAAGCTCGCCTACATGCAGCAGCGCACGCCGGTTGAGCTTCAGCCGCACCTGCGCTGGTACATCGAGCAGGATGCCCTGCCGCCCGTGCCGCCAGCGACGCAGGCGGTGGTCAACGACGGCGACAGCATCAACGTCCAGATGTGGGACAACAGCACGGTGCCCGGCGTGGCGGCCGTCGCCAACAGCGTGCTGACCCGCGTCACGCCTAACGCCGTCGCCTCCAAGACGATCATCGCCAACAACGCGAACGTCGTGGTGCACGACGCAGCCGACGCGGTGCAGCCCGGCTCGCCCGGTCGGGCGACGGTGGCGGCTGGTGCGCTGACTAAGGTGACGTTGACGGTGTAGCTTCACCGTTGGCGCTGTGGCCGACGGTGAGCGTCTGGTCGCGCATGTAAGCGTTGAAGCCCCACGCGCACGGCGGGCAGAGGTGCGCGGGCGGTTTGGTGTGGTCGTCGACCCACAGTGTCACCCAGCCTTCGGGTGGCGCTGAGCGGGTGGTGATCGGGCCGTTGCTGAGCGGCACGGTGGTCTTGTCGCGGCAGCGGTCGCAGACGAACAGGGTTTCTTGTTGAGCCGTCATTTACAACCTCGGAGTTTTACTCATGACCCCTCCCTACAAGCTCATCGATCAGGCTACGGGTGAAGTGGCAATTGGATCGAACGGTGAGAAGTGGGAGGGCATGGACGTAGCTCCGGGTAACACGATGGAGCTCTACAACACTACTGACAATTCGAACCCATGGCCGCGCGTCTCACCCGGCACCATCGTGCGCCCCGGCGACGGGCCGACGCCGCCTGACCCGCCTGATCCTCCCGATCCCCCCGACCCCACACCCCCACCGACAGGAGAAGGCATGGACTATCCAACCAACGAGCAGCAGCTGCGCGACGCGCTCAACACCTACATGAACGAGCAGCGGGTCGGGCAACTCGACAACCGCGTCGATGTCACAATCAGCGACACCATCGAGCTTGCCCAGCAGACCAACAGCGGGTGGCCATGGGGCGTCAACGGCAACTACGCCAAGATCAGGTACGCCGGTCCGGCGGGTCGCGATGCGTTGCGCGTGCTCGGTGTCCAAGGCGTCAACAACCGGGGTCTCACGATCAAGAACCTGTCGATCAACGGTGGCGATCCCAACATGCAGGACATGGGCGCGCTGGCCTGCCTGCGCCTCAGCGCGCCGCTCGGCGACGCGGGCTCGATCTACAAGTTCACTCTCGAGAACGTCTTCACCATGGCCGGGACCTACGGCGTGATCATCGAGGGCGGCGTCTACGAGGGCATGTGCTCGAACGTCCATGCCGAGAACTGCACCAAGGACGGCATCATGGAGCAGCACCTCAACCTCGGCCAGAACGGGCAGGGGGTGGTGTCGAACGTGTTCTGGGTCCACCCCAACTCGTCGCGCAACTACGGCGCAGGGATGCGGCTGGTCTACTCGAACTATGTGATCGGCGGCAGCTTCATCGTCAACGGTGACGGTGGCGTGGTCGCCTCCGACGGCCTGCGTGGCATGATCTTCTCGAACGGCGAGAACACGGCGGGCAAGGATCAGGCCGCCTTCGTCGTGCCGAACAACGGCTACGGCTCCTACATCGAGGTGTGCGAGGCGAGCTCGGACGGCAAGACGGTGTGCCGCAAGTGGACCGGCAGCGCGTGGGTCGATGTCGGCTCGCCGATGCTCTACCTCATCGCCATGGGCGCGGGCGTGAGCGAGCGCGACAACCACGTGAGCTACTACGGCAATCCGCCCAACCCGATGCGCGTTGTCAAGTAGACTTAGGTCCAACCCGACGCGGTGACGCGCTGGGACGATACCCGACGCGGGGCGATGCGGCGAGCGACAGCACGCGCCGTATTGCCCCGCGTGCCGAGGCAGGCGTACTGCAGGGCGTCGGCGACGTGGCTCCAGCGGTTCTTGTCGGGCACCGGCTTCGAGATATCGAGCTTGGTCTTGGAGTAGCGGTAGTGCCCGGCCATGCCTTGGATCAGGTGAGGACAGCCCCGGCGGCTGAACAGGATGGCGGGTCCGGCGTTGCGCTGCTGCAGCAGGTAGTCCTCGACCGCGCGCAGCCGGGTGTCGATGTCGTTGGTGCCCGCAGGCACGGCGGTGAAGCCCTCGCGCTTCAGGATGTCGAAGGCGTTGACCTCGTCGAACTGTGACTTGGCGATGCCTGCCGGGTCGCCGATCACCACCACCGGGCGGTTCTGGAAGCGCGGCTGCTGCAGCACCGGGCGCAGGTTCTGGCGCAGGTGGGTGATCAGGCCGATGTCCTCGGCCTTGATCTCTTCGAGCACGAGCAGTCGTCCCATGTAGTCAGGCTGGCAAATGATGGACCACGGGTCACGACCGAAGTCCTGTCCGATGTAGAGCGGTCCGTTGGGCAGGACTTCGATGTCATCCACGCAGTGAAAACTTGAGCGAAACGAAGATGCGAATACAGCAGTGCCAGAGGGATCAGGGCCGTACTGGGCATCGACGTAGCGCTTGACCCAGTTCTTGTTATTGGATTGCGACAGTCGCTCATAGTAGGTCCGTCCTTGGGCGAGCCGCGCCGGGTGGTCGAGCGGCAACTTGATAGTCTCGGGCGTCTGCAAAAGGTAATTGAGATTTTCGGCGTTGGGCTCCATGCCACCGGGCTGGATGAAGATTGCCCAGTCTTTTTTCGGCAGGCTCATGGTTTCGTGCCACGGCGTGCCTTCGGGCGGCATGTTGGTGTCGGCAACGATGCCGTGCCACGTCGCGCCACCGTCGTCCGCTGAGGGGTATCTTCCGCACCTACCGGCGACGTCGTCGACCAGATCGCGGTCGATTTCGATGCACTCGCTCAAGAACGCGCCGGTTAAGTTCATCGACAAGATGCGCCGTCGATCTTCCGGCTCCTCGAGCGGCAGCAGCAGCCATTCTGAGCGCACGTCCCCGAAGTGGAAATAGATCGTGCCCTCGGAAACTTTCCAGTGCGCCAAGCCAGAGAACCACTGCGAGATGTCCTTGAGCACGGTTTGCTTCAACTGCTGCAAGGTCTGCCGCATAAGCGCGAAGCGCGTATAGCGCAGGCCATTGGGCGCGGCGCTCTGCATCAGCGAGCGCCGCATCAGTTCCCAGATGACGCCCGTGGTCTTGCCTGAGCCCAGCGGGCCACCGATGACGCGGTAGAACGCCTCCGACTGCATCATCGCCGAGACGGTAGGGGGTGCGCGGTAATTGACTTCCATGGCTCACACCGGCTGCTTGTCGAGCAGCACGGCGGTGCCTTCGAGGGTCGGCGGGTCAGTCATCGTCTTGTCGATGTTCACGAGCTTGTCGCCGATATAGATGTTGAAGCGCACGCGCTCCCCGGTGGTCTGGCCGCCGCTGTCGCGCTTGACCAGCCCGGCGACGTTGGCGGCCCACTTCAGCGCCTCGATCTTGGCCGCCATCGGCTGTTTCTTGTCGTGGATCAGGTCGAAGACCTCGGGGATGCTCTCCTCGATCATGGTCGCGGTCTTGGCCGAGATGCGCTCGTTGATCGCCTTGGGCGTGCTGGCGTTCCACAGTTCGAGCTCTTCCTCCAACCGCTGCTTGAAAAAGTTCGAGCCGACCACCCGCTGGTACTGCTCCTCGTCGATCCGGTAGCGCTCTTGGATTTGGCCGATGGGGACGAGGTTGCGGGCGATCTCGCGGGCCAGCTGGGAAGCCATTGTTTCGATGTTCAGTTCCTGCTCGCTCATGATATGGTCCCCGACCATGGCTGACCCCGTGATCCCCTTTCCGACGCAGCGTCAACAGGGCCTCGTGCGCACCGTGTCGAACGCCGAGTTGCAGGCGGCGGAACAGCGACACATCGAGGAACAACGGGCTGCACAGCCTGACACTCTCCAGTTTCTAGGTCTCGCTGGGTACGTGCGTCAACAGTGGGACATGATGGTCCGCCATCGCAATACGATCAACGGTTGGTCGGATCGCCTGCTCTCCAGCCTGCGCATGGTGCAGGGCGTCTACGAGCCCGGCAAGCTGGCCGAGATCAGGAAGTTCGGTGGCAGCGAGGTCTACGCCCGCTTGATCGCGGCCAAGGTGCGCGGGGCGCAGTCCCTGTTGCGCGATGTCTATCTGGGTGCCGACAAGCCGTGGGGCCTGCAGGCTCCGTCGGACCCGACCATTCCCGCCGACCAGCTGCAGAACATTGAACAGTTGGTCACTGCCGAGGCGCAGTCGGCGGCACTGGGAGCACCGGGCGTACCCGATCCGACCGGCATGGGGCCGGGTATGCCGCCGATCCCTGGCACGCCGCCGTCACCCGACAAAATCCAGCAGCGCGTGTTCCAGCTGATGTCGGCGGCCCGCCAAGCGGCCAAGGAGCATCAGCACGAACAGTCGCTGATCGCCGAAGACAAGATCGACGAAGTGCTCGTCCAAGGAAACTTCTACGGTGCCTTGGGCGATTTTTTATACACCGTGTGCTCGATGCCCTTCGCCTGCCTCAAGGGCCCGACCGTGCGCATGGTGAACGACATCCAGTGGCAGGGCCAGCAGGCGGTCACGGTGCGGCGGCCGCGCCTGTGGTGGGACTGCATCAGCCCCTTCGATTTGTGGTGGACGCCCGGTGTCAGCGACATCGAGAGCGCCGATGTGATCCATCGCCTGCGCGTCACCCGCACCGACCTCAACGACCTGATCGGCCTGCCGGGCTACAACACGCCCAACATCCGGGCGGTGCTGCAGTATTACGGCTCGGGCGGCCTGACCGAGAACTGGGACTCGACCGACGCCTCGCGCGCCGTCATGGAGAACCGCGAGAACCCGGTCTACAACCAGTCCAACCTGATCACGACCTTGGAGTTCAATGGCAACGTGCAGGGTCGCATGCTGCTCGAGTACGGCTTCGACGACACCCAAATTGCCGACCCGCTGCGCGACTACGCCATCCAAGCGTGGCTGATCGGGCAGTACCTGATCAAGGTGCAACTCAGCCCGAACGTGCGCCGCCGCAAGCCGTTCTACATCACCAGCTTCGAAAAAATCCCCGGCTCGCCGATTGGCAACGGCATCCCCGATCTGGTGTCGGACCTGCAGGAGGTGTCGAACGCCTGCCTGCGCGCGGTGGTCAACAACATGAGCATCGCCTCGGGGCCGCAGGTCGTGATCAACGAGGATCGTCTGTCGGGGCAGGAGAGCGGCGATGAGCTATATCCGTGGAAGCGCTGGCGCACGACTAATCCAGCCGTCGCTGGTTCGACTGAGCCCGCCGTCTCGTTCTTCCAGCCCCAGTCCAACGCCCAAGAGCTCTTCCAAGTCTTCAACGCCTTCTATGGCCTCGCTGATGATGTCAGCGCTATTCCTCGTTACCTATCCGGCAACTCGCCGGGTGGGGGTGCGGGTCGTACGGCTTCTGGTCTGGCGATGCTTATGGGCAACGCCTCGAAAATTCTTCAGACGGTTTGCGCGAACATCGACGGGGACGTGATCGATCCGTCGATCCGCGACCTGCTCGACCTGATCCTGATGACCGACACGTCGGGCCTGCTGAGCGGCGAGGAGGAGGTTCAGCCCAAGGGTGTCGCCGTCGCCGTGCAGCGTGAGACGATGCGCCAGCGGCAGCTTGAGTTCCTGCAGTTGACAGCCAACCCAATCGACATGCAGATCATCGGGCCGAAGGGCCGCGCCAACGTGCTGCGCGCGGTCTCGACCGGCATCGGCCTCGACGGCGAGGACATCGTGCCGAGCGAGGACGAGATGGCGGCACAGCAGAAGCAGGCCGAGGCGATGGCTCAGGCGCAGGGTATGCCCGGTGCGGCACAGCAGCCACCGCCTCCGCCGGGCGGGCCGGGCGGCCAGAAGGCGGCGGGTCCGCCTCCGGCCAAAGGTCCCTCCGGCGCGCCGCAGGCTCCGGGGCCGCAGGCATCATCGAAGGCCATGGGGCCGCAGACGAACTTGGTTGGCGCGCGCACAGCGGGTGCCTAGTTTCCTTTTAAAAGGAAGGAGAGTTTCGATGAGGAACATGAAGCCGACGACCAGCCCGCCCGGTGGGGCGTTCTTGAAGGGTGGCTCCCACAAGATGCACACATGGAGCGGCGCGGGTAAGCAGGAGCCCGGCCAGACGGCGCAGGAAGGCACCGGCGGCAAGCGCGACATGGGCCCGCACGCGGGCAGCGCGAGCGCCGGTTTCTACTCGTCCTCGACCGACAACAAGTTTGGTGCCGGGACGCAGGAGCCGGGGCAGACCGCTTCGGCGGGCTCGCGGCAGCCGGGCTTCGCCAAGGGCGGCACGAACAAGATGCACGGCAACAGCGGCTCGCGCGTCGCGGTGCCCGGTCAGTCGAGCCAGTCGTGAAGCTGCCCGGCGTCCACCACGTCAACGGACGCAAGCTCGGGCAGCTATCGACCTCGGTCCCGCCGATCACGGCGCAGAAAGGCAAGGGCGGCGGCGACGCGCTCTTGCCGAACCGCGCCGCCGTGCACGATCTGCTGGGCGGCGATCCCCTTCAGTCAGCCTTGGGCAACTACTCTAAAGCGACACCAACGGGCGCTAACGCTTTGGGGATGCCGGGCTTTCTGCCGAGGCCCTGAGTGGCGAACGACCCGTGGTTCTCGATCACGATGGCGGCATCGAACCTCAAGGTTGCCCTGCCGGAGCAGTTCGCCGAGTTCGTGGAAGCGCTCAAGCAACTGGAAGAAAAGGCGAAAACGGACTTGCTCGCCGCCGACGCCAGTGTGATTTTGAGCGCCCAAGGCCAAGCCTCGATGGCGGCCAAAATCCGCGACCGTGTGGAGGGCTGCTTGGAGAAACGTAAAACCTACCAGAATAGGGCGTAGAGGCGCACATGGCACAACCTGTCACAGCTGAAGTTCTGCGGTCGAAGGCACCGCAGGCCGGGGTCGATCCCGACATCAAGGTCCCGCAGGTCGTACGCGACGCTGGTGCGCGGTCCGAGGCGATCCAACGTGCTCTCATCGGCGACGCCGAGCCGTCCGTCCTCGAGACGCCGCCGAACGGCGAGGCACCGCCTCCCCCGGAGGTCGTGTCGGCCCCGCCGGGGGAACCGCAGCCACCGCCGCAGCCGCCACCGCAGCCCGAGCCGCCGGTCCCGCCCGAGGAGTGGGAGCGTCGCTTCAAGGCGATGAAAGGCCGCTACGACCAGCTGAGCGAGCAGACCACCGGCATGAGCGAGATGCTGCAGCGACTGCAGAGCGAGAACGCCATCCTGCGCCAGCCCGCTACGCCGCCGAACGGCGCGACGCCCGGCACCCCGCTTGTCACTGAACAGGAACTTGCTGATTACGGTCCAGAGTTCATCGACGTGGTGCGCCGCGCTGCCACCGAAGTGGCGGCTCCCCTGCAGGCCGAGATCGCCCATTTGCGCAGTCAGCTGGGCACCGTTCAGCAAGAGACGGGCAACGCCTTCCTCACCCGCATGCACGCGACGATTGGCGGGATCGTGCCGGACTGGGAACAAATCAACCGCGACCAGCGGTTTATGGACTGGGTGAAGTTGCCCGACATGTTCAGCGGTGCTATTAGGCAACAGCTGATGCAGGAAGCATGGAACAACGGAGACGCCGTACGCGTTGCCGCCTTCTTCCGAGCTTTCCTCGCTGAAGCCGCTGCCGTCGACCCGCAACGGGGTACACACGCGCAGCCACCGCCACCGTCGATGGTGCCCGCGCGAGAGCCCGGCGCACCGGGCATAGTGCCGCTGGCGACGCGTCTGTCACTCGATCAGTTAGCCGCTCCCGGCAGAGCTCACTCCGGCACGCAACAGCCTGCCAGTAAGCCTGTCTACACCGCCCAAGATATCTCTCGGTTCTACACCGAGTGCGCTGCGGGGAAATGGCGGACGCGTGAGGGCGAGAGAGCAGCCATCGACGCCGACATCATCGCCGCGCAGCACGAGGGGCGGATCATCTCTGATCAACGCACGGTCCGGCCCACGGAGCGCAACGGCCACTGGTAAGCGCTCGAGGGTTGGACCACCAACCCTTAGGAGCGCCTGATGCTTCGCCCGTTCGTCCCGCTGGCTAAGATCAACCCGGCCGTCATGGGCCCGGTTGAAATCGACGCGGGGTTGGCTCCCAACCCCGGCGAAATTTCCAAGAACACCGCGTTCGCCTTCCCGCTCGCGGGCTCGGGCACCACGCCGCCGATCTTCCCGACCGGCTCATCGCAGCCTGCGCCGCCCTACTCGGGCACGTTCATTCCCGAAATCTGGTCGGGCAAGCTGATCGAGAAGTTCTATGCCTCGACCGTGTTGGCGGCGATCAGCAACACCGACTACGAAGGCGAGATCAAGAACCAAGGCGACAAGGTGCACATCCGCACCAAGCCGACCATCACCATTCGGCCGTACCTCGCTGGCGGTAACCTCACCGTCGACCGGCCCGCTTCCAACATCGTCGACCTGACCATCGATCAGGGTCTCTACTTCAACGAGATTCTCGACGACGTCATGGAAATCCAGTCCGACATTAACCTGTTGGGCATTTGGAGCGACGACGCCGCGCAGCAGATGAAGATCACGGTCGACACGGCCGTGCTGCTCAGCATGCTGGGTCAGGCCAACGCCGCCAATCAGGGTGCCACCGCTGGCCGGATCAGCGGCACCATCAACCTCGGTGTCACCGGCACGCCGCTGCCCGTGGTCGCCGTCATCGCCAACCCGCCGGTCGCGGGTCAGGTCACCATCCTGCAGGCGATCCTGCGGCTGGGCTTGGCGCTCGACGAGCAGAACATCCCCGAGGTCGGGCGATGGGTCGTGCTCCCGGCATGGGCCGCTGCACTGATCAAGGAGTCGGAACTCAGGCAGGCATACCTGTCGGGCGACGCCACTTCGATCCTGCGCAACGGGCGGCTGGGCGTCATCGACCGCTTCACACTGTACGTTTCGAACCTGCTGCCGCATGGCCCGGTCACCGGCCCACCGGCTCTCGCCGCTGGCGAGTGGGTGATGTACGCCGGGCACGCGCACGGCCTCACCTTCGCGTCGCAGATCAGCAAGGTCGAAACGCTGCGGTCCGAGTTCACCTTCGGCACGCTGCTCCGTGGCCTGCAGGTCTATGGCTCCAAGGTCATCGACGGCATCGCAATCGCGCAGGCGATCATCAGCGAGCCGACTCCTCCGTAAGCCGGGTCGGGCCTCGACGAGTAGCCCGCTAAGGCGAAGCGCCAACGTCGCGAGAAGATAGACTTCGCTGGCGCAGACCGATGCGGTTAGTCGGGGCCCGCACTTTGCTTCACAGGGAGGTGTGATGTCCGCGCCGCCGACTGTCACAAACGCGCCTACTCCGCCTACGACGCCGGACGATGGCGATCTGTGGTTCAACGTCCTGACGGGCCGTACCTACGTCTGGTACATCGGCCCGTCGGGCGTTGGCACATGGGTCGAGACCCAACCGACGGGTGGTGCGCTGGTGACGGCGCGCAGCGTGCCCGGTATCCAACCGCAGCTGCCGACGGCAACGGATCGCGACGTCATTCGCGTTCCCGAGATCACCGTCTCGCCGGTCCCTCCGGCCGCGCCTCTGGTCGGTGACCTGTGGTGGTCACCAATCACCGGCATGGAGTGCATCTGGTACGACGACGGCAATTCGGTTCAGTGGGTGCAGACCCAGCCGGTCAAGTACATCAATCTGGCGACGCTTGCAGGGCCCGCCGGGGGTGACCTGACCGGGATGTACCCAGACCCGCAGATCATCCCCGGCGTCATTCTCGATCAGCCGCAGCTGGCCGATCCGCCCGACCCGGCGCTCAACGACCAGCACATTGTCTCGGCGGCGTGGGTCAACGCTAAGATCGCGGCCGACGCGCCGACCGACCTGCCGACGCGCTCGACGGTCAACGCCTTCCTGCAGCGCGCAATCGGCAGCGGCGTCGGTGTGCAGCTGACCAGCCCGATCCCCAATGCCTACATCGGTATGGTCATACTGGTCGAGACGGCGGGCTTCCTGAGCATCACGGCGATCAACTCGCCGACCGACAACGGCGTCTATAATCTCACCAACACGGGCGACACGTTCAACGCGGCTCCAGCGACGCCGATCCCGGCGGGCTCGCCGGTCTGGCTGGTGCCCTCGGTCGGCTCTGGGACAGGCATCACGGTCAGCGGTTCGCGGCTGGCACCCGTGGTCGCGCTCTCGTCGCCCTATCCGACGACCCTGCCGCCCAGCGGCCCGGCCGGTGGTGCGCTCGCGGGCACCTATCCCAACCCCGGTCTCGCCGTCCCCTATCCGACGACCCTACCTCCTAATGGGCCAGCAGGCGGCGATCTGAGCGGGACCTATCCGAACCCGACGATCCGCTCGGGCGTGATCCCGGCACCGCCGACCACCTTGCCGCCCTCGGGGCCAGCCGGTGGCGCGCTGGCCGGGACCTACCCGAACCCTTCACTTGCTGTTCCCTATCCAACGACGCTGCCGCCTAATGGGCCAGCCGGTGGTGATCTTAGCGGCACCTATCCCAACCCGACGCTCGCCAACGTCGTGACGGCAGGGGGGCCGATTGGCGACGCGACGCACACGCCGGTCATTACCATCGACGCTAAAGGCCGGGTCACGGCACTGTCCTCGATAGCGATTTCGGGCGGCGGCGGCGCGTCGATCTCGATTGGCGACACGCCGCCCGGCTCGCCGGTCGCGGGCGCGATGTGGTGGAACAGCGTGCTCGGCACGCTGTTCATCTACTACAACGACGGTAACTCCTCGCAGTGGGTGCCAGCGGCACCAGCGGCGAACGCTGCGCCGATCAGTGCTAACGATGTGATCGTCTACAGCAACGGTGTCGCGCTCAATGTTGGCAGCGCCACGGCGTGCAGCACAGGACTGATCGGCCTTGCTGGTCAGAAGTGGGAGGTCGAAGCTGTCGCTCTGATCGGCTGCAATCAGGCTAACAATACTACCATCGGCGTGGCGATCTATGATGGCACGTCTTACTTGGCGAGCGGCGGCGGTGTGATGGGCTATGCTCAGGCGAATTGGCCGCTCAACGTCTTGTGCAAGGCGCAGAAGATACTGACCGGCCCGACCAACTTCAGCATGGTCTGCACCGGCAACGCCGCTGGTGCGCTCGTCTACGCTTCCGGCTCGGGCCTCCTCGGCCCACCAAACACCGCGACGTACATCTCGGCGCGAAGGCTCTACTGATGATCGATTTCCCCGCCTCACCAATTGACGGCCAAGTGTTCAACGCGCCGAACGGCGTCGTCTACAAATACTCGGTGGCCTACACCTCGTGGCTGGCGCAGAACCCGACGCCGCCGCTCGGCGGCAGCGGCGCGGTGACGGCGACGGGCGGTGGATATACGCCAGCGGTCGGCGCTGACGTCGTGATCCCGTTCGGCACCGTGCTCAGTGGCAACGAGGGTCTGTGGTGGAACACCGCGACGGGCCGCTACACACCGCCAGCGGGCAAATACTTTTTGTCTTGCATCGAGGCGACGCAAGCACCGAGCGGCGGCAACGGCACATGGACGTTGAAGCCACGCAAGAATGGCGTTGCCATTCCCGGCGTTGGCGCATCGTCGTCGGGCGGTGCGCTGTTCTCGATCCCGATCTCATGCGGCGTCTATGTCGATGCCAACGGCACCGACTACTTCGACTGGGTGGCGAACGTTGCCGTTGCCGGGATGAACGCGCAGGGCGGCACCTTCTCGGCCTTCCCGCTCACCGGCATGCAGGGTCCGACCGGCGGCGCGCCGGGGACGGTGACGGGCGACTTTACGGCGATGGGCACACCGGCGCTGTCTTCGGGCGGCAACGTGATGATCATGCCCGTCGTCAACGGGAACAGCGGCGGGTATTACAACGCGACAACCGGCAGGTGGACGCCCCCGGCTGGGCGATATAATTTCTACGCCGCAGTTTTTGCTTACAACAACACCGCTGGCATCGGCATCACCGCTTGGCTCCGCAAGAACGGCGTCACGCTCGGCCAGACTTTTTCCAACAACACGCCCGGTGCCAATGCGTGGGGCTTTTGTCCTGTAGAAATGCAGGTCGATGCGAACGGCACCGACTATTTTGAGCTTGTGGCCACCGCCAACGCGACCGGATCACAGGCTTACATGGGTGCCTTCCCGACGCAGGGCATGGTCGGGCCGCAGGGCCCGCAGGGGCCACCGGGCGGTGGGCCGCCGAACAGCGATTTCTACGCGACCGCTTCGGGCACTTGGCCGACCGCGACTACGGTGCTGGTACCGGCCTCCAACGTCGTCGGCAATTTGGGCAGCTACTACAACACCAGCACCGGGCGCTACACACCACCGGCGGGTCGCTACTACCTCTACGCGTGGAGCAGCACCGGCGCACCGGGTGGCGGCAATGTCAGCGTGGCGCTGTACTTCTACAAGAACGGCGCGCTGCTGCCGGGCCAGACTGTCGGCACCTATCAGCTGACGCCCAACGCAGGTATCGCCGCTTCGATGGCGGCCACGGTCGATGCCAACGGCACCGACTTCTTCGACCTGCGCGGTGCCTCAAGCGCCGCCGGTACTGGCTACAACATCGGCTTCGGCGCGTATTCGACGCAGGGCGCGCCGGGGCCGCAGGGTCCGCCGGGTGTCATCCCGCCCAACGCGCTGTCGCTCTACCAAGAGGTCGTGCTGGCGGCGAACGCCAACCAGATGTCGGTGAGTTGGCCGACCGGCGCGCGCAAGATCGAGATCGAGTATATGGTGATGAACGCGGGCAACGCGCTCGACACGGTGGGCTTCCGCGCCATGGTGAACGGCGTGCCCAACAGCACCGCTGGCTATGCCAGCCAGTATGTCTATGGCACCGGCTCGTCCGCCGTCGGTGGGCAAACGATCAGCCAAAACCAGTGGCAAGCGCTCGGTGGCATGATCAATACCAAGGGCACTTTTAAGCCTGCGGTCGCGCCAGCACCTGCCTCACAGGCGTTCATCGAGCACACCCAAGTTGCCAATTCGGCCACTGCTGGCTACGCCTTGGAGGCGTTCCACTGGAACATGGGCGCTGGCATGAACGGTATTCAGATGTTCAACAACTCGGGCACGATGTGGCTGCCCGGCTCCTTCCTGCGCGTCTACGTGGTGCCCTGATGACCAACCCGATGGACTTCCCCCTCAGCCCGGCGGTGGGCGACCTCTACACCGCTCCCGGCGGCATGGTCTACACGTGGGACGGCTACGCGTGGACGGTGAGCTACTACGACAGCAGCACCCAGCAGCTGCAGGAGGTCGGCGACCTCGTCAGCCAAGTGCGCACGCTCTTGCAGGACACCGACAACTCGGCGTCGAGCGGCTATCGCTACTCGACCGACAGCATCATCACCGCTCTCAACCAAGGCATGATGGACATGTACCGGGTGCGGCCCGACCTGTTCCTCGAGAGCGGCTTCGTCATCCCGGTGTTCAACGTCGGCACCTTGGGCGCGCAGATCGGCGTCGAGGCGCAGTACATCTCGCCGCTGGTCTACTACGTCACCGGCCTTGTGCAGGCGCGCGACGACGAGCAGAACCAAGACAGCCGCGCCGTGGCGTTCATGAAGACCTTTAGCGCAGCCCTCCTGACGGTGTCCTGATGGCAAACCCGATCCCCAGCCCGCCGTGGGCCCGCCTGTTCTCGGATGTGAAGATCGACATTCCGGGCGTCACCAATGCTGTGTTCCAGCAGGTGCTGTTCCGGGTGTGGAAGGACTTCTGCGACAAGACCAACATCTGGATCGAGGAGGTGCCGATTGATGTCGCGCCGCCGGTCCTTAGTTACCCCTTCACCCTCGCGCTCTTTGGCGCGCCCAACCGGCTGATGTTGCTGTACGACCCGACGTTCCCCAGCCCCGACAGAAAGTGGGTGATGGGCAACACCAACATGCAGGTGCCGGGGATCATTCAGCTGGCGTACGCGCCGTCATCGGCGGCGACATGGAACGCCGTCATCGCCAAAATCCCGTTCGACCCGACCGACGACGAGAACTACCCCGAGCTCGACCCGGTGGACTACTGGATCGTCGACAAGTACCGCGAGGCGCTCTACTTCGGCGTGCTCGCCCGCCTGCAGGCGTCGCCGTCGAAGCCGTACACCAACCCGACGCTCGCGCAGGCCAACCTCCGGCAGTACAGCGCTGAGCGCAGCAAGGCGCGCGGCGACGTGATGAAGGCGAACACGTTCGGCGGCCAGCGCTGGGCATACCCGCAGAGCTTCGCGACCGCAGGCCGCAAAGGGTGGATGTGATGGTCAGCTTCAAACATCTCTTCACTTCGTCCAAGGCCGATGGCGGCGACTCGACGCTGGTCAAGCCGTCGGCGTGGAACGCCGAGCACACCGTCACGACGTCGGCCGACGGCGTCGTGCTCGGGGTGCCCGCAGGCGCAGGCGCAGGCCCGGTTCAGGAGATGCCGATCAGCAGCGTCTTCCCGCCGGGCTACGTTGCCGACTTCGCGGGCGCGACGATCCCATCGGGTTGGCTGGCGTGCGACGGCTCGCTTTATAATCGCGTTGACTACCCAGCTTTGTTCACTGCCATCGGCACGATCTACAACATTGGCGGCGAAGCGACATCGCAGTTCCGCGTGCCCGACTGCCGTGGCCGCGTCATCGCCATGATCGACGGCGGCGTCGGCCGGTTGGGAGCCTACATCAACGCTGTCTTGGGCGCGGCTGGTGGGCAGGAGTACGAGAGTGTGTACTGCGACGTTTTCGTGTCGGGCCCGATCAGCGTCACCGTGAGCGGCGTGGTGAACGGCTCTATCGTCGGCGACAATGCGACGGCGGGCTCGGGCTCGGGTGCGGGTGGCTTGGCCGCCTACGGCGCGCCGGTGCAGGTCAACGGCAGCATGGGCGGCACCCAGAACAACAGCATGAGCGGCGGTGGCAACACCCGCAACGCCAGCAACATTCAGCCGATGATCGTCATGAACAAAATGATCAAGACGTGAGGAGCCGATGCCTATCCCACCCATTGCAATCACAGGGTTCGGCGGCGAAGTCCCGGCGATAGACGACCGTCTGTTGCCTGCCAGCGCTGCGGCCGACGCGGTGAACGCATGGGTGTTGTCCGGCCGCATCGAGCCGCTGCACTCGCTGGTGCCGCTGCACACCATGGTTGACCCAGCGGCGCGCTCGTGGTTCCGCCTGCCCAAGGGCGCGAGCGGCATCGACTACATGGTCGATAGCTACTGGCTGGAATTTGAGAACGCCGATGTGCGCGTCGTGCGCAGCCCGACACCGGGGCAGGACGACGACGGCCGCTTCTACTGGGCCGACGGCCTCTATCCCAAGATGATGACCGGCAACATGATCATCGCCGGGTCGCCGCCCTACCAGCTGGGCATCCCGGCACCGGAGACCGCGCCCGGCGTGACGGCATCGGGTGGCGTGAGCACGACCAACGAGACGACGAGCTACGTCTACACGTGGGTGTCGGCGAATGGCGAGGAGGGACCGCCCAGCCCGGCGACGACGATCAGCAACAAGATCGATGCGACCTATCACATCACGATGACCGCGCCGCTGCCTGCCGACACGGCGAACCGCGACCTGACGCACACCCGCATCTATCGCACCATCGTGTCGACGCAGGGCGTGTCGAACTTCTACTTCGTCGTCGAACTGCCCATCGCGACGCTCACCTACGACGACAACCGCGCCATTAATACCGACGCCGTGGTGGTGAACAACGAGACGCTGCAGTCGGTCGGCTGGGCCGCACCGCCGGTCGACCTGCAGGGTCTCGTCGCCTTGGCCGGTGGGTTCTTGGCGGGCTGGCGCTTCAACGAAGTCTGGTTCTCGGTGCCCTACAATCCGCACGCGTGGCCGCCCGACTACGTCATCGCCGTCGAGGGTAACATCGTCGGCTTGGGCGTCTACTACCAGTCGCTGATCATCCTGACCGAGGGCCAGCCCTACGCCGCCACCGGCATCACACCTGACTCGATGTCACTGGCGATCATCCAGCCGCTCGAAGCCTGCACGTCGCGCAACAGCATCGTGAATACGCCCGCTGGCGTGCTCTACAGTTCGCCCAACGGGCTGATCAACATCACGCCGAGCGGTGCGCAGAACCTGACCCTGCAACAGATCACCAAGGACCAGTGGGCCGAGCTCCTGCATCTCGACACGGTGGCGGCGTCGATCATCAGCCAGAGCTACTACGCCTACTCGCTCGAGGTCCCCGGCGTCTTCCAAGCCGACACCTTCCAACTCGATCCGAGCGATGTCGCGTTTCAGCCCGAGAGCCACTACGGCAAGCTGCCCGGCGTCTACATCTCGCTGATCGACCAGCGGCAGGGCGTGGTCGTGCTCGACCCGACACCGGCCGAGACTTTCAACGTGATCCAAGACGTCTACAACGGCGAGACGATGATCCTGCGCGACGGCGTGATCTACCTGATCGACCTGCGCCAGCTGCAGTCCTACGCGCCGTACCGCTGGCGCTCGAAGATTTTCGTGCTGCCCTACCTGCAGAACCTCGGTGCCGCCAAGGTCTACTGGACGCCTGCGATCACCAACCCACCGGCCACCCCCTCGTACTTCCGGGTGTTCGCGGGTGCAACGGCGAGCCAGCTGGCTGATGGCCTGCCGTTGCGCTTCGAGCAGGAGATGACCGAGTCGGGGCAGATGTTTCGCCTGCCGTCGGGCTACAAGGCGCTCTACTATCAGTTCGAAGTGTCCGGCGAGGTCATGGTCGACGCGATCCACTGTGCACAGACCGCTCACGAATTGAGGCAAGTATGAGCTTCCCGTCGATCCCGACCCCGACGACCGATACCGACTCGCTGCAGAAAACCTGCATGGCGCTGAAGACGGCGGTCGAGCAGATCATCGGTACGCGCGGCGGTGAGCACATGCCTTGTATCTTCGTTCAGGCGACGACGCCGACCGAGATCGACGATGGCGACTTCTGGCTGTGCAACGCCAGCAAGACGACGCTGAGTATCGCAGTCAATGGTAAGTGGTTGCCGGTGGGGACATTGGTATGATCTGGGTCGGTGACATCCAGCATGGTGGGCTGATCGCTCGCGCCGCTCACACCGGCTTCGATGTCGATATGGACACCTGCATCAGCCGCGTCGTCGGCGATCACTTCCTCGGCGGCTTCATCGTGACCAACTACAACGGCGCGATTGCCTTCGTGCACATGGCTGGCAAGCCCGGCTGGTGCAGCCCCGAACTGCTGTGGTTCATGTTCGAGTTCTCCTTCCGCCAGCTGAAGGTGCGCCGCCTGCTGTGCACCGTGGGTTCGACCAACAAGCGCTCGCTCGAGATGATCCGCCGCGCAGGCTGGCGCTCCGAGCATCGCATCGTCGACGGCACGCCGGACGGCGACCTGCTGGTGTTCTCGATGGCACCCGATCATTGCCGATGGCTCGAGTTGCGGCCGCGCTATTTCAAGACCAACGGTGGCGGCCTGAAGGAGGTTCTCCATGCAGGGGCATGAACTGTTCGACCCGTGGGCAGAACACCCGGTCGTTAACAAACACATCTGCTTCGGCGGCGGTGGCGGCGGCAGCTTCAACCAGCAGACGCCGAACATCCCTGACTACAGCCAGTACATCACGGCGATGTCGAACATCGGCAATCAGGGACAGGGCTGGTCGAACGATCTCTACAACTGGGCGCAGCAGCAGGGCGTCGACCTCAACAGCCTTGCCAGCACGGTGTCGACCAACGCGGGCAACGCGGGCGCTGGCCAGCAGCAGACCTCCGACCAGCTGATGCAGCAGTGGCAGGGCCTGAGCTCGCCGCTCTACGCCGCGCAGCAAGCTGACACGATGAACATGATCAGCGACCTGCCGGGCTATCAGGAGGAGCAGGCGGGCAAGGCCGGTGCCGACGCAGCGGCGGCGGTTGACCAGCAGAAGGCAGCGGCGATGCGCGCCATGGCGGCGCGCGGTGTGGCTCCCAACGCGGCAGCGTCGGGCGCACTCGATACCGAGGCAGGAACGCAGCGCGCCATGGCGGTGACCTCGGCGGCTGAGACGGCGCGCACGGCGGCGCGTAACGAGGCGCGCACGGCGACGTCGAACACGCTGCAGTCGGAGGCGACGATCCCCAACGTCGGGGCGACCGAAGGCGCGCTGGCGACCCAGAACCGCACTCAGCAGCTGGCGGCTCCGGTGCAGGCAGCGGCGACGGGGGCCGGTCTCTACCAGCCCGCCATGGGCATGTACTCGTCGTCCTACCCCTACATGGCGCAGTGGGGCTCGACGATGGGTCAGAGCTTCAACGAAGGGCTGGCCAACTACAGCGCCGCCCTGCAGGGCTACAAGACCAACGAGGAGTCGGGGGCCTACAGCCCGCTGTCGACCATCGGCGCGCTGGGCGCTGGCATCGCCGGATCGTACCTCGGCGGCCCGGCTGGTGGCATGATCGGCAGCAAGCTCGGCAGCATGCTGGGCAGCGCTGCGGGCGGCAGCACCAGCGGCGCGGGCAGCGGCTTTACCTTCGCCCAAGGCGGGGCCATCGATACCGTGCCACCGACGGCGTCGCCCTCTGGCGGTCGTCGCACCGACGACGTTCACGCCGCACTGTCGGTCGGTGAGTTCGTCATGCCCAAGCGCACGGTCGACTGGTATGGCGACAAGTTCTTCCATAAATTGATCGAGAAGGCTGACAAGGATCAGGGCAAGCCGCCACAGCCGGTGGGCCCGGAGAATGGACCGTCGGCAGCGATCATGACCCAGCCGCCGATGTTCCGCTCGGAAGGAGCGCGCACATGAGCCTCGCTCTCAAGGTATTCACCGAGAACTTCCTGCGCGGCCTGCAGCTGGGCACCAACTGGCAAGACAAGGCCGAAGATCGCGACATCAAAAAGTCGACGCTGAAGTACCAGCTGGCCAAGATGGAGCAGGACGCGGCCTACAAGCGGGCGACGCTGGCCGAGACGGCGCGCCGCAACTCGGCTTATGTCAACCAGTCCGGTGCCTACGCCGACTACCTGCATGCCAAGGCAGGCGCTGTCGGTGCGAAGGGCAAGGGCGGCCCGGCCGGGCCCGACCCCAACGTGCAGGCGTTCGCGCTCGATCCTCGAGTGAATGAGCCCGGCTTGGCGACGCCGCCCCCGGCTGCACCGACGACGGTGGTCAATGCGCCGGAAGCTGAACCGGCAGCGCCGTCGGCACCACCGGCTGACGATCCCAGTGTTCCAGACGACGGCTACCGGCGTGGTGGCTCGGTGCGAGTTCCGCGTACGAGGAAGTTCGCTGCGGGTGGCGGTGTCGGCGCTCTGGACTCGCGCATGAAGTATCAGGTCCGGCGTGCCGAGCAGACCGCGCGCGTGGCAGCGCCGACCACCCGGCTCAGCCGTCCGCTCAGGGCTCCGTCGTTCGACCCGGTGCCGAGGATGGCGCGCGGCGGCCCGGTGGCCTTGAATACCCTGCCACCCGGCGTGGGCGCTGGCACGAACGGGCCGGGCTCGGGCTTCGGCGATGTCGCGGCACCGCCGCCCGGCGGTCGCTATGCCAACGGTGGCACCGTCGCCGATCCGGTCGAGAACCTGTGGAACTCGTACTACCAGCCGCAGCAGTCGCCGCAGCCCGGCCCTGTCGGTCGCATGGCCAGCGCGTTCGGTGCTGGCTACTCGAAGAGCGCGAGCAGGGATGATCGTGCGCAGCGCACCGCGCAGCCGACAGCGCCGCTTCCCGCACCGACGATCCAGCGCACCGCGTCGGCTCCGGTGCCGCCGCCCGATGGTGGCGTGCCGGACGGCAACGACGGCTACGCGCGTGGTGGCACGGTGCGCTTCGACGACGGCGGCGGCGTGCCTGATCCACGCTACACCCTGCCGATGACGGAAGAGGAGCAGCGCATCCGCCTCGAGAACCCCGATGCTGGTGCGGCCGATCTACCCTATGCACGCGGTGGCGAGCGGCCGCGCAGTGATCGGACGTTCCGCAATCCACCGCCAGCCAAGGACAGCGACGACGAGGGCGAGCAGCAGCGCCAAGCGCGTGCAGCGCGCGAGCGCAATCCGTCGAAAAGGAACTGGGTGCCGCCGGGCAAGGCACCTGCGCCGCCGTCGTTTGTTGGCGAGGAAGCCCGTGCCGACGAGACGCCGACGCCATCTACCTATGAGCCGGGCGATAGCGGACCGAGGCAGCCACCCGAGCAGGTGATGCCGCCGGTTACAGTGGCAGCACCACGTAGCAGCAATGGCGGCGGTCGTGGCGCGCCGCCACAGCGGCGACTGCTGGGCGATCAGCGGCGCACTGCTGCCTACGATCCTGAGGCGGATCGCATGGACCCGCGCAACACCGGCATCACCGAGCCGGGCGGTGCGGTGAACCCACGAGTGTGGGCCGCCACGGCGGAGGCGCACCCCGACGCCTACCCGGACGACAACAAGGGGATGTTTGGTGAACGACTTGACCGGCCGGGCCCAAATCCGGTAGCGGCGGATGCCACTACCGGATCGGCGATCAACATCGGCGCGCCGGGGACTGCGCCAGCACCCGACAACTACGCCGCCAAGGGCGCGTCGCGCTACGCCGCCAACACGTTCCAAGGCGACGACCAGCACGCGCTGTTCGCTGGCAAGGGCGCGGCGACGCATCCTGAGATGGCCGACATCTTCAAGGTCGTCGACCCCGACAACAAGCTGCCGATGCACGAGAAGATGATGGTCGGGCAGCGGGCGGTGCACGACTACTGGATGGCCAAGGGCGATCCCAAGCAGGCCGATCAGGCGGCCTTCGAGATCGGCCAGTTCGGCAACACCATGGCGCGTCAGCATGGTGCGAAGGCGGCCAAGGCGCTGGCGAGCGGCGACGAGAAGAGCGCCTTGAACGAACTGATGGCGGGCTACGGCTGGCTGCCCGACGGCGGCACGCCGACGGTCCAGAACAACGCCATCGTCATTCGTGGTCCCAACGGTGCCGTGCAGACGACGATCCCGCTGCAGCCCGGCACGCTGCACAATCTCGCGCTCGGCATGGCGACCGGCCAACTCGGCTGGGATGTCATGCACGCTGCCGCTGGCAAGCAGGTGGCTGCCAGCCCGTCGGCCCAGCCACAGGCGGCATCGGCTGGGCCGCAGCCTTCTCCTGCCGCGCCTCAAGGTGCGCAACCGCCAAGCGCTGGCGGTCAAGGTGCTGGCGAGCCCGCCGCGCCTCAAGTTGCTCAGGCACCGGCCTCACCGCCCGTGAGCCAAACGCCGACAGCGACGCCGCCAGCGCCCCCGCGCTCCGCCCCACCGGGTGCACCACCGGCCGCCCCACCGGGTCCGCCGCCTGCGCAGATGGGACCTGAAGGAGGCGGTGCGATCTCGACGGCACCGCCAACGACACCAGCAGCACCGGCACCTGCCCCTCAGGTCCCGCCGACTGCTGGGAGCGCTGCCCCTGTTCCCCCTTCCCCAAGCCCACCACAGGGACAGGGGCAGCGCGTCGATCCACAGGCCGAAGCCGAGCAGCAGCACTGGGCGAAGAACCCGTACACGCCGATGCCCGAGAAGAACTCGGCGCAGCAGAAGCGCGACGACGCCATCGAACTGGCGAACCGCGAGCGCATCCACGCTGAGCAACAGATCGTCGAAGCGGCCAACGCGCATGGGCTGGCGGGCAAGGGCAAGATACCGGCCGTCGTCACGCAGGCCATCGCGGCGAAAAAGAAAATCTACGACGACAAGGTCAAGAACATCGAAGCCGACTATCGAGCCAACGAGACCGAGCGCCAGCGTAACAACCAGCCGCGCCCAATCGGTCTCAACGACGAGGCGACGATTGACAACACGTTCAACACCCGCACCCAGACGCTGGCCAAAGCACCAGCGGGCAGCATGCCTGCCAAGTTCCGTGACGACTCGGTGCTGCGCTACGCCACGGGCGACGACCAGCAGACGATCAAGTCGATTGCTTCCAACATCTGGCAGCACAACAAGGGACTGACGTCGCAGCAGGCGATGGACCTCGCGCTGACCTCGACCTCGATCCTGCGGCCGACCGAGCAGGAGAAGGACCCGGTCGGACAGAACCGCCAGAAGGGGGCGAAGGCGACGCGCTTCACGCCATCCAACCGGGGCGACAAGGGGCTGACCTATTTGACGTTCGGCGACGGCACGAGCATCAAGGTCGACAGCAACACCTACCAGCGCATCGCCCAGCAGCATCGCGAGAACTGGCAGCAGTGGGCCGACAGCCAGACCAAGGAAGGCCAGCAAAGAGAGCGCGACAAAAAGATGGGCCTCAACTGGAAGACGGCAGGTGCTGCGCTGCGCGCCAGCACGGCGCTGGTGCCGGGATTGCCGCTCATCACCGAAGGCGTCGGTGGTGTTCTTGGGAGCATGAACCGTGGCCGATGAACCCTCACCGTCCAGTTACTACGGCCTCGGGCTGAGCAACACGCCGGTCGAAGAGAAGGCACCGACGCAGGACCTCGGCGGCCGCCTGCAGGACACGGCGCTCGATACGGTGCGCGGTGGGCTCGGCATCGTGCGCGACATCGGCGGCCTGAAGGAGATGGGCGCGGTGTCGCCGGAGCAGCGCAAGCAGGCGCGCTCCGACATGGATGAGATGGGCAAGATCGACTACTGGCTGCAGCGCGCCCGCAGCCCGGCTGGTCGCTATCGCGCCGAGCATCCTGAAGCCAAGACGGCCATCGACACCGGGCAGGATGTCGTGAGCGGCATCGCGCCCTACGTGCCCTTGGCGGCGGCTGGGCCTGCCGCGCCGGGCCTGTTCGGTGCCTTGGCGCTCGGTCACCAGCGCGTTGATATCCGCGACCGGCTGCGCGACACGCCTGACGACAAGATCACCGAGGCGGCGCAGCGCGCAGGCATCGACCAGAGCGGCAAGTCGACCGACGACCTGCGCGACGAACTGTACGGCCACGCCACTGACCCGACCAAGCTGGACACATGGCTGAACGCGGCCCCGGCTGTGGTCGGCAACGTGATCGGTGCCGGTGCGCTGGGCGTGATGACCAAGGGGGCGATGCGCACCCTGTCCGGCAGCATCACCGACCGCGTGCTCGCCAACATCAACCAAGGCACCGGGGTCGGCGCTTGGGCAGGCAGGCGGGCGATTGGCGCTGCGACCGGCGGCGTCGGTGGTGCGGCGATGGGCGGCGGCGGAGCCTATACGCAGGAAGCGACCGAAGCGGCGGCCGGGCTCAGGCCGGAGGGCGTCAACTGGGGCGACGTGGCCGGTGCCGCCAAGGATACTGGTCTCACCTTCGGCGCGATTGGTGCGGTGACGCATGGTCGCCAGCCAGCGCCGCCGATTGGCACCGACACGGTGACCGTGGCGAGGATGCAGGAGCAGGGCTACGGCAGGCCGGGCCCGATCCAGCCGCGCGTCGAGGGCGGCCGCCCGATGGAGACGGGCGACATCATGGACCCGCTGGGCCCTGAAGGCCCGGCCCGGACGCCAGCGACAGGAGGGGTGCCGATGCACCCCGGTGACGTGGCGTACCAGCACCCCGACTACGGCCCGGCGGACGAGACGGCCGGTGCGCCCGCCACGGGTGGTCGCCCGGTCCAGCAGGGCGACGTCTACGACCCGATGGGCTACCAGCCGCCGCCCGGCACCGCCGCGCAGCGCTGGACGCCACCCCCGCCGCCCAAGCCCCTGCCGCCGCCGGGTGGTGGCGGTGGCCGTCGCCAGATGCGCCAAGGCGACATCATGGACGAGATGGGCCCGGCTGGGCCTCGGGTAGTCGGCAGGACGATCAACGAGCGCCCCATGGTGCAGGGCGACATCTACGGCGAGTACGGCCCAGAAGGGGCTAGGATGGCCCGTAGGCCCGCGCGCGGCCCGGCCATGCAACAGGGCGACCTGTACGGCGAATATGGCCCAGAGCGGCCCGCAGGCCCAATGCCACCCCCTCCACGGTCACAGGCGGGCTGGCGGCCGTGGGAAGCGGGTGAGCGCGAGGCGATGGAGGGCGATGTCGGCTTCCCGGCTGACGAGCACGGCTATGCCCCGCCGACCGAGCCGGAGCCACCGGGACCGCGCCCGTTCCCCGAAGGCGGCGAGACGCCGAGCGCCCGAGGACCTACCCCCAAGCCGCCATCCCGAGGGGGCGGTGGGGGCGCTGGTGGCCCACCTCGCGGTGGCACGCCGCGAGGTGGTGCTCCCGAAGCTGGTGGACGAGAGGCGGCTGGAGAAAGCGGCATGCGCGCGCCGCGCGTCTCGGCGGCCGAGTTCGGCGGCGAGCGCGCCGAGCCTGAGTTGCCGTACCCCGAGCGCGCCACCCTGCGCAAGAAACTGGCGGGCATCAGTCCGCAGATACGCGGCGTGTGGGCGCGCAAGATGACCGACGCGATGGAGCACGGTCAGTCGCCGCTCGAAGCGATCCCGGTGATCGGTCGCCGCATGCTGGGCGAGCACGCTGCCAGTCTGATGCGCGACCACCCGCAAGGTGTGATCGCCGAGATCGGTCGTGGCGTGCGCGAGGTGCCGCGCGAAGGAACCGGCCTCACGCCCGAGGAGCACGGCACGCTGCAGCGGCTGATCGAGAAAGCGTCGCCCGAAGAGCGCGCCAAGTGGGCAGCGGCACTCGAGAGCGGCAAGAAGTACCTGTGGGCCAAGATGCCGAAATCTTGGAAAGATGCTGTGAAGGGGATGGAAAAGGATGTTCATGATCTGGTAACAAAGAACTCCCGTGCCGTGATCGACGAGCTTCGGCCCAGAGATGAGCAGCGGTACGAGGAAGCACCGTACGAGCCAGAGCCGATGCGTGAAGCTGAGGCTGCTGACATCGGTGAACACACTCCAACCCCCGAAGGAGAACAGCGTGCCGAACCAACACACGGCGAAGCGGAAGGCAAAGCGGAGTACGAAGGCTGGCAAGAAAACCGCGAGGGTTTCAAGCCGAGCGAGTACGGCCCGGAAATCGAGCCGGGCCAAAGGCCGTTCCGCGCGAAGGGTCGCCGCGTAGCCGAGACTATCGGCCTCACCCGCAGGGGTGAGTACGCACCGGACACCCGTGGTCGCATGCAAGAGATCGCGGGTGTCCCCTTCCGGGTTCGACCGGGTCAGTTCGGCCGAGCGATGCGCGCAGGCATGGGGCGGCTCGCACCAGCGCCTGCCCTGCAGCGCATTTTCGCCAAGCTGCAGAAGGGCCCCGAAGCTGGCCTCTATCCGCCCGAACTGCCGGGCGCGCGCAGCGAGACGGCACGGCAGGAGCGGTTCTACGGCGCGCGGCGCAGGGAGCAGATCGCTCGCGACGAGCGGCTGCGCGAGCAAGCACGGCTGACGCGGTCGCGCCAGCGCGATCTCCAAGAGGCCACCGCCATCGTCAAGGACGTGATGGGCGACACCGAGGCGGCCGACGTGTTCTTCCACGATCTCGGCAATCACATCAGGCAGCTGGTCGAGCGCACGCCCATGATGCAGGCGATAGCCAAGGGCGAAGCGCGCCGTGCCAAGGAGGCGGCGCGCAAGCAGGGGCGCACCAAGGCCGACTTCAATGCGCGCGAGCGCACGCTGAACGCCGTACTGCTCGATCCCGAGATGAGCATCGACAACGTCCCGGCCGATTTCTTCAAGGCTGCCGAAGGCGAGACCTCGGGCCGCAAGCTGACGATGCGCAACTGGCTCGACGAGGTGATCGGCCCGGCCGGTCTGGTGCGCTTGCGCCCGACCGAAGAGATGACGGCAGGGATGCCGCATGAGGTGGCGCTCGACAGCGTCGGTCGTGGTGACCTCGTTGCCGCTGCCCGGCGCATCGCCGACATGTTGCGGTTCCACGTCGAGTCAGGTGACGCGGCGCTGCGCAAGCTCTACGCCGAACTGTACCCACCCGACTCGCGTCGGCAGCCGCAGATCAGCTTCAGGATCGGCACCCACAAGAGCGGGCTCTACCCGGCGTACGACATCCTGAGCGACTTCAAGTCGCGCGCTGCCCATCTCGAAGCGTCAGCGCGTGCCGCGCGTGGCAAGGGCGGCATGAACGCCGTGGTGACGCTGCGCAATCAGATGCTCGACGCCTATATGCGCCTGCGCTTCCTGTCGGAAGGCAGGCTGGAGTCGATCAAGGAGCTCGACCGGCAGACCGATGGCGTCATGTTCGAGGACATGCAGCGCGAAAAGCTGAAACAGGAAGGCATCATCGAAGACTACAACCGTACCCGCGACACGCTGCAGAACATGTACCGGCAGGCGACCGAGGCGGGTGAGAACACCAAGCGCGGCATGAAGCTGATCGAGCAGGCACAGGCGCTGGGGGATCGGCTGCGGAAGATGGCGTCGCCTGAACTGGCGCAGCGGCGGCTCGACCAGTATTACATGGCGAAGCGGGCGATGGAGGAGATGCAGGCGGCTGCCGGGCGCAGCATGGCAGCCTTTGCCGACGTCATCCATGACTGGATCGACGACCCGGTGATCCAGCGCAACCAGCGCCGGGTGATCGCCGAGCTATATCGCCAGCGCTTCGGCGAGACCGACCGCCTGCCGCACGACGAGCAGGTCCAGCTGTCGCGCGAGCGGGCGCAGGGCTCGTCGGCAGCCTACGAGATGTCGCTGCGCGACAAGCGCACGCGTGAGCAGATCGAGGGCAGCAAGCAGGAAGTCGCCCAGCAGGAGGCAGCCCAGCCCAAGCGCACCCGTGCCGAGAGCGAGGCGGCGATCCATGCCAACGAAGCCCGCGTCGAGGAACTGCTCGAGGCGCGCAACCGGGTACCGGACGAGATCAAGTCCGGTGAGGTGCGCAGCCTGATCGACACGCTGCGCTACTACCTGCGCACGCCGGAAGACCAGCTGCCGATGCGCCAGCCGGAGAAGACGCGGGCCAAGCTCGACGAGTTGATCCGGCGGGTCGACAACGAAATCGGCCGCCTGCAGGACGACACCCGGACGCTGTGGGAGAACATCGAGCCCAACGGCAAGCAGTGGGACTACCACATCGGGCGCGTGCTCGATCCAGCTGCCGACGTGTTCGGCACCCGGCAGCGGCCGCCCAATCTGGAAGAGGTCGCGCTGCGCCGTGCCCGGCCGCCCGAGCCGCCTGCCCTGCCGAAGGGTGCGGCGGCCTACCACCTCAGCGATTTCTTCGAAGGCGCGCGCGACATCCGGCCGACCGGCAACACGCCGCGCGAGCGGCTGCTCCGGCATTTCTTCGGCATCGTCGACAAGGTGGTGGGCGACGCCCCGGTGATCGCACTGACGCCCGAGCAGTACCAGCTGGTGCGGCAGGCGCGTGGCATTGCCGACGGCGATCACCCGGCGTTCTATGACCAGCAGACCCACCGCATCTTCACCACCAAGGACGTGGTCAACGGCCCCGACCGGGCGCGCATCCTCGGCCACGAGTTCATGCACCCGCTCACCGTGGCGGCAGCCGAGCGCTTCCCCGAGGTTGCCAGCCGCCTCGACGCCATCCGCAAGGAGGTGCTGGCCGCCTATATGGAACCGTCGGGCCGCATCACGGGCGGCGAGTTCCGGCCGAACGACGTGAAGAGCATCCTCGAAGGCAAGACGCAGGGCATCACCGGATCGGTGCACGAGTTCGTCTCCGAACTGTTCAACGACGACGGCAGTCTGTTCTCGGCCTTGGCCTCGATGCCGACCCGACCGGCGCTGCGCGAGCAGCTGCGTACCGACGCCCGGTCGAACTTCCTCGGCCGCGCCCTCGACGTGATCAAGAGCGGCATCATGAAGCTGTTCATGTCGACCAATAAGAACCGGCTGCTGAACGATGCGGTGATCCACTCGCTCGATCTGTTCCAGCAGATGGAGCAGGCGGCACAGGGCAAGCGGGTGCGCCCGACCAGCAAGGCCGAGGTCCACCCGTTCACCATCGAGGACGCCGCCGACGCTGCCAAGGAAGGCTTCACGCGGGCGAAGTACCTGTGGGACCAGCGTGGCGGGCCGAGCGGCAACTTCCTGCGCTGGCACGATCTCAACCAGCTGGGCCGCCGCGCCGAGCCGGGCTTCCGCGATGTCGTCGCGCCCTTCGAACGACTCGTCAATCAGGTCTACTCGTCGACCCGCAGCATCATCGAGAAGTCGAACATGCCCGACATGCTGAAGCGGCTGGCGGTGATGTCGCGCCTGCCTGCCGAACGCTGGCGCGAGTTCAACGACTTCATCAACGACGAGAACTATCACGGTGCCGACGCGTCGATCCCGCTGCACGAGGGCGACAACGCATGGGTCAGCCGCGACGCCGAGGGCCATTCGCAGATACGCGACAACCACGCCGCCCTGCAGGCGCGCTGGCAGCGCCTGTCGCCCGAGATGAAGGCGATGCGCCAAGAGCTCAAGGACTTCGCGCGCACGCGGCATGAGGAGCAGCTGAACGCCAACCTCAACCGGGTGATCGACGCCAAGGGTCTGGCCGAGGGCGACCCGGCCATGGCGGCGGTAGTTCGCAAGCATATCTTGGAAGAGCCGCTTTCCTCGTACGAGGAAGGCAAGCTGGCCGAGGCGCAAAAGACCAAGGGCTTCGACGACTGGGTCGACAGCGTGCGCAGCATCCCAGCGTTCAAGAAACTGCCGGGCGTCTGGTACCCGATGTTCCGGCGCGGCCAGTGGGTGACCGAGGGCCTGTTCAATCTCGCCAAGCACGCCACCGCAGCAGGCGGCAACGCACAGGAGATCAACCGGGGCGAATGGCAGTTCGACACGCCTGAGGCGCGCAGCGCCTTCCTGCAGCGCATGAAGAGCGACCCGGCGATGCAGGGCGTCAAGCTCCTGCGGGTGCGCGACGTCGGCTACGAGAAGGGCGAGGACGGCGGCATCAAGTTGACCGACGGCAAACCGAAGCGGATCAAGCGTGGGCCCAATGCGGTCGAGCGCTATCGTGCCGAGTTCAACCCGTTGCTGCTCGAGTTCCACGACAGCAAGTTCAATGCCGCCCAGCGCCACGCCGAGGTCAAGCAGCGCTACGGCAGCGACATCGACATGACGCACACCGAGCCGGTGCGCGACCGTGGTCAGACCTACCTGCCGTACACCAAGGCGACGGCCGCCATGGAGGCACTGAAGAAAAGCCTGCAGGGCTCCGAGGGCTACCAGAACATGAGCGAGGTCGAGCGCAGCCAGTTCACGCGCGACCTCGACGACGCCGCCATCCGGCACCTGATGTCGAGCACGGCGCGCGCCACCTACCTGCCGCGCCGCTACGCCTTGGGTGCCGACAAGGACCTGATGAAGAACTTCCTGCAGTACGGCAACAACACGGCGCGCACCTTGGCCGAGACGATCCACCACGAGGAGATCAGGTCGCAGGTCAAAAAGCTCGACAAGTACGTCGAGGACAACAAGCGGTCGGGCTCGCCGGGCGATCCCGAGGGCCGCTACGGCACGCTGCGTCGGCAAATCCAGAACCAGATACACAGCGTGCTGGCCGAGCACCCCGACCCCAACACTTCGGGGATCGTGAAGAAGGGTTTGGCCCGCATCCTGCAGATCAGCTACATCGACCGGCTGATGAGCCCGTCGTTCCTGTTGCTCAATAGCTCGGAGCCGTGGGTACTCGGGCTGCCGCTGCTGTCGGGTCACCACGGCTTTCTCAACTCAAGCCGCGAGATCGGCCGGGCCTACAAGACGGTGGCGGCGCTCAAGCTGCTGGCCAAGGGCGGGGCCGACTTCAAGGACGTGGTGAAAGGTGCGGTGACCGGCGAGAGCATGCCGCTTTCAGACAACCTCCAGCTGCTGCGTGAGTCGATCAAGAACGAGCCCGACGCCGCTCAGCTGAGCAAGCTGTTCGACTATGTCGACCAGCACGGCTACTTCGACCGCAACGCCGGGATGGAACTCGAGCAGATGTTCAACCCCGACGCCGGTCTGGTCGGTCGCACTGCCGACTACATCGACCAAGCCTTCCGGCAGGTCAACAATCAGGTCGAGAACATCAACCGTGGCGTCACCGCCATCGCCTCATACCGGCTCGGCCTGCAGAAGGGCTGGAGCCACGAGCAGGCGATGGCGCACGCCAAGGACATGATGCACGACGTGAACGGCAACTACGCCGCGCACGCCTCGCCTGCCATTTTCCGCAACCCGTGGCTCAAGCCCGCCCTGCAGTTCAGGCGCTACGGTCACCGCATCGTGTCCAACTACGTGCGCCTGATCGCCACCGCGTTCGGCCGCAACGTCAAGCCCGAGGATCGGTCGGTGGCGATGAAGCAGCTGGCCATCTGGACGGCGTCGCAGGTCGCGGTGTCGGGCGTGCTCGGCCTGCCGACCGAGCCGATCAAGGCGGTGGTCAACGGGCTGCACCTCGCGGGCGTCACCAACTTCAACTTCGACGACGTCGAGGGCATCGTGCGCAACGCCGCTGCCGACCAGTTGGGACCGGAACTGGGCATGGCGCTGACGCGCGGCGTGCTGCGCAACGTCGGCCTCGGCATCGGCACGCGCATGGGCTACGACACGCTGGCGACGTCGGGCAACGTCGAGAACTGGAAGGAAGTGCCCGGCGCGCTGTTCAAAATGCTCGGCGGCTCACCGGCCAGCATGGCGATGGACATCGGCGAAGGCGCTACGGCTGGCATCAGGGGACTGAACAACTGGAGCCAAGGCTTCGACAGCCAAGCCGACCGCGACTTCGGCGAGTTCATCGAGAAGGGCATCCCAATCAAGGCGGCGCACGACGTCTATCAGGCATGGAGCCAAGCGGTCGGTGGGCGCAAGTCGGAGACCAAGGGCGGCCAGCCGCTGGGCTACGACCCGACGTGGATGGAGACCGCGCTGGCCGCGACCGGCATCCGCTCGGCGCGCCAGCAGGAGGCGAGCGACTACCGCACCGAGTTCTATACCAAGCAGAGGCGTGATACTGACCGGAAGAACCAGCTGCTCAACGCCTACGCCATGGCCGAGACGCAGGCCGAGAAGATGCGGGTGCTGAACCACGTCGTGAACGAGGTCAACCCGACCCTGCCGCCGGAGCTCAAGATCAGCGTCAAGCAACTGGCCGAAGCCGACGCGCGGCGCAGGCAGCGCGGTGGCCAGCCGGGTGAGAACATGGGACTGCCGATCAACAAGCGCACGCGGGCGCTGCTGCCGCGACCGGATGTTTACAACGCGCAATAGGAGGCACAGATGGCAAAAGGCAAACCAAATCCATTCGCCAAGGGCAAAGCAGCGGCACCGGGCAAGAAAGCCCCACCGTTCGGCAAGGGCGCGCCCGATCCCGACGCAGCGGAAGACGCAGCGGGCTTCAAGCGCGGTGGCAAAGCCAAGCGCAAGTAGGAGGTTCTCATGGTCGCCAACAAGTTCGGCAATCTCGACAAGGACCGGCTCGGCAAGGAGGTCGCCGACAAGCCGCTCGGCGCGTTCGGCACCGAGCCCGGCGTCAGTGCCATGATCGGCGGCGTCGCCAACAAGTACCCGCACAACCGGGTGTCGCCCGGTGCTGGGGAAGACAAGGGTCAGGATCGTGGCAGCCGGGTGCCGACGCCCAGCGGCAGCAGCATCCCGCCCTACGTCGAGGGCGGCTTCCGCAACAAGGCGATGGAACACAAGCGATGACCATCGTCCTGATCCTCATCGTGCTGTTCGTGCTGTTCGGCGGTGGCTACTGGGGCTACCGCAGCTACGGCCCGGCGTACGGTGGTGGGTGGGTCGGGCTCGTCCTGATCATCCTGCTCATCCTGTTTCTCACCGGCAACTTACATGGGCTAGGTGCGTGATGCCGAAAATCCTCGAGAGCATGGTCGGCCAGCTGCAGGCCAAGGGCCACGACAAGAACTCGTCTTACGCCATCGCCAACAGCCAACTGCGCAAGGACGGCGACCTGACGCCGGGCGGCGGGCTCACGGCGCAGGGTGCCACGCGCGAGAAGATGGGCCACGCTGGCAGGGTCAAGGCGCGCGCCGCCGGGGCCTACTGTGCTGGCGGCAAGGTGATCAGCACGAAGAACATGTGAGGTCGCGCTTTGCGCTTCGATGGACAAGCCGCCGTTCGACCCGGTCAAGGCATGCTTCTACCTGATCGCCGCCATCCTTGGTGTCGAGTGCTTCGTCGTGGTGATCGGCGTGCTGTCGTGCCTGTACTACGTCGAGACCATCATCAAGGACCCCAACATCGTGTGCGATCCCAAGGATCGACTGTCGGGCCTGCTGACCGGCGCACTGGCGGCGGCGCTGGCCTTCGCCTCTGGCTTCACGCGAAAGGATAAGTGATGCCGACGATCATGCTGAGCCCGCACTTCACCCTGCAGGAGTTCACCTACTCCCAGACGGCAGCGCGCGAGGGCATCCCGAACCAGCCTGACGAGGCGGCGATGGAGAACCTGCACCGCACCGCCGACGTGATGGAGAAGGTCCGCTCGATCTGCGGCGACTTCCCGGTGACGATCACCAGTGGCTACCGGGGGCCGCAGCTGAACGCCGCCATCGGTGGCTCGTCGACCAGTGCGCACATGTTCGGGCTGGCGGCTGACTTCATCATCCCCGGTGCCGGTGATCCCCACGCCGTGTGCAAGCTGATCGAGCCGCACATGGCCGAGCTTGGCATCGACCAGCTGATCTGGGAGTACGAGGACTGGGTTCACCTTGGGCTGTCGAGCGGGCCGCCGCGCTGTCAGGCCCTGACGATCAACAACTACGGCACATCGACGGGGATCGCATGAGCGAGGGTTGGGTCCACCACTACTCGGCGTACGACCGCGAGTACGCCAAGCACGACAACGCCAAGCAGCGCGCCCGTGCCAAGGCGCGCTACTGGATGGTGAAAAAGTACGGCGAGGCTGCACTCAAGGGGAAGGACGTCGACCACATCCATCCGCTGCAGGCCGGGGGTTCGAATGATCCGTCGAACTGGCGGGCCGAATCGCCTCACGTAAACCGGGGATCGAAAATTGTCTTTGGTATGAAGGACTACCATAAGACGGAGATGCGTTAAGCGTGACAGCGAGGTCGTGGGCAGCCACCAGATCGTTGCACCAGACCTTGAGGTCCTTGTCGCTGCGAGTGATCAGGTAGCGGTTCTTCTCGTGGATAACGTGCCAACGGTTCATGCTTCTCTCCGGGTGATGTTGAGGTTTGGCATCTCGCTGATTTTGAGTTCGAGCACCTCCTCTCGTGCAGTCTGAAGATGGGCAGGCAACTCGGTGCCGTTGGTCAATGACATCTTCGGCAGGATGGTGGCAGGCTGCGTTGTCTTGATCGCCTGCATGATCTCATGCGGCCCAACGCTGCGCTCTTTTTTCAACCACCCCCTGAAGTGGGCCGTGGAGATGCGCAGCAGCCCATCGTCCTCGGCCAGCCGCATGCGGATGCCGTTCCTGTAGTCTTGGTGGCTTTTAACGGTGATCGACCCGACGGGGACGCGGCCCGGTCCGCTCGGCACTCTGTTGGTCACCAGCAGCATCGACAGGTGAGAGTTGTAGTAGTCTTCGATGTAGCGCTCGACCGACCCCGGCTTGGTGATGTCGCTCGGGGCATTGCCGACGACGCCGCGCAGCCGGTAGAAATTGTCGACCAGAAAGCGCATCAGTTTTTGCTGGTCGATCTCCATCAGCCCCAGCTTGTTGGCGATGCGCGCGCCGACGAGACAGACCGCCATGGTGCCGACCCACCAGCGCTCCGGGCCGTCAGCTTTGACCTCGCTGCCAAACCCAGTCTGCGCCGCCTTCACAGCCTCGTGCACCGGCTCGATGTTCTTGCCGAGGAACTCGGCGCAGATGATACCGGCGTGCCCGTAGTGACGCCCTAGCTCACCCATGGCCTGCTGTGCTTCGCCACGGTCGATCAGACCGACGCCGTTCGTGTTCGGCAGCACCGGGATTTCGAACACGCGGTCGAGCCCTGCTGTCGATGTCCTGTCGTGTTCCAGCATGTAGTCGACCAGCGACGAGTTCGACGTCATCGTCAGCATGGTGCAGAACTCGAACACTTCCTTCGGGTCGCCTCGGGTGTTGGCGCGCCCCTTCGACCGGCCCTGCGTGGTCATGAAGATGAGGTCCAGCATCTCGTCGCTGATGCCCCGGCTGCGCGCCTCGTCGTAGTAGAGCGGCAGGTTGCGCATCACCGCCAACTTGCCGGTCATGAAGTTCGCCGTGTCCTTGTGCGACGCCTGCTCGAGGATCGGGTCCGACCAGAAGCTCTGTGCCGTGAGCACGCTGTGGCTCTTGCCCAGCCCGCCCGGCCCGTAGGCGTGCAGCACCAACCCCCTGAGCCCTGTCAGGTAGACCAGCGGTGCGCCGATGGCAGTCGTCAGGATCGTGATCAGATCGTAGCGCTGCTGCTGGGTGATCAGGCCAGCGTTTTTCTTGAACACGTCGAGCGACCCGGTCGGGCGGTAGTGGCGGGAAATCTCCAAGTCCATCGGCGCGATGCGGGTGGTGCCAGCGCAGTTGTAGCGATGGCCGCCAGCGACGAAGCCTGTCGGTTTTTTATTCTCGTCGAGCGACCAGCCATATGGCTCCGACCTGCCCGACGTCCTGCCGCTCTCGCGCAGCTGCTCAACGAAGGAAAGCACGTATTGCCTCACTTGTTCAGGGTTTCTGATACCTATGTCAGCACCGGCCATCTGCGAGCCGAACAGCCGCGTGTCGTAGAGGGCTTCGTAGGTGACGACAGCCGTGCGCTGGTTGGTGGCGTCGATGTAGGTGTCGAACATGACAGCCGAGCGGCCCTTGCCGTCGGCCTGCTTCACCTGCGGCGTGATGTTGAAGAGCGGCAGGCGGCACACCGGCACGCGCGGATCGTCATCCGTCTTGCCGAGCTTGTAGACCAGCAGGGTGTCAGGGTCCTGCATGTAACCCACCGGCTGCCATGCAGGCGGCTCTGTCCTCGTACGAGGAACTATCGGCACCGGCTGCTCGGTCAGGGCCATGGCGACGAAGTTGAGCGGCGACTTGCCTTCGCTCAGGTGCGGGCAAATGCGACACTCAGGTGCGCCGCCGTTGAGATGGATGGTCTGACACTTCGGCCAGCCGAGGCGACCACTGGCATGGTTCTCCTCGACCAGTGCGAACTTTTTGTCCGTCTCCTCTTCGGTGTAGGTCGGGTGCGCGTCGCTCAGGTCGTGGACTAGTTCGTCGCTCTGCTGGCAGAAGTAGGCCACCTGCAGGCTGGTGAACCATTCGGGCTCGGAACAGCCAGCGCCACGGGTGTGCAGCACGCGCCTGAACCATGGGCAAGGCTCAGCCACCTCCTCGGCAGTGGGCCGCCAGCGGTCGTCCAGTCCTGCCGACAGTGCCACGGGCTTGGCCATGCCAGCGAAAACTGGCGACGCTCGCAGCACGGTGGGCTTGGCAGGCTTAATTGGGCTGTAGTCGCCCTTGTATTTGCTGAGGGCGTTCTCGATCACCGAGAGCGAGTAGACATCACCGATGCGCGACAGCTGCGCCAGACGTGGCGGGTTGTGCTTGAAGTTGAGCGTGTCGGGGATACGCAGGAAGCGCGACGCTTCAGTCGTCAGCCCGATGTCGAGTCGGCGCTCTTCACCTTGGGGGCCGGGCAGCGGCTTGAAGCCCTCGGTAGCGGCATTGGCCAGCGCGTTCGCCACTGGCTGCCACACGTCTACGGTGACCGGCTCGTTGAGCACCCAGTACACATGGAAGCCGCCGCTGCCGGTCAGCACGATCATCGTCGGCGACGGCAAGCCAGCAGCACGACGCCATTCGTCGAACACCTGCAGCGCGTGCTCGGTGTCGCGGAAGAACCCATTCTTGATGTCGACGTCAAGCCAGAAGGCGCGCAGCAGCAGCGCGAGTTCTTTCCGTCGAAAAGCTCTGAAGATATTCAGGCCGCGCTTGTTCTTTGCAGGTATGGCCTGTGCCTGCAGGCTCATGCAGACGAAGAGATCACTGTGCGGCTTGCGCGCGTTGATGTAGCGCACGGCGGCATCGAGGCTTTTGAACGCACGCCCCGGATGAAGCGGCCTGCTGCCGGGCGCAGCATCAGGCGGCGTGAACGGCCAGTGGATGTTCACATAGCCCGTCTCCGCCCACGGCACGACGAGCGACAAGAATGTCGCGATTGGGTTGTCCATCGCCGTTTCCCCCACGCGGGCGGAGGGCTTGAGGCCCCCCGCCTATTGGACGTCAGATCGTCTTGTTGATTGTGTCCATGAGCTTGGAGAGAACTTCGCCGGACGGAACGATGGGTACAGGCCCGTCGGCAACTGGGGCGGTGGCGACGGTGGTGGCCTGACCGGCAACCACGGCGGCGCTGTCGGTCGGGTCGGGGCTGACCTGCGGCGTGCGCTTGCCCTCCTGCGCCGGGGTGCGGCCGCGCCCCTTTTTCGGGGTCTGTCCCTTCTGCATGGCGAGGAACGCAGCCCACGCAGCGGCATCGACGCCGGGCGGTGGCTCCTCGGGCAGGCCCGCAGGGGCGGGCTCAGGCGCTGGCGTGCGCTGGAGATGGGGAGGGATCGCCAGATCGTCGTGCGGCTGGGCCTGTGGCTGGGTCTGCGTCATCGCCACCGGCTTGTCGTCGGTCGGCTGCGGCTTGATCGTGCGGTGCACCTCCTGCGCGCTCTCGTCCCACGCCTCGACCTGCTCGAGCTCAAGGTTGAGGATGCGGTCGATCAGCGGGTGTTCCAGCATGCCGACGACCTGCTCGGCCTGCGCGTCGTTGAGCGCCGCCTTGGCGTCGAAGTCGAACACCGGGTACGCCTGCCCGGCGAGGAACGTGACACGCGTCCACACTTGACAGTAGTTGACCCCGTTGGCTTCGAGCATGCCCTGATAGGGACCGAGGCGCTTCAGCGATGACGGCGGCACCGAGAGCATCATCGGCCCGCTCATGCCCTTGTTCTCGATGTCGCCGACCGGCACGACGGCGAGCCGCTTCATGTCCATGCACGCCTTGCCGCGCGTCGCCTGCCCGGTGTCGCGGTTGATCTTGGAACCCCACACGTTGTGCTGGCAGCCTTGGCACTGCTTGGCCTGCCGCTTGGGCGACGCCTGATCGGGCACGATGCCGTTGGTCGACCAGCAGTCGGGCGGGCCCATGTTGCCCTCCTGATACGCGCCCTCGTACCACGCTTTGCTGGGGTGAGCGCTCGCTCGCAGGATGACGATGTCGAGATAGGGGCTGGGGATCACCGAGCCATCCGGCATCGGGTAGAGGATCGGCTTGGTTTCGCCTTGATACTTGAAACCCCACTTGCTGCCCTTGTATGTGACGCGGGCGAAGCCAGCGCCGACGCCTTCGTCGAGGCGTTCGGTGGGCAGCTGGACACCTTGGAAACGATTCGATACTGCGACGGCACCGCCGTTGCGAAAGATTGTCAGGCCCTGCTCAGGCATGTGATTTCCCCTCTATTTGCGTTGGACTAGGACGACTTCTCGGGTGCTGAAATTAACACCCGGCGGCAACTGACCGCCATGCTCTTCGATGTATGCTTCGACAGCATCCTTCTTCGGACGGAAGTCCGCAAGGTCGAAATTACTATTTGCAATCACGAACTCACGGAACATTGCCGTGTCAGCCAGCGTGGCGCTACGCTGCCTATTGATGAACGCCGTGCCGAAGTCACTAGAGATAGACTGCACCTTCTGCTCCTTCAGATGCGCCCTGAGGAACGCCTCGATGCCCTCCATGATCTCATCGAGTTTCTTCACCTCCACCTTCTGCTGCTTGACCAGCGCCTCCTTTTTGTCGCGCAGTTTGATGTAGCTGTCGATCAGCTTGGCCAGTGTGCCTTCCTCCATCTGTTCGCTCATGCTGCCTCCTTCACCAGTGTGCGGCTGTCCTCTTCGAGTAGCTTCAGCAGGCTGTCCTGCACGTTGATGTGATGGGTCAGCAGGCCGTAGATGTGCTTCTCGGTGGCAGTGGCCTGCAGGTGCAGGAACAGTTGCTTGCGCGTCTGGCCGACGCGGCGCACGCGTGCGTTCGCCTGATCGTATATCTCGGTGCTGGTGATCGGGCCGTACCAGATCACCGTGCTGGCCTCGGTGAAGGTGTTGCCGTGGCTCATGCACTGCGGGTGGGCGACCAGCGCCTTCAGCTGCGGCCGGTCATCGTTGCGACCCAGCTGGAACTCGCGGAAGATGCGGTCACGTTCCTTGAGCGCCGTCGCGCCGCTCACCGTGTCGCACTCGATCCCAGCATCGTCGAGCACTTTCTTGATGCCCTGCAGCGCATGGATGAACGGCACGAAGATCAGCACCTTGTGCTCGGCCGCCTCGACGAGGTCGACCAGCGTCTCGTTGCGCTCTTGGTTGTCGAGGTGGATCGTCTGGTGCTTGTCGTCGTAGACCCAGCCGAGGCTGATCTGCAGCAGCTTCGACATCACCGCGCCCGCATTGGCGGCGCTGATCTGGCCTTCCTTGAGGAACATGAAGCAGTCCTTGGCGACCGCCTTGTAGACCTGCGCCTGCTTCGGTCCCATGGCGATGTCGACCCGCCGGGTGATGAAGGGCGGCAACTCCATGATGTCGTCGAGGGTGAAGCGCACGTTGGGCTTGAGTGCGTTCAACGCCATGTCGACTGAGCCGCGACGCGGCACGAACTTGAACTGGTTGATGCGCAGCATCGTCTGGTCGCGGAAGGTGGTCCACCAGCGCGGCACCGAGTCGGGGGTGACGATGCGCGCCTGCTGCCAGACATCGGTCGGCGCGTTGGGCATCGGCGCGCCGGTCAGGCCCCACACCATCTCCTTGCGCTGGGCGAGGTTCTCGGCCACCCGGCTGCGCTTGGTGCGGTTGCGGTAGGTCGCCAGTTCGTCGATGCACAGGACGTTGATGTCCTTCCGCTTGGCGACCTCGTCGGCGATGATCTTCAGGCCGTCGTGGTTGACGATGTAGATGTCGGCAGGCTCGGCCAGCAGCTTGAAGCGCTTCTCTCGAGTGCCGTGCAGCACGGCGCACTTCAAGTGGGGGGCAGTGAACAGGACTTCGCGTGACCATGTGAAGCGCAGCGTCGACAGTGGGGCCACGACCAGCATGCTCTTGGCGACATCGCAGCGCCTGAGATAGTCGAACGCCCACAGCACCGCCTTGGTCTTGCCGGTGCCCATCGAGTTCAGCACGTAGGCGCGCTGGTTCTCGGTCAGCAACTCGACGGTGATCTTCTGGATTTCGAACGGCGTGCCGCCGCACCAGTCGTAGTTGGTGCGCAGGATGTGGGGGTGAACCTCGACCCCCATCTGGCGCAGCTGGTCTAGGCTGGTCTGCATGTCTCTAACCACCGTGTGAAGGCGCACAGGCCGTCAGGCCCGCTGATGATGAACACCTTGCCGTCAGCAGCCACGATCTCGCGCGCCGTCTGGCGCTGCAGCGGCCGCAGCGTTTCGCCGGGCCGCTTGGCTTCGATGGCGACGAAGCGCCCGGCGATGCAGCAGATGTAGTCGAGCGCGCGCTTGCCCATGCCGTTCTGCACCGGCTTGTACCACCACATCACGACGCCCCGCTCTTGGTAGGCTTCGAGCAGGGCATCGATGCGCGCCTTGACGGCACCTTCCGGCGTCGCCATCAGCGTTTTACCAAACGCCACCGTTCCATGGCGTCGGCGCACTGCAGCGCCTCGCGCACCATCGCCCGGTCGCTCTCAGGCTTCGCATCAAGGTCGATGGCCATGCTGCGGTTGTGCGCCCACTGGCGCACGAGATGGGGGGCGTAGGCGTCGCGCGCCAGCAGGACGAAGTAGGGCTCGTCAGGCTCGGCGTTGGCGTAGCAGTCGAAATTGCCGGGCTGGTTCTTAGTTCCCATTAGAAGCTCCCTTTGCCATGGTACTGACAGGACTTGACCGGGCAGTGGCGCTTGCACAGCCCGCTCGGCTTGGGCTCGTAGATGCCGGTGGCGTGCGCCAGCTTCATCTTGTTGACCCTCGGCAGGATACGCTGCCACAGCTGCGGCAACTCGGGGCGGGAAATGAGATCGGTGGTCCAGAAGTCTTCCTTCAACCACACGAAGTCCATCTTGACGTACTGCACCAGCGGGTAGTGCACCATCACGGCAGCGGCGGTCAGGTGCAGCTGCTCGCTGTCGGTCTTCCATGTGTTGGTCGCGTCGTCGAGGTAGCACTTCGAGTTGCCGGTCTTCCAGTCGAGGATGCGGGCGAACGGGCCGCTGATCTTGAGCACGTCGGCAACCGCCCTGAACCACACCGGCACACGCTTGTCGAAGTATTCGCAGGGGTTCAGCTGCTCGGTGATCGCCAGCTTCATCTCGGCCTTGCGCATGGTGGTCAGCGGGTCGAACGGCTCCTTCGCAAACTTGACCCATGGTTCCCACTTGGCCATCTCGGGCGGCAGCGGTGGGCTGTGGTCGACTGATTTGGCGAAGGCTTCGTGCACCTGTTTGCCCCAGCGCTGCTGTTCGCTCTCGGGCTGGGTGAAGTCCTTGGCGATGCGGGTGTGGTAGAACTGCTTCGGGCACTGCTCGAAACTTTCGAGCGCCGAGAAGCTCCAGAAGAACGGTCGCTGTTCGGATTGTACGATGCTGTCCATAGGCCCTCCTAATGGAGGGGTCACCACCCCGTGGGGGCAAGGTGGTGACCCCTATTTGGCGTCGCCATACGATAGGCCGACGCCAATGTCGACATCGAGAGGGAGCGTCGGAGCCCACGCTGGTGGGCGTTTCATTTCCTGCCTGAGCAACGCAGTGACCGGATCAACGTATTTCTCCGGCACGGCGTAAACTATTTCATCGTGGGAACTATGTGTCAAGCGGGTAGAGTATTCGGCAAGTGGTTTTTTAAGGCGCACGGCGGCCTGCATCACGGCGATGCGGGCGAGGAACTGGATGATGTTCTCCAGCATCTTGCCGCCGTAAATCTTGTAGGTGTAGCCGTTGTACTCGTAGGTCCACTCGCCGCGCCAACCGTCGAAGTCGAATTTGAGGTTGTCGTAGTAGAGGCACAGCCCGTTCGGTCCGACGATGCGCCCCTTCTCGACCCGCAGCACGCCGAACTGGCGCGGCGGCTCGATGCCGACCAGCACGTTGAACAGCTGGGGCAGGATGTTCCACATGCCCGATATCTTGCTCATGCGGTTGCGGTAGCTGTAGACCGTGCGCTGCGCCTCGCCGTCAGGCAGCTGCACCGGGCCGCCCTCGTCGTGGTAACTGAGCAGCCATACAGTAAGTTGGAACTTGCGCCATGCAGCTTGGTAGCCCAGCTGCAGGATGCCGGTCTTGCCGACGAAGCGCTCCTTGGGGTGTTGATTTTTGTCAATCGGCATCTGGTAGATCGTGCTGGCGAAGCTGGCATAGACGTCGACGCCCTTGCGGAACTCCTCCAGCAGGTCGTCCTGCCCGCAGAACCATGCGTTCATGCGCGCCTCAATTTGACGACTATCAGCCGTCACGACGAGGTGGCCGGGCGGGGCCATGATCGACTTGCGAATGGGCGACTTGCGGCCCCAGTTCTGTGGGTTTAGCTGCCAGCCACCCCCTAGCCGGTGGGTGATCGCCGCGCCGACCATGAGCGGGATCGGCATCAACCCGGTCTCAGGCTTCCGCGTACGAGGAAAGAACTCGAGCCTGCCGATGTTGAGCATGCGGTGGGTGCGCGTCTCCTCGCCCGTGCTCTTGTGGGCGAGCCGGGCTTCGACCAGCGTGGCTACACTCGGGTCGTCGCTCTCCAGCAGTTCGAGGAACGGTCGGTCGCCCTTGCTGAAGGCGTAGGTCCACTTCTCGGTTTTCTTGCTGAACTTCATCGGCGGGTCGACGCCCAAGGTCTTCAGCAGTTCGGCAAACTGGGGGTTGGATTGCAGCTGGCCCTCGTCCTGCAGGCCGGTCAGGGCGGCAGCTTGGCTGAACAGTTCAGCCTTGCGCGCCTGCTCCTGCCCGAGGTTGGTGGCCAGCACCTCCTCGTTCAGGCGGAACACCGGCTCGACGGCGCAGCGTGCGATCATGTCCTGCAGAACGATCTCCTCGACCGGCAGTTCCGGCAGCAGGCGCAGGAATATCTGGCGGCAGAGCTCGGTGTCGTTGAGGCAGTAGTTGGTGTACTCGGGCCACAGCCCGGCAGCGATGATGTCGGCGCGCGTCATGCCGACCACCTTGTAGAGCGTCTTGCCCTTCTGCATGCCGAAGTGAGCGGCGACGGCATCGAGGCTGACGCTGTCGAGGCAGTGCTGGCGCAGCGTGCGCGCCATCGCCATGGTGTCGAGGATCAGGTCGGGGACGTAGCCGAACTGCCACGAGGCGATGCACATGTCGAACAGGGCATGGTGCGAGACCATGGCGACGCGGCGGCCGCGCAGGCTATCAAAAAAGGTTTGGATGTTGGGGCCGTCCACAAGGTACGGCCGATCCTTGACGCCTTCGGCAACGCCGAGGCAGGTCGCTTCAAAGCGCGGGTCAAGGATGTAGCTGGGCGTGTCCAGCTTTTTGAGCGTGTACTCTTTCGAGTAGAACGATTCGAAGTCTACGAAGATGTATTCGAGTTCGCTGGTTGGCTGATCTTTAGGCATGAAAAAACCCCCACGCGGGGGCTGAGCCTACCGCGTGGGGGTTAATTTGCAAGTGTTCTCTTTACGTGCTAGTCTTCGTCGAGATGCTGGGTTACCATCACAGCAATCTTGAGGTCGTGCTCGGCAGCATAGTCCCGCAGCTTGGCAGCGACGGTGTCAGCTTCTGCGCCGTCGTGGAAGGTCCAGTCGATGTCGCGCTCGCCGAACCCGGCACCAGAACCCGACGGGTCCTTGCCGACCACGGCGCGCAGCTTATCGTCCAGCGTGAAGTCGTGGACGTTGAGCGCGTAGGTCACATCCAATATCCAATAAGCTGCCATTGTACCACTCCTACTTAATCGGGAACTTGAACTTCATCGTCTCCCGCAAATCCTTCACCAAGGAGTCGAGGTCGACGTAGACTTTCTTGAGGACCACCGTGCCCGGTGAGTCCAGCGTCTGGTGGCGACGAATGATCATCGTCGCCCCATTGTCCAGTCCATCGATGCGAGCGCGCATCGAGAAGTCCTCCGCCTTGTGGCCATTACCACTAGCCATGCGTTTACTCCTGCTTGGTCGGTTTCACCACGTACTCCTTCCGCACCCAGCCGAGGCTGGGATCGCCACGCACGTGCTCGTGGATCAAACGGCCGAAGGCCATGCAGATGCCGCACAGCCTATAGCCTTCGCTGTAGTCGTACTCCCACTGGTGCTCGTCGCGCGGACAGCGCTCGGCATGCAGGTAAGTACGCCAGTGCGAGCGCACCTCGTGCGCGCGCCGTCTGCTGCTGGTGCGCAGCAGTCGCTCGATGTACTGGACCGGCTTCTCCTTCGGCACCCTGAGCACGATGCGATGGTAGTCCATCATCGGCCGCCGCCCGGTCAGCCCGGTGCGGATCGTGCCGGTCGGCTCGACGCGGTGCGCGTCGATGGGCACCTCGTTCAGGCAGGCGAGGATGATCACGATCCACCGCATCATGCCGGTGAACTCGGTGGTCTCCTGCACCAGCAGCTTGGCGATGGTGGCCGACGTTGCCTCGAGCCCAGCCTGCGGGATCAGCTGCTCGATGATCGCCCGCATGCGCCCGGTGCCCAGCGTGCCGTGGCGCAGCAGGAAGTGCGGCAGGCGCAGGTCCTTCATCTGCGCCATCTTCTCGATCACCGTGCTCTTGCCCTCGGCGGCATAGCCCCACAGCGACGCTGGCCCGAGCGCCCGCAGCAGCACGATCTCTTCGGGGGTCTTGTTCTGATAAATCTCTTCAGCGTGATCCTGTGTCGGCGGCAGGAACGGACGGCAGCCGGTGCCTCTGCCGTCCTGCCCGGTGAACTCGTACTCGCGCACGCTGAAGAAATAGCAGATCGTCGTGCCGATCAGGCCGTTGTCGCCGAACGTCTCGCACACCATCTCGACCACCGCCTCGGTATCGGAGAGGCGGCGGATGATCAGGCCGAGGCGCTCGGCCACCTCGTCCCAATTGAACTTGCTGTTGTCCATGCCGTGCAGGTCGCGCATGACCCGCACCTTGGTCTTGAGGTCGAACTCGATCCACGTGATGTCGTAGGGCAACGTGGCGTACTGCAGCCGGGTCAGCAGCTTCTCCGGCTTGCAGGTCGAGGATATCTCCGTGGCATAGCGCACGAAGTCATTGTCGAGCACGAAGCGGTGGGCGCGCCGCATGTCGTGCCGGTACGACTGCAGCACCGGCTCGATTGCCTTGGCCTGATGCTTGGTGAGGCCGAGGCGCTTGGCGATGCTGTAGGTTTCGGCAAGGAAGAGATCGGCGAGGCTGGCCTCTTCCTTCGGTTCCTTCATCGCCTGCCGAGCGAGACGCTCGGCAAGCGGGTGGCCCCCTGTCAGGGCGTTGGCAAAGTCCATGGCGGGCGACTTGCCGCCCGTCACGCTGGGTATCTCCCCGGCCATCCAGCTGAGGGTGCCCGACTTCAGGACCCTGCTGACCTCGGAGAGCGGCGTCCCCTTAGGGACGTGCCCCGTCTGGTTATGCTGGATGACGCCCGGTGTCTCGCCGCTCCTGCGGTACTCGCGCTTACTGCGCTGGCTGGCATGTTTGCGTTTCGCCATCGGCTAATCCTTGTCGGCGAAAAAGTCGCTCGGCCCGCCCATCGCCTGCGAAGCACTGGCGACCTCCCACGGGAAGACCTGCTGCACCCCCGTGAACTCGTGGGTGCCCAGCCACTCGCCGTCGTTCATCTCGCCGATGATGTAGCCGAGGTCGGTTGCCGACAACATGGCTGACGCCTCGGCTAGGCTGTCGGCCTGCAACATCACCCTGATCCTGAACTCTGCCATGACGATCATTGGTTCCTTCACCTTCTCCTCGTACGAGGAACTTAGTTTACCTTTGGTTTTCACTTTTGACTTTGTCATCACTGTCTCCTGTTGTTAATCCATGCGACATATCTCCCACGACATGTCCTTCGTCTGCAGCACCATCACCCACCCAAAGTCGAACAGCAGGACCATCTCCTCCCTGAAGAGGATACTGCTCAGCGGCTTCATCGGCGGGTCACCGGGGTACTGCAACACCCCGGTGTCAGTATCGAACGTAAAGCCCTCGAACGGTTGCCAACCATAGTGCGCATTGAACTGCTCCTTGGCAGAGCGCGGGTCGTCAGGGTCGAGGAAGCTCAGGATCAATCCCCACATCTCGATGTTGCCGCCTACGACGATCAGCATGTCAGTTTCTCCACATCGTTGAACACATGACAAAACCCGCAGTAGCTCCACCTGATGTCTTGTGGGTGGTAGCTGGTGCGGTGACAAGTCGGGCAGGTGTAGCGTGGCTGGCAGGCCGGGCAGCGCGCTGTCGGCTGCGGCCAATCCTTGACCTCGCCGCACAGCGTGCACATCCGCCTCATACCCAGCTTTCCAGTATCTGCGGGTCGTCGCCGTCCTCCCTGCCGAGGCAGACGAGACCGCCCTCGAGCAGCGACTCGCGGATCACCGCCAAGGCGATGTCGGAGAGCGGCACGGCGATAGCGTCTTCGTGAAGCACGACGTCGCCGCTCTCGATGTCCCAACCGCGCACGACGTAGTAGCCGGGCGCGTCGCGTGGTTCCTTGTAGATGGTGTAACCGAAGGCGCGGTTCTCACCGACAATGTCCATCAAATCCTCCCCAATGCCCACAGAACGAGAAGCGCGGCGATCCCCAACGCAACGAAGATCGCCACCGAGTTGCCGACCGCCAGCCAGAAGTCCCGGCTGACGCTAGGCTTGCGGTCGTTCATGGCAGCACCATCTTGATGATGTCGCCGATGCCTTGCACGATGTGCCGACCCCAGCTGCCGTGCAGACGGGTCATCGATATGCCGACGGTGTCGAGCGCCTTGTCGGCACGCTTGAGCTCGCTATCCGGCAACGGTGGGAAGACCGTGATCGGGTAGGCGTCGCACCACTGCCGGATGCGCGTGAGGGTCGTTTCCAGTTCGTCGATGCGCTCGACCGCCCACAGTAGCGTCGGGCCATCGCCGTACTCAGTGGCACTGTTCACCTTGTCAGCCGCCAGCTTACGCAGCTGCTCCATCATTTGCCGTACCCCAGAATGTTGAGCAGCGGCTTGTTCTCGGTGCGCAGCTGCATGGCGACCTTGGCGTGCCACGGCAGCGTGTCCTCCTTACTGCGACTGACGACTGAGTGTAGCTTCATCGCCACTTCGGCGGCGGTGGACTGATCGGCAGCATCGAACTCGACAACGATTTCACATTGGAACTTCATGGCAATCTTCCTCTTAACCAGATAAGTAGTTGCGCCTTCTGTACCTTCTCACGCTGCTCGCGTGTCAGGTTGTCAAAGGCGCGTTCGGGGTCGCGCACCGCCCGCA
>Ga0210397_10000148_pt1 | contig 52430 bp, 47 predicted proteins | sample IncBWH2OmetaG_FD_160126 | JGI IMG/M metagenome (GOLD analysis project Ga0210397, IMG submission 160126) | Forest soil microbial communities from Barre Woods Harvard Forest LTER site, Petersham, Massachusetts, United States - Inc-BW-H-2-O ...
TCGTAATACCTGCGTCGGTAATGCTGATGCCAATCGGGATATTGAAAAAATGTGAAAATGTAAAAGTATGGATACCACATACTGATATCCATACCATGAAATAGGAGTAGAGATTTATCTTGTTTTTAATGAGTGGGTGCTGCATGTATTAAGCTCTTTTAATTTCAATGCCGCTCATGACAACAGTGCCTCTTAAAATAACCGTTGCTGCAGGATCTATATGTACGTTGTTTGAAAAGCGATCTTCGTCTTCTATACCGCTCATGATGGGCGTGATCTCTGACTGAATATTCCACTCGCGTGAAATTTTTAAACTTACACCACCCATTACCACATCCAGATCAATGACACAGCCTTCTTTAGATAAGTAGCAATTGGTTAGATCAAGCTCTACACCACCCATTACGCTTGTTATTTTTCCACCTTTAAAATCATACGAACTTATTTGTCTGCTGTCTCCACCCATGATGGCAGTAATGTCAAATGTTTCGTTATTTACTGTTGTATGTACCGACATATATTTTTTTTTATGTTTCTTTTTAAATCCGGATCCGAATAAAATAATTATACCCACGAGGATAATGATTAAGGGCCACATCTTTTCAATAGATATTGGTTCAATAAAACCAACCAATGGAAGTATGAAATAACCACCTATGCCTATTAAAACAGTTCCTTTAAAAGGAGATTTGTACAGGATTATGAGCCCTGTCAGAATTACACACATCTGCCATGAAAACACATAGGATGGTACTTCAAAAGGAAGTTTGCCCAGATTGTATAGTAGAAAGAAGATACCTGTTGCCAGTATTAATGTACCTGCCCAGATTCTTTTGCCTGAAAATGAATGTGACATAAATAGTTTGTTTTAATTACGATTCAAACCTACGCAATTCAAAAAAGATGAAAAACAACTAATCGGCGAGCTGTGAAAAATAATCGGTAAACGGTAATATATACCTCGCATGCCTGTTAATGCATACAAGGTATATGGATAAGTTGCAACATTAATACCAGTATAGACACTACCGCCATTAAACTGATGATCAGAAAAGCAATAGCTTTTGTATTTGTTTCAGGATCTTTGGCAGCAATCAGTTCTATAAGTTTAAGAAACGTTTTTGTTGACCGCCACGCGAATACAATAAATAACATTAATGATAGGGCTATACCTGCGATAACGATGGGCCAGCAATCAAAGGAATAAAAATAGCCAATGCAGATAGAAATTAAACCTGAGCTGCCTCCGGATATTAAAGCCGTCTTAGCTTTTGGTCCAATGAAGATGACAGAAGCAATGCCGCAACTGATAAGAAAGAAACCGTAGAATAAAAGAAGTGTATTCATATTGATTGGTGTGTATGGTTGTTTATTTATTTTCGTTTGAATCTTTATTTACCGAAACATTGAAGCTTGGTGCTTTGTAATCTTTTGGCAGATAGTTTGCCGGTATTGTTGTTGTGTTACCATCGCGCGCAGCTTTGTAATGCGGCGACATAATTTCTATGCCTCTTTCATTGCATACATCCTGAATGTTCTGATGCAGTTCCGAATAGATTGCAGCTTGTTTGTTGGGTTCTCTGGTATATGCGTTGATCTGATACGATACGTAGAAATCTTCAAGACTGGTTTGTAAAACAAATGGCTTAGGCTCGTTCAGCAGATAGGTTGTTTTTAACGCCGCATCAATAAGCGCCTGGTACATATCTTTCCATGGTACGTCGTATCCAATGGTTACAGTTGTATGAACGATCAAGCCTTTTTCAGGAGCATCACTGCTGTAATTAATTGTGTGGCTGCTCATGATGGTTGAATTCGGAATGGAGATAATTTCGTTTTTAATTGTACGTACACGCGTAACCAGTAATGATTTTTCAATTACATCACCAACCACATCGCCAATTTTCACACGATCGCCTAGTTTGAAAAGGCGCATGTAAGTAAGTATTATCCCTGCGATGATATTTGATAATGAACCTGCGGAACCAAAAGTAAACAGGAAGCCCAAAAATACGGAGACACCCTGAAAGACCGGAGAATTGCTACCAGGTAAATAAGGGAATATCACAACGAGTAAAAAAGCAAATAACAGTACACGTATAATCTGATAGGTAGGATTTGCCCAATCAGGATAAAACCCTGGTATACGTAAATGTTCTTTTTCAATTTCGTTTTTTAAATAGCGTATTATTTTGCCAGCGTATCTGAATACGACAATAATGACAAAAATTGTAATGAGATTGGGTAAATAATCCCATAATCCATTGCCGATTGTTTTGATTGGTGTGAGAATATAGCCAAACAGTACAGATGCATAGTTTTTTGTCCAGGGGAAAATGCCAAACAAAATCGGCAAGGCAATGTATATAGCAATGATCATTGCGATCCACTTCACAAATGTATTTAAAGACAATAGGATATTGATCTGCCGTTTGGTATCAATCAAGGTGTAATTTTTAATTTTAACGCCACGTAGTAACGTGTTTTCTAGTTTTGTGATCTTTCCCGCACTCCATTTGAATAGTTTGCTTATATATAATAGCAGTGCTATGATCATGAATAAGATAGCGATTGCTAATCCTGCTTCTTTAGCTAATCGGGTTAAACGTGTTTCCGTTTTATATTTATTCAGTGTTTGGGTGATGATCGTTTGATATGATTTTGCTAAGGCATGAGGTGTTGTATGATACCATAGCGCATCGCTTTCAGAAATATTCATTAGAATTGTTTCTCCGAAAACGATGTCGATACTTGCTTCAGCCGGAACCAATCTGATGGAGTCTGCATCCATATTCCATGTTTCTCCCAGCTGTTTGATTCGTTTAGTGATAGCCTCGGCACGGGTCTCTGCTGAGAAGCTTCCGGAGCGGGTATATACATTGTACAAGGTGTCATTGAAAAATCCGATCACAGGATATCCTGATACCAGATTGCGCAAGGAATCTATTTTTGCGTACGCTTTTATCTTACCTTTTTTTAACTCCCGGATTTGAATTTTAAGGATCTCTTTTTGAAGCGTATCGGTTGTTGCTATTCGCTGAAGTGCATTTTCTAATATTGTTGTTTTCAGTGAATCTATAACTTGTTGTTCCTTGACTTTTAACAGTCTGCCGGTTACTTCGGTTAAGGTAGCATTCAAGGAGTCCTGACCTGCAGCAGCAAATGAAGGGAACGCTGCCAATAATATTAAAACAATAACAGATAAAAAGAGTTTGACCAGTTTCATGAAATTAAAACAGATTATGTTTTTGAAAGAATAACTGAAATGCGTCCGGTACCATCAAACTCTAAGGAGTTTCAGTTCTGAACACTTTCGTTATTATAAATCTACATATTTTTCATAAACAACAAGTCTTCACAGAAGGATTTGTACCAATTGATCTGTAAAAATAAAAGCATCAGACATTTTGCCCGATGCTTTTGAATATATGTGTATGAAAACTTAGCTGAACGTGTTATTTTATCTTCAACCAATCTACCACACCTACGTGCTGCGACCATTGATTGTGGAGTGCTTTAAGTCGTTTTACTTCTTCCGGATAGCGTACTGATAAATCTTTGGTTTCTGTTCTGTCGGTTGACAGATCGTAGAGTTCCCATTTATCGTATTCCAGTTCGTATACGAGTTTCCAATTGCCTGAGCGTACGGCTTTATTTCCTTCGTGTTCCCAGAACAAATTTTCGTGTACCGTGCCGGGTTTCTTTTTAAATGTATTGAATAAGCTAACTCCTTCGGTTGGTTTCAGCACTTTGCCATTAAATGCAGCCGGATAATTGGTTTGTGCTGCTTCCAGGCAAGTAGGCATGATGTCCATGATATGTGCAACGACAGGACTTACGGATCCCGGTTCGATTAGCTGAGGATACCAGGCAATGAACGGAGAGGCAATCCCTCCTTCGTGTACATTTTTCTTAAATAGTCTGAATGGTGTATTGCTTGCATTTCCCCAGTTTGGATAATAGCTGTCAATACTTTCTCCGCTACCCGGTTTGCCATTCCGCTGAATAACATAGCTTAGATCTTTTACATCATCTGCGCTACCGCCATTATCAGATAAGAAAATAATCAGTGTGTTCTTATCTTCACCTGTTTCTTTCAGCTTTGCTATTATTTCACCTACACCTTTATCCATGCGGTCGATCATGGCTGCATAAATAGACATTCTCATATCCCAGAGATCTTTGTCTTTTTCCGGAATGCTGTTCCATGCCGGTACTTTTTCATAACGCGGAGATAATTTATTTGCAGTAGAGATAAGATTTTTACTTAACTGTTTCTGGTAACGCTCTTCGCGGATTTTGTCCCAACCTTTCAAATACGAGCCGCGGTATTTTTTTATATCATCTTCCATCGCTTGTATGGGCCAGTGCGGTGCGGTGTAAGTAACATATAAGAAAAACGGATTGGTATTGCTTTTCTGTTCTTCTATTGCTTGTACAGCAAAGTCGGTAATGTTTTGAGTAAGGTAATAGTTTGTATCGCGTTGTATTTGTTTAAGCCCTTCCATAAAAGTTACCTTACGGCCGTCGTTGTATAAAGGCCCGTTTTTATAGTAGCTACTTCCGTTATTCAACATGGTAAATGATTTGTCAAATCCTCGGTTGTTAGCTAAAGCAGAAGGTTTAACACCTACGTGCCATTTGCCTGAAGTAATGGTATGATAACCGGATGCTTTTAAGAGCTGTGCAATGGTTACACAACTATCGCTTAAATATCCCTGATAAGCAGGTGTATTTCCTTTTGCCTGAAGCATATCGCCTACGCCTGCCTGATGTGGATACAATCCTGTAAGTAACGATGCTCTGGAAGGACAACATCGGCCACAGTTGTAAAAATTATTGAGGATCATTCCTTCTGCTGCTAACTTATCCAGATTGGGTGTGGCTATTTCGGAACCGAAACATCCTAAGTCAGAGAAGCCCATGTCATCAGCAAGTATGACAATAATATTAGGCCTGTCGTCTGTTTGCGGATGAATTTTCTGTGTCGGATTCTTTTTTATGGAAAACGCACTATGTATCAGAATGAATGATGCTATTAATAAAACAGCAACGATAATACTGCGTATGTTTTTATTCTGTTGAGTCATTATATCAGAAAAGATTGATGTATGCACCGTAGATATGGGCTATCTAAAGTACTTGAAAAAAAGAATAAATGCATTTTGAATAGGTTTGCATACCACCATTAAGTACTGATTTTGTATGTGTGACTAAAAGTAAAACAAAATGATTGCGCGTTTTAATTTGCGTGAATATTTATCAGGTGATTTGAAACAATGAGAGAATAAAAATATTTTCAATGAAAAAATGTCCGGATATATTATTTCATACTCCATTTAAATAATAGCAGCAGAATAATAAGCGGACTAGTACTAATGAGGATTGCATGACCATATTCAGCGTGTTCCAGATAATAATTAGCGAGCCAGTAGCTAAGGCCATATATAAGTGGATAAAAAGTACTGTAATAAATAAAGCAGCGAAAAATATGTTCTCTTAACGAAGTTGCTGGTTTTACATTGCCGCTGCGGAACGCTGCAATGCTCATGATGTTGGCTATGAGTATAGCAGGATAGGCCATGAGTGGTATGCCGCTCAGGATTTGAATAGCCATGATAATGAATTCATAAGAAACCTGCATGTACTGAAGTTACAACAAGTCTCTGAAATATGGTATACCTAGTAGACGTTAACAGCTTCTTTTTTAAATTAATACGGGCATTTTTTTTGTTATTCGACAGGTAATTCATAATTTTGCATCAGCTATGAACAGATGTATTTTTTACTTCACCCAAGCTTTTACCTTTTATGTAATGCTATTTAGTGCTATTCTGAAAACTCACGGGAGGAATTGGGCTGTTTAACATAATATGAGCGTCGGTACTTCTTGTATGGTTCTTCTATGCTTCTTCCATACTACTACAGTACTGTTTTCATACTTCCCTTATACTTCCCGCATACTATCACAAGCTTTTGTTATGGAAAAGAAATCGAATCTTACTGAAAATGAATACCGGTTTAAATTAAATATCCGGAAAGGAACGGAGCGCATCCTGATCCGGAATATATACGGACGTTCGATAGAGGAGGCCGCTGCGTTTTTGCAGCATTTATTATGTGACTATCTGGTTGCTGATACTAAAGATGGGAAATGTTTTTATTATTACAGAAGTGAAGAGTTGTATGAGTTTGTTTTGCACATAGGTAGGGAACGTGTTAAGGTTAAAATTGAAAAATGTGAAATTGTCTGAATTAGGATTTGTTGGATTAGAGGATGAAAGGATTTTTGTACATTTATAGAATCATAGTGGAGTGGGAGTCTGCGGTGACGACGGTCAAAAAGCCGAACGACAGCGCAAAAAAATATCACATAAAAAATGGGTGTAAATTTATGTCAGGATTATTAATGAATCTTTAAACTTTTTTCAGGACGGGGTCAGGTCATCTGGCAGTAGTGGGTGGTTGGCCGAAAAGGCCGAACCACGGCGAGATTCGCTGTTGCCAACCTAGGCGGAAACCACTTATTCTCAGCCTTTAATAATGTTAGACAATGCAGGTTTTTATTTAGGTGCAGGACGTTAAATAAATTAAAAATGAAAACTAATTTGATAATAGGAGCAATAATAATAGCGCTGTTTTTATTCCTTTTAACATGTGAATCTAGTGTATGTAAACAATTCAAGCCAGTCTATAACAAAGAAATTAATGGAAAAATACTGAAAAGAAATTATATTTTTACAGGTGGAAGAACCGCAGGTTATATAGAGATTCTTGATATTGATAATGAAAAATACACCTTTGATTATTTTGATCTAAACAAGGAAGTATTTGATGTTATTGAAGCAGGAGATTCGGTAAGTAAATCAATTTATTCAACAAAATTTAAATTTTACCGACATGGAGAATTATTAGGAGTAATAGATTTTCAATGTGCACCGCCGGATACATTAAAATAATTATACCATTGTTGGCGATCACCATTTCTCTATCAACACCAATACTCAATCTGTTGTTGTGCCATTCGGCTAACAATTACACTGCTGTGTGATGTTAAGGAAAATTGTCTGAATTAGGATTTGTTGGATTAGAGGATGAAAGGATTGTTGATTCTTGTCTCGTCCTAAAATAAGTCATAATATCATAGACCAACCAGGGCGAAAAATTATTAATTTTCAGCCATTAAGATAATAAGAAATGGATAATGAATACATTATTTCGGTTGGGGAACCTTGGGATTTTAAAACTTCTGATGGGCAAAATATAATTAAAGGTGCCATTCTAAAAATACTAAGTAAGGCATGTTTGGTTTTTAAATCTAATAGCATTATTAATATTCATGGATTAAAAGGAGATATTTTGATTTTAACATCAAGAAGTGTTGTGTCTAATTTTTATGATTTGAAAAACACTATTGATTTAGTTACTATCAATGGCGGTTTGTTACTTAATGAATATAATGAAAACACTAGCGAACAAATACTAAAAGAAAATTCGAAATTTATTATTATAGGTACTATTTTGCCTAGACTAGAATGATTGATCCTGAAAAGGTAGTCTGACTTGATGTAGTGAACATCTAGTGGAAAATTATTAAGAAATATTGCAATACGTATTTTATTAACGGTGTAAATGTGTTCGTGTCATGCGTCCGATGTTAATCAATCCGCCGTTCTCAGGACGTATCAAGCCATAGCGCAGGTACAAACCAAACATGTTATGTGAGGCATCGGTTGTGTTTCCGCTGAAATCATAATATCCGGTAACAATGCCCACACCACATCTTTTCCAGAACTGTCCGTAAATGGTATAGGAGATTTCAAGCATAAGGTAATTTTTAGAATTAAATACACCGCCTGCACCAATAGTCATTTCGTTTGAAAAAATACCATACTGACAAACATCCATGGTTACTTTGGCTTCGAGGTAATTAGTGCCATCGCCCGAAGTATCTTTTATAGCTGTCTTACCATAGGTCAATCCGGCATCGATCATTCCAAATGATTTTCCTACTTCGATATTCTGTGTAATTCTGTTTTGCGGATAACCTGCACCGGTATATATACCCAATGGCATGGCTCTTATATACATGGTTTTGGTAAACGGATCTTTAGCTTTTGCAGTATCTTTTTTAGCAGGAGACTGTGCATATAATTGTACGGAGATGTAAAAAAAACAAAGTATGAAAATGATCCGGGGCATAGATAATGAATTAAAAACAGAACTTGTATTAGAAATGATTTATTCGATTTTTCAATCTTAAAGCTTGAAAATAATTCTGAATATAATCTGAATATTCAAGAGTTATAATGTGTTTTAATAAAAAGAGCTTCCCTGAAACAGAGAAGCGCTTTTTAAAATGAGAATATGTAGTCTTAATATTTTACCACTTTGGATGAGTATACTTCATCCTGAGCAATAAGCTGAAGCATGTACATGCCCGCAGGTAAGGATTCTATATTAAGCGTAACCGATGATCCGCTCAGATCTACTTCCTGCTGAAATTTAACAATGCCACTTTCATTGAATAGTTTAACAACACCAGATCCGGAAGAAGTAGTCAGATTAAGTGTAACAGTACTTTTTGTCGGGTTCGGATAGGCAGATAGTATAGCAGATTTTGCTGACGGGATAATGCCTGTAGTCGTTGAAGTTCTTTCCTGAAGTGTCATAGAAGCGTCTTCAACCGTTGATGGATCGCCATCGGATACTACGGGAATAGAGGTTGCTGTTCCCGGAAGGCCTGTACCCGGAAGTTGAGGAGCTATATTATATTTGCCGGCTTCAACATTTGCAAAGGTATATCTGCCGTTAGCATCTGTTTGCGTATAGGCAATTTTATTTCCGTCTTTGTCAGTCAGGTAAACGGTTACATAAGGTGTTGGTGCATCCCCGCCAACCGTTTGTATCCGGGCAATAGCCGAACCTGCCTGATTTGTGTAAACAGTGCCGGCGATAGTATCTGTACCGGTATTCCAATTCACGTCAGCGCTTGTGAAAGAAGTCAGTGAAATGTTGTAAGATAGAGTACTTGTGACACTTACTATTTGTGCGTTGTTCCAATCCTGAGTTCCTCCTGAATAGGTAGGTAAGAAGTTATTTACATAAGAGGAAATACCTGAAGGTATTGCCAGTATAATGTAAGAACCCATCGGAACGTGATCGAATGCATAGGCTCCTGAATTAGAAGGAATCAGTGAATCTGCTTTAATAAAGTATAACCCTGAAGCATCTCTTCTGAATAGTGTAACAAATGCATAATCTATCAGATTGGTTGATGCTTTTACTGTTCCTGTTACAGAAAAAGAATTTCCTAATGTGATAAATACGTTATCCTGAACAGGCGGACATGAACCGTTTCCGTTGCCGGTAAGAGTCAGTATTATCAGGCCATTCGTAAGGTCGATTGTTGAAGGTGTGTATGTAGTGGATAGGAAGTACTGCTGCTGAATGTGCCGGAACCTGATGTAGACCAAGTTATGCTGCTTGTTCCCGAAGCTGTTCCACTTAATGTAACAGTTGTTCCTGTAACGTTTTGGTCAGGTCCTGCATCTACAACAGGTAATGAAGACCCTGTAGCTGTTACTGTCATAACATCTGTTACGGCAGCGCCGCAGGTTCCCGTTGTTGTAAGTGTTAACATAACAGACCCTGCTGTAATGTCAGCAGCAGATAATGTATATGAAGTATTCAGGTAATGAGAGCCAGGATTAAATATACCTGTACCGCTTGATGTCCAGCTGCCACCAGTTGCATTGACAACAGAACCATTCAGTACAACACTATTGCCGCAGATTGTTTGATCAGGTCCCGCATTTGCTGTTGCAGCAGTGCCTGTTAAAATTACAAACATGGAATCTGTTTCGGAAGGACAAGAACCAGTATTGGATGATATAGCCGTTAATACATAATGTCCTGCGGCATTGTCAGCACCCGAAGGTGTATATACCGGTGTTAAGGATTTCGCATTTGAGAATGTACCTGTACCTGAACTGATCCAGGTTACAGTACCTGCATCGACAGATGCGACAGGGAATACCGGGGCATTCGGACATGCTGTAACATCCGGACCTACAATTAATCTTGCTCTTGTATCAATAGTTACGATTATAGAATCGCGGCTGGTAGGGCATGAACCATTGCTGGTTGTAGTAACAGTAAGCGTTACTTTTCCGGCTGTTCGGTCTGCTACAGAAGGATAATACAGAGTCGTTGCTGAAAGACTATCTGAAAATGTTCCCGATCCTCTGCTTGTCCACATTACTCCACCGGCACCGGAGAATGTAGCATTAAGCGTTACATCATTTCCGCATAGAGACTGGTCGGGGCCTGCATTAACCGATGTGCCCGTAGTGATAATGGTCAGAAGTAATGTATCAGATGCTGAAGGGCATGATCCGCTTCCGGTTGCTGTAACTATTAATGAGACATTACCTGCAGCGATGTCAGCTGCAGAAGGCTGATAGGTAGGATGCAATACCGTGTTACTTGAGAATGTACCTGTTCCGCTGGTGCTCCATACTACACTCGTTGAATTTGTAACAGATGAACTGGAAATTGTTACCGGAGAATTCTGGCAGGTTGTTAGATCAATACCTGCGTTAACGATATTGGCTGGCAGAAACGTTATCACAACCATATCTGAATCTCCTACACAAATGCTATTTTGGTCTGATATAGCAATTAATGTAACAGATGCTGCAGATTGATCAGCGAAGCTGGGAGTGTACATTGTAGAAGCAGATCCCTGATTAGAGAATGTGCCTGATCCGAAGGTGATCCATCTTGCTCCGCTTCCGTTTGTTACGGTTGCATTTAAAGAAACGGTTCCGCAGCTTGTCTGATCTGTACCCGCATTCACGGTTGGTCTGGGTACAAATGTAATAACGGATACAGCAGTTTTTGCCGAGCAACCACCGCTTGCGGTTATACTGAGGCTTACAGTACCTGCTGCAATATCTGCAGCAGACGGGCTATAGACTGTTCCTAAATTGTTTGTGGTTGAAAATGTTCCTGTTCCACTGGTAGTCCAGGCATAGGTACTGTAGCCGGTTGCACTTGCCTGAATAGGAAATGCGCTTTGTGTGGCGCATATGAGAGAATCGGTTCCTGCATTAATGACGCATTGTGCATTGCCCGCAAATGGTAATAACGAGGAAATACTTAACACAAAAAGTAAAAACTTTTTCATAGTATTAAAATTTGGTTTTAGATAAAATATGAGATAAAGATATTGTTTACAGCTGCTTAAATCAAATCCGTGTAAGGATAAATTTTCAACGAAGGTGTAGATATTATAGGGCTATTGTGAGAAAATACTATTTTAAATGTATCTGTGCAGTATTTAACTTAAGCTTTGAATATTGTGTTAACTTATGTTACTTCTGGCGTTTTTTCGGAACCGAAAAAGTTTGATCTTAGTATAAATCATAAAACAAATCCTTCAATGAAAAATGTATTACTATGCCTGCTTTTATTTATCCTGTCTGTTGCAGGAACACAGGCCCAGGTCTCTATAGATCCACAAAAAAACAGTGATGAGTATGAGTATGCAGTCCTTTATTTTGTTTCAACGTTAAGAGGAGGCAATCACGACAGCCTGCGGATTTATTATGAAGGCGGGCGTATTGAAAACCTCATGCGTTATCATTTATATCCTGCACCGGTTGATTACTATAAAAGCTACATTGCCAGCTTTAAATATCTGGAAGGGAATGGTTATCTGTTTTTAACAAATATGTCCCCTAATGAATACCTGTTCAGGAGAAGAAAACAATAACAATGTTTGTTAATAGCTGCAGGAATATTTTAGATCATAGTTGCCATCTGTATTTTGTTCAATAGAATAATAACAGCCTGCATTTTCTAAGATTGGTTCGTATCTGGTAGAGTCGCTGTTCCAGTCATTAACATCGTTTTGAAAAATTATATCAACGATAGATACCAATGCATGTTTGTCCGGACAGCTGGTATGCATGATATACGTAGTACCGCTTTCAGCGCAAGTAGATGTGCTGTATGTAATGCCTGATTTGAATTCCTGTTTCCAGGAACAGGGAGAGCCTGCACTTCGTTCTTTTTCTGTAGAGATTTTTGAAGAGAGGGAATCGAAACTATTGATCAGATACAGATACCCACGATCTGCAGCAACGGTGCGTTTTAATATAACAGGTTCCGGCATGGGAAAACAAGCGGCGTTCCATATTGGGGCATATTCTTTAAGCTTGGTTATTTTTAGTGAATCGAATAAAGAAAAATCCGTGGGCTGAATTGCCGTTTCTATGGTGCCGGAGTCTTGTATGGCTGATGTTGTTGCAGAGGTGTCTTCATTGTACTGAAATGTGCAATTTGAAAACAACAAAACAGCTAGAAAGGATACGTATTTAAACATACATATAAGAGGTTGCTGGTTATTTATAAATATTGAATGCTAATTTTATTTGTGCTTCATTAACTTTTCTTTCAACGCGGCAAGACTTATACTATCTGCAGGGATTATTTTACTTTTGCCATCAATAAATGTATATATGGACATTGAGTCAACACAATCCTGCATACCCATTGTATCTGCTTCGAAACAATCCATTCTGTGATAAAACCATTCAAGATTGTTGCTGTTGTTTTTATAAAGCCAGGAATCTTTTTCCATTGCGTCTCCTGCGTCACCCCAGCTTTCAGATAATTCATAGCTATTCAGAAATTGTTTTTTGTTTATATCTACTATTAATAATTTAACAGAACTTGCTACATATTCGGAAGGTGTGCGGGTTATTAAGCCGTATAATTGATTGTCGATTTTTATTTTATAACAGGCAAATAGTTCCGAATCACTAAATAGTAGATTCTGAATTTCCTGTGGAAAGAGATAGAAGAATGAACTGTCAATCGGTTTTCCTTTAAACGGGTAACTATCATTGTCGTATTCATTGGCATTTGAATAGACTGCAAATGTATCGATGTTCAGTTCTTTGTACTGACTTAATAAATCAGTAAAGGATGGTTTGCTGACAGGTGTTGTTTTCTCATTCGATTGCGGCGCAGAGGTACAGGCTGCTAATAAAATTAAAAAAAACAGTGTGATATAAATCGTTTTCATTTTGTAAGATTAATGGTGAATATTAATTTGTATAACCGATTAGTTCTATGATTGCTTGATTTCCTTTTCTTCGAATAGAAAAACCATCATATATGTCGATTTCTGAAGTTGTTGAATCTGTTAAAATAGAATAAGATCGTATTTTATCAGTATCTTTTTCAAGTTTGTATTTTTTATTCCTGATATAATGCACGAAACCATCATCGAAGCCATTAGCAAAAAAATTCTTGGCAATCCATTCAACCTTTTCAAATAAATAGCTTTCATTGTTGAATATAGAGTCGCTTGTTATATATATAGCATGATAAGAGAAATGATTACATCCTCCGATATGTAATAGTAAAGTATCTCCCTGTTCAAAGGGAACAATAGCTTGAGCTTCTTTTTCAATCCATCTATATTTTAGTTCCGGGTTGAATTTATGGAGCACTTCTGTGGTGAATTTAAATGTGCTTGTATCAAATACACAGTCGTCCGTTTCAGATGCATGCGTATAATTCACATCTATTGTTGCGGATTGTACTTGTATAGTGTCGTTTAAAACATTTTCATTTATTCCGTGAGTTGAACAGGAAAACAAAATAAACACGCTGAAAATGAACGGTCTCATAAAAACAATTTTATAGTAATACAATCTATTTAATTAGGATTGAATAACCAAGTGAAAGAAAACGCAGCTCATTAAATAAAAAATGAACTTTTATTTATAAATGAACGTTCGTTCTTTTATATTTGTATATCTATGAGACTAAGAGACGAACATAAGGAAGCATTGGTTAGAGAAAAAGCCATTGAAATGATCGTGAACGAGGGTTTTGATGGTATGAGTATGCAGAAGCTTGCCAAGGCGGCAGACGTATCTCCGGCTACGATCTATCTCTATTTTAAAAACAGAGAAGATATGCTGAATCAGTTGTATCTGGAAACGGAGAAGCGTTTCTATGAATCTTCATTGCAGGGCTTTGATCCGGAGATGTCTTTTGAAGAAGGTTTGTGGCATCAATGGAAGACCAGATTTAAAAATATAGCAGATGACCCGAAAGGGTTTCGCTTTATGGAACAGTTCAAGCATTCACCTTTGATTAACCGTTCGTCTATGTATGGTAGTCAGTTTAAAGAAGCGATGTCAAAATTTGTGCATAATGCTATTAAGCGAAAAGAATTGATAGAGGTGCCACGGGAAACCTATTGGGCATTGGCTTACGGACCGTTTTATACGTTAATAAAATTTCATCTTGACCAAAAGGCATTTGCAGGAACCGATTTCAAATTAACCGATCATAAATTAAAGCAAGCTTTTCAACTCGTGCTAAAGTCTCTCAGACCAGAATAACGACACATTCAAAAAACATTTATTTGATATAATACAATTCACATGAACAAAACTAATCCTGCAGAACCTGCTGCATTCAGCAAGTATCAGATCTTTATCATTATTATTCTCGCCATTATCCAGTTCAGCGTTATTCTGGATTTTATGGTACTATCACCTTTGGGCGCAATATTATTACCGGAACTTGATATAACGACTACTCAGTTCGGATTTGTGGTATCGGCGTATGCCTTTAGTGCAGGGGCTTCAGGCTTATTAGCAGCAGGTTTTGCTGATCGCTTCGATCGTAAAAAATTGTTGTTGTTTTTTTATATCGGATTCATTGTCGGTACTATTATGTGTGCCATGGCACCAACGTATCACCTGCTTTTGATTGCACGTATTGTGACAGGAATATTCGGAGGTGTGATTTCTGCAATCGGCTTTGCTATTATCACCGATTTGTTCAAAATAGAAAAGCGCGGACAGGTAATGGGTTATGTATTTACAGCTTTTTCTGCCAGCCAGGTGTTTGGGATTCCCATTGGTTTATTATTAGCTAATAAATTCAGCTGGCATGCACCTTTCTGGATGATTGCAAGTTTCTCCATTCTTACAGCTATTTTGATTGCGCTGTATATGAAACCCATTACAGATCATTTGAAAATTCCTTCTACCAGTAATCCATTTATGCATTTATGGAAGACACTTACAAATACAGATTATTTGAAGGGATTCACCACAACTACGCTGCTGGCTACCGGCGGATATATGTTAATGCCTTTTGGCAGCGCATTCAGTACAAACAATCTTGGTTTATCAATAGATTCATTACCTCTGTTATATGGTATTACAGGGGTATTTACAATTGCCTTTGGTCCGCTGCTTGGCAAATTGAGCGATAAGATCGGGAAGTTTAATGTATTCGTTATGGGTACGTTTATAAGTATTATTATGGTTATAATATATAGTAATCTCGGAATCACATCATTCTGGTTGGTAACATTGTTGAACGTATTGTTGTTTGTCGGTATTACAGCACGCATCACGGCTTCTTCTGCGTTAATGACCGCTATACCTGATCCGCAGGACAGAGGAGCGTTCATGAGTATCAATTCTTCTATGCAGCAAATTTCAGGAGGTATTGCAGCATCAATAGCAGGGATGATTGTGATACAGAAGCCATCCGGCTTATTAGAGCATTATGACACGCTTGGCTATACGGTGGTTTGTTCTATGCTGTGTGCAATGGGATTGATGTATATATTAAATAAACACGTGCAGAAAAAACTGGCGGGGGAAAAGGTTTAAAGATTAGCAGTATTGACGGCATAAAAAAAAGCTCATTCATTAATTTAATGAATGAGCTTTTTAATTTTTATAAATATTACTTTGCATATATCATAACACTTCCAGAAGCTATGTCATGGATGGCGCGGCGTTCAGGATTACTATTGATGGTGAAGAAAGAAAAAATCCCTAATGCCGTTTTAACTGCAAATCGAAGGTAGGCTTGTGCAATATTGATTCGTTTTGTCGGATTCGATTCCTGTTTTACCCGAATACCCATTATGTAATTGCCCAGTGTACAGCCAAATGTTTGCGCGAGAGGTTCGTAGATTAAAAATAAAAAAATGAATAACCCTGCTCTTAACCAATCAGGAACGTCTGTATATTGATCAAAAGTCATTGCAATGACAGACATCAGAAACAAAATAAAAATCAAATCTGCTGAAGATGATTTGATGCGTTCGGTAAGTGATGGATAGATAATATTGTTCCTGTTGGCAGGCGTTTCTTGTAGTATAGATTCTTCCATAATGGTTTTTATATTTGTTTATTTTTTGATCGAGTTGGAAAATTGTTAAGCAGTCTTACTTACATTAAGTTTTTTCAGAATATCTTTTCTCAAATAAATTAATATAAAAGCAACCAGAAGCCGAATGCTGCTTTCATAAATATCTAATTTTTCATTGAATGCGGGATATGGGTTGTCCAACTCTTTTACCTGATTTTTGTATTTTATAATAGATATGATCAAATCCGGTATTTCTACAATGCATATAATGATACCAATAATCATACATATATCATCGATGCTCAAACGAAGCGTACTTTCTTCAGTTACAGGCAATAAATATTCGGAGACATTTCGTGCTTTTAATAAAAATACTATTTTCAAAATAAACAGTATACAGAAAGAGTAGAACATAAATGGGCTAGGGCCAAAATCCATGACAGATTCATCTTCCATATTTACCATCTGATAATAACTTACTAATGTGAAAGTATCACCTACTAAATAAAATAAGCAAGTGAGTATAATACCTATGGTTAAAAAAGAGCGGTTAGTCATAATGATTTTTTGATTGAACAAATTTATTGGTGAAAAATACGAAAAATATGTCGTTAATACAGAATGGTTTATTATACTGCATGTAATAATATTAGTAAAATCATGTTATAGATAATTGGATGGGATGGATCTTGTTGTATGAGTATAGCTGAATATTCTTTAATAAAAGAAATACATGAGCTGTACCAAGCAGTAACAATATAGTCATTCTGATTTTTTATTTGAACAAAAGCATATATTAAGTAAATTGACAGGATATATGAGTTTCCTGAAAAAAGTAGTTCTGTTGTTTATAACCATTATCTGGCAGCTTATTAGTAATGCTGTTTTTGCTCAACAACTCACCTTATTTAATATTGATACAACAAAATACCCGACGGTAAAGGCAGATTTTTTCGCTATAGATGCGCTGGATAATCAGGTGACAACATTGACTAAAGACGATGTCTTTATCAAAGAAAATTCAATCGCACAACAGGTAGTAAAAGTTGTTAACCCCATTGCCGTAAAACCGAAACAGATTTCTCTGGTACTGACGATTGATGTTTCTGAATCGATGGAAGGTGCTTATATGCAGCTTGCCAAAAGTGCCGCAACGGCTATTGTAAATAAATTGCCGTTAGATATTTCCGAATGTGCGATAACAAGTTTTGATGATGCCAGTTATATCAATACTGATTTTACAAGAGACAGGCTTAAACTATTGCAGTCGATCCGTACGCTAACACCCAATGGCGGTACAGATTATAATAAAGGGTTTATAAAATCACATGCCGGCGGTCTGGATATATTGAAAAGCGGATTACATGAAAAAGTATTGATTTTTTTAACAGACGGGTATGGAGAAGTAGATCCGCCTGAAATTATTCAAAAGGCTAAATCTATCGGCGCCAAAATATATGTCATTGCAGTGGGCATGAGTGCGCCCGATGAATTGAAACGGATTGTGCGTGCCACTAATGGAAATTATTACGAGAATGTTATTTCAGAACAGGAGATCAGCGCTGTTTATCTAAGTATTCTGTATCGTTGCCAGGGATTGACACCTTCAACTGTTGAATGGATCAGTACTCCGCAATGTGGCTATTCAAAGGAGCTGCAGTTCGGAGACAAGAAGAATCAGCTGAAACCGTCAACAAGCCAATATAATACCCCAGCTAAAAATATTATACGGCTTACTTCAACTGTTAATACACTTACATTTAATACAACAATAAAAGAAGTTCCGGTTTCACTAAAGGCAATCAATGGTGATTTTTCAATCTCCTCTTTCAATTCGTCTAATTCGTCTTTTTCATTGACGACACCTGTATTACCCCGCACCATAAAAAAAGATCTTACAGAAAATTTTATTATAAAGTATACGGGCTCTTTAACAGAATTTGTGTCAGGAAGAATAGAATTGACTTCCGTTGGCTGCCAGTCAACCTTTATTTATTTTCAATATCAGCCTCCTTCCGATAAGCCGCTTATAAACCTGATTGTACCGAATGGGAAAGAATCTTTTTATGTTGGTGAAGATACACTTATCCGCTGGAGTCTGCAGAACAGTAGTGATCCGGTGAAGATTTCTTTCAGCTCTGATGCAGGAAAAGACTGGCAGAAGATTTCAGACAGCAGTACAACGGATCAGTTCAATTGGAAGATTCCGAATATACCTGGAACGGATAATTTAATAAAAATTGAAACAGTTGCACCAGATCAAAAAGCAACGGCAGAATCAAAAATCGTATACGATGGTTTTACCGATATAATAAATGCATACAACTTAAGCCCCGATGGTTCCCGGTATATATCACAAACGCAAACAGAATTATTTTTGCATGATACCTATAGCAATGAAGTTATCAATACAATAAAATATGCGATCAAAGCAGGCCATTTTATTTTTTCGCCGGACGGTAAATATATATTTATATATGAAAAGAACACGCCGGTTAAAGTATATGATGGATACACATTTGAATACATAGAAGAATGGGGTGTGTTTAAAAATCCGTTGACCAGTTTAATTGAACCTTATATCAGCAATGATCTGAGCCAGTATGTAGCAAAGGATACGGACGGTACTCTGGGTGTTTTTAATTTTAAAACAGGATCTAAAATTAAGAGTGTAGCTTTTGTAAAAGGCAAAGAGGTGACAGACTTTACTCAAAATTATATCGTGTCATTGGAAGAAGGGGATCATCGTATCTGGGTGTGGAACTATCAAAAGGAAAAAATGGCTATGGAGCTATCTATTCCTCTGGAAGAGCGAATTATTAATGCAGAATTAAATAAAGATGAAACCGTATTATTAGTCTATACCTGGGGAAGTGACGGGCTGCATCAGAATTTTACAGCATACGATTTGAGTGGTAAGCTGTTGTATGCATATAAAAATACTACCCGTTCATTCATGTCTATGGATACGTATCAAAATTATGCAATATGTTCCATAGGTGATAAACCTGGTTTAATTGATATGAATACCGGTAAAGTGATACTTACCTATACATTGCCCGAACGGGTCAAATTCGGTTGGTTTGTACCCTTCAGCAATGGTAAATATGTACTTGTAACAAGTGCGTCCTCAAGTAAAGTTTATATGCTGACATCGGGTATTGATGATTTAAAAGGCGGAAGTACATCAGATCGGTCTGCAACTGTATTTACTATTCTTTCAACAAAACCGGATGTAAAGAAAATAAATTTTCCTGCGGTGTATGTAGGTAATAATAAAGACAGTGTTGTTACAGCTTGTATCAAAAATAATACTTCGGTAGAATTGTTTGTTAAACAGATTTTTATTGAAGGGGCCGGAGCTGCTTCATTTAAAATACTTAACCCTATTACATCATTTAGCATACATCCATCATCCAGGCAGGATCTTGAAATTCGTTTTGCACCTGTTACATCCGGGGTGCAACAGGCATTATTGAATATTGTTACATTGTATGATACTGTACGCGTTTCAATTTCGGGCAGAGGGATTATAAAGCCGTACAGTTTGCAAACAACAGATCTGAATATTGGCCTGGTAGAGGTAGGAAAAATAAAAGATACGGTGTTTACAAAGTTGCTTACTAATACAAGTACAGGTACGATGTATATTACATCTATGCGGGTGGCGGGTCCGGATAAGACGCAATTTAAATTGCTCTCTCCGACAACCATTACATTACCTGCGGGAGCATCTGCTGAAATTAAATTAAATTTTTCACCAACGCAGCGGGGGAGAACATCCACTCAGCTAGCTATTGCGATCAGCGGCACTCTTAATACACTCCTTGTTCCTGTATATGCCGAAGGTTATCTGCCACGGGTATATACTGTACAGCTCAATTTTACAGACGCTGTAACGAAAGAAACTCTCTCTGCAATGGCTGCCTGTACAGACCGTCAATCAAATAAATCTGTGGAATGTAAATTGATTAATGGTGGTAAAACTTCTTTAACTACTGCTTATGCAGATCGTATTTATGTATTTACTATTACAAAAGAAGGATACAAATCTTTTACGGATACCATTAATCTGCGACGTACCGTGACCGATGAAAATATCACTAAAGTGATATCATTGATTCCTGATGGCGTTGCAGTACCTGTTGCACGTACACTTTCAGGCAGTGTTTTTATTAAGTCTACACGTTCGCCGTTGTGGGCATTCATTTCTTTTTACAGTGCTGGCAATAAAACATTGATCAAAAAAATTGAGAGTGAACCGGATGGCAGCTATAAAGTTGAACTGCTCCCGGGTATTTATAATATACAAGTGGAAAAGGCGGATTATGTAAATGAAAATGCTACACTGGAAATTATCAATGACAGTAAAAGTCAGACCAAAGATTTTGAATTAACGCCTATTAAAGTTGGTGAAACAATCAGCTTACCTAATGTGTACTTTGCCCGTGGCGGCGTAGCGTTGCTTGACAGTAGTAATGAATCGCTGGATCAGTTGTATACCTTATTGACTGACAACCCTACGATGCACATAGAACTTTTGGGCCATACCGATAATCAGGGAGATCCCAGGTTGAACGTAGTGTTGTCGGAGCAACGCGTTGCCGCGATTAAAGAATATCTGGTTGCTAAAGGCATATCTGAAACGCGCATTACAGGTAAAGGCTATGGCGGATCAAAACCTATTGCAAATAATGCCAGCGAAGAATCCAGAAAATTAAACCGGCGTGTTGAATTTAAGATTGTGAGTAAGTGACAACACGATACCTAAATAAGGTTTTAAAAGCCTGAAGGTATGTGATGCAATCACAGCCATGAGCTGCATAAAATATTCAAATTAATATCCCGCTTTTACAATCCGATTCAGGATCTATTTTATCATACCACATCCAGGTGGTATCATTTCCATCTTATTAAACACACACAATACTTTAAAGTGTATTTTGCTTTTGTAAGTAGCTTGTATAAAGCACTACAATTGCCTTCTGTTACCTTCTATGTGCTGAAAATAAATTATTTACTGCACATAAATAAAATGAAGTCCAATATTATTTAAGCTCATGTATTGTGTAATGCATTAATTTTATTCAGCATTCTATGATACGTCTGGTGGTATTCAAACATAAAATAATATTCGATTATACATGGCAGTTTTATTATTGAATTTAAACATTACAAAAAATAAATGAACCTTCCCGCACTGATTGATGCGGGTTTTATTTACTATTCAATCACTACCATATCAATAGAATTAATATAACAGCTAATAAAACCGATATGAAAAAGAGTACCTGTTTACTATCTATGTTATTTCTTACAACATCCTTTTTGTCTTACGGACAACAAAATCAGGAATGGAAAGGTAAGATTACAAAAAATGCTGCGGAGGCAACACCATATAAAATTGAATACAATAAAACGGCACCTGCAGGGGCACCCAATGTTGTATTGATTTTATTAGATGATGTGGGCTATGGTGCCATCAGTCCGTTTGGAGGGTTGATCAATACACCTAACCTGGAGGCTTTGGCTAGTAATGGTCTGCGTTATACAAATTTTCATACCGCAGGTATTTGTTCTCCTACACGTGCAGCCTTGCTTACAGGGCGCAACCATCATGCAGTAGGGATGGGATTATTTCCTCCTCCGTTTATTTATGGAGATTATCCGGGTTACAACGGACATATCCTTCCGGAGAATGGTACAATTGCTGAAGTGTTGCAATCCAATGGTTACAATACCTACCAGGTAGGTAAATGGCACTTGGCACCGGTCGAAGAATATTCTGATCTCGGACCTTTTTTGAGATGGCCATCCGGTAAAGGTTTTGATCACAACTTAAGTTTTCTGGGCGGTGCAACCGATCAGTATAAAGCAGATCTGGTAGAAGATAATCAGCATGTGAAGCCCGATGGCAGTCATTTAAATAAAATATTAACAGACAAATCCATCGGTTATATTTCCAAACAAAAAACACTTGCGCCGGATAAACCTTTCTTTCTGTATTATGCAACAGGCGCTGGTCATGCGCCGCATCAGGTGGCAACCGAATGGAGCGATAAGTACAAAGGCAAGTTTGATGCCGGCTGGGACGTATACAGAGAGACTGTATTTGCCAATCAAAAAAAACTGGGTGTAATTCCTGCAGATGCAAAACTACCTGAACGCAATCCTATTTTAAAAGCATGGAAAGACCTTTCTCCGGAAGAACGTAAAGTGAATGCACGCTTCATGGAAGTGTATGCAGGTTTTCTGGAATATACAGATTATGAAATCGGCCGTCTTATTACACATCTTAAAGAATCAGGACAATTTGATAATACGTTGTTCTTAGTAATTGTAGGTGATAACGGAGGTAGCAAAGAAGGTACGGAATATGGTGTTACTACAGTGAATCCAAATTCGGTTACCGGTGTTGAAAATCCGATGACACGCGAGGAGTATAAAAAATTCATTCAGAATGAATATGATAAGATCGGAACGAAGGAAGTGATTACTGCTGCGAACTATCCGTTAGGTTGGGCACAAGCTTCCAATACTCCTTTCAGATTCTGGAAACAAGATGCCAATGCGGAAGGTGCCACTCATAATCCATTGATCGTTTCATATCCGAAAGGAATCACAGACAAAGGCGGTATTCGCAATCAATACGGGCATGTGACAGATATTTATCCGACTATTCTTGAGCTTGCAGGTATTCAGCAACCGGCAGTTCTTAAAAATGTGTCGCAGAAACCGTTGCATGGAAACAGCCTTGTGTATTCAATCAATAATAAAACAGCCGCAAGTACACATACGCAACAGTATTATACCATTTTTGGAAACAGATCTATTGTGAAAGATGGCTGGAAAGCTTCAGCGGCGCATCATCCAAATCCTTTTGACTTATCTTATTATAAAGGCGAAACAAAACCTGTTGTGCCGAACAATGCAGACAATGATGTATGGGAGTTATATAATCTGAATGAAGATTTTAATGAACGCATTGATCTGTCAAAAAAATACCCTGAAAAATTACAAGAGCTGAAAGCGTTGTATGAGCAGGATGCTGCGAAATATAATATTTATCCGTTGATTGATATTGAGCACTATATCAATCAGCTGAAACAAAATCCACCAACGCCACCAGCGACTCCTGCAAAATAAACAGATCTCATTTACTACAGAGGAATACAATACTCTCTGCAGTAAATGAGATTACCTCAAAATACATATCATAAACATACCATCATGAAATTTAATTTAAACAAAACAATTCCTGTTCTTTCAGGAGTTCTTCTATATGGATTTTCTTTGCTGCCTGCTGTTGCACAGCAGCCGCAGCAGTGGAAAGGAAAGATTGCAAAAAATGCAAGCGAAGCTGTTCCGTATAAAATAGAGTATAATAAAAAAGCAGCGCCGGGTTCGCCTAATGTTGTTCTGATCTTATTAGATGACGTAGGTTTTGGTGCTACCTCAACTTTTGGAGGGTTGATCAATACGCCAACATTCGATGCGTTAGCAAACAATGGTTTGCGCTACACAAACTTTCATACGGCGGGCATCTGTTCACCTACACGTGCAGCTTTACTTACAGGCCGTAACCATCATTCGGTAGGTATGGGTATGTTCCCGCCTCCATATATCTCCGGCGATTTTCCCGGTTATAACGGACACATTCTTCCTGAAAAAGGGACTATTGCCGAATTGCTGCAGGCTAACGGATACAGTACATATCAGGTGGGTAAATGGCACTTAACGCCGGAAGATGAAAGTACCGATCTTGGTCCGTTTTTAAGATGGCCGTCCGGCAAGGGGTTTGACCACAACTATAGTTTCTTAGGTGGGGCAACTGATCAATACAAGGGAGACCTGGTAGAAGACAACCAGCATGTGAAACCCGATGGCAGCCATCTGAACAAATTGATTACAGATAAAGCCATCAGTTATATTTCAAAACAAAAAACGCTTGCGCCGGATAAACCGTTCTTTCTGTATTATGCACCAGGCGCTACACATGCACCGCATCAGGTGGCAACAGAATGGAGCGATAAGTATAAAGGTAAATTTGATGCCGGTTGGGATGTATTCAGAGAGCAGGTGTTCGAACGCCAGAAACAACAAGGTATTATTCCTCCAAACGCAAAATTACCTGCGCGTAATCCGTATCTGAAAGCATGGAAAGATCTTCCTGCAGACGAGCAAAAATTATACGCACGTTTTATGGAAGTATATGCAGGCTTCCTGGAGTATACCGATTATGAAATCGGACGTTTAGTGACGCATCTGAAAACTTCCGGTCAGTATGATAATACAGTTTTTCTGATTATTATCGGTGATAACGGAGGGAGTAAAGAAGGTTATGAATATGGTGTGACGAATAAAACATTAAAATACGATGAACCGAATCCTACACGTGAAGAGTATAAAAAATTCGAATTGAGCGAGTATAATAAAATCGGTACGCCGGATGTATTGACGGCTGCGAACTATCCATTGGGTTGGGCACAGGCTGCGAATACTCCATTCCGTATGTGGAAGAGCGATGCCAATGCAGAAGGAGCTACGCACAATCCGTTGATCATTTCGTATGCAAAAGGCATACAGGAAAAAGGAATCCGTAATCAGTACGGACATGTGATTGATATTTATCCAACCATTGCTGAGCTGACAGGTATTGCACAAGCCGACACCATCAAAGGGTACAAGCAGGATCCGCTGCATGGTACCAGTCTTGTTTATTCTGTTAAAGACAAAGATGCCGCCAACAGACACACGCAGCAATATTATACTATTCTTGGTAATCGTTCTATTATAAAAGATGGGTGGAAAGCAAGTGCTGCGCACCGTCCGAATTCATTCGACTTGTTTAAATATGCAGACGATCCTAAATCGACCGTTGTAAATAATGTAGAAACAGAGGAGTGGGAGTTGTATAATCTGAATGAAGATTTTAATGAGCTGAATAACCTGGCGAAGAAAAATCCTGAAAAATTACAGGAGCTGAAAGCACTGTATGAAGCAGAAGCAGCGAAATATAATATATATCCATTGATAGACAGAGAATACTTCTTAAAGAATCAGGTGAAGCATTAATTGGTTGACAGTTTCTGTTAATAAAAAAGCGGTGGTGAGATCAAAAAGATTTCACCGCCGCTTTTTTATATTACTCAATAAAACCTCGTAGGTCTTATTGATAATGCTTAGAGCTGAAAAATAATTTTCACTGTTTTTTTTATACGAACAGGTTTGCCGTTATTTTCACCCGGCTTCCACTTGGGGGATTTTGATACAACATCTATAGCCGCTTGGTCGCATGAAGGATACAAACCTCGTAATATTCTAACATTAGAAACAGAGCCGTTTGTTTCCACAATAAACTGAATATAGACAGTTCCCTGAATACCTTTTTCTTTTGCGTCTTTCGGATATACAAGATTTTTTTGAATATAGTTTTGAAATTCAGTGTCTGCACCACCATTAAATAATGGCATCGATCCGACAAAAATAAATACACTTGTGTCTGTAGGTTCTTCTGTACCTGTCGATATAGGTCCATCAAAAGAAGGTGTCTGCGCTTTTGATTGAAACGAAATTACAGTTAAAAAGAAGAAAATAATATAAATGCGCATAGATACTTATTGAATGATACTAGTATCGAATATACAGATAAAAACACATTCAGACAATTTGCAGCGGACGTTATTAAAACGAATAGCTACGAGGTTTTAAAAACCTCGTAGCTATTCGTGAATTATAAAGGCTTGACACTAAGTATGTCTGTAAATTCATCTGAAATAATTTCCGTATTAAAAAATAATCAATAATTTTGTTAGGTAAACTTACAAGTTTATGAAACAAGTTAACGAGTATGCTTGTTTAAATAAAATTGAAATCGCCATATAAGATATGATAACAGCTATTGACAAAAATACCGTATTGGTGTTGATTGATCTTCAAAAAGGCATTGTAAAGATAGATGCCGTACATCCCATGCAAGGCATACTTGAAAAATCTGCTTTATTGGTAGATGCTTTTCGAAAAGCCGGATTGCCCATTGTAGTTGTAAATACAATTCCTTCGGGCATAAGCACACGCAATGAAAATCCTGCAGCAAAAAACATGTTGAGTGTTATCGCATCCATACCTGATTTCGCTGACATTGCAGACGAGATTAAAACGCACCCCTCGGATATTTTTATCACGAAGAGAACATGGAATGCTTTTTATAATACGAAACTACACGACGAACTGCAAAAACGTAATATAACCGGTATTGTACTGGTGGGTGTTGCTACCAGTATTGGTGTGGAAGGAACTGCACGCGCTGCCTATGAATTAGGATATAATATCTCTTTTGCAACCGATGCCATGACAGACAGAGTTGCTGAAGCACATACACACAGCTTGCAGATCATTTTTCCACGTATCGGAGAACAGGGAACGGCTTCTGATATTACAGCAAAGCTTAGCAACAGAGTATAACGAAATGAATAGCGATACCTTCAGAGCCTTCCGAAATAGAAATTACACCTTATTCTTTTGCGGCCAGTCTATTTCACAGATAGGCACATGGATGCAGCGGACGGCAGTTGTATGGGTTATTTATACGCTCACTCATTCTACCTTTATGCTGGGGCTCACCATATTTGCGCAGCAGTTTCCGTCTTTTCTGCTTTCGTTGCCCGGAGGTGTTGTTGCAGACCGATACAACCGATATAAAATACTGCTGCTTACGCAAACAGCCTCCATGATTCAGGCAATAATACTTGCCATACTGATATTAACCGATCACTATGTGGTCTGGGAAATACTTGCACTGAGTGTGATGCTGGGTGTTATCAATGCATTTGACGTACCTGCGCGGCAGCCTATGGTACATGAGATGGTGAATAATAAAGACGATATTCAGAATGCACTTGCTTTTAATTCTGCTGTGGTAAATATTGCCAGATTGGTTGGACCTGCTTTATCCGGTATTGTGCTGCAAACATTTGGTGCCGGAATCTGTTTTTCATTAAATGCATTGAGTTTTGTGGCGGTAATTGCTTCCCTACTGCTCATGAAGCTTCCGGCATTTAAGCCACCTGTATTAAAGAAAAAGATTTTTGCTGAACTCTCAGAAGGCTTTCAATATTTAAAACAAACACCGTCAATAAGCATTGTTATACTTATACTGCTGTTTTTAAGCTTGCTGGTTTTACCTTATGATACACTTGTGCCTGTATTTGCTAAAGTGATCTTTGAAGGAGACGCAGCTACGTTTGGCTTTGTCAGTAGTTTTATAGGCTTGGGAGCGATCACTGCCAGTTTGTTTCTGGCTTATATGAAAAAGGGGACGAATCTTAATGCAATCTTAATTACAAGCATCATAGTATTAGGCATAGGATTAATGTGCTTCTCCCACATCAGTTATTTTTCTGTAGCCATGCCATTTGCTGTGTTAATAGGCTTTGGCTCATTAGCGCCCATGACTGTTTGTATTACCATTATACAGATGGAGTCTGCTGCTAACATGCGGGGCCGTGTAATGAGTTATGTTGCTATGGCGTATTTCGGCATGCTGCCCTTGGGAAGTTTACTAACCGGAATTATTTCTCAAAAAATTACTGCTCCGCTTACAATGCTTTTACAAGGAGTAACAGCAGTTATTATTGCGATCGTATTTGCAAATATATTACGAAAAAATACGTTTGGTAAAAAATGAAAGAAGAAACGGGAGAGGGTGTTTAGTGTTAAACAATGAAGTGATTGAAATGATCAACAGCCGCAATAATATTTTATATCATAATTGCCTACATCATTTTTTTCTATAGAATAATAACAGCCAGCTTCTTTATCAATGGGTTCGTATTTACTTGAATCTTCATTCCATGTATTACGAGAGTCGTGGAAAATAATATCAGCAAGATGTACCAGAGATTTTTTATCCGGGCAACTTGTATGGATAGTGTAATCTGACCCGCTTTCGTCACAAGCAGAAACACTGTATGTCATACCAGATTTAAAAGATTGTTTCCATGCACATGGAATACTTGCATTATTTTCTTCTTCTCCTCTCACTTCATAATATTCGGTGTAGATCTTTGAAGATAAAGAATCGAAACTTGTAATGAGATACAAATATCCTTGATCATTTGATGGATATTGTTTTAGTATTGTATCTGTAGGCAAAGGGAAATACGTATTATCCCAGGTGGGAGCGTACCATTTTAACTTAGCTATCTGTAATGTGTCAGGAGCTGTAAAATCAATATTTTTGGAAATGTTTTGGGATACTGCTGTATCGCTATTTTTTGTAATAGTTTGTACGGTATCTTTTGTTACAGTTGTTTCTTCTGTTTGAGTTGAAGAACAATTGAAACAAATAAAGGCAGATAGGAATAATGCGTATTTAGACATGATATTCACGTGCAAAGTTGTTTTTATTAACTTGATTATTACTAGATCTTTTATATGATACTATACTACAAACTAGAACAAAGATAGTATTTAATCTAAATAATGGAGACCTTTTGATATGTGAAAGTGCTTTCATGGCAACTCGGCATAGTTGAGACTAATTATTATAAATAAATACCCAAACCAAACGATACAAAATTATAGGCGGGTGCAGCAATTCTTACATGCTGATAACCGAGTGAGACAAAGAAATTATTTTTATGATATTTACCTTGTATCTCAAGTGTATTGACCGGTTGCCCGTTCACGCTGCTCCACTTTACTGAACTGTATATGCTTATTGGTTTGGCAATAAAGATATCGGTATTGAAGCCAAAAGCAAATCCACCTTTCTTTACATCATTGGCAACATAATTTGCACCGGCCGTTAAGCCAATATTAAAACGTTCGAAACGAAGCCTGTCATAACAAAAATCCACGTTATATAGTAGTAAGTTACTGTGTCTGTCGACTGATCTGTTATACTCAAATAACTGAAACATTTCTGACTGGAAATAAAAATAGTGAAACGGACGAAGCTTTGCTTTGAAATGATTTCCATACAAATCTTTATTACTGAAAAGAAACTGATCTTCAATATCGAATCTTAAACCCTTATGAATATTTGCAGACCCGGGTTTTGTGTAATTTCCGTTTAAAGGATCTTTGTATGGGTATTTGCTTATCGGATTGTGCAAATGATCTTCTGTAGAATAATTCCCCACGATAGCTGCGCCGATATAAATCATCAAGTCACCTATAAGATTATCTTTCAATTCGTCTCCGAAATTTTTTGAAGAGTTACATGTTGGATTTTGCTGGTTATAATCAGATTCGGTATTGTTTCTTTTACCTTTATTCAACTCGTTTTTAGAAGTATCAAGATCTGTTTGCCCGAAGCAACTACCTACAATAAAGAAAATGAAAAATATGTATGCGCCTATTTTCAGTAGCATAGTATGTTGTTTAAATGTATTAAAATGTAAAGAGGAACATCGTTGAATTCTAATCCAAGTAGAACTTGATGAATGTCTGTAGCGTTAATCTCCGCCACATCCTCCACACCCGCCGCCACAACCACCACCTCCGCCACCACAGCTGCTGCAGCTTGATCCGCATGAGCTGCCACAGTTTCCGTTGTTATGTCTGGATGTATAACCTACCATTGGTGCAAGCCCTGTAGCTATTATTGTGCCGCCAAGAAAATATTTCCATTGCCACGACGAATAAGGAGTTTCAGCAGTATTCTCAGGAATGAATATTTTTTCAAATTGAACAGGAAATAAATTGATCCAAAAATATCTTTTTGCATGGTATACATAAAAGATCGCCGATAAAAAGCACAGCACAATAGATATGACTAGAAACCCTACATTTTTATCATGTATTAGCCCAGTTGTTAAACGAATCAATAACAACATCATTAAAGAGCCCAGAACACTTGCTGTAATTAAAATAGCTTTAACATAATGAGCTGATGTGGTATAAGTACGTTCTAATTCAAGACGAACAAGATCTGTTTGATGTAAGAGCGGCATGCCAGTTATACCTTTTAAAATCGGAGCATAAAAGACAGATTTATCTTTTTTTATTTCTTTGTAAATTACTTTTTCAATGGCATCCTGTACAATGGGTTCCTGTTTTAATGTAAGTTTATTGTCAGAGGTGATCCGAATATTTTTATGCTTCACCATACGACTCACGTAATAATGGATTATATAAGACGGAGTCTGTTTTTCAATACATACCAGTTCCATCGGAGTTAGGTTAGCAATAATCTTGCTGGATTGCCACTCCTGTATAATTTGTATAGCACCTTTTCTATAATATAAAAACATGCTTACCATGAATAAGATCCATATAGAAATGATGCTAAACAGGAAAAACGGATTGGGTATTTTACTAATGATTGGTCCAAGTAAAAGATAAACAACGTATCCGCTTAAAAGCATCATACCAAGTATTTTGAATGCATCGTATTCTGTGCGGGAAGCTTTTTTCAATGGTATGGAATCATAGATGTTTGGATAATCCCAGTATTCGGCGGGCTGTTTGCCGAAGTGCTGTTCGTATAAAATACGTGTACGTTCTTTTGCCTGTGTGAATTTTAGTTTCTCATCCGGATTGTGTGTAGAAGGAATGTGTTCAATCCGTTTACCCAGCAGTGCACAGAAAAGATTATAAGACTGTGTGAATATCAGGTGTTGATGCCATACAATATCAACGATTTCAGAAGGAGAAACCATGTTGTTGCTTGTTGCCGCAAGGAACATAAATTTCTTGTATTCTATGATTGCCTGCTGTGTGGCATATTGCGACCACTTGTTTTCAAAAGCCAGACGTACTGAAAAATTATACGGATCATCACTTTCGTCCAGATTAAAAGAGCGTACCGAATTCCAAAGTGATTGATTATTCATAATGTAATAACTTGAAAAATGAAATTACTTAAAATAACCAATTAATGAAATATAGAAACTGAAGTATATGAATATTTTAATTATATAAAGAATACCTCAAAGGGGATATAATTCTGAAGATATTCCTTCCTCGCAAATACATTGGAAGGAAGGAATATTACAACATACATTTAAAATTGTGTAATAAATACTGAGACGATAGTTCGAAATTGCTTATGCATTAGAACAATGTACTATATCTTAAATCAATCATTTAACCAGCTAACAAATACACGTATGAAAATGAAAACTATCGCTCTTGCATTCTTTCTATCAGCCGGCATTGCCGGCGCGTATGCGCAAACATCCGGAGGGTCCGGTGCATCATCAGGAACTTCCACTGCTCCGGGTTCAAATTCTTCGACTGTTACGCCAAATAATACCGGCACTAATGGCACAAATAACAGTAGCGGAACATCTAATACAAACAACAGTAGTACGAATACCAATTCTGGACAGGGTAAATCGTATAACAATACAACATCTACTGGCACAAAATCGGGAACAGGTACCACAAAATCATCTACTTCGAAATCGTCGACAAACACAAAAACAACATCTCCTGATCCGTCTACAACAGTTAAATAAAATTAGTATAACATCTGGATTGCTTCTATTGAAGTCGTGAAGGCGTCCAAGGTTTCAAAACCTTGGACGCCTTTGTTTTTTGTTGAAAGAGGTTACAACACAAACACGAAATTGTGTAAATCAAAGATTAACAAATTTTCGGAAATTTCATAAAACAATTCAATCACGCTAAACCACTACATGTATGAAAATTATTGCTCTTATATTCTTCTTATCGGCCGGTATTGCTGGTGCGTATGCACAAACAGATAACAACGCACTACCAGGAAATTCTACAGAGCCAAATTCCAGTACTCCGTCTATTACCCCAAATAATATTGTGCCAGATAATAATGGCACAAACAACAGTAATGGAATACCAGGTAATAACGGATCACTTAATGATAACAGCATTCCTAATAACAGTAATATGAACACAAATGGAAATACAAATCCGAACGAATCATTGGGTGGTGAAAAACCATTCACCAATACAAATCCGTTAAATACAACACCAATGGATCCGAATAATAGCCAGCCAATGATTAAATAAAAATTGATTGTATTGGTTTATAGAACAGAAAACGTCCGGGATTTTATATCCCGGACGTTTTTGTTAGTATGTAAGGCCAATGTTAAGAGATTATAAACATGCCTTGCTATGGGTCGAATCTATAGATGACAGTGTCGTCTATTTTGGATACGCTGTGCCTATCGGTTATATTTGTATATGAAACTTACTGAAGAAGCCATTTGGTCTGCTATTACAAATAGTGCTAAGAGAAGATTTGATTATGCTTCTTTTGAAAAAGAATTTCCATATATTAATGATGCCGTTCTTTTACACATCATTATTGATATCGGGTCTCGCCGCTCAAGTGATGAGATTGCCGGTAGGGCATACGAGGAGGTACTTCGGACATCCGGACAGCAATGGAATATTGCGCAGATCAAACAATTTATAGAAGGCAAAGAAGTGGTATTTAAAAGAGAAATTTATGCAGCAGGGCTTTTTGGTAATCTCATGCATGAAGGAAATGAATTGGAAGATATTTATTACGAAGTTTTAAAGTTTATTCTGACCAACTGAAAATAAAAAACAATGATAGCAGAACAGATCAAACAGATAATTTTAGGCGGCGAGTGGAAAAGTATTGCACCCGAACTTCGTCCAAGCTCAGTTAAAAATGCAGATGGCAGTATCAAACCATTTTATCTCACAAGAGCATTCAGATATTTACCCAATGATATATTTGAATTAGAAATAATAAACTCTGCGGATGCTTACGGTAAAGTTCCTCTTGTGAAAATTAATTTAAAAGGTAGCATGCAATGGAAAGGCGAACATCCGATTGCTGCTGGTGCGCAAAAGGTCGATTTTATTGCAGACGAAGTGTATCAGGTTACGCCACTTCTTCAGGGTTTTGCTGACGCAATGAATCAGGTTGCAAGCACAGGTTTCAATAAATGGGAAGTAAATGTTCCACAAAGTATTTTGAAAAAGGCATTTGCACCTTTCGGACTTACAGAAGGACAAATATTTTCTGAGTGCGATTTAATTTACGTGTTTAATGATCTTATGTTTTGGGGTGCAAGAAATGTAGATGGTCGTGGTTTTGATAAAGAAGAAAACCGACCAACCAATTTGCAAATACCACTGACCAGACATACATAATTTGACTGTGTCTTTACAGAGTAGTTTTATACAAATCTATCTTTAGTGTACCGCTTGAAATGGTCTATTCAGCAGGCTCCCATAATTCAATCTTGTTGCCTTCTGCATCCATAATATGAACAAACTTTCCGAAGTCATAGCTTACAATGTCGTCAAGTATTGTTACACCGTTTTCTTTCAGTTTATGTAGAAGCTCTTCGAGATTCTGAACACGGTAGTTAATCATAAAATCTTTCTTTGATGGAGAAAAATATTCATCTCCTTTTTTGAAAGGACTCCATTGAAGTGAATTTATTTCTTCAGAATTGTTAATGTTTCTGGATTCAAAACTCACCGAACCCCAATCATTGATTTCAAATCCTAAATTTTTTGCATACCATTCTTTTGCTTCCTTAGGATTGTCTGAAAAAAAGAAAATACCGCCAATACCTGTTACTTTTGCTGTTGTGTCGGGAGACGAAGTTGGTTTCTCCGGTTTTTTATCTTCCATATTTGTGTTTGTTTTAGTTGGTCTAACTCTATATTTATCACTGCGAACCGCCGCCGGCTTGCCTGTATTTTGATTCAATTACATTTACAATATAATAAAGAAAGAAATGCAGACAAAAATTGCTGAGGGAGGACATCAATTGCCCTTGTCGGAGTTCCCAAGGTGGCAAGAGTGTGTAAAGATGAAATAATTATTCCTTGGGTCTCTGATAAGAAAGAGTATGGCCAATGCTTTTTTTTAAAGGCATAAATTTTTATATTGACATGATACATCATCTTAGTGCATGGTGTACAACATCATTGGTTCTTAATTATTTTAATATGGCATTCAACAAAGAAGAGTTAATACAAAAGATTCATGCACTTGGATTTCCCAAAAAAGAGATCTTACTTACATTTGAAGAGTTTTTCGAAGGAAATACATGTGAAGCATCTATTGGCGTAAATGTTTCTTATAAGCCACCGGTAGCTGAATATAGAGATACGTTCAAAAGATTGCTGGATGAAAAACTTGCTGATATGGTATGGATCAGAATTGTCGATATAGAAGACCCGGAGGAATGGATCTTCACAGATACTGTGTATGTAATCGGAGATTTAACTATGGAGCAGTTGCAAGATGGAATTAAGAATTTGCATCCAGACGACATTTATGAAGGTTGGGTCTATGGTGAACCAATGAATGTTGGGGAATACGATAAATCAAAAAATGTTTACACCATATTCTGGGATTAAAAGTATTCAGAGATTGGTGGTGGATGGGGTAAGCAATTGGTCTTGTGTAAAGATTAAATATCATTTCCTGAATACCGCTATGTAACGTCTTCTCCCTGCGACCGAGAAATGGCCTGCCGCATATATATTTCCATAGTGATCAATGCAGATACTCATGATAGGATTATTAGCATTTAATGTATTTGTGCCGCCAAGCTCGCTCCAGCTTTTTCCATCCCAATGTGCGACATAACAGGTATTGTCTTTATTGGTAAAATTGCCTGCGGCATATAAATTGTCTTTGTTGTCTATACAAAGAACGCTGATCTCTTTGTTGGCCTGCAAACTATTTTCTCCGCCTAACTCCGACCAGTTTTTTCCGTCCCATACAGCCACGTAATTTTTATGATGCTGATTCGTAAAATCGCCCGCAACATATACGCGCCCATCTGTATCGCAACAGATGGAACGAATTGTTCCATTGGCATCTAATGTATGTGTACTATCGCCAAGCGCTGTCCTTTTTTTTCCATCCCATTTTGTTACGTTCCATCCGGGATGACCTTCGGCATAGTCTGCAACATATAAGGTGCCATCAGGTCCGGTGCAAAGACGCGGGGAATCACCTACAATGAATAACGTTTTTTTATCTACCATCACTGGTGCCCAATTTTTTCCGTCCCATTTGGCTACGTAATATTCAAAATCTTTCATAAAACATCCGCCTGCGGCATAGAGGTTACCATTTGTGTCCATACAAATGGATTCAATTATAGCATATTGAAGTGCTGTATAAGGTTTAAGTATATCCTTCCAGGTTTTTCCGTTGTATTCAATGATAAACGGACATTTTAATCCAACGTCTTGTATGCCGCGTCGATAGGTGTCCTGAATATAAAAACCTGAAACATACATGTTACTTTTAGCGTCTCCTATAATATATTCGATCACCATACTTTTGCCATAGTATGGGAAATTTTTAGGCTCTTCTATAGATGTGTTCGTACATTTGAAAAAACTCCCTTTGGTAAAATTTTCGTGCATGATGCCTGTGCCTGCATATACATGTCCGCTACTGTCGGCATACACCGTTCTGATGGGAGCACCTTCTAATTCATAAGAGCCTTTGCCTAACTGTTCCCAATGCTGTGCGACAGAAACCCTGGAAAAAAGAAGTGTTAGAATCAAAAAAGAATAATAACGTTTCATGCGTGTATTATTTAGTAGTAATATATGAATGAAAATAAAATTAAATTCTGAATGCGTTCTGTCCTTAAGTAAAATGTTGTATTCACCCTAATCTGGCACCAGTCTCGCTTCACTAAAGACTGGCGCCAGGTGGATTTCTCATTCTTTATTAATACTAGTTCATACGACAGTTTGTGCCTGCTTATTTAAAAAAGACTTCGGGAACTACAGCCCCTAATTCTTTCGCACGCATCGCATCAGATACAGACTCTTTGTTGTTACCAATAATTTTATTGATTTTTGCCCGTTCAAGATAATACGTAGCCGAATTGTTATTTAATGAAATTGCTTTGTTAATATCAATCAATGCATCATTGAATAAGGATAGCCTGGCTTTGCATACACCTCTTTCCAGATACATATCTCCATTATAAGGTTCCATCCGTATTAGCGCATTCAGACTTTTAATGGCAGCTTCATTCTGGTTGCTCATAATATATATGACAGCAAGATTATTCCACCCTTTTTTATTCAGAGAGTCGACATACAATCCTTGTTGAATATCAATAATAGCATCATCATATAATCCTAATCCAGCCTTACACACACCACGGTTGATGAGTAGTTTAGCCGTTAATAATTTATTTTTGCTTCCCTTGGCAGAGTCAATAGCATATCCTTTATTAAAATACGTGAGAGCAGAATCCAGAAGTTCCTTTTTTTTCGCCTGTTGAGATGGATCAGTATTGTTAAAGGAGAGTGCATAATCCGTATAGGATTTGCTTAAATTATTATATGCTTTTTCTTTTTCCGTCTGAAGAGGAAGCGCTTTTTTATAGTAGTTGATGGCTTTTAAAAGATCACCTTTTCCATTATAATAATTTGCGGCATTTGACCATGGAATATAATTTTCAGGATATAGTGTTAATGTATGCTCCCATAAAGTCCCTGTATTTTTCCATATTTTAATCTGTGTGTTAGATAAAAATGATAGTGCAACAATATAGATAAACATGCCTGCATACGTGATGGTGGTGAGTGCTGGTTTTTCAGATAAGATCCATTCAATGGCTTTGGCAGCAAGAAAAAACAAGCCGAAATAAGCTATGTAGGTATATCTGTCTGCAAGAAAGCATTGCCCTGCCTGGACAATCTGTAGCATGAACATTACATTGAATGTAAAGAACGCAATACCTGTAATAAGACTTATATGTTTCCGGGTCCAGGCCCATTTGATAATCAAAAATAAAATTACCGGCAGCAGTATAAGTGCTCCGTAAAACAGCACATTAAGTTTAATGGGATATGGATATAATGGTGAAAGAGGATAGGGGAGAATTAATTTATATAGATAAACAGCATAAGAATAAGCACCTATACTCAGATCACCTATAAAGCCATAATTAAGATTGCTTTCGTCAGACTGAAGTGTTCCAGTTTTTTGCAAAAAGAATATATTAATGCAGCCGAATAAAATGGACAAAACCCACCAGGGCAGTTTTTCAATAATAAGTATTTTAGGTTTGTACCAGTCTCTGCTAAAGTAAAAATCGATAACAATAAATGTTAACGGAAGTGTGACTGCCTGAATTTTGGAGAAATAAGAAAAGATTGAGCATACTATTGTAAGGATATACCATTGTATTTTCTTATCTGTCGATTGTATATACCGGATAAATGAATATACAGCCATAAGAAAAAATACACCATACAATACATCTTTTCTTTCTGTAACCCATGCTACAGATTCAATACGCATAGGATGAATGCCGAATAAGAGTGCCCCAAAGAGAACAGCATATCTATTTTTCAGCATCTTTGACAAAATGCAGTAGACAATAAATGTACAGATAGTATGTAAGATTAGATTGGTAGCATGAAAGATCGTAGCATGTTTCAGCGGATCGTGAGCAAAAAAATATTTTTCTATAGCAAAGCTAAAAACAGGTAACGGAATATAGGCTCCCAGCACATGTGTTTTAAATAGGACAAGTACATTTTGCCATTTCCATATACGGGAAAACGGGGCAAGGGTATCATTGTTTAAAATAGTATCCGTGTCATCCCAGTCTACAAAGCCCAAGCTAAGGCAGTTTTTTAAAACCAGGAAAGTAAATCCAATCAATACCAAAGCCAAAGGCCATGAAAAAACAGAAGATTCAGACAAGGTCGGTGTATTACCGGAACGTTCGGGTTGTTTGGTCTTTATGACAGATGAATAGTTATGTATTGCTTTTTTATTGCCTTTAGCCATCCTTCAATTGTATTATTTATGAAACTGTTCTAAAATCTTTACCTTGATAAAATTTTCAAGGTAAACAAATATATTAAATAGGATGAAATAATTATCTCTTTTGGTCTCCGACAAGGGCAGGAGTAAACTACGAAGATAGAAATTTACATCCCCTTTGTCTGAACCGCTGATTGATCTGATTAATAAGATGAAAAATGAAATTGAATATCTAAAATTCTATGTAATGATTGTTCGGCTTTTTTCATGTTAATCATTTATATCAAGTGAATCAGCGGTTCAGACAAATTGTAGGGTTGTTGGCCGATGTAACAGGTTGAGCCGTGGTAGGATAGGAGAGTGCCAAGATGAGCCAGATGGATTATTTGTTTTAAAAAATAGCTGTAGCAAGCCATTTTCAGGCTTACTACAGCTAATCTCAATTACCTGTTTGCAATAAACGGTGATTGCTTTATGTACCTTTCGTCGGACAATTGTTCAATTAGAAAATTGGCCAGGCTTGTCGAACTGATTTTATTTCCCAAACAGTCCTGTAAACTAATTTGCATCGGGCATACATCATCTGTTTGTTCAATCATAGGAAGCCGTACTAACGTCCAGTTAATGGTACTTTTAAGAAGTATTTCATATTCCTTTTGTTTGTCGGCAGTTGAGACAGGATAATTTTCTTTCATCCATTTTGTTCCATATGCCGTTTGCGGTCCTTTATTGTCAAACGGAGTATCAACGTTTAATCCCGTTGTTACAACGTAGCGGTCAATGTGTAATGCATACATCGCTTTTATAACATGTAATGCAGATTGACTGAAGATGTCAGGCGGGCTTGCCGGAACACCTAGTCCAAGTGTGCTTATTACAGCATGACAGCCTTCAAGTAAGGTATGTACTGCATTATAATCCGTTACATTTCCCTTAACAATTTCAACTCGGGCATCATTGAATGGATAATGATCGGGGTTTCTTACGAGTAGCCTTATAAAATAACCTTGATGGATTAATTGTTTAACGAGGTATTTACCTGATTTTCCTGTGCCGCCAATGACAGCAATTTTTATATTATGTTTCATGTTGCTCTTTATAAAATTTAGAAATAATAATTAAACCGTATTTATCAAACACGATAAAACGGTAAGCAAAACCAATCTGTTTTGCTGAAAAAAAGATCTATATGTATAAAGAGATTTTAATGAGGTGAAAATACTGCTTTTTTACTATAAAGAAAACTTTATGTAGGGGCGGATATTATTAATCAAATAACCATTCTATGACATTATTAGCAGGAGTCATATAAAGAGCCATAATAGAAAGTATAAAAGAAGAAAGTGTTATCAGCACAATTGATAAATTAAATTTGACATTTTTATAAAAACTAAGAACTATATTCCAAAAAGATACAGCAGGGAAAAATATAAAGCCACTATATATACTGATTTCAAAAAGAAAAGATACGATTTTTGCACCTGCATAGATGCTTTCATTATTTCCAGAAACACCATATGACAATTGTACTCCATGAACTATCGAAGCGTAAAAATAAAATGCGTTTGTATATACAATAAGTACAATAGGAACCAGTGCAAGAATAATGTAGAGAATTCTAAAGATTTTTTCTATACGCTCTTTCATAAAAAATACATGTTTGATCAGCTAACAAATTTATAAACGTATAGCCATATATAGATATTTTATATGTAACGGATCATTTAGAGATTATTTTAACTTACTTTTCTGGCACTAGTGTTAAGCGTAGCGTCATTAATGCCAATTATTTAGTAGTCTTCGACTACATTTTGCATATGTACACTAATGAGCGGACTCTATTGCATCCAGGATCAGTGCTGCGGTTTTGCGCACTTCTACCTTCTTGTTATTTAACAATGCTTTGGCTCTCGTAAAGGCCTTGTCGTCATATTTTGCCAGGTATTGAGCAATCAATTCTTTAGCTATTTTAGAAGTATACTTATCCAATTGCCATAACTGCTCTAAGTAAGAATCAGGGATACGTTTGGCCAGTAATCTTAAGATAAGGGTGTAGTAGCTTTTTTTGTCAAAAGTATCGAGCGTTTTATCAAAGACACGAAGCAGATATTCGGATTCTACCGGAAAGCATATATCCGCTACCACGATAAGATCAAAGTTGATTAGAGCGGTATTGCTGAATATCTTCTCTGTCCATTCTTTCGTCTCCTCACTGCATGATAGATTAATAAAATAAAGTGCCCAGGCGCTTAACTTTTGAATCCCGGCTATTTCCTCTATCATCAGGCGTGGCTCCGAAGGAAACTCAAGTTTATTTGAGATATAAACAGCTAAATATTCTTTTGATACTGAGAGTATTTCTTCCGGCTTCCTATTTTTATTTAGCTTATAGCAGTTCAGATGGATCTCATATAGCTCAGCAGCGTCTTTCAGTATCACACGATTTTTTCCCTGAAGCAGCGTATATACATAGGATATGTGTTTTTCATAATTCAACTTTACTATATCGGTAATAACAAAAAGCGGGTACTTTATATCGGAATCAAGAATGTTTTTCAGATACAGATCGGCTCTTGCAGGCAGGGTAAGGCAGAGTAGCTGATAAAAAGCGAAATTCCACTGAAGATCCAGACTTTTTTTTGTATTTACTTCCAGAAATGTTTCGGAAGCAATCGGAAGTTTCTGAAGAAAATAACGCAACAAAGGTGTCTGCGTATCTTTGTCAATGATGTATTGTTCGGTGGAGCGTGTTCCGGTATGATAAGATAAATAATTGCAAAGCTCCGATAGAAATCTATCTTCAGGGACATTTATTTTTGTTAAGAAAAGCAGAATTTTATCCAGTACTTTTTGGCTATGCATTTTCCGTAAAGGCTCCATAATAAAAACATCGATGTGCGACCATACAGACTTCCATATAACAGGTTCGGAAAGAAATGCTGCTAACAGGTCATCCTTTTCACTCCAATCTTTTTCCGCCTCAAAAAGCATTGCCGCAAATGAAAATTTCACATTGCCCATGTCCTGACGAAATGAAGGTACGGCAGCAATTCTGCCCGAAAGAAAATCGTAGGCCAAGGTAAGATTCTTCTCCATCACTTCGGTTCTTTTATAGCCTTCGTATTTAGAAATTTCGAGAAGCTTCTCATCTATTTTCTTAAATACAGGTTTCAGGTTTTGGAAAATATAAGTCATGGTATAAATTACGAGTTTGGAAAATAATTATCAATTTATTCTGTTCTTATCGCAGTTTCAAAGATAGAAAATGAATACCAGTGTGGGCAAAAATATTATTTCCTGATTTTTTCCGGCTACCTCTGGTGCTAGTGTTAAGCGTAGCGTCACTAGTGTCGGCCATTTAGTAGTCTTCGATTACATTTTTGCTCATGTATATTAATTGCAGTCAAAGACTGCCAAATGCTATGCACCGGTCCCGCTTCGCTAAAATGCGCCAGGTGGATGAAATGTTGTAGTTTACATACGATGAATCGATAGAGCAGTGGCTTGTCGGAGACCCAAGACGATTATTATTTGCGCGCTATTTATATTTTAGTTTGTCTTGGGAACTCCGACAAGGGCGGAGGTCACCAATTTTAAATTTGCATTCTCATTATCTGAATTGGGATTTACAGAATTTAAGGACAAAAAAGATTGTTGTATGAATAATCCTTTTATCCACTAATCCAACTAATCCTAATTCAGACAATTTTCGACACCAGTCCCGCTGCGCTAAAGACTGGCGCCAGGTAGGGTCAGAGGGAAATATCCTTAGTCAGCTCTTGTAATTTATTATTCATATTGTTAAAAAGCATTCCTGATAAATTACTGTTTTTTATTTTGTTGCATTTGGTTTCAAATTTATTCTTTAACGTGCTTAAAAAAATGAATTCTGATTGTATTAAATCAATATATTGATATCTTTCTTTAATAAAACGGATCATCTCTCTTCGTTTATTATTATTACTATTCAAAAATAAAGAATAAAACTTGTGATGATTAAAACTATTTAAAAAGGCAGTGTAAGCGTATATTCCTTTGGGATCAAAAACTTCATTAAAGAATTGCGTAAAATCAATATGGCATATTTCTTCTAATCTTTTAGCATCTTTAAAATTAGCTATTTGATTTAATTCGTCATTAATTGCTAATGAAGCAATTCTTATTGCCGACAAATGGGATTTATGTTCAGAATCTATACTTATCGTAAGATACATATCAAGAGAACTTATATACTTATAATTTTTCTTACCCTTTATCATCCCTGCAATAATTCTTTTTGATAATTTGTCAAGATTAAATAGAAGTGGATTATTAAATCTTGTTGCAAAATGAAAAATAGACATATAATTAGCCAGCTCGTATTTGCCTGCATCAGAATAATTAAGCATTGACTTGATTAGTTTTAAATTCTCCTTATCAGCAAGCGAATAGCAATTGGGATAATTTAAAGAATTGAAAATTTCATATTGAGGAAGAATTTCATTTTTTTCAACATGATAAAGTTTGTTTAATTCTGCCAACAAGTCAGCATAAATTAAGACACTTCCACCAGTAATAAAATCATATATAGAATTAAAATAGTAGTATCCATCGTCCTTATAAAATTGTTGGATAAAAAGCTCTCTATATGATTTTTCCGGTTGTTCTTGAATCCCCTTTTTTCCATTTATAACATTACTTATAGAAAAATTGTCCCAATTGAAAACGCCATCCCAATCAATACTTTCTCTCTTTTTAAAAGAAATTCTGCCTTCTTTATATTCGATACATATAGCTAAAGAAAACTTAAGGAGTATTAGTAATATTTCTTTTTCTTTGGGTTTTAATGGAGCTCCATCATCAAAACGAGTTACTATTTCGGAAAAAATATTTTGATAGTAAGACATAGCAAAGATGAGGGTTCGAAGATTAGATGATTTGTTAATAAAAATATCTAGAATGAATTTTTTATTTGTCGTTAAAAATGATTTATAAGTAGAAAAGCCGTTAAATTTTAATTGAATAATACTATCGAATGATTCATTAATATTAGGAATAAACTCAATAGTACTTCCTACAATTTTTTCTTTTAAAATAGAGTAATTGGGTCGCTCTATTTTGTCCTCATTTGCTATAATTATAATTTTTACGTTTTCATTTTCTACTAATGTGTTAATAAAACCTACAAATTCTTCTAAATTAAATTTTTCACTTATGCGTTCAAGGTCATCAAAAAAGATAACTAATTCTTCGAAATCAATTAGTGTACTAGGACTAACATCGATGTCTTCAACATATTCACTATACACTCCAAACCCTTTTAAATGGAGGAATCCTTTTATTACGGCTTTGCCAATTTTAGCACCAAGTTTAAATTTTGCCTTTTTTAAAATTGGATATAAGCAAAGAAAAATTTCTGATTGAACTTCTTCTACTGATTTTAATCCAAAAAGAGAAATCAAAATAGGCTTATATTTTTTATTATGATCTTTAAAAACTGGTGTGTCAGAAATTTTATCTTTAAGATTAGATTTATAATAATGTGTTTTTCCGACACCCCAATTTCCTGTTATCATCAATGCATAACTAGTATCCATCTTTAGGTAAAGATCAACTATTTCATTAAGTCTATCCATTTTTTTATTTAAGCTTAAAAACAAACCCCGGCTCTTTCAAGCCAGGGTTCATATTAAATTATTTCATACGTTGTTCCTAAGAAACTATCCGCTGCAGCTTTCGCAACCTTCCGGATTGTCCAGTGAGCAAGCCATGTCTTTTGCTTTCTTCTCTGCGTCTACAATAGACTGGTCTGTTGTGCCAGGTGCTAATTGTACTTCTGCTTGTTTCTCTACCGTGAACTGGATCGCGTTTGATGCAGACTTCGTTCTTAAGTAGTACATACCTGTTTTCAAACCTTTGTTCCATGCATAGAAGTGCATCGATGTAAGCTTACCAAAGTTTGCTTCCGGCATAAAGATGTTCAAGCTCTGGCTCTGGCAGATATATGCGCCACGGTCTGCAGACATATCGATCAATGTTTTACCTTTGATCTCCCACGCTGTTTTGTAGAGGTCTTTAATATTCTGCGGTATGTTGTTGATGTTTTGTACAGAACCGTTCATTTCGATCAGTCTGTTTTTCATCTTATCATCCCACAGATTTAATTTGATAAGGTCTTTCAATAAGTGTTTGTTCACCACTACAAATTCACCTGACAATACACGGCGTGTATAGATGTTTGATGTATATGGTTCAAAACATTCGTTGTTACCAAGGATCTGAGACGTAGAAGCAGTAGGCATTGGCGCAACTAATAACGAGTTACGTACACCGTGTTTCTTCACTTCGCGTTTCAATGCTTCCCAGTCATAACGACCAGATGAAGGTGTTACGCCCCACATATCAAACTGGAAGATTCCTTTTGATACCGGAGAACCTTTGAATGTTTCGTATGCTCCGAGTTTCATGGCAAGATCTTTAGAAGCCGTCATCGCAGCATAATAGATCGTTTCGTGAATGTCGATGTTCAGTTGTTTTGCTTCATCGGATTCGAATGGCATACGAAGCAGGATAAATGCATCTGCCAGACCTTGTACACCCAAACCAATCGGACGGTGACGTTTGTTGGAACGCTCCGCTTCCGGTACCGGATAGTAGTTTACATCGATGATCTTGTTCAGGTTTAATGTTGCTACGTATGTAACATCATATAATTTCTGGTGATCAAATTTTCCGTTGATGATATACTTCGGTAAAGCAAGAGAAGCCAGGTTACAAACCGCAACTTCATCCGGCGATGTATATTCTAAGATTTCAGTACACAAGTTCGAAGACTTGATGGTACCTAAGTTTTTCTGATTTGATTTGCGGTTAGCTGCATCTTTGTATAACATGTACGGAGTACCTGTTTCAACCTGTGCTTCTAAGATAGCGAACCAAAGTTCCTGTGCTTTGATTGTTTTACGTGCACGGCCTTCTTTCTCGTATTTTTCATACAAGGCTTCGAAGTCTTTGCCGTATGTCTCAGCCAGATTCGGTGCTTCGTGCGGACAGAATAACGACCAGTCGCCATTATCTTCTACACGCTTCATGAATAAATCAGAGATCCACATGGCGTAGAACAAATCACGCGCGCGCATTTCTTCTTTACCGTGGTTCTTTCTTAAATCCAGGAATTCAAATACATCTGCATGCCATGGTTCAAGGTAGATGGCGAAAGCCCCCTTACGTTTTCCACCACCCTGATCTACATAACGCGCTGTATCGTTGAATACACGCAACATCGGGATAATACCGTTAGAAGTACCGTTGGTACCTTTGATATAAGAACCTGTTGCGCGGATATTGTGAATGCTAAGACCGATACCGCCAGCAGACTGGGAGATCTTCGCACATTGTTTTAATGTTTCGTAAATACCATCAATAGAATCTTCCTGCGTTGTTAATAAGAAACAAGAAGACAACTGAGGTTTTGGCGTACCTGAGTTGAATAGAGTAGGCGTAGCATGTGTGAACCAACGTTCAGACATTAAGTTGTAGGTCTCGATTGCAGCGTCGATATCGCCTGCGTGAATACCACAAGATACGCGCATTAACATATGCTGCGGGCGCTCTACGATTTTACCATCCACTTTTAACAGGTATGATTTCTCAAGGGTTTTGAAACCAAAGTAATCATAGCCGTAATCGCGGTCGTAAATAATAGCAGAGTCAAGGATCGCCGCGTTCTTACGAATGAATTCATATACTTCGTTAGAGATCATAGACGCGTTCTCACCCGTCTTGGCATCTACGTATGTATATAAACGCTTCATCGTATTGGCAAACGACTTACTTGTTTTCTTATGCAGATTAGAAACAGCAATACGAGCAGCAAGTGTAGCGTAATCCGGGTGTTTGGTAGTCATAGACGCAGCAGTCTCAGCCGCTAAATGATCCAGTTCCTCGGTTGTTACACCATCATATAACCCATCAATCACACGTTTCGCAACGGAGGTAGGGTCTACGTAGTTCATGTCCAACCCGTAGCAAAGGCGCTCGATGCGGGATGTAATTTTGTCAAATTTTACAGACTCTCGTCTGCCGTCTCGTTTAAGTACTAGCATAAGCAAAAGCAAAAAGGGGGTGTTGTTACAGTAATGTTATCCTATAATTAAATATAATGAATTTTAATATTAAAAGTCTTCGTCCAGACTGAATTTTTGAGAATCTTTTTCGGCCATTACACCGGATTTCTGATATTCAGAAACTCTTTTCTCAAAGAAGTTCGTTTTACCCTGCAGAGAGATCATCTCCATAAAGTCAAACGGATTAGTTGCATTGAAATATTTCTGTCCGCCAAGTGCAACCAATAAACGATCGGCCACAAACTCAATGTACTGAGACATCAAACGTGCGTTCATTCCGATCAGGTCAACCGGTAAAGAGTCCGTCACGAATTCTTTTTCTATTTCAACTGCTTCCAGAATGATGGCGAACCTGCTCAAACGGAATCTTATTATTAATGTATTTTGTATATAACAAACAGGCAAAATCGCAGTGCAACCCTTCGTCTCTTGAGATTAATTCGTTTGAGAAACTAAGGCCCGGCATCAGGCCACGTTTTTTCAACCAGAAGATCGAGCAGAACGAACCAGAGAAGAAAATCCCTTCTACGGCAGCGAAAGCAATCAACCGTTCGATAAATGTTCCATTATTGATAAAACGAAGTGCCCATTCTGCTTTTTTACCTACACATGGTACAGTATCAATGGCATTAAATAAACGATCCTTTTCCTTCGGATCTTTAATATAGGTATCAATTAATAGCGAATACGTCTCAGAATGGATGTTTTCCATCATGATCTGGAAACCGTAGAAGCATTTTGCTTCCGCAATCTGAACCGTTTGAAGGAACGTTGTTGCCAGGTTTTCATTTACAATACCGTCGCTCGCTGCAAAGAAGGCCAAAACATGAGAAACAAAGTGCCGTTCGCCATCGTTCAGGTTTGCCCAATCGGTCAAATCCTGAGACAAATCGATCTCTTCAGCTGTCCAGAAACTGGCTTCACCCTGCTTATACATCTGCCAGATGTCGTCATGCTTGATAGGAAACAGTACGAATCTGTTCTTGTTTTCCTTTAATAATGGCTCTTCGAGTAGACTCATATTTAGCGTACGTTTTATGCAGTATAAACAATTAGTAAACGTATAAAGTTTAATCAGCCTTTATAACGCTGTGTGTATATTGAATATCTTGTATTTGAATCAATTTGAATCAAAAGCTACGAATCACAAGTAGCCAGCAACAACATGTGTTTACTGGTATTTCTGTTAAATTTCGTAATGTGAATCAGATCAAAAAAGAATTACTTGACTAGCCCAATCGGCACTTTACAAAAATGATAAAATCGGGACGTAAAACCAAAGTAGGCACCAATACTGTTTTCCACATTCGGGCTTGTAAGAAATGTGAGGGAATTTCAATAACAACTGTTAAACAGTCCAATACGAAATATTGAATAATAAATACCCCGAAATTGAGCAAATTTGGGAGAGACGAGGGTTGGCGAAACTTTTCCACAGGTCTTTTCTATGAATTTATTCTGGCGAATGGTTGGTTGTTTGGTGAAGAAGGTGTACATTTGCAGTCCTATTTATTAAAAGTAAACCAATAAGATCATGTACGCAATTGTAGAAATTGGAGGCAAGCAGTACAAAGTAGAAAAAGATCACTTTATCTATGTTTACAGATTAGAAGGAGCTGAAGGCTCTGCTGTAACATTCGATAACGTTCTTTTACTCGCCGACAATAACCAGTACCAGGTAGGTGCGCCAAGCGTAGCAGGCGCTAAAGTATCAGGAAAAATCCTTGAGCATCTTAAAGATGACAAAGTTACGGCTTTCAAAAAGAAACGTAGAAAAGGATTCAGAAAAACTGTCGGTTTCCGTCAGTCATTAACTAAAGTTTTGATCGAAAAAATCGCTTAATAATTATTTACCATGGCACACAAAAAAGGGGTCGGTAGTTCAAGAAACGGTCGTGAATCACATAGCAAACGTCTAGGTGTAAAATTATATGGTGGACAGGCTGCAATCGCTGGTAACATCATTGTAAGACAACGCGGAACAACACATCACGCAGGCGAAAATGTAGGTATGGGTAAAGACCACACATTATTTGCTTTAACGGATGGTGTAGTTACATTCAAAAAAGGTCGTCAGGATCGTTCATTCGTTTCTGTTCTTCCTGTTAAAGAAGCTACAGCTTAAGTAAGGTTTCTTACTAAAACGTATAATAAAGAGAACTCCTGTCCACAATCACATGTGGATTGGAGTTCTTTTTGTTGATAACAGGCTTAAAGCGAAAGGCCTAAAGCTTCTTCGTCTATATGTTTTAAGTTTTGCCAAAGATTTTTATAACTTAAAACATATGACTTAATACCTTATATTTATCCTTAGGGGACAATTCAAACTCAAATCTTGTTCCGCCAATATGAATATAGCCGCACTGTCTACACCATTACTTATTGCTAGTTTTATTTTTTGTTCAGCCATTATCTGGGTTGCGGGAACGAAAATATCCTTTGCCATTGACGTTATTTCAAAACATTTCGGAATTGGTGAAGCCTTGGGCGGGATTATATTTTTAGCAATTGTTACCAATTTACCAGAAATAGCAATCACAAGTGTTGCAGCATATAATGGCCACATGGAAATCGCAGCAAGCAATATTCTTGGCGGTATTGCTATACAAACTGTTGTGCTGGCCATGATTGATTTTTTTGGTGTAGGCAAATCAGCACCACTCACGTACCGGGCATCTTCTATTGAATTGATACTGGAAGGTATTGTATTGATTTTTATTCTGACGCTTGTATTAATGGGCAAATTCATTTCAACCGATTTGATATTTCTCCGCGTGACACCAACAGAATTATTCATTCTTGTTATATGGATCTTTGGCGTATATATTGTTTCAAAAAAAGGCATACTCCCCAAATTGGTCCATGTAGATCAGGAAGTGCTTGATGAAGAACAAAAACAATCGGAAGAAGCAAAAACGAGTACGACTGACTCTATAATGCCTAAAATTATAGTATTTAGTATTTGTGCCCTATTAACCTTATTGGCGGGCTGGATGCTGGAAGTGAGCGGCGAAGAACTCGCAGGCAGATTTGGAATCAGCGGGGCAATTTTTGGTGCAACGATTCTTGCTGCATCTACGTCCTTACCTGAAATCTCTACAGGTATTGCCTCGGCAAAATTAAAAGACTATCGCATGGCCATGAGTGATATCTTAGGCGGCAATGCTTTTTTACCTATTTTATTTTTACTCGCTTCGTTGATAAGCGGACAAGCAGTCATACCTAAACTGGCTTCAACAGATATGTTCTTAACGGGCCTGGGGATTTTGCTTACCGGCATATATATGGTTGGTTTAATCTTCCGATTGAAAAAACAATATTTCAGAATGGGACTTGACTCTATTGCTGTTATTGTTGTTTATACATTAGGTATTATCGGATTGATCTATATAAATTGAGTAAGAAAGTTCTTGAAGAGGCAAATTTTATGGTGTTGTTTTGTATCATAAAATACGTAATCACGTTTAAGTCAACTATGAAGAAAATAGTAACATGTATCTTATTTCTTGTTGTTCATGTATCGGTAGTAAAGGCAGCAGTTTTTTATGTAGACCCTTCCAACGGAGGTTCCAACAGCAATTCAGGTTTGATTGGTTCTCCCTGGGCAACCATACAACAAGCGGCATCTAGTGCGCAGGCAGGGGATACGGTTTACGTGCAGGCGGCTACGTATGCAGAAAAAGTAACATTCGCCAATTCCGGTACAGCAGATGCTTTTATCACATTTATCGGTGTAGGTTCCGTAATTGTACAAGAACCAACGAATACAACTGTTTGGTCAGGTACTTTTAATGCCAATACGAAAAGCTATATACGTATTCAACACTTCGCTATTCAAAATTCCTATTGGTTTGGTATTTATCTGGAAGCGTGTGATCATATTTATCTGGATAGCAATTCAACGTATAACACAGGTGCATCGGGGATCAGCGTATGGCATTCATCTTACGTGTATGCATCAAACAATACCGTGCGTAAAGCCTGTTATCAAAGTCTTTCAACAGCTTCGCAGGAATGTATTTCATTCTCAGGCGTGAGCAATTTTGAGATCCATCACAATGAAGTATATGAAAGCGGCGGCTCAACAAATGGTGGAGAAGGGATCGATACAAAAGAAAACTGTTCGAATGGTAAAGTATATAACAATGTCGTACACGATTTAATACGCCTGGGTATATATGTAGACTGCTGGGATAAAATATTGCAGCAGGTAGATGTCTATAACAATCGGGTGTATAGCTGTTCGGATGGTATCGTGGTCTCGTCTGAAGATAGCGGAACGGTGATGAATGTGAATATATACAACAATATCACTTATAGTAACGGCGGCTTCGGTATTATCGTTTCCAATTATGTTAAAGATGGTCCGCGGAAGAATATTGCGATCATGAACAATACCGTATATAATAACGGTTTTGGTGATGGAGATGCAAACTGGGGTGGAGGTATCATTATTTATTCAAGCCATGTCTCGAATATTTCCATTTTCAATAATATTGTTTCATCAAATGATGCGATGCAGATTTCAGATGGATCGGGTGTGGCAAGTGTGTCGATCAATAAAAGTCTTATATACGGATATAAAGGGCTTAGCTGGACAAATGAAGTAAAAGGTACGAACGCTATTGAAGCGGATCCTTTGTTTGTGGATGTAGACGGCGCAGATAATATTATCGGAAATCTGGATGATAACCTGGATGTAACAGATGCCAGCCCTGCGATTAATGCCGGCACGAATACAGGCGCACCTGCTTTTGATTTTAATCATGATGCGCGCCCGGCTGAAGGTATAGTAGACATCGGCGCTTTTGAACACAACAGTGTGTATCTTGGAATAAAAAAACAGATTCCGGCTTCAGAACCGGTTGTATTCATACAAGTATATCCGAACCCGAGTGCCGATTATTTTAATCTGAACATATTAAAGAAAATAGACCGGATTGAAGTTGCGGATGTAACAGGTGCAATTGTACAAACTTATACAGCACCAACGGAAACACTTCTTAAACTGATGGTATCAAATCCGGGCTTGTATACCGTGCGCGTTTTTGCAGGTAGTGCTTGTCAGGTCTATAAGGTGATTAAGTATTGAGCCTTTCGCTTTAGGCTTTTGGCATTAACATGATCGATTACCCCAATATCCTCATTGCTGCTTCTGCAATCGTAGTAAACATTTGAGGGATCAATGATGGATATAACGCTCCTATATATACTAAACCAACTACAGCGCCGTAAAAATGTGCGGAATGATTCACATGATCGCCGCTGCGTCTATCCATATAATAAGAATACGCCAGGTAGAGAATTCCAAATAAGAATGCGGGAACCGGAATAAAGTAAACGAATATCAGATTAATCGGATGTAGCAGGATAGAAGCAAAAATAATAGCCGATACAGCACCTGATGCTCCTAATGAAGCATACCGGGAATCATTTCTGTATTTCAAATACGTGGGTATATCTGATATAATCAATGCCGCAACATACAGCAATACAAAACGAAAACCTCCGAGCCAGGCTTCAACAATATACCCGAAAAAGTAAAACGAGATCATGTTGAATGCTAAATGCATATAATCCTTATGAATAAAGCCGGATGTTACAAAACGGTAATATTCCTTTTTACGCTCTACCCAATAAGGAAGTAACATCAAACGGTTCATGACTACCGGATTATTCAACGCAATAACACTCACCACACAGTTTATGATAATGATGATGGTGGTATAGGAAACATTTTCCATAAGAGAAGAAATAGAATAAAGCTTATTGTTCGCGGCCGATCAATGCCAGTAAGTAATCTTTGATGTAATGCTTGCGGAAGATCGAACCTTTTACTTTGCCAAGTGATTCAATAGCTTTGTCAAAATGTTCCTGTATCAACGCTTCAGCTTCTTCTTTAATACCAAGCTGATCGTATATTTTTGTTACACCAGTAATTTTTGCTTTATCAGAAATCGTTTTATCCATCAGTAATTTTTCCAGCTCTTTTTTTGTTTTACCTTCTGCTTTTTCCAGTGCACGGATCAGCAAAAACGTTTTTTTGTTTGCAAGAATATCTCCGCCTACCTGTTTGCCAAAAGTTGCCGCATCGCCATATACATCCAGCAGATCATCTTTTAACTGAAAACCGATTCCGGCAGAGGTACCAACGGTGCGTAAATATTCACAGCTTTTATCATCGGCATCACCTAAGATACCACCCAGTTCCATGCTGAAGCCTAATAGTACAGCAGTCTTCAAACGGATCATGTTGATATATTCGTCTACAGTAATGGTAGGGAGTACTTCGAAGTTCATGTCAAATTGTTGTCCTTCACATACACCAGCAGCTGTTTCATTGAAACGATCCAATACACGTTTCAAATGTTTCTCAT
>Ga0210397_10000149_pt1 | contig 52258 bp, 69 predicted proteins | sample IncBWH2OmetaG_FD_160126 | JGI IMG/M metagenome (GOLD analysis project Ga0210397, IMG submission 160126) | Forest soil microbial communities from Barre Woods Harvard Forest LTER site, Petersham, Massachusetts, United States - Inc-BW-H-2-O ...
CAGTAACCCTGGTGGTACCCTTGTGGTACTCTAGAGTAACCCTAGTGGTACTCTCAATAGGAACCTTTGAGCCGAGTGGGGCGATGGGGGTCGGAGGGTGGGATTTAATAAAAAAAAAAAAAAAAATAATTAGCCTATGGGCACCATTGCCCTTCCCGATCCAAAAGCCTAGATTGAGAGTATCACTAGGGTACCACCAGAGTATCACCAAGGGTCCACTAGGGTTACTGATCCAGCAGAAGCTGGCATCGCACGATGGTGAGGCGAAGTCGCGTGAGCGATCGTGGGAGTTCGACTTTCGACGCAGGTAAGGTGCCGGAAGGCCAGGGCAGATGAAACAGAAATGCCCTGAGTATGCCTTTTCAGACTACTCAGGGCACTAGCTATTAGAACTTAGAGCGGATTGGCCTACCGTCGTAGTATCCCGGCTTCCCCTCTAGCTTAGTCGATCGGTTAAGGCCACGCTGGGGAGGCTTCCTAGGCCCGGAGCGTTTGGCGATGTAAGGGTGCTGGGGAACGAACACCCCACGCATGGGCACCCCTGTGATCCGTTGGATCAATTCGTAGATATCAACCTGTCCTCTGGCCATCTAGTTCTCCACTATCAGCTTGGCCAACCATGCCAAATCGAGTTGCTTCTGCTCCCCTTCGGGGGCCTCTGCGATGGCCATGACAAGCCCCTGCTCCCATTCCCCCATCGTCATCTCCCCATCCAAGTACCGCTCCGCGCCTCGGCGGAGTATGCTGCGCATGGTGTCCATGACATAGAAAAGGGGAGGCTCTCCACCTCCCCCTTCTCCCTGGTTAGAATGACCCCTGCGATCCGCTTCCGTAGTTCTTCGGCTCTTCAATGGGCTGGAACTTGCCCACCTCATCGCGGGGCTGGGTCTCGTAGTGAGGCTTTGGCTTGTCCTGGTTCACACTCGTCTCGCCAGAGCCAAACATCTCGGCGATCTTCGCCAGCTTCGCCTCTGCGGCCTTCAGCTTATCCTCCATCTCCATCTGCGCCATCTGTGCATCGTCCCGTTCCTTCTTGAGCGCGTCGATGCGATCATACATGCCAGAAAGGGAAACGCGGAGGCCCTCATTGGCTATCTGTTCAGTTTCGAGTTGCTTCTGTAAGCCATCGGCCTTAACACGTTGCTCACTCGCATCGGCCATCGCCTCATCCCTGGCCCGTCGCACCTGCGTGACCTGCTCATCCAACTCCCGGTTACGGTTGCGGACATACTCCAGATCACGCTGTAGGGAAGAGACTTCGCCTTTGAGAGTTTGCACAGTGATTGACATCTCGCCCACTTGCTTGGCGAGTTCACTCCCATCAATCAACGCGTTGCGTGCGGTATCAAATGCCTCTCTGAGCTTGGCCACGGCGGGTAACTCCTGCACTGTCTCGTTCACTTTGGGCTCCTGGGTTTGGGGATTGTGATATTCATAGTCTGTGTCTATGGGCATTGGTTCAGCCTTTCAAGCATAAATCCCTAGGGGGACTATTCCCCCTAGGGTCGCAATCGTCAGTCTAGGTTAATGCTTCGCGTGGCTCTGGCCCGCTGTTGGCTTCGCCTGTGCCAGCACCCCAGCGGAGACCTTCTCTCCCTTCTTCGCCTTCTTCTCCATGGCAGATTTCTCCGCCTTGGCCACGAGCTTCGGGTCGGCTTCCAGCGCAAGCGCCTTAATCAGCGCAGCGCCCTTCGCCTTGGCCTCATCCGGGGTCTTCGCCCCTTCATCGAGTTCATGCCGCTTGGCAACGTTCGCCTTCGCGATCTCCATGAACTGCGGCCCACGCTCCTCATCTGCAAGGACCTCCTCCGCCGCTTCGGTGATCTTCTTGGCGGAGTAGTGACTGATCTTGCCACCAGAGGCTTTGATCGCATCGCGTACCGCCAAGCGCGCAAGCCGCATGGCCTCGGCCTTGACTTCCCGTTCCACGCCCTTGAGCTTCGCCTTGCCTCCGGTGATCCTCGTCTCGCCCTTCAGCATGGCCTCATATTGCACCTGCACCACGGCCAGGATGGCTGCCTGTGCCGCTGTAAGCGCATTCCCTTCCAGGCCCTTGCTCGACTTGAGCTTGCTCTGGCCTCTGTTAAGCAAGGTCTTGCACCCCTGAAGCATGATCTCCAGGTAAACCGGCAGCGGGAACTTGTCATCATTGAAGGTGTCTGTATCCACCTCGAACGTGACGCCCACACCCGCCTTCGGAATTGGTATCTGTATCTTAGCCATTGTTAGCTAACCTCTTATTGAGCCCGTCACTAAGCCGCAGGCCCTTCGGCTATCCGTTGCAAATGGACAAACGAGAGGCATTTGCGCCTCTCAAATCATTTCATCCTAAGGTCCGAAGCATGATCAGCTGCTTTTCTCAATCTCAATCCAAGATGACGCCAACCATGATAAGGAAAGTGATCGTCCTTTTCCCTGACTGCTATTTCTTTGGTAGCTATTGCGAAGCATATCGTGGTTAAGGCCCTTATCACCTTGACCATTCCATGCTCACCAACGATAGTTGCTAGTTGCTTTTCCAGGTCATCCATGCTTGGCCTCTTTCACGATCCCCCAACGTAGCATATCAGCCCTTCACAGTCAAATCAAATCTTCGTGATCACCCTGTGTAACATTTCCGTGAACACGAATTGATCGCTATTTCACATAGTTCCAACTCGTGATAAGCACAGGCCCTTGCAGCGTTGCTTGCTTCAACCAATCTGCAAAGTCATACCAATCCGTGAAGCGTGTTATACAGGTTAGGTAATGACTCTGCGTGTTACTCTTCTCACAATATCTCACCTCTATCTGGCTCTTGCCGGTCATTGCCCCTGTCCTCCCCAGAACATTCCCATCAGCAGGATGGGCACTGTGACTAGCACTATCAGCATGATACATTCTCTCATTGTTGGCATTATACATCCTCCGTTTCAACTGCCCAATATGGCGTATTGTCCCGATCCGTTGCAGCGTGCCATACGCCTTGACCATCCTTCCACAATACTTTACGGCCGGTCTTAATAGCCGCTTCGCGCATTTTCTTCTTGTCTTTAGATGGACGTGGCATTGTACCTAGTTTCAATCGTTGTGCCATTGCTCTCTCCTTGCCCTTTCTACTGGGCCAAAGTTATAGTCGCGCCGCGCCACCCTCGCCCGTTCCCACGATGCCCCGCAATCGGCCATAGATCGTCTTGGGTGCGTTTGCCGAGTGTGGGCGCTACTGCCCTAGCCGCCTGTCGCAACTCGCGTCAGCGGCCATTTGTGGGCGATTGGAACTTTGTGCGCCAGCACTAACGAGAAAAGCGCGGGTATGACCGCGCTATTCCCAACTCGTATCTAGAGGCTAGAACGTTATCCGTCGTATCGCTCAGATGTTATCACAAGCCACACTGGCCTAGCCTCGTTCAATGACCAGCCGAACTCGTATTCGATTATTGGCGCTGGCATCGGATAGCGTGGCGTCCGCCAACCGACCGCATATGCACTCTGCTCTCCTGCCTCTGCGTTGTAATCAATCCCCTGATATGTTGTCATGGCACACCCTGGATTGATTGACCAATCAATGAACGTGATCGCGCTCATATCAGCACCGCTGCCCACTCGCCGCTTGGCTCGCCAACCAATCGCCCAGGCTCTCGCTCTCCGCCTTCGGCTGTGCCTTGCGCTCGCTCACCGGCCCAACTGCAATCGAGAGCTTGCCAAAGTTATAACCGAACTTGAGTTCGTGGCCGCTTGGCATCTTATCAGCAAAGTCGGCTTGCATCTCCCGCTCGAATGTATCGCGCTCAACCTTGTATGCCCGATACGCGGCCTTGCTATTCTCGTACAGCGCCCACAATCCGTCGGCCTTGTCCTTGCCAACGGCCACTGTGAGGGCTTGCAAATCAACCTGCTTCCAATCTTCCTTAGCCATGACTATCTCTCCTGCCCCGTGGGGCTTGTGTTGTGCAACAGCGGAATTGCGATTTGCACTACCGAATAGCATAGCACAAACAAACCGTGAACGTATTGATATGTTTGCATGGCTGCTATGCGTTGGGCGCAGCTGTGGCCCTTGAGCCACACTGTGACTTTGCGGCCACCCCCACCCCCAAAATCGCGCGCGTGGCCGAGCCCAGTGGTGCCCCGCAAATTTTTGTTGCAAGGAACAACCCATACCGATCACGTGGGGAGAGAGGCGCGAGTTGACGACGAGAATTGACTTGACTTTGAGGCAGGAACGTGATACAATAGTTGGCATGATGGAGGATCGTGTGGCATCGGAACGGGAGGGGTTTGAGCCTTTTGGGCACCCCCAGCCTGGGACGGGGGTCTACTTGCTCATTGGCAAGGGGGAAGTGCTGTACGTTGGGAAGTCGTTGAACGTCTTTCACCGGATTGGCCAGCATATTAGCGGGATGCGGCGGTTTAAGAAAGGGCTCCGTCCAGCCAAAGGCAAGGAGGAGGTCCCGCTTATTGAGTTCGATACAATCAAAGTCAAGTGGGTCCCAATCGAAAGGCTCGACGCGGAGGAGATGAAGCTGATCCAGCGTTATCTCCCCGAGCATAACGAGCTTTTGAAACGGACTTACATTGACGTGTCAATGGTCCCAAAGGTGGCAAAGCTTATCGCAGACGCACCGCGCGCGACTTCGCTTATGCATGGCAATACCTACGGCTCGGTTCGTCGGAGGGCTGCGTGATGGGGGCCCTCACCGCCGCCGGACGACAGCTTGATCAGTACCGCGAACGCCATCACGCGGTCGCTCGGCTCGTCGCCATCGGCGCGACCCATGACCATATCCGCCGTCAGACGGGGATTTCGTTCAAGCGTATCTCAATCCTCCTCGCCGACCCTTCCTTCAAGGAGCTCGTCACCCTCTACCGCGACGACGTTGAGAAGATTTGGAACCGAAACGTGGATCAATACCTCGACCTCGGGATGGGGAATATGATCCGCGCGGAGGCGATGATCCAAGATAAGCTGGATGATGCCGATGAGAAGGGAGAGGAACTTCCGCTCCTTACCCTCAACCGCCTCTCGCAAGACCGCGCTGATCGCTTCGGCTATCCCAAGACCTCCCAGGTCGAACACAAACACGACTTCGCTGCCCTGCTGGACCGCGCGATCGAACGCAGCGGGAAGGCAAAGGAAGTGAAGGTGATCGAGTCCACTGCCGTTGAAGTCAGCGCGGTTCCCTCCTCACTGACTTCAGAGCCGGGGGCACCGCCAGTGCCCACATCACTCGCCCCGCCCCCGGCTCGTCCTTCATTCGCGTCGATCCTCACGACCAAGCGCCGTCGGGTTGCTTAGGGGTCGGGGGCCCCGTCGATGGATGAGAGCCTCGTCAACTGGCTTGCGAGCGTAAGCAAGGACCCCTTCGCCTACGTCCTCGGCGCTTGGGAATGGGGTCAGCCCGGTACGCGCCTTGCCAACTTCCAGGGCCCCAACTATTGGCAAGAGGATCAACTCAAGGGCATTCGTGATCGGCTGATGTCGACCTCGAATTTGACTGAGGCGTTGCAACCCATCTTGCAGGCCCGCGCCTCCGGCCACGGCGTAGGCAAATCCGCTGAAGTCTCTTGGCTCTGCAAATGGGGGATCGATACGATGCCCGATGCCAGGGGCGTGGTCACCGCCAATACCGAGCCGCAGCTGAAGGGCAAGACCTGGGCCGAGCTTGGCAAATGGCACGCCTCAAGCATAACCAAGGACACTTTCAAGCTCACAGCCACGTCGTATTACCACCCCGAGTACGAACGCACTTGGCGCCTCGATCAAGTTCCCTGGTCCAAGAACAATCCCGAGGCCTTCGCAGGCCTCCACAACCAGGGCCGTCGCATCCTCCTGATCATGGACGAAGCCTCCGCCATTGACGACATCATTTGGGAAACCTCTGAAGGCGCCCTCACCGACAAGGACACCCAAATCCTCTGGCTCGTCTACGGCAACCCGACTCGCAATACCGGCCGCTTCAAGGAATGCTTCCCCGGCGGCATGTTCGCCAAGCTCTGGCAAACCGCCTGCGTCGACTCACGCTCAATTGATTTTACGAATAAGGATCAGATCGCCCGTTGGATCGAAGCCTACGGCGAAGACTCCGACTTCGTCCGCATTCGCGTCTACGGCATGTTCCCCAAAGTCGGCGAGATGGAGTTCTTCAATGCTGCCGAAATCACCGACGCCATGTCCCGAGACGCTGCCTCCTCCCTCACCGACCCGCTTGCCCTTGGGGTGGACGTGGCTCGATATGGCAAGAACGCTTCTGTCATTTTCCCGCGCAAGGGACGGGACGCTCGTACCTACCCTCGAGAACGATTTCAAGGGCTTTCAACTGTACAACTAGCGGAGAAGGTCTTCGACGCCAACTTCCGCCTGCACGCGGATGGGATCATGGTTGACGGGGGCGGCGTTGGTGGTGGCGTCGTAGACCAAATCCGGCATAAGGCCCTCTTCTGCTACGAGGTACAATTTGGTAGCAAAGATATGACTCCGCATAGGTCCTTCGGCTCCGAACAGGAGCGCTACGCCAACATGCGCAGCGGCATGTATGGGGCCCTGCGCGCCTGGGCGAAGACCGGTTGCCTCCCTGACGACCCGGACCTTAAGCGCCAGTTCATGGCGATCAAGTACACCTTCAACAAGCGGGATGAAATCCAACTCATCTCCAAGGAAGATATGCTCAAGCTCGACCCCGATCTCGAGCTCGACGATATCGACGCCCTCGCCCTGACCTTCTCGAACGCCCTCGCCCCGCACGAATACGCCGGTGGCGACCACCCCCACAAGCCCAATGTGGAACACGACTATGACCCCTTCGAGCGCTACGAAGACGAAGTGAGGGCTGCATAATGATGTCGCCTCCAACCCCTCCGCCTCCTGTCCTGCCTTCGGCTCCCGCGGCCCCGCCGATGTTCGGCCAAGCGGGCCCAGGTCAAAAGCCCCAAGCCAAATCCTCCCAACCCACCTACCTCGGTGCGGGCCTCGCAGCCTCGCAGCAGAACCAGGGCAACAAATCCCTGATCGGCGGAGCGGGGTTTGCATGATCGTCCCCTTCGCCAAGGGCCAAGCCAAGGGCCAACCTGCGCAGCAGCCCCAGCCCTCCGAAACCGACATGCTCATGGCCCTCGCCACCATGCACAAGCTCGGCACCATCTCCAAGTCCAAAGGCACCCCCGCACCATCGGAGCCCTCGCCCGGTGCCTGAACAATCCGCCTACAATTCCGGCTTCATGCGCCTCCATCCCGCGATGCAGGCGAAGGTCAACCGCGCAACGATGCGCGCTAACATAAGGCTTGACACCCCTGAGCAACTCTTTAGACAGAAAGCTGAAAGCCGCCTCCTCGGCCTCCGGATCAACCGCTACTCCTGGTGGGTCCACGGCCGTGAGCTCGCAGACTACATCCTTCCTCGGAGATACAAATGGCTGATCACCCCAAACCAGCAACAACGCGGGTCACCTATCAACCAGCATATCCTCGACTCTACTGGCACATTAGCAGCACGGAACTTGGCTGCGGGTATGATGATGGGTTGCTCGGACCCCACCAAGCGTTGGTTCCGTTACAAGATCAACAACATCGACTCGACCCAGACCTCTCCTATCAGCCTCTGGCTCTCCGCCGTCGAGCGCCTCATCAACCTCATCCTCCTCCAGTCCAACTTCTACGACTCCCTCGCCATCTTCTACTTCGACCTCGTCGTCTTCGGCACGGCGGTGATGCTCATCTATGAGGACTTTGAAAATGTTATCCGATGCTTCAATCCCTGCTTCGGAGAATACTACATCGATCAAGACGGGTACTATCGTCCGAATGTCTTCGCCCGTGAGTTCACGAACACAGTTGATCAGTGTGCTAACCGCTTCGGGGTGGAGAACCTTTCCCCTTCCACCGCCCGCCTATGGACTGAAGGAGGTACCTCACTTACTCGTGAATTAGTCGTCGCCCACCTCGTGGAGCCAAACGAAGATGGCCGCAAGTACGGTGTCCCTGAACTCTTCCCTTTCCGTGAGTGCTATTGGGAGTGGGGAGGTTCGGCTTCGCCCCAGGGCGGGGGAGGTGGTAACGTTCGTGGCCTACTTTCCTCCCGTGGCTTCCACGAAAACCCTGCTATTACGACTCGATGGGACCTGGTGTCCAATGACGCCTACGGCCGATCCCCTGGTATGGACGCGCTCCCAGACATTAAACAACTCCAGGTAGAAACCAAGCGCCTCTCGCAGGGCATCGACAAGATGGTCAACCCCCCGATGGTGGGCGACATCCAACTCAAAAACCAACCCGCCTCACTCCTCCCCGGCGGCGTGACCTACGTCAACGGCATGACCGTCTCCGGCAAATCCGGCTTCGCCCCTGCCTATCTCGTCAATCCCCAGGTCAAGGAAATGATGGAGCAGATGGCCGATGTCCGTTCCCGGATTAAAGAGACCTTTTATAACAACCTCTTCCAAGTCATCTCCCAATTCGAGACGAGGTCCAATGTTACTGCAACTGAGATTGATGCTCGACGGGCCGAAGCCATGCTTATGCTTGGACCGGTGTTGGAAAGACTCAATCACGAAGCCTTTGCCCCAATGCATGAGAGAATTTTCGGCATCGCTAGCCGCGCTGGTATCCTCCCCCCAGCCCCACCCGCCATCGCCGGCGCCAACATCCACACCCAATTCACCTCCATGATCGAGCTTGCCCAGAACGGCGCGCAGGCCTCTGGCATCGAACGGCTCTTCAACATGGTCGGCGGCCTCGCAGGCATCGACCCTGCCGCGACCGATAACGTCGACATCGATTACGGCCTTGACAAAATCTCCTTCCTTTACAACAACGATCCTAAGCTAATCCGATCGCCTCAGCAACTCCAAGCCATCCGCGATCAGCGCGCTCAGCAACAGCAACAGGCCCAGGTCGCCGCTCAGGCCGACACCGCACAGAAGCTTGCCGCTGGCGCCAAGTCCCTCAGCGAAGCCTCCCCTGGTCAGGGCTCGCTTATGACGAAGCTGACGGGGGCTGCACCATGATGGAGTTCACACTAGCATTTATTGGTACGGTTGTAGTCGTTGTAGTTATTGGCTTTCTCGTTGCTTATGCAAGGAACCAGACACGGTGAGTGATTACAACGCCTCCGACACGCGTATGATCCGCGCCGCCCAGAAGCGCTCGAAGACCGATCGCGCTCTGGACGACGGCGTCCTTACAATGATCATGACCACCCCCAATGGCCGTGCCTGGATGTGGCGCCTCATCGCCCGCTGTCACGCTTTCAAAACCCCCTACACCGGCGACGACGCCGCGACCAACTTCCAACTCGGTGAACAGAACATCGGCCTGGAGCTAATCGCAGACCTGCTCCGTGCCTGCCCAGATCAATTCATCTTCATGATGCGAGAGGCCAACGATGGCGGACGAACAGACGACGACAACCGACACCTCGGGCATAGCCCGGACCGGGGACGGGACGATAGCGGATCAGGGGACGGCGAAGTCGAACGAGACGACGACGGCATCGACGACTACATCCGAAGGCACGACCCAGACGAAGACCGAGTCAAGCAATGAAGGCAAGTCCGTCCTCAATCAAAAGGCCGAAGGCGAGAAGAAAGACGAAGGCAAGGAAGCCGCAAAGGGCGCCCCTGAAAAATATGAAGACTACAAGGTCCCTGACGGTTTCACTCTTGACCCAGATGTCAAGACGAAAGCGGATAGCCTTTTTAAACAGCTCGGCATTCCTCAAGATGGTGCGCAGAAGCTTGTCGACATGTATCGCGAGCTCACCACCGAGGCCTTCCAAGCCCCCTTCAAAGCCTATCAGGACACCGTCTCCGGTTGGCTGAAAGAAGCTCAAGACCACCCCGACCTGCGCGGCAAACTCGGCCCGGGTCAGGAAGTCAATGTTCGAATCGGGAAGCTCCTCGACGGAGTCCCCGACGCGAAGCTGGCCTCGGACTTCCGCGAGGCGATGGACATCACCGGAGTTGGCAACCACCCTGCCTTCATCCGCATGATGGACCATTTCGCCAAGCAGCTGACCGAAGGTACGCATGTTGCAGGCAACGGCCCTAGCAGGTTCGGTCAATCCGCACCCGGCGCTAGGTCCGAGCCGGGAGCAGCAGCGGCCATGTGGCCCACACTCCCATCGGCGAGCGATCGCCGCTAGCCCCTGCAACAAGGAGCCTTAAATGGCAACGATTGGCAACCTCTCACTCACCTACGCCGATTGGGCCAAGCGAGTCGAAGACGGGTATAAGGTCGCCCGTATCATCGAACTCCTGTCCCAAACCAACGAAGTCCTCGAAGACATGATGGTCGTCGAGGGCAACCAACCCACCGGTCATAAGACCACCGTCCGAACCGGCCTGCCCCAGGCCACTTGGCGCTTGCTCAACCAAGGCGTCCCGAACGCGAAGTCCACCACCGCGCAGATCGTCGACGCGTGTGGCAACCTCGAAACCTACTCCGTGATCGACAAGGACATCGCGGACCTCAATGGCAACACCCAAGAGTTCCGGCTTTCGGAGACTAAGGCCTTCCTTGAAGGGATGTCTCAGCAAGTGGCCGGTACCCTCATCTACGGCAACCAGTTCGTGAACCCGGAACGGTTTACCGGGCTATCGCCGAGGTACAGCACAAGCACTGTTGCAAATTCGCAGACCGCCAACAACGTCCTCTCTGGTGGCGGCGCTGCCTCCACCAATACCTCCATCTGGGTCCACGTCTGGGGCGATGATACCGCCCATGGCATTTTCCCAAAGGGAAAGATCACCGGCCTCCAGCACCGAGATATGGGTGAGTGGCCTGTCACGGACTCCTCAAGCAATACCTACCAGGCCTACCGTGACCACTTCAAGTGGGAGATTGGGTATGTTCTTCGAGATTGGAGATACGTCGCACGTATTGCCAACATCGACATCACCCAACTTACGGGCGTGTCCGCCGCGAACCTTATCAATCTCATCGTTCGCGCAATCTACAAGCTCCCCACCCAGCCCGTCTCGGCTGGTACCATTCAGACGTCCGACACCCCCGAGGTCCGGGCCAACATGGGTCGCACGGTCATCTACTGCAACCGTGTGATCAGAACGTATCTGGACCTCCAAGCTATGAACAAAACCAACGTCCTGCTCCGCATCGAAGAGTTCGACGGTAAGCCGATCACAACCTTCCGGGGTATCCCCTGTCGGACCTGCGATCAAATCCTCAACAACGAAGCCGCTATCTAAGGAGCAGCACATGATCCTTGATGCATTCCTCCAGTTCGACTCTTCGAACAACCTCGCCCAGATCGCCGGGACCTACAACTCCACCAACGTAATCGACCTCGGTGGCCCCGGCATCCCCGTCCTTGCCTCTGGCCAAGGCGCCCGAGACATCGGCATCGGCGACAACCCTGCGATGAAGCTCCTGGTCCAGGTCACCACCACCTTCACCTCCGGTGGCGCTGGTACCCTCGCCGTCAACCTTCAAGGTGCCGCGGACAACGGCTCAGGCGCCCCGCTCACCTTCACGACGTGGTACACCACCCCAACCTACGCCCTCGCCACTCTCGTGGTCGGCGGTCGGTTGATGGACATGGACATGCCACGCCCGCCGGATGGCATTCCGATCCCTCGCTTCCTTCGCCTCACCTATGTTATCGGCGGCGCAACGATGACCGCCGGTACGGTCGAAGCCCTCATCATCCTCGATCGTATGGACCAATACTACACCGGCACCAACAACGCTGTGATGTCTGGCTACCCAGCCGGCATCACCGTCGCCAACTAAGGAGCCTCAGATGAGAAAATCTCTCCTCCTCGCTGGGGTCGGGCTCTGCGCCCTTGGCGTAGTCGCCCTCGCTCAGTCACCTGGGGTTAACTCCAACTTCCAGACCCAATGGTCGATCCCTATCGACTCGATCAAGCGCACCTACTCGATGTCGATGACCAACCTCGTCTTGGCCTCTTCGCCAACGACCTGGTGGCAAATCTGCGGCTCGGCCACGACCACCGTCCGCGTAACCCGCTTCACCATCTCGGGTCGCGCGACCGCTGTCGCCGGAGCCGATGTCCAAGTCCTCAAAACCTCCACCGCAGCAACCGGCGGCACCATCGCCTCTGGCCAGCCCTTCGCTGGCGCTGCGGTCGTTGGCTACCCCTACGACTCCTCCATCGCCGCAGGGACCGCCCTTACCACCGCCTGGACCGCCAACCCAACCGTCGGCACTCCCATCGTCACCTCCGCCGGTTTCATCTGGTCGGGCCAGATCACCCTCGGCAACCTAACCACCGGCACTTCCGGTGAGGGCCCCACGATCATCGACTTCGGCAACCACCCCGGCTCCGCAGTCGTCCTTCGTGGCGTCGCCCAATGCCTTGCCCTTTCCTCCGCAGTCGGCACCGGCCCAGGTTCAGGCAACCTGATGGACGTTACCGAAGAATACACGGAGGAATAAATGCGCAAGCTCCTCCTCGCTCTTGGCCTTGCCGGCTCCCTTGCCAGCATCGTCGCGCTTAACTGGGCTTGGGGCACCGTCGCTCCCCAAACCCTGGTTGGCAACGTCAACTACACGATGCTCAATACGGACTCTACCCTCGTCCCTGTTGTAGCCCTCACCGCCAACCGAACCTGGACCCTCCCCTACGCGGGTGGGACCAACATCAACGGCGCAATCCAAATCATCGACTCTCAAGGCAACATCGGTGGTTCCAACTCCTGCATAATCGTCGCGCCCCAGTCCGGCGATACCATCAACGGTTCCTCGAACTCCATCACCTTCTGCGGAACCTACGGCCGCCTGACCATCTTCCCAATGACCGGAACCAACTGGTCCTACACCGCTATCGGCGCCGCGGGTCAAACCCCCGGCACTGCCACCAACGACAACGCCGCTGCAGGCAACATCGGCGAAGTCGCCACCACCAACGTCCCCCTCGGCTCTGCCGTGCAGATCACTACCAACTCCTCACAACAGTTGGCCTCACTCTCCCTAACCGCCGGTGATTGGGACTGCCGTAGCACGATGTCAGAGGCGATCTCCAACACCACTACCGTTACCCAACTCTCCGCCACCGTTGGTACCAACAACTCCGTCCTTGGCACTCAAGGCACCGACGGCGTTAACACCGTGATCCCAGCGTCAGCGATCGGTGGTCGGGGCGTTGACCTCAAACTCGGCCCTGTTCGCCAATCTCTTGCGTCAACCACTACCATCTACCTCGTCGGTGGTGCCACCTTCGCCACCTCTCAACTCTGGGGCTTCGGTTCCATCACCTGCCGTCGAGCCCGCTGATGCTTGCGCTGTCCATCCTCCTTCCCGTCGCCTACATCCCCGGCGTAACCGGGGCGGTGATAGCGACTGGATGGGCAGTCCTCTCCGCAGGCCTACCACTCGTCACCTGGAGAGGGGAGGCAAAGCTCGCTTCCCCTCTCCCCCTAGCCCTCGGCCTCCTCTTCGCCCTCTACGCCATCAACTCCCTCACCTGGGTCGACAATCCCGACACCGCCCTCAGCACCCTTTGGCAATACGCCCTTATGGCTGGAGCCTTCTATGCTGGAGCCCAACTCCCCAATCTACGGCTGGTTGCGATTGGCCTTGCTATCGGGTTCGGCGCTTCTAGTCTTCTGGCTATTCTACAAGCTCTGGGCTTCGATTGGATAATCGAATACATCCCCTGCCGCCCATCAGGCCTTATGTTCAACCCCGTTATCCTTGGAGAGGGCTGTGCACTGGTCATCCTGCTACTTCTGCCGTATCGTCTCTGGCTACTCAGCCTCCTACTTCTTCCTGGTCTTATTCTGTCTCAGTCTCGGGCTGCTCTTCTGGCTCTGGCTGTAGGCCTCGTCCTCATGTACTGCCGCCCCTCACGCGGGGTACTCTGGTCCGCTGCGTGCCCCCTTACCTGGGTCGCCCTTGTCCAGCACGACACCGCTGATGACTTCCGCTGGCTCGTTTGGCGAGTCCTTTACCACTTCCTCACTTTCTGGGGCCACGGCGCTGGCTCCATCGAAGCCGTTATCATCCATTTCAATGGCCACCTCTATGCCCCAGCTTACGCACATAACGAGTTCCTCGACCTCACATATCAGTACGGTGTGGGAGCCATTCCCGCGATTGCACTGCTACTCTACCCCTGCGCAAACGCCTCGCGTCCTGAATGGCCCGCTTACATCGGCTTCGCCGTCTGCTGCCTCTTCTCCTTCCCCCTCCATTGCCCACCCTTGGCATTCCTTGGCATGGTGGTTGCGGGTTGCCTTTCTCGTGATTGGTGTTGGTCTTGGGACCCTCTCTACCACCGCCGATCTTGGCCTCTACCACCACTGGCTGACCTACGAACAAGCGACCGACCTTTGGCCGTTTAACTGGAACCTGAACCACGGAGCCGACAAGTGAACGAAACCATCGACAAAGTGATCGCGGCCTTGACCGAGCTCCGCGAGCACAACGTCAATCTCGAAGCGATCAAAGACCAACACTCCGCTGCGCAGGCAGACCTCGAGGCCACGCAGAAGGAGCTCGAGGCCAAGAACGCCGAACTCGCCTCCGCGACAGCGGGCCTCTCCGCTGCGCAGATCAAAGCCCAGAAGGAGCACGACGTCGCGATCTATGACAAGCAGATCGAACTCCGCGACCTGGGCGAAAAGACCAAAGCCGCCAAGGCCGAACTCGACGAAGTCCTAGCCCGCGTCAACTCCGCCTCCGCTCAGCACGACGCCATCGAAGCCTCCCTCGCCTCGATCCGTGAGAAGCACTTCGCCTGATGGAACTCTTCCGGGCCGAAATCCCTGCAGGTATCAACTACGCTGCAATCGAACTCTCAGCCAGTGGCACTGCTGTGCTTGGTATCATAGGCAAACGCATCGTCCTCCTCTCTGCCTCTATCATTGCCAACGCAGCAGTTAACGTCAAATGGCAAACCTCAACCGGCTCAGTCGATCTTTCTGGCTACGCCTATCTCGCTCAGAATGGTGGCTACATTCTCCCCTTCAATGCAGGTGGCTGGTGCCAAACAGCCGTCAGCGATAGCCTTAATCTCAACCTCTCCTCTGGCGTCGCGATAGGTGGGATGATCTCCTACCTTCTAGCCTGATTGGATTACAATGTCCTACTACACCAATCTTATCAATGCTTGGAACTCAGCGACGCAACCACCTACCGGCGTTACCGGCACTCCACTCACCGGCCTAACCACCGCTAATAAGATCATCGCCGTCAATGGTTGGACCATTACCGGTACAGTACCCACTGTTCTTAGCGTTACTGGCACTCAGCTTCTTAACTGCATTAACTATGCGGAGTTCAAGGCGCTTACCGCAACACAACAGGCCAACTTGTTGGCTCTGTGTAACAGCCCTGGCCTGCTCATTGGCGGCAGCGCTAACACCGCGCAGATGGCCGATGGCATGATCCTTGATTACTTCACCAATCATTCCGGTCCAACCATCCTCGCCCTTACCGCTTTGGCCCAAGCCGCTGTCACTCCCTGGTGGCAGGCTAATGGCTACTCCGGCCCAATCAGTCAACCCGACGTAACTGCTGCAGGGCTTTCCTAATGACTGCTAGAACCGCATGGACCGCTGGTAATGGCGTTGGGCTAACGTGGAGTACGCTTATAAACTCAACTGACATGACGACTGGGCCATTAGCCACTGCCAACACTGTGTTATCTAGCGTCGCTGATATCGCCAATGGGACCGCCCTTGACATCTTCATGGACATCTCCGCGTCGCTGGTCATCGCATCAAATACAATCGTTGCTGGTGCCAACCTCGCGTTTTGGCTCTACGCGCTCAACCAAGATGGGACGACTTATGGCGACGGTCAATTCACTGCCGGTACCGGCGCCGCCAAAACCCCAACCTTTCCTCCATGCGCTGTTATGCCCCTTGTTGCTGCGACGGGGCAGACTGCTTTGCTTGGGTTTAGTCAAGGGATAGTTATCCCACCGGGATCGTTTCGCGTAGCGATCCAGAACAATTCTGGCTTTACCTTGACTAGTGGAACGCAGACTGTAAAGTATCGTACTTATAACATCAACCTAAATAACTAGCAAATGGGACTGCCGCTGACATATCGTCGAGCTAATCCCCTCTCGTTTCCGGGCAGCAGGAAGCCGGGATTTGATCCGACGCACCCGGCGGCGCAAGGAATGGTCGGTTCACTCGGGGCTTCGTGTTTCCCTGTGGGCACTACGTATTTTGACTTGCTGACTCTAAAGAGCCTTCATCTTAGCGGAACTCTTGCGGCAGTGATTAATGGCGTGATTGGTCCTGGGTTTACATCAACCGGATTTTTCAATTCTAGCATTCTTGCGACCAACACATCGCCGGGTAGGACTTGGGCTCTTATTTGTTTTTTCACAACTAGTCCAAATGCCAACACGTTTATGGATTCTTCTAGTCAGGTTAACGGATTGATTTGTGTTTCAGGATCGTTTTCTATTAAAATAAACGGAACTACACTAGGGGGCATTGCACTAACTACTGGAGTGCCGTATTTTTTGGCAGGTTCGGGCTATAGTGCCATTGGTTATAATCTTCTTGCTCTGAATTTAAGAACTGGCGTCATTCAAACACAGACCGGGACCACAACATCTTCTTTCGCGACAAGCGGCGGATTTATAAGTTGGGGAACGTTGACTGGTTTCGTATATGGACCGTGTTCTTATACGCCGACATACCTTTCAATGCCGCAGCTTCTCCTATGGGCACAACGTCCTTGGGACTTCTGGTATCCGCCGACAGTCGAGAGCTTGATCTTCGACGTATTATCCACAACCGCACCATCTGGTGCAAAGGCAACTTGGCGCACCTTAGTTGGTGCTGGAATATAGGAGAATGAAATGGCTAGATGGAAATTAACCGAGGCCCACTACCTCAAAGTCCCCGGCACCGCCTGGGAGTACAACTCAATCGACCGCCGAACCGGCCGCCCCAAGCGCGAAGTCTTCTCCGTCCCGCTTCAACTCGACCCGAAGTCGATCGACGACCTGACCAAGCACGGCCAGCCGGACCCGGCCTTCCCCTCGCGTGATGTCGAAGACTACATCATCGTCGTTACCGACGCCCCTGGCGTGAACCAGCGCGATATCCTCTTCGAGGGCAAGCCCACCCCTGGGATGCTCCCACTCGATGACGAAGCCAAGGCCATCACGGCCCAGTGCTCGAAGGGGATTTGGAACCCAACCCCCGGCGCCGACGACGAGTCCCAACGCGCCTCCTTTGCCAACCAAGTCATCGACGACCTCATGGGCCAGATGAACACCCTCAAGGACGAGGTCCACAAGGCCCCGCAGATCGAAGGGATCGGCGAACTCATCTCTGCCATGACCGCGATGATGAAACAAAACAGCGAGATCATCTCCCTCCTCGCGAAGCAATCCACCGAAGGCAAACGTAGAGCAGCCTAATGGCCTCCCAACTCGACTTGGACCAAGGGGGAACCTACCGCCAGTGGGAGAGGGTCTACCTTGGCCCATCGGTTGGGTGGGTCTATACCGCAAAGCGAAACGTTCTACTCATCACCGCCGCAGGCACCTATCAACTCGTCTATGGCACCTCCTTGGTTCAAGTCAACTGCGCTGGCCTAGTGACTGTGACCCTCCCCTCCGCGATCGACCCCACCGTTCCACCCAGCGCGATGCCAGGGCCCTACACCAAAACCCCAATTACCATCGTCGACATCGGTGGCAACGCCTCGACCTATAACATCACCATCAACCCCTTCTCTGGCGCCGAGAACATAATGGGCACCCCCTCCATCGTCGTCGCTGTTGATTACGGCGGTTACATCCTCTTCCCAGTCTCTGCTCAAATGGGATGGAGCAACGCACAATGAAGAAGCTTCTAATAGCACTGGCACTGTTGCTAATCCCTTCCGCCGCGTCCGCGCAATGCACCGGCCGGTTCCCAGCCAACACCCTCTGTGGCAACCTGACCGGCGTTGCCGCGCCCCCGCATGCATTTCCGGCTGGTGGCTCTCACACCATCGGCCCTGCTACCACCGTCGTCGGTGACGTCGCTACCTGGGCCAACGTCGGCGGTACCCTCCTCGCTGATACCACTCCCTCAGCGGTCATCGACGAAATCTGCTCGACCGACAACGACCTCCTAGTCCGTATCACCGGCACTTGGCAATGCGGCCCGGCCGCTGGCACCGCCGGTCGCATCCTCATCGACCAAGGCGCTGGCACCACCCCCTTGTTCGAAGTCGCCAGCGGTAGCTGCACCGTCAACTCCAGTGGGGTATTCTCCTGCACCTCCTCCACTGAGCGAACTATCCTTTCCGCTGACACTGACTTCTACGTCAACTCCTCCACCGGCTCAGACAGCAACCCCTGTTCAGTCGGCTCGCCCTGTCAGCATCTTCAATACACCTACGAGCATCTCGCTGGCACCCTCGATGGGTTAGGCTTTAGCGTAAACATCCACCTCGTTGGCGCAGGCCCTTACACCCTTTCATCCCAAATCCCGTGGGTGGGGATGAAGTATGTTAATATCATCGGCGCTGGTGCAACCACCACTCGGATCAACGACCTCACCTTCTTCCCTGTCGTAGGCGCAACCACCGCGCCGGTAATTACCATCAACAACGTTCTGCTTGGGACCTCATCGACCGTTAACGACATCCTCGTCTACGGCGGCAGCATCATCCTCGGCGCCACCCTCCCATCCAACGCAACCTCCGTATCCGGCCATACCGGTAGTTGGGCCCTTGCCCCAGTTACCTCCTCCGGCGTTATGGTCCAGACCATCAACCCATTCGCTGTGCTTAACATCTACGGCACTGGCACTCTCAACACCGGAACCAGCGCAGCCTTCATCGCCGCTGGCGCTGGGTCGTTCATTGTCAACTTCGCCTCATCGGTAACGATCCAAGCCAGTTCCGTATTCACCTTCTTCGTCGACACCACCGAAGGGGGTCTGATCGAAGATCATTGCACCGCTTACAGCGGTTCCCCCACCAGCACATTCCAATTCTACGCCTACGCCGCGACCCTCTATAACTCCACCGGCTCTCCAACCTTCTGGCCAGGGGATAAGCCAGGGTGGATATTACCAAACGCCCACTCAGACATCCCAGTAACGGTGGTCTCCACCCCTACCACCGGAGGCACGGTCGTCCTCTCAGGGAGCCAGCCTAACCAAATCCTAACCCCCGCTGGCATCCTCTCCACCCTGACCTTGCAACTCCCACCCGCCGCGACGGTCTTTGCCAGCGATGGCTACGTCAGCCACATCACCTCTACCCAAACCATCACCAACCTAACGGTATCTACCACCGATGGCAGTACCGTCGTTGGAGCGCCAGCGAGCCTAACCGCGAACATCCCCCTCGCGATGCAATACAACGCGGCTAACAATGCTTGGTACCCGTACATCGAAAGCGCCGCTGGTGCCGGTGGGAGTGGTATCACCTCCCTCTTCGGCGATGTCGTTGCCACCGGCCCAGGCGCGGCATCTGCCTCGGTTGCTAAGATCGCAGGCGTTCCAGTCGGCACCCCCACCGGCACTGGCAACGTGGTCTTCTCCAATGTCTCGACCCTTAGCAACACCACCCTTGCTGGCGTAAGCACCTTCACCGGCGCGTTAAAGGTCCCCGTCCGCACCGCGGTCAGCACCACCGACTCCATCTCCGCCACCACCGACTACTTCGTCTGCCCACTCAACACCTCTGGCGCAGCTACCGAGAACCTCCCCGCTGGTGCGAACGGCCTGACCTTCCTCATCAAAGACTGCGGTGGTAACGCCGCTACCCATAGCATCACCATCGTTTCCATTTCCCCAACCACCATCGACGGAGTCTCGTTGATAACCCTTGGCACCAATTACCAAAGCACCGCTGTGACTTACAACGGCACGCAGTGGAGTCAGAACTAATGCACCGCCTTGGCATTGCCCTAGCCCTAGCCGCTGTCTCCTTAGGCGCTTGGCCTAGCGGTAGTCGCTTCGCCGGAGGCGGTGCATCTGGCGGCGTCCTCGCGCAGCGGGCGAAGACCTTCACCAATACCATCGGCGTGGTCGACCCACAAGGCACCCCTGCAAGCACAATCGGCGCGGCTATGGCAGCGATGGGGATGACCATCGCGCGGACGATAATGCCCAACTCCGGCGATAGCGGAGGCAATTACAATGCCCTCGCCGCGCAGGGCATCCGCTTTGACTTCCTCTGGGCCAACGGGTTCAGTTCCTTCCCTCTGACTAGCTGCGCCAACAACCCTTCTAGCATCGCCACCGTCATTGCCTTTGAGAACACCTTCATCGGGTCCTTCCCTGGTCAACTCGTTGCCAACGAAGGGCCGAATGAAACCAACAACTTCCCTGTCTGTTACAACAACACCGCTACCGCGACCGGTAGCACTGGCTCGGTGGTGAACTTTACCTCAACCCCAGCCGAAGTCGTCACCGTTGCTGGCTACACCTACACCAACGGTGGCACGATCTCCGCCGGCTCAGGCATCACCGTCACCGACACCACCCACCCCTCAGCGATCCCAGCCAACACCACGATCGTCTCTGCTACCTCGTCCACCGTAACCTTGAGCGCCAGCGTCACTGTCACAAATGGCGACACTATCCAGTTCCAAGCCCAGGGCGCAGTCCCTGGCACGACCGTGGCCTCCACCGCATCCAGCCTCGCTTGGCAAGTTCTAATCTACAACGCCACGCAGGCGAACCTATCTGGTGTGAAGGTTGCCAACTACACCTCCTTCGTCTCAGGCGCGAGCCCTCAGCCCCCCAGCATCGCCGGTACCGCCGATTACAACAACCTCCACTTCTATCCAATTCCTGGTGGTGCACAGCCAACCACCTACGCTGGTAGCTCGATAATCTCTTACCTTAACCCAGCCACGGCGGCGTTACCTGGAAAGCCATACGTAGTGACTGAGACTGGCTGGTGCACCGGCACTGGCACCACCGGCCTTGTCAACATGACTACCCAGGCCAACCTCCTGCTGAACAATTACCTTGATATGTTCAGTGCCAATGTCCAATACACTACCGCCTACACCATCTTCGATGTGACCACCGGCGACAACTCCTGCTTCGACAACTACGGCCTCTATCAAAGCGACCAGACCTCAGCCAAGACCTCAGGCGCGGTCATCGCCAACATGCAGACGATCCTCGCCGACTCTGCAACCGGGTTCACCCCTACCAGACTGAACTACTCCATCAGCGGCCTCCCCGCCCCTGGCGCTGGTGGTGGGTTCTCTACCCTGCTTGAGAAGACCAATGGCAACTTCGAAATCCTAATCTGGAAAGAGCCGGCGATCTGGAACGACTCCACTCACGCGCCGATCACCCCTTCCAATTCCTCCATCACCGTTGCCTTTGGCCTTACCGCAGACACCGTCAACGTCTACGACCCTATGGCCGGGACGGCCCCGATCAGCACCTCATCGAGCGTGGCCTCAATCAGCACGACAATCGGAGCGCACCCACTAATCGTAGAGGTCATCCCCTCCACCGTGACTTACACAGTTACCCCACCCCCTTACATGGCGAATGTGACAAGCTCGCCTTCGTTGCCCTTCACCGTGAAGCGCAACACCGGCGTCTTCTCTGGGTCGGAGACTGTCACCATCGCCGATGGGGGCGCCGGTGGTACCATCACCCCCTCGGTTGGCTCGCCTGGGACCAGCACCGTTACGGTGACCCCCACCATCAGCACTACCAGTTTCACCTTCACCTACAAGAACGCCACCGCTGGCGCCAAGACCCTTACCATCACCAACGCTCAGAGTTGGACCAACCCCACTCCGTTCACCTACACCGTCGCCACGCCCATCGCCCCCTACGATGGCACCGTTTGGAGCACCCCTGGTGGCTGCTGCAATGGCGATACCGGCGTCTCGCATCACACCTACCACAGCAACCTGCTGAACGTGGACGTCGGCTACGTCATCTATACCCCGCCGGGCTATCCAACCGGGGGCCCGTTCCCGGTCCTTTATATCTTCCCCGGCTCGGGTAGCAACGAGAACGGCTATGTCGGCTTCAACTCCCCCGACCTTTTCCAGATCGCCCAGACCGACATCCTCGCCAGCACGATCAAACCAATGATCATCGTCGAGGTGAACAACGGCCTCTCCGGCGATAGCCGCAACGCCCAGCCAGGATCGCCGAACTACGGCACCTGGGCGCCGCAGAATATGTTCATCAGCGAGGCCATCCCCGCGATCGACGCGGCTTATAGCACCATCGCCAATAAAACCGGCCGGGCACTCTTCGGCTTCTCGATGGGTGGGCAGGCCTGTATGCGGTTCGCTACGAAGTACCCCCAGATGTTTTCCTCTGCCTACTGCGGCGCCCCGGCCAGCGATGACGTAGCGCCGAACTATCCCTTCTGCTCATCCTCCGGCCCCTGCGTTAGCCCTACCTCGTCGGAGCCTACTCAGCTATCTGTCCTTTTCAACAACAGCTTGGTGGCTTGGCAAAACGACACCGTCTGGGCCGCGGGCTCCTACAACGCCCCTAACATCAACGGCCTCCCGATCCATGTTCTCATCGGCAGCGCTGACTCGTTAGAGGGTGTCGCGACGGACTTCTACAACCTCCTCGACTACGCTGGCGTTACCCACGACGCGTTGCAAGTCGCCCCTGGCTGTGGCCATGACTACCCCTGCGACTTTGCCTTCGCAGGCACTGATGCCCAGCTTAAGTTCGCCTCAACCCACTTCCCATAGGCCGCTCATGCCCAGCACCACACCACCACAAGCACGATTAATGGCTGGAGCCGCGCACAGCGCAAAGTTTGCAAAGAAGGTCGGTGTGCCAATGTCCGTCGCTAAGGAGTTCAACAAAGCCGATGCCAAGACCGGCATCTTGAGGAAGAAAAAGAAATGACCGAAGACAGGGACGAGCTCAACCGCATCGCGCGGGAACTCTCCATGATGCGTCAGATGATGACGACCATCGTCACCTACATCCGCGATGCGGAGAGCGAAGTCCCAGAAAAGATGCGGAGGTTCATGAACTACATGCACGACCTCCATGATATCAAGTACATGTATGAAGAACTCGGCCATACCGTGCCTCCGCACCAACTCCGTGAGATGGAACGCTGCGACGATCGCTTCCGGCAACTAATGGCCGAGCAGAATGCCGAAGGCGGGGCGTTTAACAAAGTCCGCCGCGACATGGCTTCCGATCCTGAGAACCGCTGGGACCACACCCGGCAACTCCCCCCACCAACCCACGAGGTGAAGAAATGAAGCAAGGCTCTGGAACTAGCTCCCACTCTGCGCAGAAACGGGAGCCTATCGCCAATGCGATAAGCGTGAAGGCCGTTTCGCAGATCGGCATGGCGATGGGCAACCACGCCACCGATATCAAAGGCGTCCTACCCAACCCAGCCAAGGACCTGCACAAGGGTCGTGGCTTCGAAGCACCCCGCGATGCGGGGCGTACCATCCACCACGGCGGAAGCCAAAGGAGACATGACTAATGGCATTAGACGTAGATCGGATCAGAGTCCTTCTTGAGATCGTGAAGGAGGCCGCAGGCCATCCAACCAAGCTGAAATCAGTCGGCGCGCTCGCGATGCGAGAGCTCGAAGCGAAAGACGCCGAGGCAAAGAAGGAGCATGACGAGCTCTTGAAGAAGGATGCCGCTGAAGCCGCCGCCGCTAAGGCCAAAGCCGACGCTGAGGCGAAGAAGATCGTAGAGGCTGAAGCGAAGGCCGCTGCGGATGCCAAGGCCCGCGACGAGCAGGCAAAGAAAGCCGCTGCGGATAAGGCCGCGGTGGATGCGAAGTCAGAAAGCATCCTCAAAGAGGATGAGGCCACCAAGCGCCGGGAGCCAACCAATGCCTAGAGACATCCTCTCCGAATACGGCCCCGACTCGCCCAACCCTCAAGCCTCGAAGATGTCTGGGAGTGGCCAGGTCACCTGCAAGCCCCTTCCTTACGATCCCCCGAAGGGCCCCACCGCGCATATGCAAGAAAGCCCTGGCCTGCACGGCACCAACCACGGTAACTGCGGAACTCAAGGCAAGAGATAATGGTCGCGCTCGTCGATATCGGCAACCGCGCCCTACAGCTGGCGGGCACGCGTACGAACATGTCCGCCAGCGAGTTCGCTAACCAGACCTCGAACGAGGCGATCCAAACGCAGTTGGTCATCAACTCCCTTCGGGACGAACTCCTTCGGATGGCGCCCTGGGACTGCGCGTTCAACTTCAACAACCTCAACTATATCACCTCGACGCCGGGGACGCCTGAGAACACTTCCCAGATCACCCAGACCTGGGTCAAGGGCCAACCGGCCCCACCATGGAGCTACGAATATGCATACCCCGGTGATTGCTTACGCGCTTGTTGGGTTGTGCCTTGGCTTAATACTGGCTTTGCGGGAGGCATCCCTATCACGACGGCGGTCACGTCGGTGGGGATGGGTGCCCCCACCAACTGGGGCTCCCCACCTTCCCCCTTTAAGATAGGCATCGACCAATTCTACTCCGTCTCGTCGATGACGCTTAGCAGTGGAGGCACTGGATATATCGCTGGGGATTTAGTGTACCTCGCCCCTGGCCAATACTCGCCTGGGAACATCCCCACCAACACTCCCCCAATCGGGGGCCCTGCTATTGCGCAAGTGGTTACTGTTGATGGAAGTGGCGCTATCCTCACCTTCACTATGGTCAACACCTTCGCCCAATCTCAACCTGAGAACACGGAGCCGCTCTCAGGTCAGTACTTCGCCGTCCAGGCTTCGCCTATGCCACAAGCCTCAACCACTGGCCAGGGCACTGGGGCCGCTTTTAACGTCACCTTCACTGCAACGCAGGGCGACCAGCGCGTGATCTGGACCGGGCAAGAGTTCGCAACCCTGGCCTACATCAAGCAGATCACCGACCCGAATACGATGGACCCCCTCTTCATCTCCGCTTGGTGCCACGGCCTCGCAGGCTACGTCGGGTACCAACTCCATGGAGATAAGCAAAAGGCGAACATGGAAATCGGCCTCGCGAATAGCGTGGTGATCGAGGCCCGAAAGGCGGACGGGAATGAGGGGCTGACTGTTAACGATGTGATGCCGGACTTCCTCCGCATACGCGGGGGCTACAGCCCGAATTGGGAATACTCCTCTTCCATAGGCGGGTTTAATTGGGGCCCCTTGCTCACGGCATTCTAGATGGCACAACCCACCATCCAAACCTCCTTCGGCTCTGGCGAGTGGGCCCCTAAGCTCCGTTCGCGGGTCGATATCCAGAAGTATAAGTCCGGCGCGGCGCTCCTCCGCAACTTCTACGTCGACTACTCCGGCGGGGGCGCCTCCACCCGCCAGGGGACGAAGTTCATTGCCCAATGCAAAACCTCTGGCGCGCGCTTAATCCCCTTCCAACCCTCTTCAACCCTCAGCTACGTCCTCGAGTTTGGCCAGAACTACATTCGCTTCTACTCCAACGGGGCGGCGGTCCTTGAAGCCCCCTTCTTCGCTGCTGGCGGTGGCGCTGCTGGCGATCTCTTTGATCTCACCGCTGATCCCCCTTGGGTCCCGGGGGATTGGGTCTACGCCACCGGCTGGGGCGGGTTGACCAACGTCAATGGCAACTACTTCCAAGTCTCCGTTGTCTTCGGCCCGGCAGTGACCGTCGTCGATCTCCAAGGCAACCCCGTTACCTTCACCGGGACCTGGACCTCAGGCGGCCAACTCCAACGCGTTTACACTATCACCTCCCCCTACCTCGCCAGCGACTTGTTCCCCAACCCCCTCACCGGCAACCCCGGGCTCAAGTTCGTCCAGAATGTCACCTCCCTTATCATCTGCCATCCTAACTACCCGGCTCAGGTCCTGACCGAAACCGCTGCGACGAACTGGACCATAAACAGCATTCAGTTCGGGCCGACTATTGCGACCCCAACCGGCGTCGCCATGTCGGCCTTTGGCACAGGCTCGGGCTGGTTCTACGCCGCGTGCGTTACAGCGGTAGATGCGAATGGTCAAGAGAGCGCGGCCTCGGCAATCGCCACCGTCTCCAACACTGGTGAACTCGCTGCAGGGTCGGTAAACTTAGAACTAACTTGGAATGTAGTACCTGGGGCATCGAGCTACAACGTCTACTTCACCTCCCCAAGCGCGAACATCCCCGTTCCGAATGGCTCGCCCTTCGGCTTCGTCGGCAACTGCACTGGGACATCCTTCAACAATTCCCCACCCGGCATCCCACCAGACTTCTCGCAGTCTATACCGATTGAAGAGAACCCCTTCCTCGGCTCGCCGGTGACCTCCCTTACCATCACCAATGGCGGATCGTACGGGCCAGGCGCCGCCCCAACCCTCACAATCGCAGCGCCGCTCGCAGGTGCGCAGGCGACCGCGTACCCGATCTTCCAACTCCTGACCAGTTCGGTGAACGCCGCCGGTAACGGCTATGCGGTTAATGATTTCGTCAACTTCAACCTCGTAGGCGTGATCCAGATCACCGGTGTTGGCGGTGGCGGCTCAGTGTCCACCTACACCGTGGTACACGCTTTCCAGTTCCCATTCACCGGCTTATTCGGCACCCTTTCCCAAGCAAGCACCTCTGGGACTGGGACAGGGCTGGTCTTGAACGTCACCTTCGCCATCGTCGCCGCAGGGATGATCTCAGGGGGCTCTGGCTACACCACCGTTCCGGCTGTCGCTTTCTCCGCAGGAGCCGCAGCCGCCACAGCGGTGCTGGGCATGGTCTCCTCAGGCAACCCCGGCGTCCCAGGGTTCATCCAAGAGCGCTTGATGTTCGCCGGGCAACCGCAGGCCATCCAATCCTACAACATGTCCCAACCTGGGGCCTTCTACAACTTCAACATCTCCAACCCGAGCGAAGACGACGACGCGATCGCCGGGACAATCATCGCCGAGGAACTCAACGACATCCGCAACCTCACCCCCGTCCCGACAGGGATCATCGCCTTCACCGGCAAGGGCGCGTGGTTGATCAACGGCGGTGGGGGCATCTCGACCCAAACCCCCATCACGCCATCAGACCAAACTGCCCAACCCCAAGGCTTCAACGGGGCCAACGATCTCCGCCCGATCAAGATCAACATGGATGTCCTCTACGGGACCAACAAGGGCAACTACGTCCGCGACCTGACCTACAATCTCTACGCCCAAATCTTCACCGGGTCCGACATCTCCGTCTTCTCCAACCATCTCTTCTTCGGCTATTACATGCTCGATTGGGCTTGGAGCGAGGAGCCTTTCAAGACCCTTTGGGCAGTTCGGAACGATGGGGAGATGCTGTCGCTGGGGTACGTTAAGGAGCAGGAGCTCATCGGTTGGGCCCATCATGACACCAACGGCCAGTTCAAATCGGTCGCCTCAGTCATCGAGAATGTGAATGGGAATATCGTCGACGCTGTCTACGTCATCGTCTTTCGGCAGACTTATCTTCCAAATGTTCAGCTAGACAACACCTGGGACATCGTCGAGACGGTCAACCTTACCCTCACCAACGCCGCCCATACCGCAACGCTAACAGCCCCCGCAACGGGGTTCACGATCGCCACAGCCTTCTATCGCTCCGGGCAAATCTACGCTGAGTTTGCAGTTAGTTCTGATTACGACCAACCAGGGGATGAGATATCGGTTATTGATCTTAGCGCGAGCACCGCTGTGGTTATATCCGCTGGTAATGGCGAAGTCTTCGTTGGTTCTACTGGCCATCCAGTGCTTCAATTCTCGCTTGGTAATTTCAACGGACAAATCCTTAGGGTAGCATTGGATGCAACAAACGCGCTGGTTTGGATGGCGGTCGCTGGAGGGCCGTGGAATGGTAACCCCGCTGCCAACCCTAACACTGGTGTTGGTGGAATTAACTTCCCAACTACGGCCGGGCCTAGTGGGCCGAATAGTAACATGGATGAGATATACTTCGCTACGTTAATCACCGAGCCAGTCCTCCCCTCGGTGACAATGAACACCTTCGGCCCCTTCACCTACACCAACCCCTTCGCCACCCTCGGTCCACAGGTCGGCTACGTCGAACGGATGGCCGATCGCTACTTCCCTTACGGCTACGAGGATGCTTGGTCGGTGGACTGCGGTCTGCAAACCCTCCCCGTCTTCGCGGGTAGCCCCGGCGTGCTGTCCCAGAACAACGGCTTCAACGGCGTTACGCTAACCGTAGACTCCGCTTCCGGCCCGGCCTTGTTCACCTTCTCCACGAACATCGGCCTGAACAGCGGCAACGTCGGCGACGTAATCCGCACCGGGGGCGGCATTGCCACGATCGGTATCGTTAGCTCCGGAAGCGTCTGTGCCTGTACCATCACCCAGAACATCACCGCCGTCAACCCCTATACCGGCGTGCCCATCCCTAACACAACGGACTGGACTCTATGGATGCCAACCACAACCGTCACTGGCCTAACCCAGCTCGCAGGCCAGTCTGTAGTTGGACTGGCAGACGGTGTCCCAGTCGGACCATCTGCCGTCTCCGGGACTGGCTTAGTTACTTTAGGCGCCCCCGCCTCGAAGGTCACCCTGGGGCTTGCGTACTTACCACAATTGCAGACGCTACCGCTCGATCTAGGCGAGCCGACGGTGCAGGGGAAGAGGAAGAAGATTACTGGTATAACTTTACGAGTCGCGGATACTTTAGGTCTGAGCATTGGTAAGACCTTCCAGACCCTGACCGCGATGAAGGACTTCGTCCTCGGCAACGTCCCTACCACCTCCAACGGGCCAGCGAAGGTCACTGGGTTGGTGAGCGGGGATGGGCGGACGATCATCGACCAAGCATGGGACGAGGCGGGGAACTATTGCATCCAGCAGAACCTTCCTTACCCCGCCACGGTCCTGGGGGCCATGCCAGAGATAGCAATGGGCGATACCAAATGATCAACATCGTTCAGAACCGTGGGCAAGATATGCGATCGATCCTCGCACGGAGCCCCGTCGCCGATGTGCCTGAGGCTTGGTCGGTGATGAATGAGTGGATGTATAGGAGTACGGAGATTTACTATGGGCTGGTTGATGGCGAACCCGCCTGCGTGTGGGGGTTTATCCAACCAACGGTCCTCTCGACCACCGCCTATCTCTGGCTACTCACCACCGACATCGCCGCGGAGCATAAGTTTCTGTTTGTTCGTCACTCACAGCTATTTATCAAAGAAGCCCTGGAGCATTGGCCTACGATCATCGGCAACACCGCCATCGACGACCGCAAGGCCATCCGCTGGATCAAGTGGCTAGGAGGGGCCTTCGGCGACCCCGATGGGAGATGGCTTCCATTCACTATCAGGAGACGATTGAATGGCTAGCCCAGTAGCCCTTGCCGGGATAGGGACCTCCGCTGCGGGCGCGGGGCTTGGCGCGTTTGGGAGCCTGTTTCAGGGCCAAGCCCAATCGAACATGTACAAGTATCAAGCGGGGGTGGCACAGGTCAATGCCACCGTCGCGAAGCAGGATGCGCAGTACGCGACGGCTGCGGGGGAGTCTGAGGCGGCGACGGCGGGGATCAAGACCCGTCAGCAGATCGGGTCCACGCGCGCGGGGATAGGAGCGGGGAATATAGACGTCAACACCGGGTCTGCGGCGAGGGTAGTGGCGAGCGAGACGGCTGTAGGCCAACAGAACGAGGCCATGATCCGGGCCAACGCAGCGAAGCGGGCCTACGGCTTCGAGGTGAAAGGGGCCGAGGATGTCGCCCAGGCTGGGGCCTACGATGTGGCCGCTGCCACCTCTCAGGAGGCTGGCGAGATCGGCGCCGTGAGCTCCATCGTTGGCGGCGCCGGGAATGTTGCGAGTAAGTGGATGCAGTACGGCCAGAGCTTTGGGACTTCATAGCCATGCCCCGCGTTCCATACAACCCAGTCCCTGACATTCAGCCCCAGTCGCCTGGGGAGCAGATCAGCGTCCAGACCCCCGGCGCTGCCTTTGGCGAGAACGTAGGGGCCGCGCTCCAGCACCTAGGCACCACCGGTGAAAAGGTCGGTGACGAACTCTTCACCCGCGCGATCGCGCTTCAAGACCTTGCGAATGAGACCGAGGCCAGGAACAAGGTCGTCGACTTCACCACCCAGGCCGCCCAGCGACAGGCGGACTTCGACTCCCTTGAAGGGGTCGATGCGAAGAACGCGTTACCTGGGCACCTAAAAGCGATCGGGGACCTTCGCACTGATATGCGTGGGACCCTTTCGTCCCCGATGGCCCAAAAGTATTTTGACCAAGAGGCCGCGAGCTTTCAGAACCGGATCACCTTCTCTTCTGCCGCGCACGCGGGTGAGCAGTTTAAGAACTACGTCGTTGGCACCGCTCAGGCTCAGATCGACAACACCACCAAGGCCTACGTCAATCCCTTTAGCGAGTCCGAACGCTCGGCCAAGAACACCACCATTGAGGAGGGGTCTCATACCATCGCTCAGGCCAGGGGATGGAGTGAGCCTGAACGGCAGGCCTTCGTCCTAAAACAGCAAAGCGCCAATCGCCTTGGCCAGATCAACCAGCAGGCGATGCAGGACCCGATCAAGGCCTATGGCACTCTCCAAGCGGCGATCAAGAATAACGAAATCGATCAAGCCTCTGCCGATCGGGCGCTGGATAATATCTATCTCCACAACCGCGCGGTCGGCGTTCAGAACCAAGCCACCGCGATCTTCGGCCCTGGTGGGAAGTCCCTTGCGGATATGGACGCCGAGGCCCATAAGGTCTCCCAAGACCCGAAGGTCACCCTCAACGATCCGCTCTTCGAGAAGGACCTTCGGACGGCGATCCGGTCGAAGTCCATCTATGACAAGTCGATCACGACGGACCAGAACCGCACGAATATGGGAACCCTGATGGACGCGATCCATTCGGATAAATTCCATACGAGCCAGGAGCTCCTCGCTGATCCACAAGTCGGCATGGCTATCAAGGCCCTCCCCTCTGCGGCCCAGGACAAAATCCCTGAGATGCTCGCTCAGCATTGGGCCAAGCATGATGCAGATGTTGGGTACAACAACTGGCAGGCCCTCTACGGAGCCGCGCGGCATAACCCAGATAGGTTCCTCGACACCGACCTATACGACCCCGATCTCCACCTGACCCGTGAGCAGCGGGGGGACTTGCTTAACGTCCGCAAGCAGCTAGTCGCGAACCCTCAGGCCAATCCCCAGGTCACCCGCGCGCTTCAATGGATGAAGACCACCCACGGTCAGGAACTCGGTGAACTCGGCGTTCGCTTTGCCCCTTCGCGGACTGAGGACCCAACCAGCGACCGGGTTAAGAACTACAACATGTACGTCGGCTCCCTGGCCCAGGCGCTTGAGTCCTTTCAAGAAACGAATAAGCACTTCCCCACCCCGCAGGAGTTCGACGAGAAGATCGCCAAGCCCCTGCTCGCGACCCACTCCACCTCCGAAGGGACCTGGTTCCATGGGCTAATGGGGAACCGTGACGAGCCAGAGTTCGAAAGAACGATCCCTGAGCCGGTGATGAACGAGGCCCGGTCGGCGTTGCAGCAGGAGGAGGCCACCCGACCTGACGCCCGCTCTGGCTACCAGCCGAGTGATAGCGAAATCCGGATGTACATAGTCCGGAAGCAATGGGATCAGTTCTACAAGAAAGCTAAGGGCGATGGCGCAACAGGACCTTGACCAAGAGTACGACGGTGGGCTTGATGAGGATAACGTCCTCAATCTAAACCCCGCCGCCTATGTCCTGAACCAGCGCCGTAGGGCGACGGTTGGGGCGATCAATGACCTTGAGGCGAACCCCGATGACGCCGCTCGGGCCCAGCAGTTGGCTGAGGCCACTGGCGCTGGACCCGGGCTTGTCTATGGGAACCTTGAGAGCTTTGAGCAGCAACACAAGGCGGCGCTGACTTCCCAAATCCTCGACAATAACCCCTTCATCCGGGACTATATCCAAACCCACCCTCTCGGGTCGAAGATTTCCAACGACGACTGGGGGCAACTGGACGCGTTCTCGCAGGCTCTCCAAGCCACCCCGGCGGGAAGGTTGGGGACCAGCGTAGTGCAAGCGGCCAAGGACTTTGGAGAAGGGTACGGCCCACCTGGCCTATTCGGCAATGCACCAAGGAGCTTAGAAGAGGCCCAGGCTCATCCGGGGTTGGGGGCCCTGATGGCCCTAGGGACGATAGCTGGGGCCCCCTTGGACCTCGCCTTTCGCGCCCCTGGTGGCATAATCAACGCGGTTATCCAATCCATCCGGCGATCGTACGAAACCATAACCGGCAAGTCAGGGTCCGACTCGGTTGAGAACTTCCTCCAAGCGATCTCCGATCCTGGCGCGATGGCCTCGATCAACCCCTTGCTGATGGAGCATGGGGCGGCGTTGATTCAAGGGCAAGGGGAGTTAGCGAAGCTCCACGAGGAGATACAGAAGGTCGCGCCTTATCTCAAGGCTGGGGAAGTCCCACCGCCTGGGGTGAGTAAGATCATCGACGATGTAAGGCAGGACGAGCAGAAGGAATTTATCAAATCCCTCAAGGAGCAAGGGCAGGCTGCTAACGCCACCAACACTATTGAGCGGGACCCGGAGTCGTTCAAGGCCTTTGTCAACGCGCATAATCCTGGGCACATCGAACTCCAAGCCGACGCGGTCCGATCCCTCTACGGCGAAGATATCCCCACCCCCGGTGATGATCGCTTTGGGGATATCCCTGGCTTCGAGCAGGAGCTACAGTTAGCCGAGCGGCATGGTGGCCACGTCCAGGTCCCCCTCGCGGATTGGTTTCTGTTCCAGAATAAGAACCCTGAGGAGGCGAAGTTCCTAGAGAAGTTCGCGGCTATGCCAGGGGGCGTGACGCAGGCGGAGGGGGAGCTTGCAGCGGAGAGGAAGGCGGCGGAGCCGAAGGAAGAGGAAGAGCCCGCAATCACTCTCGAGAAAGGTACTTGGGTTGGTGAGCATCAAGGCCCAAACGAGCATGTGTTCAACATCAACGACTCTGGCAACGCCGCTGGAACTATTCAAGTAACCGATCGTGGCAAGGAGCTTCACGTCGATTATATGGGTAGTGAAGAAGGCCGTGGGTCCTTGGGCATTGCAGGTGTCAAAGCAGTGCGGGACGAATTGGCTCGGCAGTTTCCTGAAGCCAGGTCCATCACAGCCTATAGAGATACTGGAGCGAGGGGAGCGGCTGGTGTAGAACAAACCCGTACGCGTGTGGCAATAAACCAAGGTCCTCACGTCGCTGCTATGGCCTCCATCCGAGACGCCGCGGGCCTGAACCCGATCTTCCGAGAGCAGCCCCAGTCGTTGATCCCGGAGACGGCTAAGGACGCTACCCTTACCACCGATAGCGGCGACCGTATCGTCAAAACCTTTCCCGCTCGAGAAGGGATGGCCCTTGTTGATAAGGACCAGCTAACCGGCGTCCCCCGCGCCCTTGCAGAGTTCTTTCACAATCGCCTTGATAAGCTCGCTGGTGATACCCCGATCTGGGTTGCCCCTAACAACTTGATGAAGGAGCTTAATAAGAACGTTAGAGTCCGGCCGAACACTCCAGGGTTTTACTACCCTGATCAGCACGCGATAATAATGCGCGAAGATGCTGCGAGTGGGATGCTTGGGCATGATGTCGCGACCCATATCCTGATCCACGAAGTCGCCCACGCCGCGACCTATAACGAGATGAGGGAGTTCCCCGCCATCAAGCAGATGGTTGGGAGCTTAATGGGCGAGGCTGATAAGTGGCTTAGCAAGAACGCCTTTGAGGATCGTGAGGTTCATAAGTACGCTTTCAAGAACGAAGACGAGTTCGTTGCTGAGACTTTCTCCAACCCACGGTTCCAGGAAGTCCTCGCTACCACCCCGCTATCAAACGAACTCGCTGGGCGCCTTGGGCTGAACGCGAAATCGTCCTCGGTCTGGGACGCGGTGAAGCAGATTGTTGCTAACTTAGTCCAGCGCCTAACGGGGGTGAAGGTTCCTCCTACTGTCCTTGACGGGATGATGCGGATCGGTGAGGCGTTCGAGGAAGCTAACAAGGTAACGAGGCGAGGAGGGGAGGCCTTAGGGGCCGAGCCTATCGAAGATCGTAAGGCCTTCAAGACCCCCGCTACCGTCGGGCTCAAGGCCGACGACCTACGCAAGTACATGGGCCTGATCGAGAGGCAGCAAGAGGTTGAGGCCAAGCACGTTGAGAGCAAGGCGCTCGAAGATGAGCGCAAGCGGCAGACCGCGGAGTGGAAAGAGAACCAGAAGACCGTTCGGTCCGAGGTCCGCGAAGGCGTCTATCGCCGTCCAGTGATCGCCGCCGACCGCTACCTCCGTGAGGGCATTCTCGAGGGCCGTAAGGCTGGGGCTTTCAAACTCGATAAAGGAGCCTTAACCGATGAGCAGATTCGAAGCCTATCTCCTGACTATTACGCTAGCGGTGGCGCTAACCCTGATGATATGGCTAGACTCTTTGGCTACCAGTCTGGGGACTCCTTAGTTCAGGCCCTAGGGCAGCTAAAGGCGGAACGCGATCTGGAGGGGCTAACGCCGCAGGCGCACATATCGAAGATGGTGAGCGTCGCCACCGAGCATGAGATGCAACGGCGGTATGGGGACCTCGAAGAGAATATCCTCCGCGAAGCCAAGGAGCATGTCTTCTCGCCATCGCAGATCGACATCCTCGCTGACGAGACCATCCACCTCGCGTCGTTGGCAAAGTCCGAACTCCCTATCACCAAAGAGGACCTCCTGAAAGGAGCAAGGCAGGTGTTCAATGCCTCGCCATTACGGGCTATCTCGTCCAAAGCCTTCGAGGCCTCCTCCGGCCGGGCCGGTCAAGCCGTTCAGGACGCCCTGCTCAAAGGTGACTATCGTGCCGCCCTTAAGGCCAAGCAAGAGCAGGCGAATGCCGCGATCTATGCTAACCTTGCTCTTAAGTTTGAGAAGGGGCTTAAGAGGTTTAAGGAAACTGACGCGCCCCGCTGGGGGAGGAGGGAGCCCCCAGGTGTTCCGCAAGAGGACGCGGTGTGGATGCATCAGATACTTCTTCAAGTTCTAGGCCCGGATGGGATACAGACCTCGCGGCAGGACCTTGAGCGAAGGAAGGAAATGTCGTCGCGGTACGCGAACCTACGCGAGTATGTCGAGGCGAGGAATAGGGCGAACGGAACGGCCTCTACCGATCCTGACAACCCCCCTGTCACCCACACCCTCAACGTCCTCCCTGAACTCTTCTCTACCAACTGGCCAGGGAAGGATTTCGAGGGCCTCAGCACCGCCGAGTTCCAAGGGGTCTACGACTCCCTCAAGTCGATCAACCACTACGGGCATGAGGCGAACAAGTACACGGTGAAGGGGAATAAGATCGATCTGGCGAATGTCGTCTCAGGGCTGGTCGAGCGCCTTAAGGCCGCGGTGGATAATAAGCCCGCGGTTCAGGGGGCGCATGAGGAGAGTAAGTTCAGGACCATCGGCTCGCTCTTGTTGAATACCGAGACTTGGCTCAACCGGCTCGACCTTGGTAATCGTCAGGGCCCATTCAATCAACTAATCATGCGCCCGATTACTGAAGGGCAGAACTACCTTCGCCAACTGAACAGGGACTTCGCGGCGAAGTGGAAAGACCTCGGCCCGTTCCCTGACTTTAACAAGAAGCTCACCAATACCCTCTTCCGCACCGACGACGGCCGGTTCATCGACATGACCAAGGGGCATGCCTATGCGGTCCTCCAGAATATGGGCAATGCCCTCCAGCGCCGCAAGCTCATCGACGGTTGGAACATTTCCAAGGATCAGGATGTCGGCGAGCAGATGGTATGGCACTGGCTACAGAACACCGCAGGGATGGGGCCTGAAGACCTCAAGCGGGCGCAACGGATGGGGAAGGTTTACAGCGATGCCTTTACCCTAGCCGAGCATGCCTACGTCCACACCGCTGGGGTCGCACCTGCAAGGATCGAACTTTACAAAGTCCGAACCCCCTGGGGCGATGCGGATGAATGGTACCACCCACTGATCGCGGACCCTCTTCGCCACTCGTCGAAGATGACGGTCGACGACATGATGGGGGACAGTGGGTTTTGGAAACCCTCACCCGCCTCTGGCTATACCAAGACCCGCACCGGGGCGCGGTACCCCCTTGACCTCTCGTTCGAGTCCGCAGCGTTCAAGCTAAAGCAAATCCTCAACGACGCCGCGATGAGGATACCGATCACGGAGGTGAGCAAGATCGTTTACAATAAAAAGTTCATGGAAGCGTTCAAGGAATACTACGGCCCTGAATACCACTCCGCCCTCGATGCCTGGATGAAGGACGCCGCTGGCAACCGCCAATGGCAACCGGCGAACATGCGGGCCCTCGATCGCTGGGTCAACTCCCTCGCCCAGAACATGTCCACGATGATGATCGGGTTCAACCCAGGGACGGTGGCGAAGCATGGGCTTACCGCCGGGATATTCTCCTCTTGGGAAGTCGGCCTTGGCAACTGGGCCTCGTCGATGCTTCATATGATCCACGAACTCCCTGGCTCGCGAGAGCGGTGGAAGTTCGCGATGGATAATAGTGAGGAAATCCGCAACCGGCTGCACAATGTCCAGGACACCATCGTCGCCCAGAACAAGGAACTCTTTCGAACCCAGAAGAACCGGGCGTTCGATGCCACGCGGGTGAAGCTGGAGTCCTTCCGCGATGCGGTTAATTGGTGGGGCCATGCGCCGGTGGGGGCGGGGGACTTGCTCTCAGCGGTGTCAATGTGGGATGCGGAGTATCGGCGGCTGAACAAGGCCGATCCGGATATGACGCATGGTGACCTTGTGTATGCGGCTGATACCGCGGTGCGTAGGACGCATGGGTCCTCGATCTTAACCAACCGCTCCGCCGTGCAGCGGCATCAGTCCCCATTCGTCCGCCTTATCATGCCCTTCTACACCTTCCTTAGCAACGCCCTTCAACGGAACTACGAACTCGCTTGGAAGGCAAAGCTGGCGACGCAAGGGCGCGAGCTTCCGGAGATGCCTGGGTTCCTTGAGGAAAAGTTCGAGGCGGGACCTCAGCATATCCTCCCTATCATGGGTGGGGTCGCGGTCTTCGGCCTTGCGGTTGGGTTGATCGAACACCTGATCTCAGGCCAGCCGAAGAAGAGCGATGAGAGCGAAGGCGCCCACTTGGCCAAGATGCTTCTCCGTGGGTACCCGGCCCAGGTCCCCTTGGTACGGGACGTCTCCAACTACCTGATCGACGGGCACGATCCTTCCATCGGCCTCTATGGCACCCTCGCTCAGGACGTGAAGAAATCCCTCAGCACCAAGAGCTACGATTACCGCACCAACCCCGGCAAGACCTTCCGGACCGCGGCAGATGTTCTCTCCCTCAGCACCGGGCTCACGACCCAGTCCACTGACAAGCTCGGGGAGTATCTCATCAACGTCCTTGCCGGGAAGGAGCACCCCAAGGGCTTTGGTGACCTCTGGAAGGGCGTTCGCACCGGCACACAACAGGAGCCTAGGAGATGATCCCAACCCCAATGAAAACCTCGGCCGCTGGCCGGAAGTTCATCGAGATGGAGGAGGAGAGTGGTGTTGCAAAGCTCAAGGCCTATAATGACGGAACAGGAACGTGGACGATTGGCTTTGGACATACTACAGCAGCGGGACTTCCTAGAGTATACCCAGGAATGTCGATCACTGCTGACCAGGCCGACGCGATCTTGGCGAGCGATCTGGCAAGCGTGGAGGCGGACATTAACCACCACCTTACGGTGCAGGTGAACCAGAACCAGTTCGATGCATTGGTTAGCTTTGACTTCAACACAGGGGCCCTGGATCGGTCCGGGCTCCTGGTGTTGATTAACAAGGGCGTGACAAACGCTGATGAGATCACCGCTGCGTTTTGTGCTTGGCGGTATGCGCACATCCACGGGGCTATGGTGCCCATCCTGCTAGGACGTAGGCAACGCGAGGCGAAGATATTCACACAGGGGTACCCAAATGTTTAACATCGATCCAAAGGTAGCTTTCTGGCTTGGACTCACCTTCTACATCTGTGGTAATATAGCAACTGCTGGTACAACCTTCTTCTCTGGTGCACTTCCTGAATGGGTCATCGCTCCTCTTGTGAAGTGGTGTCTTATCATTGCAACACAGGGGAACGGGATTATGACCTACATCGCTGGTGCGAACATGACCAACGCAGGTCGCATCGCCAATGTCCAGCAGGTCCCGCTCCCGCAGAAACTCGACAGCCTCGTGGCGCATAACCCTGAGGTCAAAGGTGTCATCACCACTGAGGCTGTTGCCAATGCAACCTCCAGCAGCAAGGTCATATCAGGATGAATTACTTCGACCTCTTCAAGCTCGCGCCACTGATCCCTCAGATCGAAGCCGCGATCGAGCTCGTCAAGAAATACATGAACGACCCCAGGGTCCCAACCACGATCGCTCTTGTCGGGGAGATCGAAGCGGACCCTGAGGTTAAGGCCGCTATCGCCACAGCGGAGTTAGTGGCGAAGACACTACAACAGGGGACTACAAATGAGAAAGCTAGTATTGGGAATACTGGCGGCGGGGCTATCGGCTAGCACCTCGCTGGCAGCGGACTTGCCTACCAAGGCACCGATCTACGGTGGGCCGTACCCCACCACGAAGTGCGGGCTTTACTACGGTATCAATGCCGAAGGCGGGGCGGGGAACGTGCCCAATGCCCCCGCTGGGACGGTTGTCGTCGGTGGGGATATCGGTGGACTGGTCGGGTACGCTTGCCCCATGGCGAGCATCCCGATCTTCGTTGAGGCCCTTGCGGATTTCCAAAACCTCAACGCAGGGAACGCCGGGTTCTCGCTCTCGGGCCCGGCGCATTTGGAACAGCGCCTTGGCGTGCAGACGCCTTTGCTCCAACTGTTCCCAAGCCTTGGCTTCCCGGCGGCGCCGACCACACCGACCCTTCCAGTCCTGCCCCCAGGCGCGACTGTTGGGACGCCGGTGAACTACCTCTACGGGGCGATCAACGAGGACGACATCTCCAGCCAGTTCGGCCTTGCCTCAGGGCGGGATTGGTTGGTGTCGCCTGAGGTTGGGACCGGGCTCTTGATCCCAATCAAGCTCGCGAACGGGACGCCTATCGTCGCAGACACCTACGCTGGGTACGAACTCCAGAGCAACTCGATGTGCATCGGCGCGGGGATGTGCCCCAAGCTGGGCCAGCGGCTCAAGGTTGGGGTCAGCTTCAAGTATTGAACCTCCCTCCCTGGCCGGAGTTGACGCCAAGCCAGGGCAACTGAGGGGCGCTAATGCCCCTCACCTTTCAGAGGATAAAATGGAAGCTGCAACCGCACTGATCATTTCAATCGCGACGTTAGTGACAGCAGTCGGTGCGGTGGTGATAGGGATTGTCAACGCGAGACATCTTAACGAAGTGCATATTGCAATCAATAGTCGAATGGATCAGCTATTGCTGGCCCATGGTAAGGAGATGAAGGCTGAGGGGATTACAGAAGAACGAGCTAGAGGAGACGTGTAATGAGCCTTGGAACAATCTTAGTAATCATCTTAGTCATCATCTTACTCGGTGGCTTCAGTGGAATAGGAGGCGGGCCGTTCTACGGCGGCGGCCCTTACCTCGGGGGTGGTTTGGGGTTCGTCGTAATCATCCTCGTGATCTTACTCCTACTTGGAAGGATATAACATGCCTATCGGTCTTCTATTCTGGATGATCTTCATCCTAGTGATACTCTTCAGTGGCGTCTGGTGGCGCAACGGAGCAGGTTGGGCCTATGGGTTGTTCGGCAGTATGTTTATTGTGTTCGTGCTGCTGTTCCTGTTAGGATGGAATGACTTCGGCTTCATCCTACAAGGCGGGCGCGGCTCCCCCTTTCATTGACGCGCCGGGGACGGTCGCCCCTGACTGCCAAGGTATGCGCGGGTGTGAGATGATGGAACGGGAGAAGCAGGTAGAGCCTGAGGTCCCGTCGATCAGTCGCTAACGACGTAGAGCTTCTGGCCGTTGGCCTCCCCAGCCTCTTCGATCTGGCCCGAGAGCTCCATGAGTTGGAGAACCCGGATCACGGAGTGGTTGGGGACCAGCCCGCAGGCGAAGTGGATCACGCGATACTGCGGAACAGGTTTCCCCGCCCGGCGGATGAAATCCACGATCTCCTCCATAGCCCGCCCGTCGAGGGTGGTCGAGCCCGCGGAGAAGAGGAGGGGCATGTTGATCTCCGCCTCTTCGAGCCAACGAAGCGCGGTGGTGAAGCAATCCGGGGTTAGGACAAGTTCATCGCCCTTGTCAATCGCCGCGATCATTGATAGCTTGTAAAGGTGCACCTTGCGTCGGCTATTGTAATGCACCAGCTTCGGGTGGGAAGGCTTGGTCCCTTCGCCACCCCGGCGCCATTCCATAACGAGTTCTTCCCATTCCCTTGTGGTGGCGAACTCCCCGATGCAGCCGTAGATAGAGTTAAGGTCATGGACGAGATCAGGATCAGGAGTGCGGATAACCTCAGCGAAGTCATCGGTGAGCCTTTGTTCGTCGGAGTAGATTAGGATGATCCGGGAGGTGAAGCCCTGGTCCCAGGCGAATTCGGGCATGAATTTCATTAGGTTAGAGGGTGTGGAACCAGCGAGCATGTTCAACTGCGGCCGCTCGATCGTGGTGTCACGAGACTTCGTGATCCTCGTCTCCCGGTACGGTACTGTAACGTCGTAGAACGTCGTTAAGCCGCCGATAATATCGTGCGAATATTCCGACATGAACGCGCTCCACTCGTCCATGATCATCATCGCGGTGTGGTAGTCGAGGATGCCTTTCCCCTTTGGGAGTACGTGTTTCTTCGATGACCTCGATAAGAAATCCACAAGGGATGCCATCGTCATCGAGGTAGGAGCGATACAGAAGTCGGGCAACTCCCCCAAAAATTTCCGAGCAGACATGATAGTGCGAGTCTTTCCAATCCCTGGTGGTGCGACCAGAATGGTATATAAATTCGGGAAGATTTGATCCGTCGTGGTGAGCCATACCTTCTGCTCCAGTACCCCTGCCAGGGTTGTGATTGCTGTCCATTTGCGAAAGAGCTCCGAGCTCCCGAGGTTATCGGTGTACTTTACGAAGGCTGCGATCCAGGATTGGCACCGGCGGCGTGCGCTTCCGTTGGTCATTACCCTTGTAGCTCTTAAGGCCATCTGGATTGTTTTCCTCGTCCCACTTGCCCCAGTTCCAACCGGTCTGGACGCCGTAGGGGATTATGAATTGCCGTCCATTATCCAACATGATCGGGACAGAAAGTGCTTCAAGCACTCTTGGAATAATTTCATCCTCCTGGGACTCTGGATATTGGATAAGAACTGCGTCATGTATTTGCATAAGTAGAACGCATATACCGTATCTCCAGACCTGCAACATTCCTCGATTAAGGATATCAGCAAGGCTTCCTTGAGGGTCGTAGGCAATAGCCTCACGAAGAGTCGAGTCATCGTTTCGTCTCCCGAAGAACCAGCGCTTGCGGCCGGTTAAGGTGGTGAGGTACCCGTCCTCGCGGAGGGTGCGGTCTACCCAGGCGTGCCAGCGGAGGTGGGCCGGGAACGCTCGAAAATACTTAGGCTGGAAATCCTCGATGAGTCCAATGTCAATTCTAGCTTGATTGGCAAGGGTCCTTGGTTTGCCTCCGTAGTTAGAGCCGTGGCCAATTTTCTTGCACATAAAACGTCGATCATAATGTCGATAATACACCCGTTCTGCAAGTTCACGATCCCCGTGATTGGTACCCGGCCAATCCAAGTGTGGCCAAACAAGCCTTGCGACAGTTGTGTGGAGGTCACCCCCTTCGCAGGCATCCAGATATCTATCGTCCCCAAAGAGGTTGTGTTCGATGGCCCCGACGACGCGGGACTCCCCCTGCTCGGCGTCGAGGTAGGCGAGCTTATATCCTGGATCACTGACAAACACTGATCGCAGGCTTTCTTCAATATTTTGGAGGTTCGTTCCTGTTCCGAACTCGCTAAAGCTAGAGCTGAGGCGACCTGTTGTAGTGCCTGCGATATTATAGCTCGTTCGCATTCTTCCATCGGGGTCGATCTCCGTCTTGAGCATGCTGATCTTCTTCTGCATATCGCGCATGACCAGCATATGCGCGACGATCAATCTTGCAGAGAAATAGCTCTCCAATTTCTCAAGAGCCTCGCGATTGACTGTAGGTCTTCCACCTCGTCGGATGGGTGGAAGACCAAGGTGATCGTAGAAAAGGAGATGCAAATCCTTATTCGATCGCCAGTTAAACTGCCAGAGTCCAAGGCCGTGGCCAACGATGCGATTAAGCTGCTCTTCGAGTTGGTCGAGCTTGGTGAAGTATTCGTCGATGACTTCGGCCCGGCGGGCTTGGTCGATGAGGACCCCGCGACAACGCATTTCGAGGATGGGGGCTTGGAGATCGCGGGAGAAGGAATAGGTCCCCGACGTTTGATTATCGAGTTGAGGAAGGAGGACATCGAGAACCTCGCGGGTTATGACGCAGTCGAGACCGTTGTAGACCCATTCGCGCTCGGCGGGGGAGATGTCGTCGGGGCCAGAGGCGTCGGTCTTGATGACTTTCATGGGAAAAATTTTTCGGAAATTGATCGGCCCATATCATTCGTCCTTATGCACGTGCATGGCCATTGGGATAGTACCTCGTCTCCATATTGATTGCTTGTGTAACCTCTTGTAGATTATGGTATGAGTCATTGGCAGTATTCTTGTCGACATGATCTATAACTAAATCATCTTGTGGCCAACGGCATTTATGCAACGCAAATACCAAATGGCTTCGTAGGTACTTACGCCCCTCCAACTGTATTGTCCACCTATGCTCAAATCGAACTATATGATCGTATCCAGCTAATCGTCCTTTTCTACCACGCTGGCCTCTATCTCTTTCCCAGATTAGTTGCCCATCTCCTGGATCGCGTAGATACCAGGAGATACAAGTTGGGTCTAGTCGATTATCTTCTCTGTGCATATTTTCACCTATTCGTCACGTTTTATGGTAGTGACCTTCTCCCGCATCTGCTTCCACGCGCCGTGGTCGGTGTAGATCGAGCCGAGGTAGCCGAGGCCTTTGAGCGACTCCGGCTGGAGCGCGTGGTGGAGGAGCATGGTATCATGCTCCGCATTCATCACCTTCAGGCCGTAGGACCGCCAGAGGAAGGCGATGTCGTACATTCCGTTTTGGAAGATTTTAGGAATTGCTCGATCCATGAGTAGCTTACGTATAAAGCCCCAAGCTTGTCCTTCACTGACTGCATCAGGCCAATAGCTTCGGTTCTTTCTTCGTCGGTCAAAGATTGGAATAACGAGAGCATCTCCTGCCGTAGGTGCGAACCCAATGCAGGTGATCTGGACTCCAGCTGTTTCAATGTCCACAGCCAGCGATTGGCATCCTCGGATGTGTAGGGCATAGAAGTCCTCTAGGTCGGAGATGGTTTCTGGGATATGGACCGAGACGGCGGGGCGGCGGATTTCGGGGAAGGCGGACTCGCGAGCGGCCTTTATCAGGTCCATCACAGTCGTGGGTCGGAGTTCCCATTGTCGACAGACGGCGGCGGGGTGATATGTACACAACACTTTGAACCCTGTAGCCGTGTGTGTAGAAATGTCCGTAGTTCCACGATACTTACTGATAGCAGTCCTTCCCAGCAGGGCCCACATAGCTGTGTTTCCCAACGCAATGATGATATTTGGGTTAACTGATGCAAGCTCCTCTCCAAGTCTCTGTATCTCTGGAATAAATTCGGTTCGGACGTACTTAGATTTGGTGAGGGCTGGGTACCCGTCGATGCCTTCGGCTTTTGTTCCACAGAAGAACTCCACTTGGTTGCCGGGGGGATGGAGGTTGAAGACGTTGGTGAGGAAGCAATCGGCGCGGTGGATGCCTGCGTCTTCGAGCATGCGGGTGAGCTCCTGGCCCGAATATCCTATAAACGGGGTCTGGGCTTTCTCCTCTGCCTCTCCCCAGGCCTCTCCCACTATGGCAATGTCAGTCACACGCCTCACTCCCAAGCTTCGCGTACCCGGCGATGTCTTCTAGATGATCTTTGTAAGCCGTACTGGGACCTGACACTAAACGAGAAATTTTTAGTAGCATCATGTTAACCGCTAATCGCATTCTTGGATTATGCTGAGCGAAACCACTTGGTATCGCTGCACACATTGCGCTCCAAACTTGGGCGTTATATTCAAACGATCCATGCGTCTTCTCACGTTCGACGAGGAGTGGGTCGCGGGGCTCAGCCATCTTAATCCATCCTGACTCTTTGCTATGTAAACCCGGTTCGAAGTCTTTGGAGAACCAACAATAGTTGCCCCCAGGGCTTTGCCATAAGACTTGGTCCTGGGGGCACTTCATTACTTAGCCCCTCCAGGTTACGGCTTTGACCGCCCACATCTGCGCGGTCTGCGCTTCTGTGATAGCGATCGAGCAGAGCCGAACCATTTCGGGGTTGTCACCGCGCTCGATGTATCCCTTGCGGAAGTCGTCGAGGTGGTCGATCACGTTGGCGTAGAGTTTCTTAAGCTTATCGACATCGCTCATCCCAGAGGGGTTGAACGAAAGGCCGACAGCCTTTTCGCCGAAGGTTTGCTCGGGCATGGTTACTCCTCCACCGCGGCTACGCTACCCACCTTCGCGCTCACGCCCGTTCCGTCTTGGAACGACTCATGCCGCATGGTGACGATCAGCTGCGAGCCAGGGGCCTCTTCGATCAACTGGCCTAGGGAAGTGTCGGACTCGGTATCGAGCCCACACGCCTTGAGCATATCTGTGAGACGCCAGAGGGAGTTTTCGGTGAGATAGTAAGTGTCCTTGATCGTGATCTCGGTCAGCTTCTTCTTCTCACCTTTCTTATTCGTCAGCCACTCGTCGAGTTGGTCGGAGTCGACGGAGTCCATTGCTTCGAGGACCTTGTAGGTGAACTCCACGAAGGGGGTTTGCTTCTTCGCGGACTTATCCTGCCTTGGCTGGCCGGTGACGACGACGACGTAATCGCCGACTGGCATCGCGGCAGGGCGTTCGACATCGGAGGCTTTGGTGTTGAGGATGTCTGAGAAGGATGTTGCGGAGGTGCGTTGTGCTGTGGCGGTTTTTGCCATGTGCTATGCCTTGCGTTTGAGTGGGGTGACTTTGGCTGGTTGTGCGCGGAGAACCGCGAAGATATCGGCTAGGCCTGTTTCGATGGGGTACTCCTCTGCCATGTCGAAGGGCTTGGGGTTTTTGAGGTCGATGGTTCGAGTGGGGACGGTTTTGATCCGGCGTTTTCCTCCTGCGTTGGTTTCGAAAAGGGCGACGGTGTTGAAATAGGCGTTGACCTTGCTAGCAATGGCTTTGCCTACGGTGGAAGGGAAGCCTTTCGTCTTGCCATCGTCGGTATCGACGAAGACGATGTGGGAGTTTAAGATGACGTTTGTCTCGAAGTGATCGGAGTTTAGCTGGGCGAGAACTGCGAGGATGCCCTTCTGTGCTTCGAAGAAGGTCGAGCGCTTATCCGGGTTCGCGTTGATGGAGTCGTAGAACGACCACGCCGCGTCGGAGAGGAAGGTGAGGGTGTCGATGACGAGGATGCAGTCGGGGCCCCACTCCGCTGGAGGCCCGAGGTCGATGTCGTCGTACTTCCAGCGGTCGAGCATTTTGAGGGTGTCGATAAAGGCCTTCGGGGCGCCGATAATCTGAGGGCCGATGGCGGAGGATTTGCGCTTGTCACGGAGGGTGCGGTATTCGATATTGGAGATTTTGTCGGGGCACTCTTTGAGAACGTAGTTCTTGAGCGAGTCAAGCCCATTGTCGAGATCGAGGATGCGGAGGGAGTACCCTGCCTTGACGAGGGAGGTAAGGCCGCCGGTCTTCCCGGTGCCGGGGTTGCCCATGCAGCAGAGCTTCGTGAACTCATTGGATTGATGGTCAGCTAGACTTGGCATTTGCCAGTATCTCCGTGTAGAGGGTGAGCAGGTCCCCTTCCTTGACATCCGCCTTCGGCCCGGTGCACATGAGGGTCCCTAGGCCAGGGAGTTGGATGTGGAACTCTAGGAGCGCGCCTTGTTCGATGATGCGGGTGACGCGGAACTTACCTAAGATGAGCTTGTATCTTAACGGGGCTTCAGCGGGTTCCAACGGTCCTTCTCCTCTAGCTTGGTGAACTGGGTCTTGAGGAAGGTCTCTCGCACCGAGGGGTCCTTTCCACAGATTTCCCGGAAGGGGCACCCGATCCGGTCATCCTTCTCCGAGCGATAGTGCCCGCAGGATTTATCATTCATCGGCCAGTAGTTGTTGATTGCGTATTGCTCTGCAAGGGCGAGCCAATAGCGGAGGTCCTTGACCCATTCCTGCGTCTGCGCCGGGGTGCGATAGGTGAAGCCCCGGCCGAAGCGGGACTCGTCTTCGAGGATTTGCGCCGCGTCGATGATGACGCCCTTGACGGGGGTCCCCATGATAATTTGTCCAGCGAAAGTATAAAGAGACATCTGATTATCTGGAGTAAACTGAGAATAGAACCAGTTACCAGGGGCTGAGGATGTAGTCTTGCGGTCCATGACGAAGAGATCGTCGTTGAAGGAGACGACGCGATCGAGGTGGCCGGAGAGGATGTAGGGCTGTGAGTATCCCTTGACTATTGGAGTGTCATCAATTTGCGACCACCCCTCCACCTTGGTACTCGCGGGCCCCCAATCCAACTCAAACCGGAAGCTCAACTCTACCGCTGGCTTCCCGTCGGCGAGGATGTGGGTATGGGTTTGCTCGTTCTTAAACTGATCCAAGTACCAAATGACAGTACGGACGAGCGAATTACGCGTCTTGACCTTGTGGTCGGGGTCGAAATCTTTAGTGCGAATGAGTAGCTCCCTAACTGTATCATGTACTGCATCGTTGTGTTTGATGCCAGATGCTCGTGATATGTCGTAGTCCTGAAGCGCATGGTGATACTCCTGACCAAAGCGGAGATGGACGGACTCCTCGTTCGAGGACCAGCCCTCGATCATGATGTATTGGTAGAGCCGGGGACAGACTTTGAGGTGGCCGAGGGAGGTGCTGTCCCAAGCGTACTGGATTTTGGTCCCTGACAAGAACGGCGACTGTGCCTCTTCGGTCAAGGTATCGTCCTCCTCTTTACCACCTGCGGGGGCGAGGCGAGGCCGATCTTCGCGAGGTCAACCTTTGGCCCTTCGTTCTTCTTCGGCTTGACGCCTGCATCGACGAGGGAGCGGTTGCGCCGGTGGTAGGTGATGACTTCGTCGATGTTCCTGGCGGACAGGTCTAGGGGGTCGAGGCTCATTAGCCAGTCGAGGTAATTACCTGTACCAGGGAAGCGGGGGTCCTTCTCGATGTCGTCAGTCATCCTTAATCCTCCTGCCGCGGACGAATTCATGCACGATGTCGCGGACCTTCTCGGACCAGCGTTCGTAGTTGGCCTTTAGGTATTCATAGTCCTTTGCCCAGATGTTGAGGGTCACCTTCTTGTGGGGCTCTTCGAGGGGCGGGGTTGGCACGGGAGGACTCCTGCATCATTTGTGAAATGTCATTGACCCATTGGACGGAGACGCCTAGGTCGCGGGCGATCTTAACGGGGCGGTTGGCATGGAAGAGGGCGAGACGGCGTTCGATCTCGAGGCGTCGAGGGCCTTTGGCGGTCATGTGCGGCGTCTCCGGGTTCCATTCTCCGAATAGTTGTCTATCGGAGAGAGGTCGTGGATGTTTTCGCAGGTCTCGATCGGTGAGAGCTCCTCGGTCTCGCCGGGAAGGCGCCGGGGCTCGATATAGACCCACCATTTCCCGTCGATGAAGCGGGGGTTGGGGAGGATGAGGGCGTCGTAGGGCGAAGTGCCCAGGTGGGGGTCGTCGGTGGCCAGGACGGAGTGTTCGTTACGGGAAAGGATGCGGGCGTAGTTGAGCCGGACTCGGAGGTGGTGGGCGGCGCCCGAGGTGGGGCAGGAATGGCGGATGCCTGCGGGGGAGTCCATCGCCCGATCGAGGAGGTGGAAGCAGTCTTCGTAGGCGGCGCGGGAGGTGGAGACTGTCATAGGCTACGCTCTCCATCTCTGTGGCTTATTAAAGTTCCTATTTTTGTGTAAGTGCCAACCTGCCTGATTGTATATTGGTTCGTGATTTCGCTGCCTTCCAATTCTAATCCAACCGAATGGAATGTGTAGTTCAATATGAGGTCTACGGCTAATATCGAAATGTATACCAAATGAGATACACTCCCATCCCACAAACCAGAAGTAGCAGACCCAAGAATAGCCTTCGTAGCCGATCATTTAATATCCGCCGTGTTGATTTCGTAATAAGTTTCCATCGCGCGGGTGGTGATGACGTAGCGGAGGTTTAGGTCTTGCTCGTCGGGGCGGAGGAGCCAGGGGTCCAGGTGATAGACAGTCGACCATTCCAACCCCTTTGCTTTATGACCAGTAAGCAGCTGAATGCTTCCTTGCTGTTTGAATAAGTGCTCAGCGTACGCAATGGCCTGTCCAAGTGTGGTTCCAGAGTCTGCAAAAACTCGCATGCAATCCGCGATATCGGGCGCTGTGGTCGAGCCCTTTGCGATTTTCTCAGTTTGCCAGTGGTTGATTTCTTCAAGGAGGGCCTCCCGTTGTAAATTCTCGTCGCCTAGTCGCCGCATGATCCCCACAACACGAGGGCCAACATCGCTCCCAGAGACAGAAACACTCCGACCAGCAGCAAGAAGTCGTAGGGCGAGTGCAAATAAGGGAGCGTTATTGCGACAAATAACGGCGCAGCCATCGAGGAAGCTAGAAGGAGAAGGATTGCGAAGGCTTGCGACACGGCCACCCTCCTTGAGCCATTGCATGTTGGGGGCCCGCCAGCGGACGGCCTCGACGATCGCCTTGGGGCAGCGGAAGCTTACGCTGAGGTCGGCGGGGGTCATAGCGAAGCGTGAGGCGAGCTTGCTCATTCCGTTGGTTTCTGCCCCCCGAAATCGGTAAATAGACTGATACGGGTCCCCAACTGCAATAAGCCGACTTTTTGAGAGGTGACTGAGCATTTGATGATTGACGGGGGATAGGTCTTGCGCTTCGTCGATGAGGACAGTCGGAAACTTCGGGTATGTACCACCGAACAATGCGGGCATATATACCTGATCGTTATAGTCGATAAGCCCCGCGTACGCGGCTTTGATCGAGCGGAGGAGGACCTCTTCGAGGAGGAAGGGGCCGATAGGCCCGAGTTCTTCTCCAAGAATTCCATAAAAGCTTTCTTTTCCGATGAGTCGTTTGGCATTTGGGTATTTTCCATCAGGGATGTATCCAAGTGACTTAGCCAATCCAATCGCAGCGATGACTTCCCAGTAGACTTCCCAGGCTTCGCCGGCTTCGCCACGGGGGAGCTCCTTTATTAGTTGTCGGAGGAGGTCGGGGGTTTTGCGGGGGTCTAAAGATACGCGACCAGCGCAAGCAGTACTCCAAATTCTATGCCCAAGCCCGTTAAAAGTGCGGACTGTGGTTGTGGATTTAAATCGTTTAACCATGACATCAGCAATACGTCTATTAAAAGCAAGACATAGCACAGGCGGCGCGAGGGCATTTTGAATCATCTCCAGGGTAGTGGTCTTTCCAGACCCCGCAAGGGCCTTGATGATGAGGTTGGAGGTGGTGCACTGCACCAGGGAGAGGATGTGGTCCTGCTCGGCGGTGGGCGGGGGCGTGAGTGGGAGGGAAGGGGCGGCTTTGAGGGCTCTCAAAGGTGACTCCATTGGTCGTAGGTGATCCAGGCGATCAGGCCGCCGAAGGCGATGAAGCAGATGATCGCGAGCCAGTCGTCGACGGCGTCGTTGAGCCAGAGGAGGTCCCCGCAACCGGAGTGGTGGTCATGGACGGCCCAGATGCAGGACCAGAGGTGGCTCACTGACGCCAACCGATCCCGCCTTTGGCGGAGAGGGTAGCCAGCTTGAGGACGTTGGTCTGAGTCATCTTGAACATTTCGGAAATGGCCAGCCAACCTTGGCCTTTGACGTTGTCGTCTTGGGCCTTGGCCAAGTGGCCAAGCATGGCCGCGGCCTCTTCGGCGAGGCGGAGGTGTTCCATGAGTTGGGCAAAGGTGTCGGCCTCGCTGACTTGGCCAGCGGTGGTGGAGTAGTCGAGGCGGTTGGTCATCGAGGGGGCTCTAAGCCTTTAGGGTTTAGGATTGGATCAGCCTTCATTCTGCGGATGGCCTCTTTGCCAAGCTCGTCTGATGACTTCCGCTGATCGGCTTGATAGGCGACGTGTTCGGGAACGAATATCCAATTGTTAAGGGCAACGAGGACACCAGCGAGGCCGCAGTCATAGCCTCTGATAATTTGGTTATTGTCATCAAGCATATCAATCTTGTATCGGCCGAGGTGGATCACGCTGATGCACATCTTCATGGTATCACCCGGCGCTTGACTGGGGCCTGAGGCTTCGGCTTGCCGATCCCCATCAGGGAGAGGATGTCCGAGGCGGCGGTGGCGAGGCGAGAGCGGGCTTCGCTGGCTTGGTAGTGGTCGGGGAGATGAAGCCAGTCAGGATAGTCGTTGTGGAGTACGTGGCACATATCTTCACCGAATTTGCGAATACCGATTTCGTTCATGTTCCACCAAGTGATAGGGTAGGCACGATGTCCAGAAGTGGGGATTATCCAGCCCTCCTCATCGCCAATGATTAAAGGCTCCGCGATGTCGAAGGCTGGTTCGCCACGGACCTTATGGAGGATGAGGTAGGGCTCACTCATCGCTGCGGCTTCCCGGTGATCTTCGCCTCGTCGATGTTAAGCTCCATGAGCAGGTTCATGATCCGGGCGAGGCGTTGGCCATCGGTGCCTTTCCAGACGGCCCGGCCCTGGAAGCGTTTGAGGGCCTCGGAGTAGATGTTAATGACCCCGGCCATGATGATTGCGTGGTCGTGGTCTTCGGCGGCGTTGGTCTTGGCAAGGAGGGAGGAGATGGAGAGTTCAGTCGGCAAGGCCGTTGGCGGCGTCTCGGGCGTCTCGGGCATCATCTCGGCTGGTGTCGTCGGTTCGGAAGGCATTGTCCATTAACTCCTTAGCGAGGTTACGGGCAGCGGGGAGGTCCATACCGGAGTTTATGAACCGGACTATGGTGGAGTAGTAGATGTTGTCGTAGGTGGCTTGGTCGACGGTGCAGATGCTCATTTCCCCATCCCCCTGCGCTTGACCACGGCTAAGGCCGCTTCGCGCATGCCATCAGGCAGGTCAAGGATCGGCCGCTTGTGCTTGGAGTAGGTAACGCGGGCGACGTGGCCCTTCACGGTCGTGACCTTGGGAAAGTTGGATCGGCCGGTGAGGTGCCCGCCGCGGGGGCCGGAGATGTTGGGGATGTGGGCCAGGGCTTTGCCTAGGCCCCCTTCAGTAAAGGGGAAAGGGACCACCATCGTCCCGAAGTCGAGGTAGAGGGTATCCGCGTCGCGGAAGATTGAGGGGCAGAGGGGATGGGCTTTCATAGCTCAAAATCCTGTTCGGAGTGAGTATTCCATGGCGCCCATACCGCACTTGGTGCAGACTTGTTCGCCACCAGAGCCATCCTCGAACTCTCGCCAGCCCTTAAAGTCGTGGTCACAGGCATTTGGCTTCGGAGTTATGTGAAAGAAGATAGCATCTTCTTCAGGATTGTATTGGGTCATGGTATCTTCCTCCTCTTGACAACGATGGCCCCAACCCCCACCGGGCTGGCTGGAGCCGCTTCGGCAGCTTGGGGAGACTGTTTCCCCTCCGGTGGCGAAGGAGGTGGAGGCGAAATCCCCTGTGGCGAGGGTGCCTCCACCTCAGGCGCAGGAGGGGTGTGTGAGGACCCCTCCGCGCCAGCCGATGTACCCATTACCGTCTCATCGGCGAGGGCGGGTGGGTCGATGCTGATGTCGTTGACTGGCTTGCGCCAAAGGCGCGTGTCCCATTCAAGGAACCAGCCGTCGCCGATGTGGTTGTGCTTGAGAAACATCGGCAGCATCGTACGATGCCTGCACCGGGGCTTGTTGCCCTGGGGGCATTGGCACTCGGACTGCGTTAGCGCGTACACGCTCTCACAATGGTAGTCCGTGTTGAATTTCTGGATGATGAACTCGCCGTCGGTCGGAGATGAGTGGAGGGTGTAGAGGGACATGGTCATGGTAGTCAGCCTTCTAAGCGCGGGACGAGGTCCCATTGTCCGCATTGTACCACACATCCGCCTCAAAGTCAAGAAGATAATCGCACGGAGTGAATAAATCGCACGTTGAAGAGTCCGGGTTCCCGCGATGGGTATGGAGGCGGGTGCAAAGCGTGTGAGCAGATCTGGGAGTCGCTGGGCAGGTCTCGCAGAGCCAGTAACCCTGGTGGTACCCTTGTGGTACTCTAGAGTAACCCTAGTGGTACTCTCAATAGGAACCTTTGAGCCGAGTGGGGCGATGGGGGTCGGAGGGTGGGATTTAATAAAAAAAAAAAAAAAAAAAAAATAAGCCTAGGGGGA
>Ga0210397_10000154_pt1 | contig 50619 bp, 39 predicted proteins | sample IncBWH2OmetaG_FD_160126 | JGI IMG/M metagenome (GOLD analysis project Ga0210397, IMG submission 160126) | Forest soil microbial communities from Barre Woods Harvard Forest LTER site, Petersham, Massachusetts, United States - Inc-BW-H-2-O ...
GGTCTTGCCGGCGCCGTCGCTGACCGAATTGGGGTTCGACTTGCCGTCCACCAGCACGCTGCCGGCGTCGCCGAAGTCGAATTTGAGCGTGCCGCCGAGGCCGGAATTGGCGCCGATGGCGCCCGACATCTGCTCGATGATCTGCTGCACCGCTGCCGAGCTCATGACGTGTCCTTCCCGAAGGCGCCCCCGCCTCGAGGGCACGGATTTGCCCGCAAGTATGGGCATTTGCGGCGGTTGAAACAACCGGGTGGAGCTTCACATTGCAAACACCCGCCATTGGGCAGAACCTTTGGGGCGTCCGCCGAGGAGCCGGAACATGTCCGTCAAAGACCGCCAGGCGCTGGCCGCGCTGTTCGCCGCCGGCGCGCCGGGCCAAAGCCCCAGCGTCGCCGAGCAGCGCGCGCAACTCGACGCCATGGGTTCGGCCTTCGCGCTGCTGGACGGCGTCGAGGTTCAAGCCGCCGTCCTCGGCGGCGTCAAAGGCGAATGGATCCGCGCCAAGGGCGTGCGGCGCAACGATGCGGCGCTGCTCTACCTGCATGGCGGCGGCTATTCGATCGGCTCGCCCACCTCGCACCGTCACATGCTGGTGCCGCTCGGCGGCGATGCCGGCGTGCCGGTGTTCTCGGCCGATTATCGCCTGGCGCCGGAGAACAAGTTTCCCGCCGCGGTCGACGACGGCGTCGCGGCCTATGAAGGGCTTCTGGGCAGTGGCCTCGCGGCGGACCGTCTCGCCATCGCGGGCGACAGCGCCGGCGGCGGGCTGACCATCGCGACTTTGGTCGCGGCGCGCGACAAGGGTCTGGCGATGCCGGCCTGCGCCGTCGTGTTCTCGCCCTGGGTGGATCTTTCGCAAGGCGGCGAATCCCACCGCGCCCGTGCGGCGCGCGATCCCATCGTGAAGACGGGCGGCATCGACGCGATGGCGGCGGCCTATCTCGGCGGCGCCGACGCGAAGACGCCGCTGGCCTCGCCGCTGTTCGCCGACCTCACGGGCCTGCCGCCGCTGCTGATCCAGGTCGGCAGCGAGGAAGCGCTGCACAGCGACGCGGTGGCGCTGGCGGCGCGCGCCGAAGCCGCCGGCGTCGAAGTCTCGTTCGAATCCTGGGGCGGCATGATCCATGTCTGGCAGGCCTTCCATCCCATCCTGGCGGAGGGCCGCGATGCCATCGCGCGCGCCGGCGCCTTCGTGAAAAGGCGCATCGCATGAGTCTCGCCGACGACAACGAAACGCCGGCCGCCGCGGCGAGCGCGCTGCCCTCCCACGTCGCCGAAAAGCGCGACCTGCTCGGCAATTTCTGCTTCTACCTGCACTTCGCGGTGATGATCTACATCGTGACCGGCTGGCTGGTGCCGCTGCATCCGGCGCTGATCTTCTACATGGGCTTTTTGCCCGCGGTCGCGGTGCAGTGGCAGTTCAACAAGAATTCCTGCGTCCTGAACAACATCGAATCGCTGCTGCGCTCCGGCCAGTGGCGCGATCCGCACAACAAGGAAGAGGGCGCCTGGCTGCTGACGCTGGCGAGCGGCCTGTTCGGCTATCCGTTCAAGGCGTGGCAGATCGACGTCTTCACCTATTTCGTCCTGGCGCTGCTGTGGACGGCGGGCCTCAGCCACCTGCTGTGGTGGTGAATCCCAACAACTGTCATGGCCCGCGAATGCGGGCCACCCAGTTCAGGTCTTGACGGCGGCCGAACGGTTCGCGGGGACCTTTTTTGGTAGGTCGGTACCCACGATCACCTGGGTGGCCCGCATTCGCGGGCCATGACAATTGGGGATTACGGTCGCAAAAGTTCCCGTTTTTCGCCCCTTGAAGGCCCTGGCACTCCTACCTACCTAGTGCTGGTCGGGCGGCCATGACGGCGTCCGGCACCTGAAAACGGCCTTGGTCCACTGGTGGACGGGGCCAAACCGCAACGCTTTTTGGAGGTTGTTCCCATGCGTGACTTTACCCCGTATTTCCGTTCGACCGTCGGTTTCGACCAGCTCTTCAACCGGCTTGAGCAGGCCGTCGAGGCGGGCAATGGCTATCCCCCCTACAATATCGAGGCCACCGACGAGACCCACTACCGCATCTCGGTCGCGGTCGCCGGCTTCGCCGAGAAAGACCTCAGCGTCGAAGTGCGCGAAGGCGTGCTGACGCTGGTCGGCAAGCGCGACGAGGCCGAGAAGCCGGGTTCGTACCTGCACCAGGGCATTGCCGGACGCGCCTTCGAGCGCCGCTTCCAGCTCGCCGAGCATGTCGAGGTCCGCGCCGCCAGGCTCGAGAACGGCCTGCTCCACATCGACCTGGAGCGCGTCGTGCCGGAAGAGAAGAAGCCGCGCCGCATCGCGATCAACGCGCCGGAACTGCGCACCATCGAAGGTCAGGCCAAGGCCGCCTGAGGCGGACGGCTTAACGACGTTGTTCTAAACGGATGACAGGGGCCGGGTATCGGAGCTACTGATACCCGGCCCCTTTTTGTGACCCCCAAATGCCCAGCTGGCAAAGCTCCTTTGTCGACCGGTTTCGCCGTATGGGACGCCCCAAGGGCGCCTCGGCGGAGACCGAGATCGCCGAACTGCGCCAGCACTACGCCTATCTCTCGGGCCGCTTCGGCGCGCCGCCGCGCGAGGCGACGTTCGAGCCGGCCCAGGTCGGTCCCCTCAAGGGCGAGTGGGTGCGCTGCCCCAATTCCTCGCCCGAGCGGCTGATCCTCTATTTCCACGGCGGCGGCTATATCGCGGGCTCGCCCGAGACCCATCGCGCGCTGATCGCGCGTCTGGCGCAGGCCAGCGAGGCGACGGTGTTCGCGCTCGACTATCGCCTGGCGCCGGAATTCGCCTTTCCCGCCGCGGTGCGCGACGGCATCGACGCCTATCGCCACCTGATCGCGAAAAACATCTCGCCGCAGCAGATCGCGCTGGCCGGCGACGGTTCGGGCGGCGGCCTCGCCTTCGCGGTGCTGCATGCGGCGCGCAATGCCAATCTCGCCATGCCGGCGGCCTGCGTGGCGATGTCGCCCTGGGCGGACCTGTCGCTGTCCGGCTGGTCGGTGCTGCAGAACGCCAAGAGCGACAGTGCGCTGAACTGGGAGCTGCTGTTCGTCAGCGCCCGGCATTACCTGAAGAAGACCAACCCGTCCGATCCCTACGCCTCGCCGGTGTTCGCCAATTTCAAGGATTTCCCCCCGATCATGGTGCATGCGGGGAGCCTGGAGATGCTGCGCGACGACGCCTCGCGGCTGGGCGACCGCGCCGCCGACGCCGGCGTGCCGGTCAGCGTCGAGATCTATGACGGCATGCAGCACGTCTTCCAGGCGAGCCGCCACGTCCCTGAAGCCAAGGTCAGCCTGCAGCGCCTCGGCCAGTTCATCCGCACGCGCACGAGCGCGCAGGAAAAAGCGGCGCAGTAGGGCGACTGGCTCCACGCGTTCGCGCTGCCCGTTTCCGAATCCGGCCCTGCCAAGGAATTTTCCACAAAATACAACTCTTGATAGTCACTTTGACAATTTTTGCGTGTTGATTTGGCGTAAAATATACTGCAGGTTGTATTTGTACATAAAGCGATGATCGCGGGGGCGGTGGGGTGGCATCGGCATTGGACGGCACGCCGGGGCGCGGCGTGGACAAATGGATATGGGCAGCGGCGTTGCTGTTTGCCGCCCTGCTCCTCATCGCCGTGGTCTTCGGCGGCTGGGAGCGGCTATTCGAGCAATTCGGCCAGGTTGCTGCGATGCTGGTCGCTACGCTCATCACGTTGCTCGGCGCCGCTTTTGCCTATCTGGTCGGAACGGCCTGGTACACCGAAAACCGCAATGCGAGAGCGGTCAACCGCAAGCCGCGTCTGAGCTGGCTCGCGCTTTATCCGTTCCTCCTGCTCATCAGCGCCGCCGGCGTGATTAATGTGGCCTTCTATTATCTGGAAGGTCCCTTCGTGATGAAGCAGAGCCTCGACGAGGCGGAGAGCGCGGTCACAGGGCTGTCCTCCATCGCCGACTCCGAGCTGCGCAACGTCGCCTTCGAGGAAAAGATCCAGCAGGTTCGCTCGCGCGTGAGCGTGTTGGCGACGGAGATCAATCACCCCGCCGGCAAAGGTCACTGCGGTGTCGGGCCTTATGCCCGAAAGGTGATCGGCGAAATCCGTGCGTTGCTTCCGGCCTTCACCGAGATTTCGGGTGCCCGCGCCTCAACGGACTGCCTGAAGGCAGCGACGATCGCCAGGTCCTATCGCGATCAGGCCGAGACCCTGCTCGCCCAGGATCCCGACTATGTGCGGAGCGGCGGCGCCGAGCGTCAGCGTCTTCGCGACAAGCTGACCGATGGGGCGGCGGGGATCGTCGATCGGTTCAAGCAGGCTCGGTTCGCCATCGATTCGGCAAGCATCGTGCGAAGGCCGGCGGCCTATGGCACCGCCCAATCGGCGCTCGAGGACGCGGCGGTCTGGTACAGCGACAACCGCCAAGCGCTCGATCAGCTGACGCGCAAAAGGCACGATGCGCTACCGGCGACGATCGATCTCGAGCCGGTGCGCGAGCTGGGATCGTTGACGACGATCCTGCCGTCCCTGCTGCGGCGCATACTGTTCCTCCGCACCTGGATTTACGTGCTGATCGCGATCGCCGCGGACATCCTGATTCTCTACCTGATCCGCAAGGTGCAGGAAGAATTCGGCCTGGCGCGCCGCCGGTCGCGCCGAGGCCCCGATAATTGGGGCCTGATCGTCGACGGCACGGAGCCGCGCTTTCTTTGGGTCAATCCGAAATAAAGGATCGAGCGGTGACCGACGAAAATCCTTCCGGCCAGCAAGAGCCGCAGAATCCAGGCCTCAAGACGCTGGTGCCTGAGCCGACGGCCGAAGCAATGCCGGCCGATCCGGTGCCAGCGCGTTCCGTCCCGGCGCCGGTCGGCAAGCCGGCGCCGGCGTTCTCCCTGGGAGAACGGTTAAGCCGCCAGGAGCGCCATCCGGTGCTGCTGTTCGGCACGCTGGCTTCTGGCAAATCGTCGATCCTGATGTCGCTGATCGCCAATCTGCGGGAAAGCCGCGAGGTCAGCGTCAGCCTGGGCGAGCCGATCTACCCTTCCGACCATTCGCGGCACAAGGAAACCGATGATTTCTCGCACGATCTGTTCGAGCGCAAGAACGACAGCTTCGTGCGCGGCCGCGAGATGCTAGGCACGACGGAAGTCCGGTATCCGCTGTTCATTCCCATCGACATTCAGCCATCGCGTGACATCGAGACAGGACCCGTCAAGTTCGCGTTCCTGGAAGGACGTGGCGATTGGTATCTTCCCACAGCGGGCAGCGAAGGCCGTCTCTTCCAGGACTTCAAGGACGAGGTGGTTGACGTCCTGAAATTCTACGATGGAGGCCTCACCGCGATCTTCGTTGCGCCTTACACCAATCCCGACAATGCGCAATCGTTGCGTGACAACGACCTTGGCCTGATGGGCGCGCTCGAAGCCTACTATACGCATCGCAAGCGCAAGGAGCAGGACGGGCTGCTGTATCTGTTGACCAAATGGGACACCTACGCCGATCCGGTCGAAAACCCCAAGTTCGGCGAGATGGAGGCCTCGGATGTCGTCGAGGTCATGAATCGGCTTTACGCGATCTCCTGGCCGCGGTTTCAGCAGATGCCGCGTTCGCTACGCAACGACCGGCGCTTTTTCATGCAGTATTGCGCAGGATATCTCGTCGACGAAATGCACCGGCCGCCGCCGCCGGACCGCAAGAGCGTGTTCCAACGCTATCCGCGGACGCTGCTGAACTGGCTCTATGGGAATGCAACGCGCGAGGTCAAGGCCGATGGCGTCGTCGAGGAGCGCGTGCTGTTCGCGGATGTCGTCGATCGCGGTCGCGTCCGGTTTTGGAAACGCGTGACTGATTTCGTCCTGGTAAGATAGCCGAACGGCCCTTGCATGGTCACGATGTGCTTTGTTGCAAAGTCGCCCAATCCCGACGCGTGCGTTGTCGGCCTTGGCCAGATCGGCATCGATCGTTCCGCTTTCGAAGCGGAAGTCTTGCCTCTGGTCGCCTTGCCGAACGGGTTTCTGCCGATGGGCGGGCTCGAACGGAACGACAGCTTCGATCTGGTCGCGCGGAGGCGGATCAAACGACAGACCTGGACCTGGATGGGGCGGTACCGACACGCACTCGACAGCGAGGGCCGTGAAAATGCTTTCGCTGCGGCAGGTATCCTCATGCTCAACCAGGTCTGCCCCGGTGATGCGGCGGCCGACCTGATCAACCGCCTGGACGGTTTTCTGTTTTCCAACGTGCTCCACAAAATGCGGCCACCGCCCGATTGGAAATCGCTGACACTGCCGACCGATTTGTTGCAACTGTCGCATCGAGCGGACGACGTCGTCGGCCAGCTACAACCGGAAGGGGGGCTTTCGGCCGAGAACTCCCGGCTCCGTTTTCATCCGAAACCCAACCTTTCGCGAGACGAACTCGCCCAATTTCTTGCCGGGGCCCAGGATAGCCCCAACCTGAAAGCTTATGGCCGGCTGATGTTCAACGCCTCGGCTAGTCTTGCACAGCGGCTCGGCGCCATGAGCGACATCGAAACGCACGGCCGCGCGGCGATCCCGGAAGTGGTGACCACATCCGCCAGCGATCCCCCGCCTCGGCCCGCCGCGCCGCCGGACACAATGTCCGACAGTCGTCCGGCGATGTTCGATTACCCAATCGGGAGCGGTCGCGGTCCTTTTTCGTCCCTTGCCACGAAAGAGGACATCGCCAATCTTCGCAAGCTCGTAGAGAGCAATCATCGCGCTGTGCGGCAGCATTGGCGCGTGATTTGGATGGGCATCGCACTGCTCGCCGCGGCGCTGGTGTTTTATGTCGGGGTCGCGACGAACGGCGTGGCCAACGTGGTGCGGTCGTTACGCGACCGGGATATTGCCGTGCTCTCGGCCGATTTCGCCGCACTCACGGCGCACATCGACGCGATCAAATCCGATCTGCAAAAGCCGCCACCCAATCCGAAGGCTCCTCAAAAAACCAGCAGAGGCGGTAGCAATCCGCCTGCGCCGACGAAAACAAACGCAGACGACAAGGACAAGGGCAAGAACAAGAAGACGCGACCGGTCCCACATCGCGACCGGCATGCAAATGCCGCCGCGAACGCCACGAACACGAGCGGGGACCCCACGGTGCCGACCGTAACCGGCAAACCGGAGGGAGAAGGCAAGGCTAACGAAGGCGGCGGCGGAGTCGCCGCTCCAAACGCGCCCAGTCCGCACCCGCAGGCGGACAGCCGCGAAATGGTTCCCGACAAGACGTGCCAGGATCCGAGTAAGGCACTCGACCCGGCAGACCTGCCGATCTGCTCAAGGGCGGTGCTCAGAAAGTACCACCGGAGGGTCTAGAAAAGGTGCCTTCTACCCCACCGCGGTCAGCGGCTGCGGGCTTTCGGCGAACACCATGGCGAGCTTGGCGCCGGTGGTGTCGGCGTCGGTGAGGTCGGCGTCGCGCAGGTCTGTGTCGCTGAGATTGGCGTAGGACAGATCGGCGCCCGAAAAGCGCACGCGGCGCATGTCGGCGCCGCGGAAATCGGCATAGCGCGCGTTGGCGCGGTCCATGCGCGCCGGCAGCAGGCGGGCGTCGGAGATCATCAAGGGGCCGATCTTGGCGTCGCGGAAATCGGCATGGGCGAGGCGCGCGCCGGCGAAGTTCACGCCGCGCAGGTCCGCTCCGCCGAGCCGGCAGGAGCGCAGGTCGGCGCCGGCGAGGTTGCTGCCCTGCAGCGAGGCGCCTTCGAGGTTGAGGCCGTAGAACAGCGCGCCCGGCGCGATCAACGCGGTCAGCGGCCGCTGCGCCAGGAGCGTTGCGGCGCGCAGATCCATGTTGGAGAGGTCGGCGGGCTTGCCTTCGCGGCCGTCGGTCTCGACCCAGCGCGCATGCAACTCGAGCAGGTCCTCGATCGGCACGCTGAGTTCGCCCGGCACCTTGCCCGTCGCCTGCTCGGTGAGCGTCTCGCTGAAGTCGGCGCCCTGCGTCACCGCGAAGTCGAGGCGGCAGCCGACCAGGATGGCGCCGGCGAGGTCCGCGCCGGTCAGGTTGCAGCCGGAGAGGTCCGCGTTCTCCAGATTGGCGCCGGTCAGCCGCGCTTGGCGCAGATTGGCGCGCACCAGGCGGCAGCCCTTCATGATCGCGTCGGTGAAGTCGGCCTGCACCGCGATGGCGCCCGACATCTTGGCGCGTTCGAGATTGGCGGAGTGCATCAGCGCGGCGGGCATCTCGGACGGTCCGACATCGTGCTGCAGCACGCGCAGGTTCCCGTACTTGTCCTTCTCGGCGATGGTGCCTTCGCGCAGGTCCGCCTCGAACAGGTCGGCGCTGATCAGGTTGGCGCCGCGCAGGCAGGCGCCGCGCAGGTCGGCGCGGCGGATGCTGGCGTGGCTGAGATTGGCGCGGCGCAGGTCGGCGCCGAAGAAGCTCGACGAATCCAGCTTGGCGCCCGAGAGATTGGTCTCTTCCAGGATGGCGCCGGTGAAGTCCGCATCGGCCAGGTTGCGGCCCGAAAGATCGAGGCCCGACAGGTCGCTGAAGGCGAAAACCGCGCGCGCGCCGCCCATCCGGCCCGAATAGAGCATCTCGTGGCGCGCGGCGGCGGCCGAGGCTTCCTTCTGGCTGAGCTTGGCGAAGCTGGTGCGGCTGAGGGTCGTCATGTGGGGCGCAGGTCGACTTCTGTTAACTTTGCTCCACGTCCATACTGGGCGGAACCGGGCTAATAGCTGATTAAGAAGCGGAAATTTGCCTTCTGCGCACGCTGCGGCTAGGTGACTTTCGGGAAAATCGGTTATGGTGCCCCCGCTGCGGCCGGTTTCCGGGGGTGGGGCCAGCGGCGTTAAGCGAGGGTGATACGAGAGCAGGGCCCCGGGCTAGCCCCTTTCGGTTTCCATTTTGGCCATGGTTACAAGAGGTTCGACTTGAACAAGCGTGCTCTCATGCTCTCGGCCGCGGCGGCTGCGTTGCTGTCCTCGCCGGCCCTTGCGGTCGGTCCCACCGAGCTCAAGACCGTGGTCACGACGGCGCAGGCGACCAGCACGACCGGCGACCTGACGATCGATTCGACCTCCGGGATCAATTTCAAGTCGGCCACCGTGCCCTTGCTGACGATCGATTCCAGCAACACGGTCAACAATGGCGGCGTCCTCACGGCCTCGGACCAGACCACCGCGACCGCCGTCGCCATCGACGCGAACGACCTCACCGGCGGGTTCCTCAGCAACGGCGCCATCGACCTGACCGGCACCGGCACCGGCAAGAAGGCGCTCTACCTGACGGGCGCGGGCTCGTTCACCGGCGACATCACGCTCGACACCGGCTCGGTGGTGAGCGTCGTCGGCGACTCGTCGAACGGCGTCGTCAGCGACACCGCGACGGTCCTGAACGGCGACTGGACGCTGGGTGGCACCATGACGGTGTCGCCGAGTTCCGCCAACGAATCAGCGAGCTCGTCGGTGACCATCGTCAATCTTCTGGGAACCACCAACGGCAACGTCCTGATCTCCACCGGCGCGACCTATACCGCGACCGGCAATGGCGCGCAGGGCGTCGTCATCTCCGGGCCGATCCAAGCCTGCAACGCCGCCGCGGTGACGGGCTGCACCGAGATCGGCACCTTCGCCAACTCCGGTTCGATCGGCGTGGCCGGCGTCGGCGTGCGCTCGACGACGACGACGAACGTCGAGTCGGGCTCGGCGCTCGTCGTCGGCAACAGCGTCGCCGGCGGCATCCTGAACAACGGCCCCGCCAGCAACGCAGACGCGACCGCCCCCGCCACGATCGCGGGCAACGGCACGGGTGCCACGCCGGCGATTCTCATCCAGCCGCTTCTGGGCGTGCCGATAACCATCGGCGAGGACGTGGCCGACGCCGCCAATCCCACCTTCAGCTTCATCAACCGCGGCAACATCAGCGCCGCGCCCGAAGATCCCAACCAGAGCACGCGCACGATCGTCATCAGCGGCGCGCTCGCGACGCCGGTCACCTTCACCGGCGGCTTCATCAATTCGGGCCTCATTTCCGCCAGTGCCACCAGCGTCACGCCGGGCAGCGCGGTCACCGCCTATGCGCTCGAGGTCGACAATTACGTCACGCTGCCCAGCATCGTCATTTCGGCGCAGAGCCTGACCAGCGGCGGCGGCCAGGGCTCCCTCTCCGCTGTGGTCAACGGGCCGCAAGGCGGCATCGCCACCGCGATCATCATCGCCGGCACCACCGCAACCTCGGTGCCCGAGATCGACATCCAGCAGGGCGCCCGCGTCGCGGCCAATGCGACGGCGACGGTGCCGGGCGGCACCTCTATCGATTCGCTCGCGGCGGTGGCGATCCAGGACGTCTCCAACACCCTGGTCACGATCAACAACCAGGGCCTCATCCAGGCGACGGCGACGCTGACCGACGGGACGACGGGCGGGACGATCGCGCTGACCAGCGGCAACCTGCCGATCGCCCATGCCGTGGACGTCTCGCAAAATACCGCCGGCTTGACGTTCACCAACACCGGCGTCGTGGTCGGCGACGTGCTGTTCGGCTCGGGCAGCGACACCTACACCGTCAAGGGCTCCGGCCCGGCCGCCGCCGCCACGCATACCGGCGCGATCAATTTCGGCTTCAGCAACACGGGCGGCGGCAGCGGCTTCGACACGCTGCATGTGGCGCAGTTCGCCAACGTCGCCGGCGCGATCACCGCCCAGGGCGATCTCGACGTCCAGGTCGACGGCACCGGCACGCTGACGATCCAGAACGTCGGCACCACGCTGGCGACGCGCAATTTCAACGTCGCGGGCGGCTCTTCCAGCAGCGCCGGTACGGTCAACATCACCGTGTCGCAGGGCGTCACCAACACGGCCGTGGTCGCGGCCTCCAATTCGGTGACCTTCGGCTCGGGCGCCAATCTCGGCGTCGAATACGGCAGCTTCATCACCGCCAGCGGCAACTTCGCGTTGATCTCGGCACCGACCGGCGCCCTCAACATCAGCGCGGCCGACATCGCCCGCTACAACGCGACCGTTGGCAGCAGCACGACGCTGCCCTTCCTCTTCAACAGCGCCACGATCTCGAAGGTCAATGACGGCGCCGGCCATGACGTGCTGCAATTGGCGGTTTCGGCCAAGACCGTCGCCCAGCTCGGCCTGACGGGCTTTGCCAAGACGATGTTCCCGCTCGCCAACGTCGCGGTGGCGCAGGATCCGACGCTCGGCGCGGCGCTCGTCGCCGGCATCAATTCGCAGTCCGACGTACAGAAGGCCTATGACGCCTTCGCGCCCGACGTCTCGGGCGGCACGCGGGCGATCGCCATCTCGCTCACCGACCAGGCCACCGGTGTGGTCGCGGCGCGCCAGCGCGCGCTGCGCCTGTTCGCCAAGGCGCCGGGCGACCTCACGCTGTGGGGCAACGAGTTCGGCGAATACATGAGCACGCAGGGCGGCGTCGTCTCGAGCAGCGATCCCACGGTCAATACCGGCGCGGCGCCCGGCTTCAAGGATCACGGTTTCGGCTTTTCGCTCGGCCTCGACGAGGGCTCTGCCGCCGGCGGCTGGTACGGCGCGGCCTTCACCTTCTACACCGGCGACGTCTCCGAAGTCGACGACCGCAACAAGACCAGCACGCTGTGGTACCTGCTGACCGGCTACAGCGACTGGCGCGGCCGCGGCCTGTTCTTCGACAGCCAGGTCAACATCGGCTACGGCAATTTCAAGAGCAAGCGCTTCCTCGACCTGACGATCCCGACCCCGGCGCCAGGCTCGACCTTCACGCGCGAAGCCGACGGCAAGCGTGCCGCGTTGCTGGCCTCGCTCGGCGTCACCATGGGCGCCAACCTCAAATTCGGCGGCCTCAACGCCATTCCGCAGCTCTCCATAGACGGCATGTCGCTGCGCGAGGAAGGCTACACCGAGATCAACGGCGGCACCGGCTTCGACCTGACGGTGAAGCCGGCCTATTCCAACTCGCTGCGCGCCTTCGTGGGCAGCGAATTCCGCGGCGACATCAATCTCGGCGACTTCTTCCTGCAGCCGTCGGCGCGGCTGGGCTACCGCTACGACTTCCTCAACGATCCGCAGAAGCTGCATGCGAATTTCGCGGACATCAATCCGAACGTCATCGGCGAGCAGCCCGGCGCGTCCTTCGTGTTGCAGGGCGCCGATCCGGCGCGCGGCAATTACGTGCTGGGCGGTGCGCTTGCCGCCACGACCGACGACTGGACCATCGGCCTGAACTACGACTTCGTGCGCGGCTCGAACAACGCGACCGAACAGGTCGGCTCGATCTCGCTGCTGGGCAGGATTTAGAAAAACGTTTCACCTCCCCCTCGAGGGGGAGGTGAAAATCATCGCGCCAGCTCGATCAGGCGCGCGACGTCTTCTTCCGGCGTCGCGAAGGACAGCATCAGCCGCGTCACGACGTGGTCGCCGTCCGGCACGCCCCAGTCGTAGAACAGCACGCCCTCGGCCCGCAGCCTTTTGGCCAGCGCCGCCGGCATCCGCGCGAAGACCGCGTTGGCGGCCACCGGATGGGCGATGGTGACGCCCTTGGCCGCCGCCAGGCCCTGCGCCAGGCGCTGCGCCAGCGCGTTGGCGCGGCGGGCATTGGCCAGCCAGTGATCGTCCGCCAGATACGCCTCGAGCTGCGCCGAGACGAAGCGCATCTTGGAGAGCAGATGGCCGGATTTCTTGCGCCGGTATTCGAAGTCGCGCGCGTCCTGGGGATCGAAGAAGATCACGGCCTCGGCCGCCAACGCGCCGTTCTTGGTGGCGCCGAAGGAGAGCACGTCGACGCCGTTCTTCCAGGTCAGCTCGGCCGGCGTGCAGCCAAGGCCCGCCAGCGCATTGGCGAAGCGCGCCCCGTCGACATGCAGCTTCATGCCGTGCCGCCGCGCCAGCGCGGCGATCGCCGCCAGCTCGCCGGGCGTATAGACGGTACCGAGTTCGGTCGCCTGCGTCAGGCTGATCGCCGCCGGCTGGGCGTGGTGCACGAAGCCTTTCTGGAAATGCGCCAGCGCTTTGTCGATGGCCGCCGGCGTCAGCTTGGCGTCCTTGCCCGTGATCGGCACCAGCTTGGCGCCATGGGTGAAGAATTCCGGCGCGCCGCATTCGTCGACCGCGATATGCGCCTCGGCGTGGCAGAAGATCGCGCCATGCGGCGGCACCAGCGTCGCCAGCGCGAGGCTGTTGGCGGTGGTTCCGTTGATCACCGGATAGACGGCGACGTCGCGCTCGAAAATCTCGCACAGGCGCTGTGTGACGCGCGCGGTGACGGCGTCGTTGCCGTAAGCCGGCTGCGGCGCCTGGCCGATCGCCGCCAGGGCGCCGAGGATTTGCGCCGAGGCGCCGAAATGATTGTCGCTGGCGAAGTTCATCGCGGGCGCGCTCACCAGCTGCCGACATTGGGCATGGAGGTCCACGGCTCCTGCGGCGGCCTGGCGCCGCCGTCCTGCAGCAGTTCGATGGAAATGCCGTCGGGCGAGCGCACGAAGGCCATGTGGCCGTCGCGCGGCGGGCGGTTGATCGTCACACCGCCGTCCATCAGGCGCTTGCATACGGCGTAAATGTCGTCGACCCGATAGGCCAGGTGGCCGAAATTGCGTCCCCCGGAATAATCTTTCTCGTCCCAATTGTAGGTCAGCTCGACCATCGGAACGTTGTCGCCGCCGCCCTTCTCCGCATCGCGCGGCGCCGCCAGGAAGACCAGCGTGAAGCGGCCCATCTTGTTCTCGACCCGGCGAAGTTCCGTCAGCCCGAGCTTGGCGCAATAAAAATCCAACGCGGCGTCCAGATCGCCGACGCGAACCATGGTGTGCAGATAGTGCATGTGCTTGTCCTCACGCATTGCTGATCGCGGTTTGCCGGGCCGCCGCGGGCCCGCGGAACTGCAGCTCTAACGGCTTATGTTAGCAACGAAAATGACCCCCGGCGTGCGGTGCTTTGTCGGCGCGGCGCCGGTGCGCGGTATGCCATGTTGCAGCGCGAGAGGCGTATTTCCGCCACCTTGGCGAACAATATTGCCGAGGTGGTCCAGATCGGTGGAACGATTAGCCGCATCCGGGGTTCGGCCCGGTGCGGCGTGCGAAGCGAGCCTCAATGCGCTATGGGACGACATCGCGGCGGGCAACGGGAAATCCGGCTTTCGGCCTGTGTCGTATAGTTGTCGCGCGCGTTGAGCAAAGAGTACGGCACGGTCCGGCCGAACGGTGTCTGTCGCCATCGACCGGCGTTGCAAATTAACTAGCCTGTTCACGAAGTTGCGTTTACCAAATCGAAACACTGGACCCCCCTTGCGAACCGTGATTACGTTAGCTTTAAGAATGAGAGCGCTGGACGGTAACCGGTGCCGGGAGGGGGACGCGTACTTGGCCCAAATCCGCCAATCCCGGTGCCATTGCGCCGGGATTAGTTTTGTGTAGGCGACGGAAGATCCATGGAACAACCAACACACGACCTTAGATCACATGCCCCGGGCGCCGCCGCCAATACCGGCCGCCGCACCATCATCCTGGCGGCTGTCGCGCTGCTGCACGTCGGCCTCGTCTGGGCGCTGATCTCCGGCCTCGCCGCCGGCCTGATCGAGAAGCTGCCCGAGGAACTGAAGGCGGAAGTCGTCCAGCCCAAGGACGAGACCAAGCCGCCGCCGCCGCCGCCGCCGGAGCTGCAGAAGCCGCCGCCGCCCTTCGTGCCGCCGCCGGAAATCAACATCGCGACCGACGCGCCGGTCACCAATGCCATCACGGCCGTGCAAGCGGTGCAGCCCACGGTGGTCGTGGCGCCGCCGGCGATCACCTCGCCGGCCTCGATCGGCTCGCCGCATCAATGCGGTCAAAAATACTATCCCTCGCTGTCGGTTCGCCTGCAGGAACAGGGCACGACCGGCGTCGGCTTCGACATCAACCCGGATGGTTCGGTCAGCAGTCCGCATATCGAGGCGGGCAGCGGCTATCAGCGTCTGGACGATGCGACGCTGACTTGCGTTGTCAATTGGCACTACAAGCCCGCGATGCAGAACGGACAGCCGATCAAAGTTCCGTGGCACGCCAAGGTGGCATGGACGTTGAAGTAGGACGTTGAAGTAGGGCGTTGAAATAGATTGGGTCGTCACGACCAGTGAATAAGCAGGTTCAATTTTTTACACACGGAGTAACGGAATCATGAAGTTCACCCACCTGACGATCGCAGCCGCGCTCGTCCTGATTTCGGGTCTCGGCGCCAGCCAGGCTCTCGCGCAGACGACCCCGCCGCCGGCACCGACGATGGCGACCCCAGGCGGCGCCGCGGCTCCGGCCGGCGGCACGATGGCCCCGGCGGCGACGCCGGCGCCTGCCGCTCCGGTGGTGAACGCCCCCGCACCGACCCCGCCGGCCGCCGCGGCCGGTCCGGCCGAGAACCCCTATGGTCTCGAAGACATCGTTGCCAAGCGCAACCCGGTGTCGCTGACCATTCTGGCGATCCTCGCCGTCATGTCGGCCGGCACCTGGTACATCTTCTTCATGAAGTACTTCGAGCAGTCGCGCATCCTCACCCAGGCGCGCACGGTCGAGAAGCGCTTCTGGACCTCGGGCACGCTGGCCGAAGGCGTCGACAAGCTGCCGAAGAACTCGATGTTCCGCAGCGTCGCCGAATCGGGCATCCGCGCCAGCCAGGGCGGCACCAGCCTGGTCGGCCTCAACGACTGGATCGCGATGTCTCTGACGCGCCAGCTCGAGGACGCCAATTCGCGCCTGCAGACCGGTATCGCCTTCATCGCCTCGGTCGGCTCGACGGCGCCGTTCGTCGGTCTGTTCGGCACGGTGTGGGGCATTCTGCAGGCCCTCATCGCGATCGGTGTTGCCGGCCAGGCCTCGATCGACAAGGTCGCCGGCCCCGTCGGCGAGGCGCTCATCATGACCGCCCTCGGCCTCGGCGCCGCGGTTCCGGCCGTGCTGCTCTATAACTTCCTCGTCCGCCGCAACAAGGTCATCCAGGAAAAGCTGCGCGGTTTCGCAGGCGACCTGCAGACCTACCTGATCACCAAGAGCAAGTAGGCCAGGGAAGCGCCCGCGCGCGGAGATTCATCCATGGCTATGAACGTTCAAGCCGACGACCACGGCGACGATCCGGATCTGAACACGACCATCAACACCACGCCGCTCGTGGACGTGATGCTCGTGCTGCTCATCATCTTCCTGGTCACCATTCCGGTGATCGTGAAGACGGTGCCGGTGGACCTGCCGAACTACCGCAACATCGCGACCATCACCAAGCCGGAGAACATCGTCGTCGCGGTCGATCGGGAAGAGAACATCTACTACAACAACGCGCCGATCGATCAGAGCGAGCTCAAGGGCAAGTTCGAGGACGCTCTGATCCGCGCCCACAATGCCGGGCGGCCGCTTCCCGAGGTGCACATCCGCGCCGACAAGGATGTGCGCTTCCAGGCCGTGGGCCGCGTCGTGTTCGCCTGCCAGGTCGCCGGCATCCAGAAAGTCGGCTTCCTGACCGAGCCGCGCAACGACGCCCCGCAATGATCAACGGCACGAGTAAGGGTATCGCCACATGGCAATGAATATCGGCAATGAGAGCGGCGAAGGCGAGGTGATGGTGGAAATGAACACCACGCCGCTGATCGACGTGATGCTCGTTCTGCTTACGCTGCTCATCATCACGCTTCCCATCCAGACGCATGCCGTGAAGCTCGACATGCCCAAGCCGAACACCAAGCCGCCGCTGATCCAGCCGGTGGTGGTGACGCTGGAAGTCGATTTCGACGGCACCATCCTGTGGAACGGTCAGGCGATCGACCGCAAGACCCTGGATTCCTACCTGCAGCAATCGGCCATCGCCGACCCGCAGCCGGAAATCCATCTCCAGCCTAACCGGCTGGCGAAGTACAACGCCGTGGCGATGGTTCTGGCCGACGCGCAGCGTATCGGTGTAACGCATATCGGGTTCACCGGCATCGAATCCATGCAATGACGTGAGGGGCGACCGCGGTACAGAGCATGCGGTCGCATGCATCCGGGACCGCGCTTTGAAAGAGGTCTCTGTAATGCTGTCCAAATCGTTCCGCGCCGCCGCTGCGGCGTTTATCCTGGGTACCGCGACGGTCGCGGCGTGTTCCGTTGCCCTTACCGTCTCCGCTGAGGCTGCGGCCCGCCCGGCCGTCGGCCGAGCGCTGCAGGAGGCAATCCGCGAGGCAGGCGCCGGCAATCTGAGCGCCGCCCACTCCAGTGTCGCGACTGCGGAGGGCATGAGCGGCCTGACGGCGGGCGACCGCGCGGCGATCGACCAGGTGAAGCAATATATCGCCCAGAAGGCCGGCTCTTCCGGCGGCGGCGGCTGCGCCGGACTCTACCTGAAGGGCGACTATCGCGGCGTCATCGCCCTGCACGCGCGCGACGCGCAATGCATGACGCTCACCGCCCAGGCTTATTATCTCACGCGGGATTTTACCGGCTGCACCCGCTATATCCGCGACAATTTCGGCGGCGGTGCCAGCGAGAACACCCTGGTGATGCAACAGCGCTGTGCCTATGAGAGCCAGGACAATGAGGGCCAGCGCCAGGCGCTCGAGCAGCTCGTTTCGCGCACCAACAAGCCGGAATATTGGAGCCAGCTGCTGGACACCGCGTCGAGCACCAAGGGCCTCAGCGATCACGGCACGCTCGATATCTATCGCCTCAAGCTCCTGACCGGCTCGCTGACCAAGGGGGAGGACTACAATCTCCTGGCGCAGCTGGCGCTGCAGATGGGCTTTGCCGCGGAATCGGCGGCGGTGATCCAGAAGGCCACGGCAGCCAAGGTGCAGATGGGCGGCCGCATCGGCGCCCTGCTGGCGATGGCCAACGGTCAGGCCGCTGCCAATGCCGCCAACGCCGCCCGGATCGCGGCGACGGGCAATGGCGACGCGCTGGTCAAGCTGGGCGAAGACGCCTGGGGCCAGGGCCATTTCCCCGACGCCCTCAAATACGTCCAGGCCGGCATCGCCAAGGGCGTCAGCGACAAGGACAACGCCCAGATCCGCCTCGGCATGGCCTATCTCGGCACCGGCCAGAAGGACCAGGCGGCCCGCGCCTTTGACCGCGCCAACACCGATCCGAAGCAGAAGGTGATCGCCCATCTGTGGTCGATCTACGCCCGGACGCATTAGCTTCGCCGACAGGACTTGCGAAAAGGCCGGGCCGAAAGGGTCCGGCCTTTTTGCTTTGGCCGACAGCGCTGCTCGCGTGACGCGGAGCGCGCTCTAATTCGTCCTTACGGGCCGGGAGCCGCGCTGCGCGCCGCGCATGGTCCACAGATAGGTGCGTACGTCGATGTCAGGCGGTGCCGCCACGCCCGAGCCCGGGACATGGGCGCGAAGCTCCCCCAGCGAGAACGCCATCTGCGCATCGTATGTGCGGTCGAGCTGGTTGCGCAGCGGCTGCTCGGCGACGTACCAGTCGTGCTTGAGCGCGCCGTCGGCGCAGCTGCCGAGCTCGCGCGCGTCGGTGGCGCCCCAGCGCCGCTCGACGCAGTGATAGGGATCGAACGACAACAGGAACAGGCGCCGCCGCGCTTCCTCATAGCCGAATGAGATCACCGAGCCGTCGGTCCGCACATAGGCGATCTTGCACGCCGCCGCCTCGCGGTCATAGGTCGTCAGCATGTCGACCGCGAGATTGCGGCCGGCATATTTCAGCTTGGGATCGTTCGCCTGGTACATCGCCATGAAGCGGCCGACGGTGTCGCGCAGTTCCTTGAACGCGGTCTTGAGGCGGGCGTCGCGCGACGGCGAGGAATAGACCTCCCAGTCGCCCTCGGTGCCGTAGATGTTGGCCGGTAGGCGCTCGGGCTGGCGCGCGTTCATGATGCCGGCGGCGACGGCGAGCGCCACCGCGTCGGCCCGGTAATGCAGGTCGGCGCAATTGGAGTCCACCATGTCGTGGACTTCCTTCAGGGGATCGAATTCCAGTCTGCCGCCTGCCAGCCGGGCGCGGACATAGTCGTAATAGTCCAGCACCTCGTTGTTCAGCGTGAAGGTTCCGTCACGCCACTGCTTGTCGTCGGCGGGCCGCGCCCCGTTGCCGAAGAACTGCTCGACGGAATAGTCCGCGATCGCCTTGTTGGCGGGCACCACGACGTGGCCGCCCGCGAACGTGCCGTCCCTGCCGCGCACCGCGCCCACCAGCGTCACCGGCCGCCAGTTCTTGAATCCGGCGCCCATGCCCGGCGAGGCGCGTACGAAGCGCAGGTCGTAGAAGCCGCGCGTCATCGCATTGTCGGGATGGGCGTCGAGGTAATGGATGCGGCCGTCGGGATCGACGCGGTAGACCGTCGCCAGGTGGCCGTTGGGATCGTAGATCACCGTGCCAGGCCGGATCGCTTTCGCGGTCAGCGCCGGCGAATAGAAATCCTGCGGCAGCGGCGCCTCGAGCTCGGGATGGATGCGGAAAGTGGCCGACGAGATCGCCTCGCGCAGCGTCTCGATCACCGCATAGCCGCTCTGCTGGCCGCCGGCCACGGTGACGCGCTCCGCGACCGCGTTGCCGCGCGCGGTGTAGCGCATGTCGCGGGTGTGGCCGCGCGGCTCGACCTGGGAGACATAGGCGAAGGGCAGGCCGCGCTTCCAGGCGTAGTAGAAGCGCAGCACATAGGGCAGGTCGGCGCAGTCGGAGCGGAAATAGATGCCGTCCGGATCGGAACTGCGAAACGGGTTGCCGGGGCCGTGCAGGCACTTGTCCACCGTGCTGCAGTCCGAATCGCCGAGCGAGGTCAGGAACTCGCCGAAGCCGCGCTCGTCCTCGGCGCTCCAGTGATCGTAGCGCACGACATAGAGCGCGCCGGGATCGACCTGCGGCGTGACGAAGACCTGGCGCAGGGTCTCGTCGGCGCCGGCGGCGGCGCAGATCAGCAGCACCAGGAATGCCGCTATGCCAGGATAGTGCTTCCTCACCGCGCCCCCCGGGCCGGAACGGTAAAGAACCGCCCCCCGGCGTCAAGCGTGGTCTGGCGCCCCTGGGGTCGATATAACGCTGGCGTAACATTCCGGTCACCGACGCATGGACGCCTTCCTGACGCCGCCCGAGAGCGAGGCGCTGCTGCTGTCGCTGCGCATCTCGTTCGTGGCGGTGTTCGGGGCGCTGCCCTTTGCCTTCGCCGCGGCGCTGCTGCTGGCGCGGACCCGCTTCGCCGGCAAGACGCTGGTCGATGGGCTGATCCATGTGCCGCTGGTGTTGCCGCCGGTGGCGATCGGCTTCCTGCTGCTGCTGGCGTTCGGCACGCGCCATGGCCTCGGCGCTTTCCTGCTGCAGACCTTCGGCATCCGCTTGGTGTTCAGCTGGACGGGCGCGGCGCTGGCCAGTGCCGTCATCACCTTCCCCTTCCAGGTGCGGGCCATCCGCCTGTCGCTGGAAGGAATCGACCCAGGCCTCGGCGAAGCGGCGCAGACGCTGGGCGCCTCGTGGTGGGACCGGCTGGTCAATGTGACGCTGCCGCTGGCGCTGCCGGGCATCGCGGCCGGCATCATCACGGCCTTCGCCGCCAGTCTCGGCGAGTTCGGCGCCATCATCACGTTTGTTTCCAACATCCCGGGCGAGACGCGGACCTTGCCGCTGGCGATCTACACCGCGCTGCAGGCGCCGGGCGGCGAAGCCGAGGCGATGCGCCTGTCGCTGCTCTCCATCGCGCTGGCGCTGATCTTCATGACGCTCGCCGAACTGGTGCAGCGGCGGGCGCGGGCCGGCGCATGAGCGTCGAGATTTCCCTGGCGCACGATTTTCCCGGCTTCACGCTCGACGTCGCCTTCGCGCTGCCGCGCGCCGGCGTGACGGCCTTGTTCGGCGTCTCGGGCGCCGGCAAGACGACCATCGTCAACGCCATCGCCGGAACGTTCCGCCCGCGCCGGGGCCGCGTCGTCATCGCCGGCCGCACCGTGCTGGACACCGAGGCCGGCGTCTTCGTGCCGGCGGCGCGCCGCCGCACCGGTTATGTGTTTCAGGATGCCCGCCTGTTCCCGCATATGAGCGTCGAGAACAATCTCCTGTTCGGCTGGCGCCGCGCGGCCGAGAAAGCGAGCGCCGGCGAGATCGCGCATGTCGTGGCGCTGCTCGGCCTCGCACCTCTGCTGCAGCGCCGGCCGCGGGCGCTCTCGGGCGGCGAAAAGAGCCGCGTCGCGCTCGGCCGCGCCCTGCTGTCGTCGCCGCAGATCCTGCTGCTGGACGAGCCTTTGGCGGCGCTCGATGCCCAGCGCCGCGCCGAGATCCTGCCCTATCTCGAGCGCCTGCGCGACGAAGCGAAAATGCCGATGCTCTATGTCAGCCATGCGCTCGACGAGGTCGCGCGCCTCGCCGACGACATCGTGGTCATCCGCCAGGGCCGCGCGGCGGCGCAGGGCTCGGTGTTCGATATCCTGACCGGGCTTGAACTGCCGGCGCTGGCCGGCGCGCCGCCGCTCGGCGCCGTCATCGCCGCCACCGTCGCCGCGCAGCGGGACGACGGTCTGACGGCACTCGCCTTCGACGGCGGCACGATCCTGGTCTCGCGCCTCGCCGCGGCGGTCGGCGCCAAGGTTCGCCTGCGCGTCCGCGCCGAGGAGATCATGCTGGCGCTGGAGGAACCGCGCGCCATCAGCGCCAACAACGTCCTGGCGGCGCTTGTGCTGGCGGTCGGCGGCGAGGGCGATGCCCAGGCCGACGTGCAGCTGGCCTGCGGCAACACGCGCCTGGTCGCGCGCATCACGCGGGCCTCGGCGGCCAGGCTCGGCCTCGCGCCCGGCAAGGCGGTCTTCGCCATCGTCAAATCGGTGACGGTGGATGCCCAGTCCGGGCGCGGTTGAGCCCTGCGCGGCGTGGGGGACGGGCCTCCCGCGCTTGTGATTGGCCTCTCGTGGCGGGCGCGGTATGAGAGGCGCCAAACAGGGGTTCCCATGACACGGTTCGGCGCGGTTCTGGCAGGTTTTGCGGTGGCGGCGCTGATCTGCGTCGGCGCGGCGGCGTCGGATGCGCCGTTCGGCCCGTGGGGCTTCGATCTTTCGGCCCGCGATCCCGCGGTCAGGCCGGGCGACGACTTCTTCGGCTACGCCAACGGCGCCTGGCTGAAACGCACCGAGATCCCGGCCGACCGTTCGAACTACGGCATGCACGCCGCGCTCGCCGAGCGCGTGCTGGTGCAGCTGCGCGGCCTGATGGAGGACGCCGGCAAGGCCGCTCCCGGGACGGTCGCCGGCAAGGTTGGCGCCTATTACGCCGCCTTCATGGACGAGGTGCATATCGAACAGCTGGGTGCCGCGCCGCTGCGGCCGAGCCTCGACACCGTCCGGGCCGCCAAGACCCGCGAGGCGCTCGCCGCGCTGATGGGCCTCGCCAACAAGGATTTCGAAGGCTCGCTGTTCAACGCCTTCGTCGCCGCCGACGCCAAGGACCCGTCGCACTACGCGGTTTATATCTCGCAAGGCGGCCTCGGCATGCCGGACCGCGACTACTACCTGCAGCCGTCCTTCGCGGCCAAGAAGCAGGCCTATCAGGACTACGTCGCCAGGCTCTTGACGCTCGAAGGTTGGCCGGACGCGGCCAGGAATGCCGCCGCCATCGTCGCGCTGGAGACCAAAATCGCCGCCGCGAGCTGGAGCCGGGTCGAGGAGCGCGACGTCGTCAAGACCTACAATCCGATGTCGGTGGCTGAGCTTTCGGCGCTAGCGCCGGGCTTCGACTGGGCCGGCTTCCTTAAAGCCAACGACCTGGGCGCGCCGTCGCACCTGGTCGTGGTCGAGAAGACCGCGTTCGCCAGGCTGGCGGCGATCTTCGCCGCCACCGACCTGGACACGCTCAAGGCGTGGCAAGCCTTCGACATCGCCGACAACGCGGCGGTGTATCTGTCCAAGCCGTTCACCGACGCCAGCTTCGAATTCCACGGTCGCGCTCTCTCGGGCCAGGCTGAGCAGAAGCCGCGCTGGAAGCGCGCGGTGCACACCGTCGGCGGCGGCGACATCCTGTTCGGCCTGCGCAGCGAGGCCTATGGCTGCCTGATCTGGGCGGTCGGCGATCTCTACGTCGCCAAATACTTCCCGCCCGCGACCAAGGCCAAGGCCGAGGCGCAGATGGCGAACTTGAAAGAGGCGCTGCGCGCCCGCATCGCGCGGCTGGACTGGATGAGCGCCGGCACCAAGGCGAAGGCGCTGGAGAAGCTTCAGACGCTGACCATCAAGATCGGCTCCGGCGTCGACAAGCGCGACTATTCCGCGCTGGTCGTGACGCGCGACGACCTCGTCGGCGACGCCCGCCGCATCGGCGCCTTCGAATGGGCGCGGCAGGCGGCGCGGCCCGGCAAGACGGTGGACCGCAGCGAGTGGGAAGAATCGCCGCAGACCGTCAACGACTACGAGGATCCGATCCTCAACGAGGTGGCGTTCCCCGCCGCCTACCTCCAGGCGCCGTTCTTCGACGCCAGCGCCGACCCGGCCGTCAATTACGGCGCCGCCGGCCTGATGGCGCATGAGTTGACGCACGGCTTCGACGACGAAGGCCGCAAGTTCGACGCCCAGGGCCGCATCGCCGACTGGTGGACGCCGGACGACGCGAAAATCTTCGAAGGCCGCATCAAGGCGTTCGGCGCGCAATACGACGCCTATCAGGTGCTGCCGGGCGTGCACGTCAACGGCGACCTGACGATGGGCGAGAACATCGCCGACCTCGGCGGCCTGCTGATCGCCTATGACGCCTATCGCAAATCCCTGGGCGGCAAGCCGGCGCCGGTGCTGGACGATCTGACGGGCGACCAGCGCTTCTTCCTCGGCTGGGCGCAGGTCTGGCGCCTCAAGGTGCGCGACGACAATGCCCGCCAGCGCATCGTCAGCGACCCGCATTCGCCGCCCGGCGCGCGCACCGAAATCCCGCTGCAGAACATCGACGCCTGGTACACGGCGTTCGGCGTCAAGCCCGGCGACAAGCTCTACCGCGCGCCGAAGGACCGCGTGAAGATCTGGTGATCACGGCGCCTGGAACACGAACCGCTTCGACAGGGTGAAGTTGAACACCAGGCCGACGCCGACGCCGATGGCGGTGGCAAGCAGCGGATTGCCGAACGGCGCCGGCGCGAAGCTGACGCAGAGCGTGTAGGTGGCGTAGTTCACCAGGGCGCCGACGCCGTTGGCGGCCATGAATTTGAGCCATTCGCGCGCCAGTTCGGCGGCGCCGCCGCTGGCGGCGTGCTCGGAGAAGGTCAGGTTGCGGTTGCCCCACCAGGTGAAGGTCGCGGCGCAGAAGATCGAGACGGCACGGGCGCTGTAGCGGTCGAGGCCGATGAGATAGTGCAGGATCGTCAGCACCGCCTCGTCGACCAGGAAGCCGGCGCCGCCGACGACGGCGAAGCGCAGGAAGCGCGAGCGCGTCACGGCGCGGAGGCTCTGGCCGAGGTTCACGGCAGGCTGAGATCCTGCGGTCCGCGGATCGACAGATACGCCAACCGCTTGTTGGCCCAGCGCCCGCGCGTCACCGTGTCGAGGATCAGCCCGCTCATCAGCGAGAGGAACGCGATCACCATCAGCCCGGTCGCCAGCAACGCCGTTGGCAGGCGCGGCACCAGGCCGGTGCGCACGAATTCGAGCAGCAGCGACCAGCCCAGCAGCGCCGAGACCAGCGCGAACAGCGCCGCGATGACGCTGAAGAAGAACAGCGGCCGCTCCTCGCGAATCATGCGCGCGATGGTGAACAAGATTCGGAAGCCGTCGCGATAGGTGCTGAGCTTGCTGACCGAGCCCGGCGGGCGCTCCTTATAGGCGGTGTCGACCTCGGCCATCGGCATCAGGAGCTGCACGGCATGTACCGTCATCTCGGTCTCGATGCCGAAGCCCTCGGCGGTGAAGGGGAACGACTTGACGAAGCGCCGCGACATGATGCGGTAGCCGCTCAGCATGTCACGCAGGGTGATGCCGAACATCAGCGCGGTGAGGCCGGTCAGCATCTTGTTGCCCCAGACATGGCCGGCGCGGTAGGCGTCCGCCCGGCTGTGGACGCGGCGGCCGGTCACCAGGTCGAGCTCCTCGTTCACCAGCTTGGCGATCAGCGCCGGCGCCACCGCGGCGTCGTAGGTGTCGTCGCCGTCCGCCAGCACGTAGATGTCGGCCTCGATGTCGGCGAACATGCGCCGCATGACGTTGCCTTTGCCCTGGCGCGTTTCGTTGCGCACGACGGCGCCGGCGTCGCGCGCCACGAGCGCGGTGCGGTCCTTCGAATTGTTGTCGTAGACATAGATCGTTGCCGCCGGCAGGGCGGCGCGGAAGGCCGTGACCGTCAGGCCGATCGCGGCCTCCTCGTTGTAGCAGGGCAGGAGGACGGCGATGCGGGCGGGGGTCCTGGCGTCATCGGTCATTGGCGGGGCCATTTGAACAGCGGACAGAATTCATAGTCGCCGATGATGTTGGTGTCGAACACAGTGCATTTCAGCCAGTCGATGCGCAGATGATACTCCACCAGCGCGTCGCGTGTCCGCCCCATGTCGTAGGCGTCCGACAGCACGTAGAGGTCGCCCCGGTGGGCGAGGTGGCCCCAGACGCGGTTTTTCATCGTCTGGGTGATCTTGGTGCCGTCCTGCGGCTGCACCATCCAGCCGTCGATGCGCAGCAGCGCGATGTTGCGCGGGAAGGAGGGCGCGATGAAGCCGAGCGGTCCCTCGCCCGTCAGCAGTACCATGGCGCGCTCGGGATGCTCGATCTTGGGTATGTCGGCCTGGACGAAGGGATCGCTGATCGGCGAGCGCTCGATATATTCGACATGGGTGACCGCCGCCGTCGCCAGGAACAGCACGGCCAGGGTGATGAGCTGGATGCGGCGCGGGATCGGCAGCAGGCCGATGGCGATGGCGACGATCAGGGGCCCGATCATCTCGAGGCCGACAATGTAGCGATAGATCGCGAACATCTTGAGCCAGATCAGATAGGAGACCGCGACGAAGGCGAGGATCGGCCGGGCGCTTTGCGGAATCACCAGCGGATCTTTCGAGCGCCGTCCCGCCAGCCACACCAGTATCGCGACGATGGCCGTGAGATAGGCGAGCATGACGCGGATGTCGCGGAACGGGATGTCGTCGGCCACCGCCCAGTTGAGCGAGAACAGGATCGGGAACGCCGCCGCGATCCAGAAATGCGTCGGCAGGAAGCGCATGTCGCGGTACGACGCGGGCAGCGCCAGCGGCGACTTGAAGACGTCGTTGAAATAGGGAAACAGCGGGTTGCCGGTGAGGTGCTCCAGATGCACCGTCCAATAGCCCATCATCGCGGCGACGCCGACAAGGCCGGCGGCGCCGCCGGCGAGCAGGCGCACGCTCTGGTGCTTCCAGCTGCCGCCCAGCGCCGCCAGCGCCGCCGCGAAGCCGATGGCGAAGGGGAATTCGGGCAGTTTGAGCCCGACCGTGCTGCCGACCAGCAAGCCGCAGCCGGCGGCGATGGCGGCGGCGAGCCACAGCGGGCCCTCGTTCAGGCGCCGGCGGTTGACCACCAGGATGGCGATGGCGCCCAGGATGAGGATGCTCATCGTGTTGTCGTGATAGGTCGTGCCGAACATGTTGAGGCCGAGGCCGCCGGTCTGGCCGAGCAGGGCGAGCCCCGCCGCACCCAGCTTGTACTCGTCGATGCGCAGGGTCTGGCGGCCGAGGATGTAGAGCGGCACGACATTGCCGCCCTGCACGCAGCCCAGCACGAACAGCGCGAACCAGGCCGGCGTGTGCGTCGCCAGCACGTAGAACGGGATGTCCTGGAACGGGTTGTAGTAGGTGGCCTGGTGCGCCACCAGCATGTCGATGCCCTCGCGCCCGTTCAGGAAGGCGTAAGGGATGTACCAGTGGTAATTGCGGAAGTCCCAGGAGGTGTCCTTGCCGAGCCACAAGACGTAGAGGCCCCAGAACACCATGGTGCCGCCCAGGAACAGCCATTCCTGGACGCTGAGCTTGAGCGCACGCGATGGGACACTGTCTGCGGACATGGGACTGGGGAACGCGCGCTCGATAAATCCGGTGTGTTCTAGCCCACCTTGGCGATCCGGCAAATCAGCCTGGATGCGGCTGTTCGACCACCAGATTGCCCAGGAATTGCAGGGTAGAGGCCTTGGCCGAGTGGTTCAGCGCAAAGGGCCGCGCCTGGTCGCGGGGCAGGGTCAGGGCCCGCAGGCAGGCGGCCCTGAGATCGTCGTCCAGGGCGGCGGCGGGGCAATTGCCGACCACGTCCAGCATGACGTCGCGGGGAAAGGTGGCGACCGGCGTGCCGCAGGCGAGCGCCTCCAGCATGACCAGCCCGAAGGTGTCGGTCAGGCTGGGAAAGACGTTGACGTCGCTCGCGGCATAGGTCCGCACCAGGTCCTCGCCGGATTTGGGGCCGAGGAATTTCGCCTGCGGATATTTGCGCGCCAGCGCCTCGCGCGCCGGACCCGGCCCGACCACGACCTTGGTGCCGGGCAGGTCGAGGTCGAGGAACGCCTCGATGTTCTTCTCGATGGCGACGCGGCCGACATACAGGAATATCGGGCGGGCAAAAGGGAGCGTCGCGTCCGCGATCGGGCGGAACAGATCCATGTCCACGCCGCCCTCCCACAGCCGGATATTGCGGAAACCCTGGGCCTCGAGTTCGCGCTGCATCGAGGGCGTGCGCGCCATGGTGGCCACGCCCTTGCCGTGGAACCAGCGCTCGAACCGCCACACCCAGCTCTCCGGAATGAAGGGAAAGCGCGCATGCACGTATTCGGGATAGCGCGTGTGGAAGGCGGTGGTGAATTCGATGCCGTGCTCCAGGCAGATGGCGCGCGCGCTCAGGCCCATCGTGCCTTCGGTGGCGATGTGCACCGCGTCCGGCGCGAATTCGCGAATCAGCGTCTCCAGGCCCTGGCGCGGGAAGATCGCGAGGCGGATCTCGGGATAGGTCGGCAGCGGCAGCGTGAAGCGCCCCTCCGGCGTCGCATAGCGTACCGTGTGGCCGAGCGCGCTGAGCTCGCGGCCCAGCATCTCCAGCGTCGTCACCACGCCGTTGACCTGCGGCCGCCACGCATCGGTGACGATCAGGACTTTCATGTGCTCCTGGCCGGGCACCGGGAAGCGGCCGGCGGGCAGGGCGCCGCCGGTGCTCACGCGACGCAGCCTACGCGGGTAAAGCCGCGGCTTGGCCGACGTCGGGATAGGCTGACGGAGAAGCGGCAGCGGCCCAATGAACGATCTCCAGATGTCCGCGGGCATCTTCGACAAGGGCCGTGCAGCTTTCAACCCAGTCTCCATCGTTGAGGTAGAGGACGTCGCCGATTCGGCGGATGGCGGCCTGATGGATGTGGCCGCAGACGACGCCGTCGAGCCCCCGCGCCGCGGCGGCGTGGGCCACCACGTCCTCGAAGCGGCAGACATATCGGGCGGCATCCTTGACGGCATGCTTCAGCCAGGCCGACAGCGACCAATAGGGCAGGCCGAGCGCCCGGCGCACGGCGTGCAGCACCTCGTTGGCGGCCAGTGCCTTGTCGTAGGCCCAGGAGCCCAGATGGGCGAGCCATTTGGCGAGGTTGACGACGCCGTCGAACTGGTCGCCATGGATCACCAGCAGGCGCTTGCCGTCGGCGGTCTGGTGCAGCGCCTCGCGCACGAGCTCGACGCCGGCATAGTGGCGGCCGCAGAATGGGCGCAGGAATTCGTCGTGATTGCCCGGCACGAAGACGACGCGGCGGCCGGCATCGACCTTGCGCAGGATCTCGTGCACGACGCGGCTGTGGTCCTCGGTCCAGTACCAGCGGCGCTTCAGCTGCCAGCCGTCGACGATATCGCCGACCAGGTAGAGCGTCTCGCAGTCGTTGCGGGCGAGGAAATCGGCCAACAGCGCGGCCTTGCAGCCGCGCGTGCCCAGATGGGTGTCCGAGATGAAGATGGTGCGGTGGAAGCGGGCCGGCCGGGCCGACGCGCCGCCGGGGCGTGGCGCGGCGGGCCTGAAGGCGGTCGGCGGCGGGGGAACCAACCAGGCGATCCGGGCCATGCGTCGCGCTCCTCGGCAGGGGCGCGAATCGCGCCCGTTTCTGGAGCGATTGCCTAGCGCTAGGACGCGAATCTTTTATTGCGCCGCAAAGACAGTGATGTGACTCATGGAATCCGAGCGGAAATCGGGCCCGGGTTATTGCGTCGCACCATTAGAAGAATTTTAGTCTCCTGCCGAAAAATTATACAAAATGGCGCGGAAATACTGGGTTTTTTGTGTGATATGCTGAAATTTTGGACTTGCGCCATCCTGGTCAGCAGTCCATATTGTTGCAGCGCGGCATGACCAACCTCCCGTTTGTTATGCCGCCTGCCCTTCCTGGGCGTTTCCTCCCTGAACTTGGCCGCTCCCTCGGGAGCGGCCTTTTTTCTTGCCTAGCCCGAACGCGGTTATGCTCGGCTTTTCAAGCTCGGAGCGGCAAGTGCGGCCAGCGGCGCAGTTCTTCATCCCGGCGATCCTCGCCCTCCTGGCGCCGTTCGCGGCAGCCGCCGAGCCGGCGGCCGCCGACTGTACCGCGCCGCCGACGGCGGCCCTCACCGCGTCGTTGCCGGCACATCCGTTCGCCGCCATTGCCAGCGCCGATGGCTGCTCGATCTTCGTCTCGCTGATAACGCCCGGCCGGGACAATCACGGCGACGTGGTGTTGCTGCGGCGCGACGGCGACAAGCTGGAGGCGGTGCGCGGCGTCCCGCTGCGCGGCGAGCCCGCGATTCTCGCGCTGACGCATGACGAGAAGCTGCTGATCGCCGCCGACGCCCACGACGTCGCCTTCCTCGATCCGCAAATCCTGGCGAGCGGCGCGGGCGACGCCGTGCTGGGCTATCTGGACGAGGGCGGGGAGGGCGTGATCGGCGTTGCGGTGAGCCCCGACGACGGCACGCTGTTCGTCAGCGACGAGCGCTCCGCCACGCTCACGGTCGTCGACCTGGCGAAGGCGCGGGCCGGCGGCTTCGGTGCGGATGCCGTCATCGGCAAGATCCCGGTCGGCCGCGCCCCGGTCGGCCTGGCGTTGTCGCCGGACGGCCGCCTGCTCTATTCCACCAGCGAGGTCGCACCGCCGGGTGCGGGCTGGCCGGTCGCCTGTCCCCGCGAGAGCGGGGGCGACACCACGCCGGTCAATCCGCGAGGCGCGCTGATCGTGGTCGACGTGGCGCGCGCCCGCGCCGATCCGTCCGGCGCGATCCTGGCGCGCGTGCCGGCGGGCTGCAACGCGGTGCGCGTGGTTCTGTCGCCGGCGGGCGACCGGGCCTATGTCACGGCGCGCGGCAGCAACGAAGTTCTGGTTTTCGACACGGCCAAGCTGGTGTCCGACCCGGGCGCCGCGCGCCTCGCCAGCGTACCGACGGGAAATTCGCCGGTCGGCCTCGCGGTGACGCCGGACGGCGCCAGGTTGATCGTCACCAATTCCAACCGCTTCGCCAGGGACCGCGACGCCAGCGAGGCGCTCAGCGTCATCGACACCGCGAAGGTCGACGGCGGCGCCGCGGCGGTGCTGGGCACGATCGCGGTCGGCGCCTTCCCGCGCGAGTTGCGCATGGCGCCGGGCGGCGTGCTGCTGGTGACGAATTTCCTTTCCAATACGCTGCAGTTGATTCCGCTGGACACGTCGCCGCCGCCGAAGAATTAAGCCAGTCTATTCGGCCGCGAGATTGTGACGCCGGGCCAGCAGCGCCGGCGGGGTGGCGGTCAGCCGCGTGATCGCCTCGGTCAACCGGGCATGGACCTGCTCGTAGCGCGGCCCGCGGGCGATACGCTCCTCGTCGAGATACAGCGCGCGGTTGATCTCTACCTGCAGCGCGTGCACGTCGCGGTCGCGCCGGCCGTGCAGATGCGTGGTGTACCCGCCGGCATAGGGTGCGTTGCGCGCATGGCTGAAGCCCTGCGCCTCGAATGCGATCTCGGCGGCGCGCGTCACCAGCGGGGCTGCTGCCATGCCGTAACGGTCGCCGAGCACGATGTCGGGAATGGCCGCCGCCGACGGCATCGAATGGCAGTCGATCAGCACCGCGACGCCGAACTGCGCCCGTGTCGCCTCGATCAGCTCGGCCAGCGCCGCGTGATAGGGACGGTAAAGCCGCGCCAGCCGCTCCTCCGCGTCATGGGGCTTGAGCTTGAAGCGGTAGATCTCCGCGCCGTCGCGCACGATGCGGGGGATGACGCCGAGGCCCGCCGTGACGCGCGGGCTGGGCATGTCGACGGGCACCGGCAGGGCGCCGTCGAACATGGCGCTGTCGATCTCGGCCGGGGCGCGATTGACGTCGAGATAGGCCCTGGGGAAGCGCGCCGCGATCATCGGTGCGCCCAGCGCCACGGCGCCGCAGAACAGTTCGTCGACAAAGGCATCCTCGGAGCGGCGCAGGCTGGTGGCGGAAAGCCGGCTCATGGCGACAAAGCTTGCGGGGTAGGTCCGGCCTGAATGCGGCGAGGCGAAGACGAAAGGGACGGTCTGGCGGAACGGGCGCAGGATGCGGAACGGCTCGGCATAGAGCGCGGCCAGGCTGGGCTCTTCCGCCTCGTTTTTCCCGGTTTCCGTTCCCGATTGCGCCATGACGTCCGATTCGCCCTTCCGGCCTCAGTGGACCATTAAGCCGCCGCCGCGATCAAGCACCCCCCTTGGCCTCGAGCAGCGAAGCGATAGGCCAACCAGATGGCCTCAAGCAGCGAAGCGATAGGCCGTCAAAAGCCCTCAAGCAGCGCAGCGATAGGCCGCCAAAATCCTCAAGCAGCGCAGCGATCGTCAAAAACCCGCCGGAACCCCATTAACCGGCGTTTACGCTTTGAGGATTATACGATCTAGTGTGGGGGCGAGAGCGGGCTCATGGCACATATCCTTTTGGCGGAAGACGACGAGAGTCTGCGCAAGTTCCTGGCGCAGGCGCTCGTCAAGGCGGGGCACGAAGTCACCGATTTCGGCGACGGCGGCGACGCCTTCGAATGCCTGAAGGGCTTTCGCTTCGACTTGCTGGTCACCGACATCGTGATGCCCGGCATGGACGGCATCGAACTCGCCAAGCGCGCCGCCGAAATGCATCAGGCGCTCAAGATCATGTTCATCACCGGCTTCGCCGCCGTGGCGCTGCATCCCGCGTCGAACGCGCCCAAGCAGGCCAAGGTTCTCTCCAAGCCGTTCCACCTGCGCGAGATCGTCGCCGAGGTGGACCGGATGATCGCGGCATAAGCCGTCCATCGCGCGTCCATCTGGCGAATCCAAAACGCGCAATCGTTCCTCCGACCCGCACAATGAATTGACGGCGCATTGCGGCGGTGCGCCACAATCGCGCCCGCGCGAAGCCTGATTTGCGCGTTATCCCTTTGCGGGTTCGGCAGGGTCCGAGACGAGCCTTGCCGGGCCGCCGCACCGTACTCATGCGCCGGCGCAAAGCGGGAGGACAACATGTTATTGGCACAACACAACATACTCAGCGCGCGACCGTCCGGGATGACGCCGCGACGGGCGATGATCATCGGCGGCGTCGGCTTGCTGCACGCCGCAGCGATCTACGCCCTGATGAACGGCATGGTCGCCAACGTCATCGCCTATGTGCAGCCGCCGCTGGTGGTGACGGTCGACACCAAGGCGGTGGATCTCAAGCCGGTGGTGGTGCCGCACGTGCCGCAGCTCGAGCATCCCGTACAGCCGGTCGATGCTGTCGTTCCGCCGCCCAGAGTCGACATTGCATCGGAAGATCCGACGCCGATCCATGTCACGGTGGCGCCGCCGACCAATCCGCCGCCGGCCGATACCGGTGCCGCGGGTCTCGGCAGCACCCATACGACGCCGCCCTACCCGGTGGCGGCGCGGACGCAGTCACATCAGGGCACGGTGCTGTTGCAGATGACCGTGTCGCCGATGGGCGACGTGGTCTCGGCCACGGTGCTGCAGTCGAGCGGCTTTCCCGAACTCGACCAGGCGGCCGTTTCCTGGGTGGTGTCGCACTGGAAGTACAAGCCGGCGGTCCAGGGCGGCGTGACGGTGACCAGCCAGACCCAGGCAGCGGTCAAGTTCGACCTCCGGCAGGCCAGCCGCTGATCGTCCTTGGCGACACGCCCTGTCGTACGGCCCCCGTGGCGGACCCGGGCAGTCTGCCCGCCGCGGGGGCTTTTTTGCCGGGAAAAGCCCGGCTTGCCCGGTCCGGGGCCGAAGGCTATAGAGGCCGCCCGCCGTCACTGGCACGGGCGCGTAGCTCAGCGGGAGAGCACTACCTTGACATGGTAGGGGTCACAGGTTCGATCCCTGTCGCGCCCACCAGCCATTCCGAGTGGTTTTGGCTGGCCCTGATTTTTCCGCACGCCGAGCAAAACGAGCCGCCATCCGGGCCGTTTCCGCAGCCGGGCTGGTCTCTCCTCCGAGGGATTGATCCTCTCGATCCCGCAGCTGCCGCAAATGAGCGGTTTGTCTCCGCCTAAACGAAAGCGTTTCCGGGAATCCGGACGGCGACATCGCGGAGACTGGTTCGGTTTGGGGGGAGACCGGTTCGATCTTCGAGGCGCTCTGGAGCCGACCGCCGATGAACAGTTTGGGGGCTGGAAAAGGCGACACAGCGGAGACTGGTTCGAGAGTGCCGAAACGGGGTCTTCGGGGCGACTAGAATTTTGCCGGCAGGCCCAAGGCCGATTTCTGTTCGGCCCAGCTCAGCGGCAGGTCGACCAGCCGCGTGACCCCAATGCCGCGCAACGGTCGACCGGCGACGGCGGCTTCGACGATGTCCGGCGCAACGAATGCCAGCGAGATCATCATGTTCACGGATCGAGTGCTGCGACCTTCGCGCGCCGCGATAGCCTCCGCATCCTTTGCCTTGCCGGTGATGAGGTCCTGAAGCCATTTGCGTCCCAAAGCGATGGCACGCAGGTGCTTGGCGCGCCGCTCGGCATGCATTGGCCGCGGCGCGGGATTGTCGCCATTGATCGGCAACACGAGATCTCGCTTTGGCTTACTCGGCCTTGGCGTCCACGGAATGCAAAGTATCGACTGACTGAGACTTTCGCACGCGGCATCGCTGAGTTCGATCGTCAGTTGTTCTTTCTTGACGACCACGCGAGCGACCATCGTCTGAACCGTCGCGCGCCCTTCTTCGACGCCTGCGTCTTGCCCCGCCTGTAAGCCGCTCGCCGTACGAAGTGCTTCGACTACCTTGGTTTCGATGTCATCGGCCGAGATCCGCGCAATGGTCCCAGATTCTGACTTGCGGCCCTCCATCAGCGCCCGGCTGGTGTAGTAGCGATAGCGAAGGTCCTGTTTTCGTGAGTGGGTCGGGCTCATGACGTTGCCCGCATCGTCGAAGAACCTGCCAAGCAGCAGCGCGTTGGAAGCGGCCTGCTTGGCACGATGCTGGACGACGTTCCGAGCGCGCAGGTTCTGGACCGATTCGAACAAGTCCGGACCCAGAATGGGCTCGTGCTCGCCGGAATATCTCTGTCCCTGATGGATGATCTCGCCGAGGTAGACGCGGTTGCCGAGGAGGTAACCCATGGGACCCTGGGCGAACGGCACGCCGCCGATGGTCCGGCCGGTTGCTAGGGCGCGCAGTTTGGTGGTGATCCTCTTGGACCGGAGTTCTTCGAGCAGCTTACCGTTCGACGGTGAAACGATAGAAAAATGCCTTGCAGATTTCGACGACAGCCAGATAGGCAGCTGTCGCGCCGATCAGATAGACGAAGAACAGCGGTGGTGGTGGCACGAAGCCAAACCAGCGGCCGACCGGCAGATAGGGCAGGACGACAGCGATGGCGACAATCCCGAGCGCCAACAAGACAAGGGATCGGTGCGGCTTGCTGCGAAAGAACCGCCGCCGCGTGCGGATGGCGAAGACCACCAGCACCTGGGTCGTGATCGACTCGACGAACCAGCCGGTCTGGAACAACGCTTCTCCGGCGCCGAACAGGTGCAGCAGCACATAGAAGGTCAGGAAATCGAAGATCGAGCTGACTGGTCCGAAGACCAGCATGAAGTGTTCGATGAGCTTGACGTTCCATTTCGTGGGTTGCGCCGTCGCCTCGGGGTCGACCCGGTCGAAGGGGATTGCGATTTCCGACACGTCGTAAAGCAGATTGTTCAGCAATATCTGGATCGGCAGCATGGGCAGGAACGGCAGGAACAACGCCGCGCCGGCCATGCTGAACATGTTGCCGAAATTCGAACTGGAACCCATCAGCACGTATTTCGAGACGTTCTGAACCGTGCTGCGACCCTGGACCACGGCATCCTGCACGACCGAGAGATCGTGTTCGAGCAAAATCAGGTCGGCCGCAGCGCGCGCGACATCCGCGGCCCCATCGACGGAAATCCCGACATCGGCAGCATGCAGCGCCGGGGCATCGTTGATGCCGTCCCCCATGTAGCCAACCACATGACCGATACGCTTGAGCGCCAGCAGGACGCGATGCTTCTGCTGCGGATTGACCCGGCAGAAAAGGTTGACCTTCGGAAGCTGGCCGATCAGCGCTTCGTCCGAAAGCTGGGTCAGCGCGTCGCCCGTCAGAACGCCGGTGACGGGAACGCCGATCTCGGCGAAGACGTGGCGTGACACCAATTCGTTATCTCCGGTGAGCACCTTCACCGTGATGCCGGCGTTTGCCATCGCCTTGATCGTCGCCCCGGCGCTCGCCTTCGGCGGATCGAGAAAGATGGCGAAACCTTCGAATACCAGTTCGCATTCGTCAGCGATCGCGGCCGTCTGATGGCTGATATCGACCTCGCGGCTCGCGATGCCGAGCGCCCGGAACCCCTGCGCGCAGAGGCCGTCGAGGGTCGCTTGAAACGTCCGGCGCATTTCGACGTCCAGCGGCCCTTCCACGCCGGTCGCGCCTTCGTATCGGCCCGAGAGCTTGAGGAGATCCTCTGGCGCGCCCTTGACGATCAGGCGGCGCTTGCCGTCATGTTCGACCAGGACAGAAACACGCCGGCGTTCGAAGTCGAACGGGACCTCGTCGATCTTCTTCCAGCCGGCCATATCGAAGGGATGGGCCGCGAGGACCGCGTCGTCGAGCGGGCTTTTCATGCCGCTTTCGAACTGGCTGTTGATATAAGCGTAGGCGAAGGCGCGCTGGCTTTCCGCGCCACCCCCATCGACCGTGCGGACGAGCTTGATGGTGGCTTCCGTCAAGGTGCCGGTCTTGTCGGTGCACAGCATGTCCATGGCGCCGAGATCGTGGATCGCCGAAAGGCGCTTCACGATCACCTTGCGCTTGGCCAGCGCCATGGCCGAGCGGGCGAGCGTCACGGTGACGATCATCGGCAGAAGCTCGGGCGTCAGACCGACCGCCAGCGCCAAAGCGAACATCAGCGATTCGAGAACCGGCCGGTGGAAGGAGATGTTCACGACCAGGACGAACAGCACCATCAGCACGGTCAGGCGCATGATCAGGATGCCGAACCGGCGGATACCGACCACGAAAGCGGTGTCCGGCGGCTTTTCGGCCAGGCTGGTCGCCAGGCTGCCCAGCGCCGAATTGCGTCCGGTGCGGCACACGATGGCCTTCGCGGTACCGCTGATCACCGACGTCCCGGCGAAGACGGCATTCGAGGCGCCGGCGGGATTTTCGACGCCCTGCGCCGCATCGCCGGCCTGCTTCTCGGCCGGATAGGGCTCGCCGGTCAGGAGCGCCTGGTTGACGAAGAGATCGCGGCTTTCGAGTAGGCGCGAATCCGCAGGCACGAGGTCGCCCGCGATCAGCTCGACGACGTCGCCGGGAACCAGCTGATCGATCGGCAGCGAGATGCTTGCACCGTCGCGGCGCACGGTGGCCTTGACGGCGACGGACCGCCGCAGCGCCTCGACCGCGTTCTGCGCCTGGATCTCCTGCACGAAATCGAGCGTCATGCTGGCCGTCACGATAGCCAGGACGATGACGAAGCTTGCGATGTCGCCTGTCGCGGCCGATAGCGCGCTCGCGACAAGCAGGATGATCACCAGCGGACTGCGGAAGCGCGCCAGAAACTGCAGCCAGAGCGGCGAGCGCTTGACGGTGGCCGCGTCGTTCGGTCCGTAGATCGCGAGTCGCGACGCGGCCTCCGCGCCGCTGAGGCCGGAGGAAGTGGCTTTCAGGCTGGCAAGGATATCGGCCAGCGGCTCTTTCCAAAGCTCGTCCGGCCCGATTTCGCTGGCTGTTTTCGTTGGCACCGGGGTCACGAGACCTCCAATCGGCGAAACAGGGCTAGCTTCACGCCATCCAGAAGAAAGGCAAACGCCGCGGCGGCGGCAAACAGGCCTGCCACGATTGCGACCGGCAAGGTCGCCATCAGGATGCCATTTGAGGATAGGACACTGAAAATCGAAAGGTCGATGATCGAAGACACGATGAGCCAACGGCCCGGGCGCGAGCTCCAGATATGCTGCCTCTCGCGCGACACGTACAATACGGCCTGGCCGCTGAACACCAGCGTGACCACGGCCATCGTGCGCAGGGCCTCGGTATCGAGACCGATCGCGAATTTTCCGACCGCCAGGCAGGCGACGCAGAATGTCAGATCGGCGAGCCCCATGACGATGCCGACGACTGTCAGATTGCGGATATGCCAGATATTGGGCGTCGGAGATGGGCGCACATTGTCGGTCGACGAGGTCATCGAAAGAAAGTCGCCGGTGATCATCATTAGCACCATCAGCATCGGCGTCAGGATGGCGTGACCGGTGATGACGAGGCCGGCGCCCAGGAACAGCACCTGGACCACTTTGTGGGTCACCGAGCGCAGCGTGTAAGTCAGGATGCGCTGGAAGGTCGTGCGCCCTTCCTTAATGGCGGCGACGATGCCGGCAAGTCCCGGCCTGGTGAGCACGATCCCGGCGGCGGATTTTGCGACATCGGTCGCGGTGGAAACCGCGATCCCCATCTGCGCCTGGCGCAAGGCGGGCGCGTCGTTCGCGCCGTCGCCGCACATGCCGACGATATGGCCGTCCTTCTGGAGTGCCTTGACCAGGCTGTACTTGTCCTCGGGTAGCACGTTTGCGAAGATAGAATAGGCTTCCGCCTTGATGCCCGGCGACAGGGGCGTTGTCGCCCAGACCTGCCCCGTGATCCCGACCAGTCCGGCCACAACCTGCGCCGTCGTTCGGGCGTCCCCCGTCACCATGACTGTGCGCACGCCGAGGCCCGACAACTCCGAAACGAGCGCCGCTGAATCCTCGCGCGGCGGATCGCTCAGCGCGATGAAGCCGGCCAGCGCCATTTTGTCGGGCGGCCCCGCGGCGACGGCCAAGACCCTGTATCCCATCGCCTGCAATTCATCGACGATCGGCGACGCGTTCGCCGACGGATGCGACAGAGCTGAAATCGCCGCGAATGCGCCTTTGGCGATTTTCATCGTTCCGCCGTCTGCCTGGAGTACGGTCGCTTCCGAACGCTTCAGCGACGGATCGAAGGGGACGAACGTGACCAGCTTGGGTGCATCGGCGATCGGCTTGTGCGTGGCGGCGCCGCGGATAGCGGCATCGACCGGGTCTTGTCCCCCGTCTGAGCTTGCCAGGGCCGCAAATGCGAGAACATGCGCCTCATCGAACCCCGGCGTCGGGCGCACGGACATCACGGCGAGCTCGTTGCGCGTCAGCGTCCCCGTCTTGTCCGAGCACAGGATGTCGACTCCTGCCGCTTCATCGACCGCCGAAAGACTCGTCGGCAGCACGCCTTGCGCCGCCAGCGAGCGCGCACCCACCGCCGCCGCCAGCGTGAACATCGACGGCAGCGCGACGGGAATCGACGACAGAAGTCCCACCAGGACGAGCGCTATGATTTCCGTATCCGGCAGCGACAGAGAATACGCGTAAACGGCGAGCAGGATCGTAGCGGCACCGTTGAACAGGGCGAGGTTGCGCACCACGCCCATCACGATCTTCTGCTGCGAGCTTTCGACCTTTGCCGTGCGGACCAGCTCCGCGGTGCGACCAAACTTCGTGCGCTCGCCGGTCGCGGTCACTTCCGCAACGGCCTCACCGCGCCGCACCAGCGCGCCGGCATAGGCCTGCGCGCCTGCTCCGGCTTCCGCCGGAATGGACTCGCCTGTGAGCATGGATTGATCAAGCAGGATCGAACCGTCGACCAGATGCACATCCGCGACGACCACCGTGCCGAGCGACAGCTTCACGATATCGCCCGCCACCAGATCGGCGGCCGGCACCGTCGTCCATTGTCTGTCCCGCCGCACCGATGCGATCAGCGCCAGACGCGACTTGAGGGCATTCAGAGTCGCTTGCGCCCTTCCTTCCTGGAAGAACCCCAGCCCGGCGTTGAACACGAGCAGGAGTGCGACCACGCCGGCCTCGACGTAGTCTCCAAGCACGAACTGCAGCAGGATTGCGGCTTCGAGCATCCAAGGCACGGGCGCCCAAAGCTTCTGCATGGCTCGCAGCACCGGATGCTGCGTCACGTCGACGATCGCGTTCGGGCCGTCCTTCGCGAGGCGGCGACGCGCCTCGTCCGTCGTCAGGCCAATTGGTATCTCTGCCATCAGGTCGTGCCCTGCGGTAACAGAGCCCAGCTATGGCGGGCGATCTGCTCGTCCTCCTGGGAAGGAAGAACCAGCACCTTGCAGCGCAATCCTGAATCGCCGATGGGATTGTCGGCAGCGCGGTTTCGCGCATCTTCGAGACCGATGCCGGCCCACGCGAAGCCGGCGCAGATCGAGGCACGGACGTCCACATCGTTTTCGCCGATGCCGCCGGTGAAGACGATCAAATCGATGCCTTCCAGAGCGGCGATCATCGCCGCGATCTGCTTGCGCACCGAATAGCAGAACATGTCGATCGCGAGCCGCGCGTCTGGGTTCGACGGGGCGCTTTGGTGCAGCCGGCGCATGTCGCTGCCAATTCCGGATATGCCGAGGAGCCCGGAACGGCGGTCGACCAAATCCTCCAGCATTGCGGCGCTTAGCTTCTTCTCGCGCGCCAGATAGACCAGGACGCCCGGATCAAGGTCGCCGCTGCGCGTTCCCATGATCACGCCGCCAGTCGGGGTCAGTCCCATGCTGGTGTCGATGGACTTGCCGGTCTTGACGGCCGTCACGCTGGCGCCATTGCCCAGATGCGCGATCACGACACGATCCGGCATGTCGGCGCCGAGCTGGTGCAGGATGGATTCACAGGAAAGACCGTGGAAGCCATAGCGCTGGATGCCGTCCGCGCGCATCTCCCTGGGAAGAGGTAGCACCCGCGCGACATCCGGCAGCTCGGCATGGAAAGCGGTGTCGAAACACGCCATCTGCGGCAGTCTGGGGAAATTCTCGCGCGACGACCGTATGATCGCCAGCGCGGACGGCAAATGAAGCGGCGCGAACGGAATGGCCGCTTCGAGCTGCTGCAGGACTTCGTCATTGATGACGCAATGGCGGCGGAGTTTCGGTCCGCCATGCACGATCCGATGCCCGATGACCGCAGGCAGCGGTAGTTTGGATTCGGCCAGGAGACGTTCGACCTGGAAGATCGCGTCGCGCTGGTCGCGAACGGACGTCTTGCCGGTCGCAAGCGCATTGCCGTTCGCGTCTTGTGCGTGGAATTGCCCTGCCTCTTCCCCGACGGGATCGGCTTCGCCCGTCAGCAGCGTTTCGGTGCGCGATATGCCGACACGGTACAGACCGAATTTGAGCGAGGACGAGCCGCTGTTCAGCGTGAGGACGATCGTCTCGTTGCGGGGCTGCGCCATCACGCTCAGACCTTCCACCGCCAGTCGCGGACCTCCGGCATGTCGTCGCCATGTTCACTGATATAGAGCTTGTGGCGCTCCATAGCGGCCCAATAGAACTCCGTCGCTTTCGCGACACTGTGACTGAACCGCGGGATGCGGCTGGTCGCATCGAGCGCGAGCTGGAAGCGGTCCAGGTTGTTCAGCACCACCATGTCGAACGGCGTCGTGGTCGTGCCCTCCTCCTTGTAGCCGCGGACATGGATGTTGTCGTGATTGTGCCGCCGGTAGGTGAGCTTGTGGATCATCGCCGGGTAGCCATGAAACGCGAAAATCACCGGCTTGTCGCGCGTGAACAATTCGTCGAAGTCCTGGTCTTCCATCCCGTGCGGATGCTCCGACTGCGGCTGCAGGGCCATCAGGTCCACGACATTGACGACGCGGATTCGGATGTCGGGATAGTACGTGCGCAGCAGCGTGACTGCGGCAAGCGCCTCCAACGTCGGGATGTCGCCGGCGCAGGCCATGACCACGTCGGGGTCGCCGCCGTCATTGCTTGCCCAGTGCCAAATGCCGGCGCCAGCGGCACAATGGCGCGTGGCCGACTCGATGTCGAGCCATTGCCATTCCGGCTGCTTCCCCGCGACGATCAGGTTGATGTAGTTGCGGCTGCGCAGGCAGTGGTCGGCGACGGAGAGAAGGCAGTTCGCATCGGGCGGCAGGTAGATGCGCACGACGTCGGATTTCTTGTTCGCGACATGGTCGATGAATCCTGGGTCCTGATGCGAAAAGCCGTTGTGGTCCTGCCGCCAGACATGCGACGTGAGCAGATAATTCAGGGATGCGATCGGCTTGCGCCAGGAAATGGCCCGGCTGACCTTCAGCCATTTGGCGTGCTGGTTGAACATCGAATCGATGACGTGGATGAAGGCTTCATAGCAGGAGAACAGCCCGTGCCGTCCGGTGAGGAGATAGCCTTCCAGCCAGCCTTCGCAAAGATGTTCGCTCAGGACCTCCATGACGCGGCCGTCCGCGCTCAAGTCGATATCGACATCTTCGACCGCCGCCATCCATTCCTTGCCGGAGACCTCATAGACCGCTTCCAGCCTGTTCGACGCCGTTTCGTCCGGTCCGAAGAGACGGAAATTCCGCGCGCCGAGATTGAACTTCATCACATCTCGTAGAAACGTCCCGAGCACGCGTGTCGCTTCCGCACGGACTCCGCCGGGTTCCGACATGGCCACCCCGTAGTCGCGGAAATGCGGCATCGACAAGGGCATCAGGAGTTCGCCGCCATTGGCGTGCGGGTTCGAGCCCATGCGGCGATGGCCGGTCGGCGCGAGGGCCGCCAGCTCCTCGCGAAACTTGCCATTTTCGTCGAACAGCTCGCGTGGCTTGTAGCTCAGCATCCAGTCTTCGAGCTGCTTCAGGTGCTCGGGGTTCTCGAAATCCGCGATCGGCACCTGATGCGCGCGCCATGTGCCTTCCACAGGCTTGCCGTCGACGAATTTGGGACCCGTCCAGCCCTTCGGCGTACGAAAGATGATCATGGGCCAGCGCGGGCGCTCCGGCGCCTTGTCCTTGCCGGTTGATCGCGCTGCTTTCTGAATCTCGTGAATTCGCAGCAGCACCTGATCCAGCACGCCGGCAAGCGCCTGATGCATGACGACGGGATCGCTGCCCTCGACGAAATAGGGATCGTAGCCGTAGCCCCGGAATAGTTGCGTCAGCTCTTTGCGGCCGATGCGCGCCAGCACCGTCGGGTTGGCAATCTTGAAGCCGTTGAGATGCAAGATCGGCAGCACGGCGCCGTCGCGCGCCGGGTTGAGGAATTTGTTGGAATGCCAGCTCGCCGCCAACGCGCCCGTTTCGGCTTCGCCGTCGCCCACGGCGCAGGCGACGATCAGGTCGGGATTGTCGAAGGCCGCGCCATAGGCGTGCGCAAGCGAATAGCCCAGCTCGCCGCCTTCGTGGATCGAACCCGGCGTTTCCGGCGACACATGACTGGGAATGCCGTAGGGCCAGGAGAATTGACGGAAGAGACGATGCAGTCCGTTGCGACTGCGTTCGATCGCGGGATAGCGCTCGGTATAGGACCCTTCCAGATAGGTGTTCGCCACGATGCCCGGGCCGCCATGGCCGGGACCGATGACGTACATCATGTTCAGGTCGTATTGCTTGATCAGCCGGTTCAGGTGGACATAGAGGAAATTCAATCCCGGCGTCGTCCCCCAATGCCCAAGCAGTCGCGGCTTGATGTGTGCGAGTGTTAGCGGCACCTCAAGCAGCGGATTGTCCTTCAGGTAAACCTGACCGACGGAGAGGTAGTTGGCTGCGCGCCAGTAGGCATGCATTTTCGCCGCGAGATCAGGAGACAGGGTGTCGGGCATCGAAAACTCCATAAGCCGTCGCCGCGGCGCTATCGCGCGTGGCGAACGCATGTGTGAGAACAGGCGACACCAGCTGCAGCGTGCGAAGCCGCAGAGCATTCACGATCACAGAAACCGAACTGAGCGACATCGCCAATGCAGCGACCATGGGACTGAGCAGGATGCCAAACGTCGGATAGAGGACGCCGGCCGCGATCGGAATCCCGATGGCATTGTAGGCAAAGGCGAACACGAGATTTTGCCGGATGTTGCGCATTGTCGCCCGGCTCAAAACGCGCGCACGCACAATGCCCGAGAGGTCGCCCTTGAGGAGGGTGATCCCGGCGCTTTGAATGGCGACATCGGTTCCTTCGCCCATGGCGATGCCGACATCCGCCTCGGCCAATGCGGGGGCGTCGTTCACGCCATCCCCGGCCATCGCCACGATCCGGCCTTCGAATTTGAGTTTCTTCACGACGCGGTTTTTGTCCTGCGGCAGGACGTCGGCTTCTATGTCCTCGATCCCGAGCGCGCGGGCGACCGCTTGCGCGGTCGTCCTGTTGTCGCCCGTCAGCATGACGATCCGGATTCCGGAGCGTCGCAGTTCATCGAGAGCGGCACGCGTGGACGGCTTTATCGGGTCGGCAATCGCGATGACGCCAGCGGCCTTGCCGTCGATGCCAAGATAAAGCGCGGTCGCACCATAGGCGCGAAGCTGGTCCGCTTTGGCTTCAAGGTTTCCCAACGCAACGCCCGTATCCGCCATCAGCCTGGCGTTGCCCAAGGCGATGCGGCGACCGGCGATCTGCCCGGTCACGCCTTTACCGGTGATCGAGACGAATTCGGCGACGTTCGGGATCGCAATGCCGGCCGCTTCTGCTGCCGCGAGAACAGCACCCGCCAAAGGATGCTCGCTTGGTCGCTCCAGGGCGGCGGCCCACGTCAATAGGTCGGCTTGCGAGAAAGAAGGGACGGCGATGAGTGCCGTCACCTTCGGCTTGCCTTCGGTGAGCGTGCCGGTCTTGTCCACGACGAGCGTGTCCACCTTCTCCAGTCGCTCCAATGCTTCCGCGTCCTTTATCAGCACACCGGCGCCCGCGCCTTTGCCGATGCCCACGCCGATCGACATCGGCGTCGCCAGCCCAAGGGCGTAGGGGCACGCGATGATGACGACGGAGACCGCGGCGATAAGTGCATAGGTCAGTGCCGGCGGCGGTCCCCAGATCGCCCAAACCGCGAAGGCAAGAGCGGCGACCGCCAATACGGCCGGAACGAAATAGGCCGCGATGCTGTCGGCGAGGCGTTGGATGGGCGCCCTGCTGCGCTGCGCCTCCGACACCATGGCGACGATGCGTGACAGCACGGTATCGGCACCCACCTTGTCCGCCCGCATCACCAGCGAGCCGGTGCCATTGACTGTGCCGCCGACCAGATGGTCGCCGATGGTCTTTGCAAGAGGCAAGGACTCGCCCGTGACCATGGATTCGTCGACCGCGCTTTTGCCCTCCAGCACTTCGCCATCGACCGGAACGCTGTCCCCCGGCCGGACACGCAGCTTGTCGCCGGGCTGCAAATGGTCGAGCGGCACATCTTCGTCGGTCGCGCCGTCTTTGATAAGGTGTGCAGTCTTGGGCGTCAGGTTGAGCAAGGCGCGGATGGCGCCGCCCGTCTGTTCGCGTGCGCGGAGTTCGAGAACCTGCCCAAGCAGGACAAGCACCGTGATGACCGCTGCGGCCTCATAATAGAGCGGCACCGAGTCGCCCATATCGCGGAAGCCTTGGGGGAAAAGGCCAGGGGCGAACGTGGCGAACAAACTATAGATATATGCCGTGCCGGTTCCGAGCGCGATCAGGCTGAACATGTTGAGGCTTCGATTGACGACCGACGCCCAGCCACGTTGAAAGAACGGAAATCCGGCCCACAGAATGACCGGAGTCGACAACGCGAATTGAATCCATGTGGAAAGCATAGGTGCGATAAGTTCGTCGAGCCTAAGCGCGGGAATATGGCTGCCCATTTCAAGGACAAACACCGGGATGGTCAGAATAAGTCCGATCCAAAAACGCCGCGAGATGTCAGCGAGCTCGGCATTGGGCTGGCCGACGGCAGTTTCCAGCAGCGGCTCCAGCGTCATGCCGCAAATGGGGCAGTTTCCTGGCCCTTCGTGGCGTATCTGGGGATGCATCGGACAGGTGTAGACCGCGCTGGCGTCGGGCGAAGTTGCGCGAGGTGTCTCGACCTTTGTCATATGCGACCGTCAGTGCGACACGAGCGAGCAGCGGTCCGCGCAAAGCAGCAGATCGTGTGTCACGCCGCCCAGAACGAACTCGCGCAGACGGCTGTGTCCGTAGGCGCCGGCAACGATAAGATCGGCGCCCTGTTCCTGGGCGATGGTCTTGAGCCGCATCGCATCGCTTCCGGTCGACGGCGAGACAAGGATTTCTGCGGAAATGCTGTGGCTTTCGAGCCATTTCGCCACCTTTTCGAGATGTATGCGGCCTGCGGCCAGATCATTTTCGCCTGCGATCTCGACAAGGGTCACACGCATTGCCTTCTTGAGCAGGGGCAGGGCGTCCAAAGTCGCGCGGCGCGTCTCGCGCGTGTCCTTCCATGCGACGAGCGCGTGATTCAGTTTCAGCGTGCTCACTGCAACCGGTACGATGAGCACAGGCCTTCCAAGCTGCATCACAAGATCGCTTATCTTCGCCTGCTGCCAGTCAGCACTGGTGATGATGAGGTCGGCGCTTCGAGCCTCGCCTGCGATGTAGTCGGGAATCGAGCCGAACATCACCGCCGAGCGCCATTCAACCGGCCGGCCGCGCTTCTGGAAGGTATCGCGGAATTCCGCCTCGGCTTTCTTGATGTCCTGTTCGATCTCGTCCCGATCTGCTTGCACCAGATCAGTCGGCACATAGCCGTCACCCTCGACGATCTGCATGGGCTGGCAGACGACGATGCCGATCGGTCCGGCGTGGAGCCGCTCCGCCAGATCGCCCGCAATCGCAAGTATGTCGGCGTTCGATCGGCCCGGCTGCAAATGAACCATCAGGGTCGTCACATTCGCCTTTCGACCGAGGGCTTCCCGGTGCTGCCTTGCTCAGATGACGGAGAGAAGATTTTCGACATCGGTAGCGCCTGGGGCCCCCCACGCCGTTTCACCGGCGACTTCGCGCGCGTGCCAGGAATGGACATTTCCGGTCAGCCGCACCTTACCGCCTTCGGCTGTCACCGTGATCGCCTCCGGATCGGGAAACCATGAGCGGTGAAGCGCGCAGCTGATGTCGTTGCTGATGTTCGCGGTGTTGACTTGCGGCTTGATCGCGATCTGATTGGAAACACCGACGACACCCCGCAACCGGCGGACATTCTGCTCGGCCGCTTGCCGCTGAAAATGGCGATCGACGATTCCGCTCAGCGTGATCCAGCCTTGATCGACCGTCACCTGGACGGAATCGGACGGGACAGAGACATCCCAGGCTAGGCGGTCGAGAACCGCTTCCGCGATCTGGTCGTCGCCACGCTCGCGCTCGAAGGGCAGTTGGACCTTGATCTCCTGGGCCACGCCAACGACGCCTTTGACGCGCCGCGCCGCCACTTCCGCCGCATGCTTCTGCGCGTAGCTTTCGACCTCGCCGGTAAGTGTGATGACGCCCGCGCTGGCCGCGACGCCGATGTGCGCGGCGGTCACACTGGGTTCCCAATTCAATTCGGCGATCACTTCGAGCTGCAAATGTGTGTCTTTAGACATGGACTTCGTCCTTATGATGAAGTTGACATTCTTCGCGCGCGTTCTGATTACGGCATCGTCGCAGCGAGGCGATGTCACATATCGCTCAGGTCGATTGGCGCATTGCGAGAGGGCGCCGATCACCGCGGGGCGATCAGGTCCGGACCCGTTTCCAATTCCCACTGGGAGCTTACTCGAACAACTCGCTGCGAAGCCCGAAGTTCCCGATCGTGCCCTGCGACGACGACCGAGACATGCCCGACATCCGAAACGGTACGTGCGACGAGTCGCGCGTGCGAACTGCAGCACCAGGCGCACTTGTAACGCAGCGTCGGACAAAAGCGCGGAACTTCGCGCTTTACGGAACGTTGTTCTCAACAGCCTCCTTAGAAAATGTGGTGGAGTCGGCTTTGGCAAGAAGGCCGCGCGATTTCATCGCGACGGTGCGGTCATGGCATCGCGGTACGTGTGACGACGTTGGGGCAAATCTGATCCGACAAGCGCGAAGTTGGATGTTTCAGAAATACGAAGCGTCGATTGCGGCAGTGGATTGTCCCGGGCATGGAAGCGAATTCTCCCAGTATCGGTCTATTGCGCGGCGGGGCGATAAATCGCCCTGCAAATTGGCTAAGTCGCCTCCTTGGCATGGTGCGTAGGCGCCAAGCGATCTATCTGGCCACAATTGCTGCGCTCGTTCTGGTGGCCGCAGCGGCCTGGTGGGTGTTCGGCTCCGGCGCGTCCGTGAGCTACGTTACCGTAGTGGTTGCGCGGGGCACCGTAACGCGGGCGGTGACGGCGACGGGCGCGGTCAATCCCGTATTGACGATCACGGTGGGCAGTTATGTCTCCGGTGTCATTCAGGAGATCGATTGCGACTTCAACACGAAGGTCAAGAAAGGTCAGCTGTGCGCGAAGATCGACGCGCGGCCCTATCAGACGAGCGTCGAGCAGAACCAGGCAAATGTGGCGACGGCAAAAGCGCAGCTTCTGAAGGACCAGGCCAATCTCGCCTATACCCAGATCGACGAAAAGCGCTATGCGAATCTGAACGCGCAGAACGCCACGTCACACGACAGCTATGACATTGCGGTAAATGCGCTCAATCAGGCGCGCGCGCAGATCGCGGTCGATCAGGCGGTGATCGGCCAGCACAACGCGGAGCTCGATGCCGCGAACGTCAATCTCGGCTATACGAATATCGTCGCGCCCGTGGATGGAATCGTGGTGTCGCGCAACGTCACCATGGGGCAGACGGTCGCCGCAAGCTTTCAAACACCAACCCTGTTCCTGATCGCCACCGATCTTTCCAAGATGGAAGTCGATACCAATGTCAGCGAGAGCGACGTCGGCGGCGTGCGCGTCGGCGACAAGGCGCTTTTCACGGTGGAGGCTTTTTCCGACGACACGTTCGAAGGTGTGGTGAGCCAAGTCCGTCAGGCGCCGCAGACCGTGCAGAATGTCGTCACCTATGACGTCGTCGCCACGGTCGCCAATCCGCAGTTGCTGTTGAAGCCCGGCATGACGGCGACCGTGCGGGTCGTCACGGCGGAACGGAAAAACGTCCTGCGCGTGCCTGATTCCGCGCTGCGCTATGTTCCCGGCGGTCTTTCCGTTTCGAGCGCGCAGACGGACGCGCCGCCGTCGGCGCTCTGGGTCTTGCGCGACGGACGACCGACGCGCCTGGCCGTCACCACCGGTTTGGATGACGGCAATTTCACGGAAATCGTGACCGGCGACGTCCGGGCGGGCGACAGCGTGATCGTCTCGGAGCGCAGCGGCGCGAGCCGCAAGCCCGCCAGCGGCGGCCCGGCGATGCGCCTGCCGTGAGCGCGCCCGTCCGCGCGAGCGAATTGGTGATCCGTACGCGCGACCTCGCTCGTACATTTCATGTCGGCGACGTCGATGTCCTGGCGCTGCGCGGCGTCGATCTCACGGTCGAACGCGGCGAGTTCGTCGCGATCATGGGGTCGTCCGGCTCCGGCAAGTCGACCCTCATGGCGATCCTCGGCTGCCTGGACCGCCCTACCAGCGGGCAATATTTCCTGGAGGGCGTGGATGTCGCGGGCCTGGGCGAGCCGGCACTCGCCTCCATCCGCAGCGAGCGGCTTGGCTTCGTCTTCCAGAGCTTCAATCTGCTGGCACGGACGAGCGCCATCGAGAATGTCGAACTGCCACTCATTTATGCGGCTTCGCACCTGGCGGGAACGGAGCGCAGGGCGCGGGCGCGCGAGTCGCTGGCGCTTCTCGGATTGGCGGAGCGCGAACGCAACACGCCGGGACAGCTCTCCGGCGGCCAGCAACAGCGTGTCGCCATTGCGCGCGCGCTGATCAATTCGCCATCGATCCTGCTGGCGGACGAGCCGACCGGCAACCTCGACACGCGCACCTCGCACGACATCATGAACACGCTGACGTCGCTCAATCGGGAGCGCGGCCTCACCATCGTTCTCGTCACGCACGAGCCCGATATCGCGGCCTATGCGGACCGTATCGTCACGATGAGCGACGGTAAAATCCTGTCGGACAAGCGCAACGAGCGGCCTGTGCCGGTAGAGAAATCGGCGGCCGTTGATCCCATGCGCAACGTCGCCCAGCCGGACGGCGCCGCCAAGCTCGCCGGTTCGGCGGCGTTCGGCATGATGATCGTCACCGCCGCCCTGCAGGCAATCTTCCGCAACAAGATGCGTTCGGCGCTGACCATGCTCGGCGTCTTCATCGGCGTCGCCGCTCTGATCGCCATGGTCGACGTTGGGCAAGGCGCCAACGATTCGGTTCGCAAGCAGATCGAAAGCCTCGGCACCAATCTTCTGGTCGTGCTGCCGGGCGCAACGACGTCGGGCGGCGCGCGCGGCGGATCGGGAAGCGCCTCGACATTGACCGTCGTGGATGCGAGCACGATCCAGCGAGACGACAAGGCGGTCGGCCAGGTGAGCTATCTGATCCGCCAGTCGGGACAGATTCTGTACGGCAATCAGAACTGGACGACCAGCATACAGGGCGTCACGCCGAACTATCCGCCCACGACCAATTGGCAGATCGCCTTCGGCCGCGACTTTTCCCAGGCGGACGAAGATGAATCAGCCCTCGTCGTGCTCATCGGCCAGACGGTCTGGCATCAGCTTTTCGGCCAATACGCCAATCCCATCGGCGCCATGCTGATCGTCAAGAACACGCCGCTGCGCGTCATCGGCGTGCTGGGTTCGAAAGGGCAGTCCAGCTACGGAACCGATCAGGACGATCTCGTCATGATCCCTTTCACGACTGCGGAGCGCAAAGTGCTCGGCGCCGCCGCGCCGAGCCAGGCGACGGCGGCCAACGCACTCTACGGCACGATCAGCAATCCCTATGGGATTCAGCCGCGCCTGACGGGCTTCGTCAATCAAATCTACGTACAGGCCGCCAGCCCCGACCTCGTGCAGCAGGCCGTCGATCAGGTCACGCGTACATTGGCGTTGCGCCATCGCATCCGCCCCGGCGACCCGAACGACTTTTCCGTCCGTAATCTCAGCCAGATCGCCAGCGCCGCGGAGGGCAGCAGCCAGACCATGTCCTATCTGCTCGCGGCGGTGGCCTCGATCTCGCTTCTGGTCGGCGGCATCGGAATCATGAACATCCTGCTGGTGTCGGTCACGGAGCGCACGCGGGAGATCGGGCTGCGCATGGCCATCGGCGCGCGCCGCATCCACGTCCTCCTGCAATTCCTGACCGAGGCCGTATTGCTCAGCGTCGTCGGCGGTGTTGCGGGGATCATCGGCGGGCTCCTCGCATCCGCGATCATTTCCCTGGTCGCCGGCTGGCCGACGCCGATCGTATGGTCCGCCATTGTCGGCGGGTTCCTGTTCTCGGCCTTGGTCGGCATGTTCTTCGGGTATTATCCCGCGCGCAAAGCGGCGCATTTCGATCCGATCGAAGCGTTGCGCTACGAATAGGCTCCCCGTGCATGAACCTAGGCGTCGTCGTCGTGATGGAAAATCTGT